>Ga0206679_10001063_pt1 | contig 22864 bp, 18 predicted proteins | sample M110012015metaG_FD_155464 | JGI IMG/M metagenome (GOLD analysis project Ga0206679, IMG submission 155464) | Ammonia-oxidizing marine archaeal communities from Monterey Bay, California, United States - M1 100m 12015 | ecosystem: Environmental > Aquatic > Marine > Intertidal zone | place: USA... | reverse complement strand
TGCTAAACTCATCTTTGTGTTTGTAATAAATTTCATCATTTGCTTCATCTAAAAAATGACCTATTTTTTCTAAAATAGTAACAGTATCTGCCATTTGTTTAGGGTGCTGTCCTATATCTACTAATTGCTGAAATAATTCATCAACATTTGTCATGTTAAAGTTTCCTGCAAGTACTAAATTTCTTGTTTTCCAGTTATTTTGTCTTAAAAAAGGATGACATTGTTCAATAGTGTTTCCGCCAAAAGTTCCGTATCTTAAATGCCCTAAGAAAAGTTCTCCAGTAAATGGAAGGTTCTCTTTCATCCATTGTGGGTCTTTAAGTTTTTCAGGATCATTTTCTTCTAATTCAACAAACCTTCTGTTTACTTGTTTAAATACATCTTGTATTGGATTTGTTGCTATCGATCTTTTTCTGCTGATGTATCTTTTCCCTGCTTCTACATCTAGTTTTACATTTGCAATTCCAACACCATCTTGCCCTCTGTTGTGTTGTTTTTCCATTAGTAGGTACATCTTATTTAATCCGTAAAGTGATGTTCCGTATTTCTGATGATAGTGCTCTAATGGTTTTAGCAATCTTAACATTGCTACTCCACATTCGTGCTTTATTGAATCGCTCATTTAATAGGGGTTTGAGGGTGCAAAAATAGGTTTTATTGTTTTATAATCTTCATTAATCCAGCAATTCCTGGGTTTGTGTAGATTTCCCCGTCAATATCTAAAGTAGGAATTACTCTTTTTCCATTATTTGCTTTTTCAATAAAATCAATAGCTTCCTGATTATCAGTGCAAGTAATATATTTATATTTTATTCCTTTTTCATCAAAAAATTGTTTAGCTACTACACAGTCAGAGCACCAATCTGCCCCATACATTTTAATATTCATCAGTGTAAAATTTATAGGTTATTTCGTTTTGTATAATTGTACATTCCTTGCAATGAGAAATGTATGTGAACTTATATTCTTTACTTATGTCAAATCCGCTTGGTTCTACTCTAAATAATCTGGAACACTCTAATTCTCCTTCAGGAGAAAATCTTTCTATTCTGAAAAGTTTATTTCCTTTTGTAATTGTAAACCAAGAGCTAGCGCCTATTCCTTTTATAAGTTGGGCTTTATCTGATATGTTTTTAGTTTTGTGCATTTTCTTTTTCTATATCTACAAAATAAGCTTTTAATTTTGTTCGGTTAATTTTTTTACATGTATCTCCATCTATCCTGTAAAAATTTGGGTTAGCTATAGTGATGTTTCTTTTTGGTGATGGAGTAAAATTTGCTTGTATTTTTAATCTGAATCTTTTAAGAATTGAAACACCAGATTTTCGTGCAATTTTTGATACAAACCTAGAGCAATTACTCCCTCTTCTAATAAAAGGACCGTAAGACATAGCTCCTTTATTTTGCATGTATTTTGCATGATTATATGCCTTATTAAAATCAACACCTCCTATTACAGAAGAATATAAAATACCTTCTCCATGACTCGCTTTTTTATTTGCAGTTTCTATCAGTATTTTTTCAATATTTAAGATTTCTCCATTTTCTATCTCTGCTTTTTCAGATATGCTTATATCTGGGTCTGTTTCCGAATCTCTTACCCTTCCATATCCATCAGGAGTATGATACCTACCAAAATCCATATAATGAAACTTTTTTGTTTCAGAATTTACAAGAATTAATGCAGAATGCCCAACTCTGTATTGCCCGTTCTTTGCTAGAAGAAAATCGTACCAAGCTCCGGCAGCTACTACCATTCCTTCCGGCCAAGCAAGAAGTATTATATAATCTGAATCTGACATTATTGCAAAAATACTATTAATTTACTATTCATTATTTAAAATAATATTTAATTGAGAACTTTTTTAAAAATGGGATTCTGAGCAGAAAATCATTAAGTATGACTTTGTAATAATCAGACTTTTTACATCTTGATTTTCTGATAAATTGATAAACAAATCTACCACAATTTAAGGATTTTTCTGAAAAAGGACCAAACGAAATAATTCCTTCATCTTGTTTCTGTTTTGCGAAAAATTTACTGGAAGTTAGGTTTACATTTTTAATAACTTTATAGTATAATGTTCCTTCCCCATGTGTTGATTTGTTTTCAGAAATATTACTAATAATTTCAGATAGATTAAGAATAGAATTATTTTTTATTGTTGCTTTTATATCTAATCTTAAATCTGGGTCAGTTTCAAAGTCTCTTATTCTTCCAAAACCTATTGGGCTGTGGTATCTCCCAAAATCATAATACGAGATAATTTTAGTTTCTGAATTGACAGATAAAAGTGCAGTATGACCTATTTTGTATTTTCGGTTCTCCCCTAAAATATTATCGTACCAAGAACCAACAGATAATATCTCACCTTCTGGCCAAGCAAGTGTTATGATAAAATCGGTTTTAAGCATACTCTAAAATTAAGATAAATTTTCTGAGAATTCCTCTAAAACATTAAAGAAATTAAGAATATCTTCTTTTGTATTTTCTCTATTTATTAAAACTAATCTGATAAATGTTTTTCCTTTATGTTCTCCATAACCAACCATAAGTTTGTTGTTGTTATAAAGTTCTGTACAAAGTTGTTTAGCATTTTTACCTTTATAATTAAAGCAAACAGACAAACTATTATCAAAACTATGAAGTGTGTAATCAGAATTACATCTTATATAGTTTCTTGCTATATCCGCTAAATAGTAGTTATTTTCTACCATTTCTGATATGCCATTTGTCCCTACAGATTTCCATAGAGTCCAGAATTTTAATGCATTATTTCTTCTTCCGCACTCAAAAGAAGTTTGTCCTAAATTATAATCTCCATCATCTGTCTGGTAAAGATAATCTGCTTCATTACTAAAGGAATTATATAAGTCTGTCTTTTCTTTTGTTAAAAATATAGATGTAGAAAGTGGAGTTCCTAATGTTTTATGTGCATTAAAACAAAAGGAATCTGATTTTTCAATTCCCTTAACTAAATGATTATACTTTTCAGAGAAAATAACAGTTCCGGAATATGCTCCATCAACATGCATCCATATATTATGTTTCTGACAAATATCGGCTATTTCATCAATAGGATCTATTGCTCCCATTACGGTTGTACCAATAGTAGCATTTACAAAAAAAGGAATCTTCCCATTCTTAATATCCTTTTCAATCTGTAGAAATAATTCTGATGAAATCATTTCCCCTTTTTCATTAGTTTCAATATATCTAACATTCTCTCTTCCTATACCTGCAAAAGAAGCGTTTTTACCCATTGAATAGTGAGAGTCTTCAGAAGAATAACAAACCAGTTCTGAAGTGTTTCCAGTGTTTTTAGATTCTGGATGTTTTTTATCTCTTGCAATAACTAATGCCATAAAATTACTCATGCTCCCCCCAGTCGGAAGAGTGCCTCCAAAAGTTTCAGGGTACGAGATAATCTTTGCGACCTTTCGTGTAATCTCTTTTTCAACCTCTACCATTGGCCCGGCAATTTTGTAGGTTGCCATACTATTGTTAAGAAGAACAGCTAATAAATCTCCTATAACAGACTTACTATTTAATCCTCCAAAAAGTTGATTAAAAAATAATCTTCCAGAAGTTTTTGGGGTGTGTAAAATTATATCTTTTAATGCAGAAACAAATCTTTCTTCAGAAATTCCCTCATCTTCTAATGATATATCGAACCTATTTAAAAGTTCTGTAGGTTTTACCTTTAATGAAATTCCATTCTCAACTTCATCATTTATTAAATCTTTTGCAAGGAAATTAAAAATTGATAGGTCGTTAAATAACTTTTCTGACATTATTTTGATTAGATTTTGTAATGCAAAAATATAAAATAAGAGCAATTACAGTAGTTTTTGTTTAACTCTTTCTTGAACGAATAAGATTAAAAACTATTAAATTTGTTTCTCCTGTATTTTTAGTATATTTGCGTTTATGAAAAAATTGATATTTTATATATTTATCTTTATTACTTCAGCTTCTTATTCTCAATTAGTAATAAATGAATATTCTGCAGCAAATTACGATAGTTATCAGGACAATTATGGGGAATATGAAGATTGGGTAGAAATTTATAATTCTACAGCAAATCCTATTGATATAAATGGATATTTTATTACGGATAAAGTTTCTAATCTTACTAAATGGCAAGTACCATCTTCATTTATTATTCCTGCAAATGATGTTGGAATTATTTTTTGTTCCGGTAGAGATGAAGTAAGCGGAGGTTTTGCTCATACAAATTTCAAAATAACACAGACAAAAGGAAATGAGGTGTTTATTCTTTCGGACGCCTCTCAAGTTTTGTTAGATTCAATAACAGTATTACCGAATATTAAGACTCATTCCAGAGGTAGAGAAACAAATGGAAGTTCCACCTGGTCTGTATTTGATAATGCAACTCCTACTATTGCAAATATAGGGGCATTTGAACGATACTCTTCTACTCCTATTTTTTCTATCCCTTCAGGATATTATAGCGGATCCGCACAAGTAATAATAACATCAGCTGATCCTAACGTAACTATATATTATACTACTGATGGTAGTAGACCTGACAATACATCTACTCAATATACTACTCCTATAACTTTTACTCAAACCACAGTTTTAAAAGCGGTTGCTTATAATTCGAATCCTAATATTCTTCCCTCTTTCATTGAATACTGTACTTACTTTGTTGATGACACTCACACCATCCCAATTCTATCAATTTCTGGTGATGAGGTTTTAGATTTATTAGATGGAGGATGGGGAAGTACAAGCCTTGAACCGGAAGGTACTATAGAATGGTTTGATAAAGATGGTATTGTATTAGACAAAGGAATGGGTGAGTTTAATAAGCATGGGAATGATTCCTGGGCTTATGATCAAAGAGGTTTTGATTATGTTATGAGAGATCAATTTGGATATAATTATGCTCTTAAGGACAAACTATTTATGACAAAAAATAGGGATAAATTTCAAAGGGTGATTGTAAAGGCTGCTGCGAACGATAATTATCCATTTTCTTATGGAGGTTCCGGGGCTCATATTCGAGATGCTTATGTAAATCATTTATCTCAACTTGCAGGATTAAGATTGGATGAACGATCAACTACTTCTTGTATTGTTTATTTGGATGGGGATTATTGGGGAGTTTATGAAATGAGAGAAAAAGTAGATGATCATGATTTTACAGATTATTATTATGATCAGGATAAAAATAATTTACAATATTTAAAAACTTGGGGTGGTACATGGACGGAATACGGGGCTCCAAATGCACAACCAGACTGGGACAATTTTGTAAACTTTGTCACTACCAATTCTATGGCTGTACCTGCAAATTATAATACAGCTAAAGCTGAATATAACACCGGCAGTTTAATTGACTATTTCTTACTAAACTCTTATGTAGTTTGTGCAGATTGGCTAAATTGGAATACAGCATGGTGGAGAGGTATGGATCCGGCTGGTGATAAGAAGAAATGGAGATATACTTTATGGGACATGGATAATACTTTTGATCATGGAACAAATTATACAGGAGTTCCTACCATGTCAGTCAATGCAGACCCATGTGACCCTAGTAGTTTAAATGATCCAGGAGGACAAGGACATGTTCCCATTTGGAATGAATTCCTAACAAATGATGTTTTCTTTACGGACTATGTAAACAGATGGCAAGATTTAGCTACTGGTGACTTGTCTTGTCAGAACATGGTAGATCTTTTAGATAGTATGATTGCTGTGATTGATCCAGAGATGCCAGGACAAATTGCGAAATGGGGAGGAAATTATGCAACTTGGCAATCTAATGTTCAGGATATGAGGAACTTTATTTTAGCTAGATGTAGCATTATGAATAATGGTTTTATTCCTTGTTATCCAACTTTATCAGGACCGTATAATGTAACTGTAGAAATTGTAGGAATTGGTGAGGTAGAAATGAGTGATGATAATATAATCAATGAAATAAATACACCTCAAGTTTATAGTAGATTTGGAGGAATAGCTTTACCATTTGATGTTAAAAGTGGAACGTTCCAGAATTGGGAAGTAATACCAGCAGGAGTTTATGTTTATGACCCTCTTGTTGATACTCTAGAGTTGGAATTACTTGGAGATGTTACTGTAATAGCAAATTTTATTCCTCCTACACCAACCAGAGATATTGTGTATAAAGTTGAACCTGCAGGAACTACAACATCAATTGATGTGAATGGAGTAAATATAATCGCTTTCCCAACATCTATAAATTATACAATTGGAGATACAGTTTCAGTTGTACCTCAGATAGATCCGCTTTGGGGATTTAATTATTGGGAGACAGATTCGGTAATAATGATGCCACTTAATACTAATCAAACAGATTCATTTTATGTAAATTATCATGATACAGTAGTTCTGCATATTTATGAACTCCCTACAATTGAAGCGTTTATTTCTGGAGATGTAAGTATTTGTGATAATGATGAAAATCCTGCTGAGGTAAAAATTTATTTTAGTGGAATTGCACCTTTTACCTTTGTATATAAACATAATGGTATAGTAAATGACCCAATTATAACTACAGAAAATCCGTATATCGTTTATACAAAAGAAGATGGATTATATGAGTTAGTTAGTTTTTCGGATGTAGCAGAAGTAGGAGGTATTAGCGGAATGGCTATTGTTACTGTATTGGAATCACCAATTGCTAATTTCCATCTTACAGACTCGGACACCTTAAACATCTTGGACGCTACTACAGAATTTATTGATGAATCTGAAGGAAATATAATAGATTGGGAGTGGGATTTCGGAGATAATTCTGCTTATGACTTTATAGAAAGTCCAACACATACTTTTCCAGATATAGCGCAATCTTATACGGTTTCTTTGGTTGTAACGGATAATAATTCATGCAAGGATACAACATTCAGAAATATTACTATTTTAGATAAATATTGGATTTATATTCCAAATTCATTTACCCCAGATAACGATCAAATAAACGACAAATTTTGTATTTCGTATAATGGAATTAGGGAAGAAACATTTAGTTTTACTGTTTATGACAGATTCTCGAATGTAGTGTATTCTACAAATGACATAACAGAGTTAGATTGTAATAATGGTTGGGATGGTAATTACCAAGAAACAGGCAATCCTTTGTTAATGTCAACTTATATATATGAAGTAAACTATAAGGATTTTGAAGGATGGAAACACCAAGATTTCGGAACTATTTTTATTATTAGATAAGTAGAAAAATATACAATAAAAAAAGGCTGAAGAAATCTTCAGCCTTTTTTTGTACCCGGGACGGGACTTGAACCCGTACGAGCATTACTGCTCATTGGATTTTAAGTCCAACGTGTCTACCAATTCCACCACCCGGGCAGGGTGTATTTATAAAAAGAACTAAGAGCGAGTGATGGGATTCGGACCCACGACCCTCACCTTGGCAAGGTGATGCTCTACCCCTGAGCTACACTCGCATTGGGTCGGCAAATTTAATTAAATATTTTTCTCTGCCAACAAATTTTTTATTTTCCTATTAGTTTTTTTATCTCGTTTAATTTCATCAATGCTTCTACCGGAGTTAAAGTATTGATATCTATGTCTGTAATTTCATCTCTTATCTGAATAAGCGTTGGGTCATCTAACTGAAAAAAGCTAAGTTGCATCTTATCTTTATTAGATATTTTGGTTTTGTTATCCTCTTTTGTTCTATTGCTTTCTAGTTTTTTCAGAATCTCTTCACTTTTTCTGATAATTTGTTTTGGCATTCCTGCCATCTTAGCTACATGTATTCCGAAACTATGTTCCGATCCTCCTTTTACTAGAGTCCTGATAAAAATTATTTTTTTACCAATTTCTTTTACTGAAACATTATAGTTTTTTATTCTATTAAAGCTGTCAGTCATATCATTTAATTCATGATAATGAGTTGCAAAAAGTGTTTTAGCTTTACTTTCATTTTCATGCAGATATTCGGCAATAGCCCATGCAATAGAAACTCCATCATAAGTAGAAGTTCCTCTACCAATTTCATCTAATAAAATTAAACTTCTATCCGAAAGATTATTTAGGATACTAGCAGTTTCGTTCATTTCTACCATAAATGTAGATTCTCCCATTGATATATTGTCGGAAGCTCCAACTCTTGTGAAAATCTTGTCTACAATCCCAATTTCAGCAGCTTCTGCCGGAACAAAACTTCCTATTTGGGCCATAAGTACGATTAAAGCTGTTTGTCGTAATAAAGCAGACTTACCCGACATATTAGGTCCTGTAATCATCATTATTTGTTGGTGTTCTCTATCTAACTGAACATCATTTGCAATATATGTTTCATCAGAAGATAATTGATGTTCGATAACAGGATGTCTACCTTTTTTTATCAGTAATGAAGTTCCTTCAGTAATATTTGATCTGTTATAATTATTGTTTTTTGCTATTGTTGCAAATGAAAACAAACAATCAAGCTGAGAGATAAGTTGCGAGTTAAGTTGAATAACAGAAACATATTCTAACATACTTTGTACAAGTTCAGAATATAATCTTGTTTCTAATTCTAATATTTTACCTTCTGCAGATAGAATTTTACTTTCATATTCTTTAAGTTCCTCTGTAATATATCTTTCGGCACTTACTAATGTTTGTTTCCTAATCCACTCTTCTGGCACTTTATCTTTATGTATGTTTCTTACTTCCAGATAATACCCAAAAACATTATTAAAAGATATTTTTAAAGATGGAATTCCGGTTTTCTCAGTTTCTCTTTCTAATATTTTCTGAAGAAAATCTTTTCCAGATTTTGATAAATTTCTTAATTCATCTAATTCCGAATTTACTCCTTCTTTTATAACACCACCTTTATTCACAGAAATTGGAGGATTTTCAGTTATTGTATCTTCAATTTTATCAGATATATTTTTACAGATATTTAATTGTTCTCCAATAACTTTTAGTTGTTTGTTATCCGAATCTGTACAATTTTCTTTTATTGGTTTTATGCAATTTAAAGCTAGTTTTAGTTGATTACATTCTCTGGGAGAAACTCTGGCAGTAGATACTTTTGAAATTAACCTTTCTAAATCACCAATTTTACTGATGTTTTCCTGCAAAACAGATTTAAACCCCTCATTCTTTATTATAAAATCAACAATTTCCGTTCTGTTATCAATCTGGTTTTTTTCTTTTAACGGAAGTGCTACCCAACGTTTTATCATTCTACTTCCCATAGGAGATAGACTGTTGTCTAATACATCTATTAGTGTTTTAGCATTTTCATTTGGAGAATAAAAAAGTTCCAGATTTCTGATTGTAAATCTATCCATCCAAACATATTTTTCTTGTTCAATTCTGCTAATTGATGAGATATGATTTGTAAGGTGGTGATGTGTTTCTTTCAGATAATGCAATATAGCTCCTGCAGAAATTGTTCCGCTTGTAAGTTTTTCTATTCCAAATCCTTTTAATGAGTTTGTACCAAACTGTTCTAATAATAATTCATCCGTAAAGTCTGCAGTATAAACCCAATCATCTAATAAATGAGTGAAGAATTTGTCTCCAAACTTTTGAACAAACTCTTTTCGTTTACTTTTTTCAAAAATAACCTCAGAAGGAGAGAAGGATTGTAAAAGTTTGTCAATATAATCAGAGTTTCCTTCAGTCATTAAGAATTCTCCTGTGCTATTATCTAAAAATGAAACTCCCATTTTTTTTTCTCCGAAATAAACGGAAGCTAAAAAATTATTGCTTTTTTGGTCTGATATAGTGTTTCTGTAAGAAACTCCAGGTGTAACTAACTCGGTAACCCCTCTTTTTACAATCTTCTTTGTAGTTTTTGGGTCTTCAAGCTGATCGCATATAGCAACTCTTTGTCCTGCTCTTACCAGTTTTGGTAAATAAGTATCTATCGAATGATGAGGGAATCCTGCAAGTTCAATTTTAGATGAACCATTAGCTCTGCTTGTAAGAACAATTCCTAAAATTTTTGATGCTTTAATAGCGTCTTTGCCAAAAGTTTCATAAAAATCACCAACTCTAAATAATAAGAGAGCATCAGGATGCTTTGCTTTAATGCCATTATATTGTATCATTAAAGGAGTTTCCTTTTTTATTTTTGATTTGCTTTTTACCAAGATTATTCTGTTAATTTTGCGATTACAAATATAACATATGAGAAAGTTAAAGAATAGCGAATTAGAAAGAATAAGTGTTGAAAACTTTAAAAGTTTAAAAAAGACACCTATTGTTGTAGTTTTAGATAATGTTAGATCGGCATTAAATGTAGGTTCTTGTTTCAGAACATCTGATGCTTTCAGAATAGAAAAGATATATTTGTGTGGTATAACGGCAGTGCCTCCAAATAAAGAAATCAGAAAATCTGCTCTTGGAGCAACAGATTCAGTAGATTGGGAATATCAAGAAAGCACAAAAGATGTTGTTTTAGATCTGAAAAAAAAGGGATATTTGACAATTGCAATAGAACAAGCAAACGAATCTATCATGTTAAATGACTTTTCAGAAACTAACAGTCCGATTGCAGTTGTTTTCGGAAATGAAGTAAACGGAGTTCATCAATCTGTAATTGATGTATGTGATAATTGTATTGAAATACCTCAGATAGGGACAAAACACTCTTTAAATATTTCAGTTAGTGTTGGAGTTGTTTTGTGGGATTTATTTAATAAGATTAACGAATAATCTGAAAATCTACTCTTCTATTTAATTCCGATAATGTATTTCCGTTCGGAAACTCTGCAGAAATAACTTCTTTAGTAAGTGGTTTTTCTTCTCCATTTCCTGAGATTTCAAAACGACTTTTATCAATATTAAAATTAGAAGCTAAATAATTTATAACTTCTTCTGATCTTTTTAATGCAAGTTTATTATTGAATTCGGAAGTTCCATTTTCATCCGTATTACCAATAACCAGAAGTTTTATATTCGGATTGTTATTCATCATAATCGCAATAGTTGCAATTCTTTTTAGGTTCGAATTATTTATATATGAACTACCGCTTTCAAAATAAATAGAAGGTAAATAACTTTTATGGGTTCCGCTATTCCCAACAGAAACTGTAATACCGTATTGGTTTACAATTGCTCCAATTTCTGTATTACTCTCTAAATCTTTACTGTCAGGAATTCCATCATTATCTGTGTCAAATTCAACTCCATTATTATCTACAATAGCGCCTCTTGTAGAAAAAGGATCCGAATCCAAATAATCAGGTATATTGTCCATGTCTACATCTAGAGAAACACCCGATCCATCAACAGCAACTCCAATAGGGGTGTTTGGTTCTTTGTCAAATGCATCAGAAACTCCATCATTATCTTTGTCTTCTGATAACCATTCGATATTTGCAGAAGTAGAATTTATTTGTTCTTGTAATCCCTCTAAAGGTGTTACCCATTCTTCTTTTTCTATTATCTTTCCAATTCTATAAGAAGTACCAATAGAATAGAAATAATAACTATCATTTTCAGATGCAACTACATTATTAAAATCGCTTATTGACGCATCCCATTTATCTGTTTTCCCTTTTCTTTGAGTTATGTCTAAAAGTAAAGAGAATTTATTAGAAATTTCATAATTCATTACAGCTCCAAATATGTATACAGTTTCTGCAGGCGATTCAAAAAGACTCTTTTTTATAAGTCCTCCATATTGATTTTCGTCAGAATATCCATAACTATAAATGTAATCTCCCGACTCTAAATTCCTATTTACAGTGTTAAAGATATTATACCCTAATCCTGCTTTTGCGTAGATTGTATAGTTGTTGTTTCCGGTATTAAAAAAAGATAATATATTAGAAACATTTACTAAAGCTTGTAAGTCTAACTCTTTAAAGTCAGCAACAAAATATTCTCCTGTTTCTTGGTAAAAATTATATGGGTCAAATATTTCATTTGGAATTCCTTCCTTTTCTCGTCTAAGTCCACCAAATCTACCTGTAATTGCAGATGCTTGAACTGAAAATAAATGATTCAATTTTTTGGAAATAGACATCTCTATAGCAGATTTTAATTCAAAGAAATTGTTTTCTCTCTCGTAAGCTGGTATATGGTCCCATTGTTTTATGTCTCCAAAAAATTGTGTAGATCCAACTAAAATGTTTATATCTGTATTAGAGAAGAGGTTGTTAAAATTATTTCTGCTAAACAATCTACTTTTCTCTGCTTCATCTTCCTCTTTTACATCAATACTAAAATGTGTTTTATTATCTTCTATGTTTTCCTGAGAAAACAAAGGAAAAACTCCGACCAAAAACAGTACTAAAAATATTATCTTTTTCTTCATAAAATCTGAAATAACAGAAATGCAAACTTAATCATTTTTTTTGTATTGATAAATATGTTAATATTATATGTAAATAGAATACTCTATTTCTGAAAATTACTATCAATAATTATATATTTGCATAATAGAATAAAAAATATAAAAATGAAAATTGTAAAATTAGGTTTATTAGTGTTATTACTAAATAGTTGTGGATTAAGCAAGATGTCTTCAGATTACCACAAAGTTAAATATGAGCAAACACCAGCTGTTTTAGAAGTGCATGGAGGTTATGTTATTGTTGATTTAGAAGGAACTTTCCCATCACAATATTTTGCGAAAAAAGCTACTGTTGAAATAACTCCAGTTATTATTTCTGAAAATGGAGAAGAATCAACTTTAAAATCAATAATATTACAAGGTGAACAAGCTACTGGAGGTGAGTACACAATATTTTTCGAATCAGGAGGAGAATTTGTGTATGAAGATAAAATAGAGTACACAGATGCTATGAAGTCTTCAAAACTTGAGTTAAGAGCAGTTGCAACCTTAGAAGACGACAATAAAGTATTAGGTCCTATTACAATTGCTGAAGGAGTAATTTCAACATCACAGAGAGTTGCAAATACAGAAATTATTGCTGTTGCAGATCATGGATACAAAGAAATTGAGGTTGTTTCAGAAACAGCAACAATTTATTTTTTGGTAAATAAAAGTAATATCCGTACTACCGAAAAAAGTGATGATGATGTAAAAAAATTACAAGAGTTTATCAAACAAGGATATAAAACAGAATCTTTTGTTGTAAAATCCTCTGCATCTCCTGAAGGAACAGAAAAGATTAATACTGAACTTTCTGATGATAGAAAAAACAGTACTCTTACATATGCAAAATATTTATTAAAAAGGTTAAAAGCAGATGGTTCTAATGATGATGAGAATTATACTTTATCATCAGCAGGAGCGGACTGGACTGGATTTAATAAACTAGTAGAAAACTCATCAATAGTTGAGAAAAATACAATTTTGAGCTTAACAGATAGAAACAAGAAAAAATCTCAGAAAGAAAAAGGAGAATTGTTACAAGATATGGCTGAAGTTTATGATGCTTTAGAAGGAGATGTCTTACAATACTTAAGAAAATCAGAAATAACAATTAACTCTTACCTTCCTAAAAGAACAAGAGAAGAGATATTATTATTATCAACTACAAATCCTTCAGAATTATCTGTAGAGGAGCTTTTGTATTCAGCTACTTTAACTGAAAATTCTGCAAACTCTATTTCAATATATAATAAGGTGATAGAATTACATAACGATTGGAGAGCTTACAATAATATTGCCGTTTCATATTTAAATACTGATGATGTTGAGAATGCAATGATTTATTTGCAAAAAGCTAAAAATAATGGTGGAGAAAACGAATCTTCTGTACTTACAAACTTAGGTATTGTTGCTTCTTGGAATGGAGATTTAAACAAAGCTCAGAAGTTATTTGACCAGGCAAATACGAGTAATTATAATAAAGCAACTTTAAATTTAAGAATGGGAGACTATAGATCTTCAACTCGATATTATAGAGGAAATAATACATATAATGCAACTTTGGCAAATATATTAAACGGAAATAACAATAGTACTTGTTCAGAAAATACAGCAGCTTGTTATTATTTAAATGCAATTGCGGGAGCAAGATCAGGAAATGAAGAAGTTTTATTTTCAAATTTAGAAAAAGCTATTTCTGCAGATGAAAGTTATAAAGTAGAAGCTTTAACAGATTTAGAATTTTCAAATTACACGGAACATGAGAAATTCATTTCTTTAACAAAGTAATAATTTCGATAATAAATTTTACAGAACCCCATTTATTTGGGGTTCTTTTGTATAAAACCAAATGCAAAAAAAGAAACCAAATTTTATTATTATTGGTGCCATGAAAGCGGCAACAACATCTTTATATACTTATTTAAAACAACATCCTGATATTTTTATGACTAAGGCTAAAGAGCCAATGTTCTTTAATAACTTTAATCAGGAAAAAGATTATAAAATAATAGGATCTAAATCTAAAAAAGTAAATACTTTAGAAGGATATTTTTCTTTATTTAATGATGTTAAGAATGAAAAAGCAATCGGTGAAGCTTCTCCTGCATATATTTATAATGAAAAGGCTCCAAGTTTAATTTCCAATATTCTTCCTAAGGTGAAAATCATTGCAATATTACGACACCCTACTGATAGAGCTTATTCTAATTTTTTGCATACGAAAAGAGCTGACAGGGAAAATATAACTTCCTTTCAACTTGCGATAAATGAAGAAGAAACCAGAATTAAAGAAGGTTGGAGTCCGTTATATCATTACATAGAAAAAGGATATTATTCTGTTCAACTTAAAAGGTATTATGATTTGTTTCCGAAAGAAAACATTAAAGTCTTTCTGTTTGAAGATATAGTTAAACATCCAAAAGAATCGTTGAAAGACATTTTTCAGTTTTTGAATGTTGATGATTCTTTTGAAGTAGATAGCAGTAAAAAAGAAAATGTTTCTGGAACTCCAAAAGGTGTTTTGGGTTTTATCCTAAAGAAAATGAGATTTTATAACTTGATGCCAAGATTTGCTATTTCTGATTATTTACCAAATTTCATAGTAAAATTAATTTTCAAATCGGTTTATTCAAAGTCAGAAAAGTTAGATGAAGAGTTAAGAAAAGAAATTACCGTTAAATATTATAAAGAAGAAATTAAATCTCTGGAAAAATTAATTGATAGGGACTTAACTTCTTGGTTATCCTAAAATAATACTTCTGATTTGTTCTTCAGGAGAAATGTTATTTATCTCTTCTATAATTTCGTTATAATGTTTTTTATTATCAATAAAATCAATATTCGATACATCAATAAAAAGGACAGGAAAATCTCTCTGCTTTCTTAGATATTCAAAATAAATACTTTCTATTTCTTTTAAATAATTATCAGATATATTTTTCTCGTATTCCCTCCCTCTTTCCTTAATATTTTCTTGTAATCTGTTAATATCAGAATGTATGTAAACAAGTAATTCAGGATTTTTTACAGTAGAAAACATAATTTTATATAACCTATTAAATAAATTTAATTCATCATCTTTTAAATTGTTTTGAGCAAATAATCTCGATTTAAAAAAGGAATAATCAGAAATTATTACATCAGAAAACAAATCATTTATATTTTTCTCATTACTTAATTGCTGAAACCTTTCGGCCATAAAAAATAACTCTAAAGGGAAAGCGTTTTTTTCTGAATCTTTATAAAATTTAGGTAAAAAAGGATTATCAGCAAATTCCTCTAAAATTAACTTTCCGTTAAGGTCAGAAGCAAGTTTTCTGCAAAGGCTAGTTTTTCCACTGCCAATATTTCCTTCTATGACTAAATATTTATACTTCATAAATCTTTACAACTTCTGTATCGTTACATTTTTTTAATAATTCTGAAATTGTTTCCTTTTTTTCAGGATGAATAAATTCAGAATTAATTTCATTTAAAGGAATTAAAACAAATCTCCTTTCGCTTATTAAAGGATGAGGAACTTTTAGATTTTCTTTCTCTATCACTTCCTTATTATAAAACAAAATATCAATATCAATTGTTCTTTCTCCCCATTTTTCTTTTCTTTCTCTTTCTAGTTTTTGCTCAATTTCTTGGCACTTTTCTAAAATGTCTTTTGCAGAAAGATTGCTTTTTACAATAATTACACTATTTAAAAAGTTTGCTTGGTTTTTAACTCCCCAAGGAGTGCTTTCGTAAACCAAAGAACGTTTTTCTAATTTACCTATAAATTCTTCAATTAGGTTTTCACTTCTTTTCAAAAAAGATAACCTATCTCCTAAATTACTCCCTAATTGTAAAAATATTGTATTCATAAAACAGAAAATCAAATATACATATAAAAATAAATGAATGACTTTTTTTTGTAGTTTTGAACAAAAAATATTTATTATGTTAGATTTCCTGAAAAGCACACTTTCCTCTCTTTTGGCAATGATTTTAATGTTTGTATTATTTATAATTTTTATTATAGCAATAATTCCGGAGGATGAAGAAACAAAGGTTAAAGAAAATTCTGTTTTAAAAATAGAATTTAAAGATGCAATTTTAGACAGATCTTCAGAAAACCCTTTTGAATCTATTAATTCAATGGATTTCTCTGTTGAAAATTCCGTAGAATTTAAAGATGTATTAGATAATATTGAGAAGGCAAAAAATGATGAAAATATTAATGGAATATATTTGAATTTTTCAAATATACAAGCTGGTTTTTCTCAAGTAGAAGAAATAAGAGAAAAGTTATTAGATTTTAAAGAAAGTGGAAAGTTTATTTACGCTTATTCAGATAGTTATTCTCAATCAGCATATTATTTAGCTTCAGTTGCGGATAAAGTTTTTTTAAATCCGGAAGGAACTATAATGCTTACTGGTTTTAGTGCGGGAGTTATGTTTTATAAAGACTTACTTGATAAATTGGGAATTGATATGCAGATTATCAGGCATGGTAAGTTTAAAAGTGCTGTGGAACCTTATATGTACAACTCTATGAGTAAAGAGAATAGAGAACAATTAGAGAAATTACTAAATTCTATTTCTGATAATATGATTTCTTCTATTTCAAAATCTAGAGGAGTTAGCCAGGCAGATATTAATAAAGCAATGAATCAGTTATTATTAAATTCTTCTGCAGATTGTAAAGATTTAAACTTTGTAGATGTAATTGTCTATGAAGATGAGGTGTTAGAAATCTTAAATGAAAATTCAGAAAACACTATTTTATTTACTGAATACATGAATGTAAAAAGTACAAATCAGTCAATTAGTTCGGATAAAATAGCAGTGATTTACGCAACAGGAGCGATAAATAGTGGAGAAGGTTCTCATAATACTATTGGTTCAGAAACTACTGTAAAGGCAATCCGAAAAGCAGCTAAGGATGAAAATGTAAAAGCTATTGTTTTAAGAGTAAATTCTCCTGGAGGATCTGCTTTAGCTTCTGATGTTATTCTAAGGGAATTAGAATTAGCAAAACAGAAAAAGAAAATTGTTGTTTCTATGGGTGATTATGCTGCAAGCGGTGGTTATTATATCGCTTGTAATGCAGATAAGATTTTTGCTAATCATTCAACTATTACTGGTTCAATAGGAGTTTTTGGAGTTATTCCATCAACTAAAAAGTTATTAAATGAGAAATTAGGATTGTATATTGATACGGTAAATACTCATAAATATTCTGATGGATTTCAAGGATATAGAAGTTTAACAGATTACGAAAAAGCTGTTATTCAAGAATCAGTTGAACAAGTATATGAAACCTTTATTACTTATGTTTCTGAAGGTAGGAATATGACTAAAGAAGAGGTGAACTCTATTGGGCAAGGAAGAGTTTGGAGCGGGACAGACGCCCTTAGTATTGGTCTTGTTGATGAAATTGGAGGACTGGAAGATGCAATTGTTTCAGCAGCTGGTTTAGCTGAGTTAGAAGATTATAGAGTAATTACTTTACCAAAGAAAGAAGATCCTATTAAAGAGATAATGGAGAGTTTCTCAGTAAAACATAGTATTTCCTTGCCAGAATTTATAGGTATTTCTGATGAAACTATTAATCATCTAGAGTTCTTAAATTCTAAAGATAAAATTCAGGCCAGAATCCCTTTCCTTTTCGAAATACGATAAGTTTCAATTAGAATAGTGTTCCTTGAGAAATTTCAGAAACAGAAAAATCTGAGATAAATCCTTCATGAGAACGGATATTAAAAACTCTATCTCCATCTAATAATAGATATTGCCCTTTTATTCCTAAAAGTTCTCCTTCAACAATTGATGTTCTCTCCAGTTTTACACTCTTTATTTTTGTTGGATATTTAGTGACAGGGTACTTTATTTCTGTAACAGTGTTGTCTGATAAAATATATTGTTTTAATTCTTCAGGTACATGAATAGAAAGTTCTTCTTTCATCTTTACTAGGTCAACTGGTTCAGGATTTCCAGAAAGCATTTTTCTCCAATTTGTAACATCATCTACAAATCGTTTTAAGGAAACCTCTATGTCACCTGAAAATCTTCTGTTCGGGACTTCAGCAAGTAAAATTGCTTGGCTAGCTCCTTGGTCCATCCATCTGATTACACCTTGTGTTCCTCTTGTGATTCCTACTTTTATCCCACTCGAATTAGCTAAATATACATAATGAGGAGCTAACTGGAATTTCTTTTCCCATTCCAAATCTCTTTCTTCAATTCCTAAATGTGCGGTACAAAGCTCGGGTTTAAATATAGATTGTGATGCAAGCGGAGATTCCCAATAACATTTGTAACAATATCCCGACCGATAAAATTTATCCATTTTTTTACCACAACTACAAATAACATTTCCACTCCAATCTATTTTTATTATTTTGCCAATATATTTATTCATCTGATGAGTTTCTCCATGAATATCAAGAGTGTATTCTACCACATCTTCTAATTTAGTATTCATCTTTTTTAGTGTATCTCTCATCATAATTTTTTTATATTTTTATAGCATATAAAATTACAAAAATCTGATGAATATTCCATTTAAAAATTATCTTCTTTCTTGGGTGATGAAAAAACGAATTCATCAGATATATAATTTTAAAGAGAATCCTATTAAAACTCAGAATGGAGTATTAGAGTATTTATTAGAAAAAGGAAAGAGTTCCCTTTTTGGTGTAAATCATAATTTTCATGAGATCAGGAGTTACTCAGAATTTACTCAGAAAGTAAAGATAAGAACTTATGAGGATATTTTTCCTTATATAGAGAAGATAAGATCAGGAGAAAGAGATATTTTATGGCCTGGAAAAGTAGATTGGTTTGCTAAATCTTCTGGCACAACAAATGATAAAAGTAAATATATACCAGTTTCCAAAGAGTCTTTAATTAATTGTCATTTTAAAGGAGGAAAGGATATGTTGTCTTTATACAGTGATAATTTTCCTGAATCAGAAATTTATAATGGAAAAGGATTAATGATGGGAGGTAGTTTAGATTTTACAAATCAAAATTATACTGATGGTGATTTATCAGCTATTTTATTAGATAATTTTCCATTTTGGGTAAACATGCACCGAATTCCAGATATTGAAACTGCTTTAATGAAGGATTGGGAAAGTAAACTCCAGAAAATGACTTCTCAAGCATTAAAGTCAGATGTAACAAACATAACTGGAATTCCTTCTTGGATGTTGGTTTTATTCAAAAACATGTTAGATAAATCTGGAGCAAAAAACATATCAGAAATTTGGCCAAATCTGGAGTTATACATGCATGGAGGTGTTCATTTTGAACCTTTTAAAAAACAGTTTGAAACTTTAATTCCAACTAATAAGATGAATTATTTGGAAGCTTACAATGCTTCAGAAGGATTTTTCGGGATACAAGATCAGAAAGATAGTAAGGATTTATTACTAATGTTAGATTATGGAATATTCTATGAATTTATTCCACTTTCAGAATATAATAATGGAAAGAGGGAAACTATAACTTTGGATAGAATAAAAATAGGTGTTGTTTATGTACTAATTATTTCTACAAATGCTGGTTTATGGAGGTATGTAATAGGAGACACCATTCGTTTTACATCTGATAATCCGTTCAGGATAAAAATTGTTGGAAGAACTAAGAGCTTTTTAAACTCAGTAGGAGAGGAATTGATGGTGGAAAATACAGATGAGGCATTGAAAAATTGTTTCGAATCAGATAATTGTTCTATTAAGGATTATATTGTAACATCCGTGCATGATGAAAATGGAAAAGTTTTCCATCATTGGATTATTGAGTTTGTAAAAGAACCAAAGAACAAAGACAATTTCATGTCCTGTCTAGATAAAAATCTCAGATTAATTAATTCTGATTACGATTCTAAAAGAAGTAAAAACTTACTTTTACAAACTCCACAACTTACAATTGCTAATAAAGATTTGTTTTATAAGTGGTTAGAAAAAAATAATAGGCTAGGAGGTCAGTTTAAGATTCCTAGACTTGATAGTACTTCAAAAATATTTAATGATATTATTAAGATGAACATAACTTATTAACATTCGGTCTATCTGATAATAAGAAATCCTCAAAAACAGTTTTCTTTTTTTATTTTTATCAAAAATTTTAAAAAATGCATGTAGCTATAGCGGGAAATATTGGTTCTGGAAAAACAACTTTAACAACAAAATTAGCAAAACATTATAAGTGGGAACCTCATTTTGAGGATGTAGAAAACAACCCTTATCTCAACGATTTCTATAAAGAAATGCAGAGGTGGAGTTTTAATCTGCAGGTATATTTTTTAAATAGTCGTTTCCGTCAGATTATTGATATAAAAAAACAAGACAAAAAATTTATTCAAGACAGAACAATTTATGAAGATGCTTTTATTTTCGCACCTAATCTTCACGCAATGGGTTTAATGTCAACCAGAGATTTTGAGAATTATAAGGAGCTTTTTAATTTGATGGATTCATTGGTGAAAGGTCCGGATTTACTTATTTATTTAAGAGCTTCTGTTCCAACTCTTGTAGAACAAATTCAGAAAAGAGGAAGAGATTATGAAAATAGTATTCGTTTGGATTATCTAACTCAACTTAATGATAGATATGAAGCCTGGGTTGAGGAATACGATAACGGAAAACTACTTATTATTGATGTAGATAATATAAATTTTTCTGAGAATGAAGAAGATTTAGGATCTATAATTGAGAAGATTGATGCAGAAATTAATGGGCTATTCTAATATTTAACTATAACAATCCAAAAAACCCGATCAATGATTGGGTTTTTTAGAAACCGAGATTATCTCTTCCCTTTTAACTCTAATATTACCGATTCTCCTTTTAATGCTTTCACTTCAGGTAATTTAAAAATGAGTTTCCCATGAAACCATGATCCTACTTCATTATTTCCTTCACCATTATAGTATAGAATTCCGACATAAGGAGTATTATTAATCTCAATAGTTCCTTTCTGCATTAGTCTATATTCTGGTGATTCTCCCTCTATCTTAGAGTGCTCTTCTGAAGAGTTGAAAACTAATTTCTCTCCTCCAATAAAGTTAGTTAGCTCTTCACATAACTTAGTCTCAGCAATACAGCCTACATCATCAGCTGATAATATAATTGTATTAATAGACATCATATCATTTTCAGGATCTTGAGTAGCTTCAAAACTCTCAGCCAATCCAGATATGGTAGTTTTTTGTTTTAAAATTTCTATAATTTCTCTGTTTTCTACTAATGTGTTTTCAGTGTTTTCTTGTTTTACATTAGTGTCTTTAGTTTCATTACTACATGAAATGATAGTAATAGAGAGTAAAAGGGTTCCTAAGATGTTTAATAATTTTTTCATAATATATAATTTTAATAATTTAGTTTAATTTTATAGTTGATTCCTCTTCTTGAGAATCGTTTTCATTAGTTATTTCAGTGTTTACTTTATTGTCTACATCATTAGTGTTTTCGTGTCCGTCACCTAAGATTGGAGCAATTACTAAACCAATTAAACAAGTAAGTTTAATTAAGATGTTCATAGACGGACCAGAAGTGTCTTTAAAAGGATCACCAACAGTATCTCCTGTAATTGCTGCTTCATGTGCAGGAGATCCTTTGTGAGTCATTTCTCCATTAATCATTACTCCAGCTTCAAATGATTTTTTAGCATTATCCCAAGCTCCACCAGCATTGTTTTGGAAGATTGCCCAAAGTACACCACTAACTGTTACTCCTGCCATATATCCACCTAACATCTCAGCAATCATTAATTTATCCATTCCAAACAACATAGGTAGGAAAGTAATTACTAAAGGAAATCCAATAGTTAAAACACCTGGAAGCATCATTTCTTTTAAAGATGCATTTGTAGAAATTTCAACACATTTGTCGTATTCTGGTTTTCCAGTACCTTCCATAATACCAGCAATTTCTTTAAATTGTCTTCTTACTTCATATACCATTTCCATAGCTGCTTTTCCTACTGCATTCATAGCAAGTGCAGAGAAAACAACAGGAACCATACCTCCAATAAATAACATAGCTAATACTGGTGCTTTAAAGATATTAATTCCGTCAATTCCAGTAAATGTAACGTATGCCGCAAATAATGCTAATGATGTAAGTGCAGCTGATGCAATTGCAAACCCTTTACCAGTTGCAGCAGTTGTATTTCCTACTGAATCTAAAATATCAGTTCTTTCTCTAACGATAGGGTCTTGTTCACTCATTTCTGCAATTCCTCCTGCATTATCTGCAATTGGTCCGAAAGCGTCAATTGCTAACTGCATAGCAGTTGTTGCCATCATTGCTGAAGCCGCCATAGCAACACCATAGAATCCTGCAAATGCATAAGAAGACCAGATTGCCATTGCAAATAGGATAACTGTTGGGAAAGTAGAAATCATCCCAGTAGCTAAACCTGCAATAATATTTGTTCCAGCTCCAGTGGCCGATTTTTCAACAATATTTAAGATTGGTTTTTTACCTAAACCTGTATAATATTCAGTAACTGAAGAAATAACACCTCCTACAATTAAACCAACTATTGTTGCATAGAATACACGCATTGCCGAA
>Ga0206679_10001060_pt1 | contig 22891 bp, 21 predicted proteins | sample M110012015metaG_FD_155464 | JGI IMG/M metagenome (GOLD analysis project Ga0206679, IMG submission 155464) | Ammonia-oxidizing marine archaeal communities from Monterey Bay, California, United States - M1 100m 12015 | ecosystem: Environmental > Aquatic > Marine > Intertidal zone | place: USA... | reverse complement strand
GTTATGGAAGTACCAGGAGCCTTTGAAATACCTCTAGCTGCAAAATCTTTAGCTTTAAATGTTGATGCAGTTATAGCCTTAGGTGCTATTGTTAAAGGTGATACTCCTCATTTTGATTTTATTGCTTCAAGTTGCGCAAAAGGCATAGTCCAAGCATCCTTAGATCAGAACAAGCCTATAATATTTGGTGTACTTACAACCAATAATGAAGAGCAAGCCTTAGAACGTTCTGATGCAAATAGACAAAATAAAGGTGCTGAATTTGCTCGAAGTGCAATGCAAATGATTGAAGCGTTGAAATTTTAGAATGACTCAACAAACCTCTACCTCTCCTACTCGTTCAAGAGATAAAGTTCTCCAGAGTCTTTATGAAATAGAGATAGCGGGAACAAGCCTAAAGGATGTTTTAAAAGATCAATTTACCAAAAAAAATTATCCACACTATAAGGCCTTACTTGAAGGGATTGTTGAATCACAAGATACAATTGATGAATTGCTAGAAAAGAACATGGATAGAGCGCTATCTGATCTAGATCCAATTGAAAGAAACGTATTGAGATTGGCTATCTATGAATTGCTTAATAATAAACTTGATAAGCCCATTCTTATCAATGAAAGCATCCGTTTAACAAAAAAATACGGTACAGCCCAAGGTTATAAATACGTCAACGCCTTACTAGACAAGATTATTAAAGAGGGTCTTTAGGAACTTTTACAAAGATGGGTGAAGACCAAGCACGCTCTTTTAATTCTCCTAAACAATCTCCTTCTTCCTGGCCTTTTTCATTACCACAAAGATTTACTGAACTGCATGAGCCGTTTTCATCCACATCACATGAAAAACCATTACCGTTTATTGCCTGAGAAGGCTCTTGAATAGCTCTTGCGTAGTAAACAATCTCTCTATTGCTACCAAGAAATTGTTCATCTTCAAATTCTACTACGCAACCTTCTTGAGAAGGCTCGCAGTCAAAAGTTTTCCACGGGTCTTCAATTAATGGGTCTATAGGCTCACCTGAATAAGACTGTGGTCTAATCCTTACTATTTCTATACTCGTTATAATTTTTCTTAGGTCGCTTGGGTTAAAACATTCACCCTTACAAAGCTGAGAGATAACTTCACTTACCTTTGCATTGGTATTCAAATCACAACCCGGTTTTTGAATTTGGGCACCTATAGCTTTAACTCTAAAAATAGGATTATTCTCAAGATCAACTTCTGATCCCATAGGTTGAATAACACCAGAATTATGATTAATTAAGTCAAACCAAAGGAGAATCCTATCTCCGCTCGTGGCATATACTTCACGGCTATCCATTGAATCCCATAAAGCTTGTCTGTTACGGCCTTTTGAATGTGCAGCTACTAAACCTCCCGTATATATAAAAGAAGAAATCCTCTCTACCTTTATTGGAATGCTAATTTGGTCCTTAAATTTTCTTAAATCTATTTTTTTTGTAGAAGGCAATTGCGGTTCTTTTTTTGGTCTCATACTCAATAAAAAATTATTTTTTGAAGAGTACTTTGAGTCTGAGTTTAGATAACGAAAGACTTCTTTATATCCTGTACCTGGTCTTGATTGGTGATTATCACTGGAGCCAATAAAACCAAAACGGTAGCCTTCAGGTTCTCCGCTAGTAAAGTCTCTAATGGCTAAAGCATATTGAGCTGACATTTGAGGTCGATAATTAAAGGCCGGCAAAAAACAATCTAAACATTGACCTGAATCTAGCCATTCAGTAGGTTCTGAACCAGGAACAGTAAGAAGACCAAATGGATTAACGCTTACGTAATTTTGTCTGGCAGCACGTGCTCTCTTATCACATTCTTCCAAAGAGCCAGCAGCGACTCTGCACCTTTCTCTGATAATTTCTCCTGCTTGGTGGCATTCTGGAATAAAACCAGGAGAGGGTTGCGGACAAGACAAAATACTGCTGCCGTCATAGTTCAATGTTCTCCAAGATCTATACTCTTCGGTGTTGCCATGACCAGAATAAAGTTCGATTAACTTTTGATAGTTAGGGTCATGATCTTTTTTATTAAGCTGTGTATCCCAAGCGGCCATGGGAGGGGCTGTAGTTCCCCAAGCTGTACCATGAGGTATAACTAAAGAATCAAACCCCCATTCATCTAACTTTTTAAAGAGCACCTCAGGCGAAACAGCTCGCTCAATACAATCAACCGGTAAATCTCTCACTGGTTTATCAGAGGAGCATCGCTCTAGGTTATTAGTTATAAGTTTCCGATACCTAAAATTATAATAATTTTGTCTATTCTTAAAATCATACAAACTTGCAGCTAACATTGTTGATATTGGCATTAGGGAGGAGAGTTCAAAAAATTTCTCTTCAGCACCAATAGGTCTCAAAGGAATTTCATCATTTTCTATGCTTCTAAGAATGACATTCTTGTGCCCGTAATGGCTAGATTTATTTAAGCTTTTTTGAGTCCATTCCCAACCCAACAAAGGAATAATTGGTGGATTATCTAAATCTTTTGAAATAAGAGCACAATTCTGAATAGAAGAAATGGTATCTCGCCATTCTCTACTAGTCAGCCATTCAGCATGGTCAGTTACTGCAAAAAAATCTAAATTAGAACAAAATCTAGCAAAATTACAGGCGTCTGCCACTGGATGTACTCCTTCTCCTTGCTGTATGGGTAAATTTAATAGAAAAGCATCTAATGAAAATGTTGAATGAACATGAAGATCTCCAAATAAGATTTGTTTAGTATCTTCACCTATTGATCGACTAACTTGATTGCTTCTTGTTGGATAAGAACGCTCTTCTTGTACATTTTCTCCAGCACCTTCATAAACTCCGAACCAATTAAAATACATACCCATCACTAGGAAAATAATAGGGAAGAGGAAAATTACGGAGACGTATAAAGAATACTTAGTTAATTTGGGGCTCATCCAAAACTAAGAAGATTCAGGAAGAATAAGAGACAATTTCTTTAAATCTTCTGACAGAACAAAGTATTTCTTTCTTCTAACTTTATCACTCAAGAGAGATACTCTAAAAATCTTTCCGTCACGATAACTTTCTTCTAAACGGATAACATCCCCTTTCCTTGCTTTATAGATGTCTCTAGCATCTATTGCAGCATGTCTCATGAAGTCTTCTGTAGAAAAATCAAAATCTCTCGCTGTATTCAAACGGACTGCATCAGCCCGATAATGGTATAAAGCGATCGAAGATGACCTATCAGATTCTAATTCAGAACCAATGATATATTCAACTTCCTTAGAGAATAAAAGAAGTGGGATAATTAAAATTATGAAAAAAATAGTCTTCATTTTATAACGGATAATCTCTAATAATCGTGTCCTCTCGTTTAGGTCCTGTTGAAATCATAATAACAGGAACATTACAAATTTCTTCAATCTTCTTAATAAAGGATTTTGCATTACTATTTAATTGATCAAATGATTGAACACCGGCAGTAGGCTCATTCCAACCGGCAACTTCAGTATAAATTGGTTCGACATCTTCCAAGATCATTGACTCAAGAATTTCTTCCATGGAAAGATTACTAGAATAATTCGTACATATCTTAATGGTTTCTAGCCCATCCAAAACATCTATCTTAGTTACACAAAGTCCATCAATTCCATTTAATCTTACTGTGTGTGAAAGAAGCACTGTATCTAACCAGCCACAACGCCTTGGTCTACCAGTCGTGGCTCCTACTTCACCACCTTTCTCCGCTAGGTATTTGCCCATATCATCAAACAGTTCGGTTGGGAAGGGCCCTTCTCCTACTCTCGTTGTATAAGCCTTAGCTATACCTAAAGAATAATCTATATCCGTAGGGCTAATACCAATTCCTGAAGCAATTCCTCCAACAGAGGAATTACTAGATGTGACGAAAGGATAAGTTCCTAGGCTAACATCCAAAAGAGCTCCTTGAGCACCTTCAAAAAGAATCTTCTTGTTACTGTCTTGTAAATCCCTAACTTCATTGATAACGTTTCCAACATAAGGCTTTAATTTTTCTGCGTGGATTAGATTCTGATCAAATAATTTATTCTTATCTATTGCAGTTGAGCCAAAGGAGTGTTTGAAAATAGAATTATAATACTCCAAAGCTTCTTCTAACTTACTGGATAATTTTGAAGGATTATATAGATCCGAAACCCTTACCGAACGTCTGCCCACTCGGTCTTCATAAGCGGTTCCTATACCCCTGCCCGTTGTTCCTATTTTAGTTATCGTATTGGATTTCTCTCGCAATTGATCAAGTTTGATATGATAAGGTTGTATAAGACTACAGGCAGAACTAATAACAAGACGCCCCTCGATATTACCGATAACATCAGAAGCATCTTCGATCTCTTCAAACAAAGCATCCAGGCTTACAACAACACCTCTCCCTAAATAACATTTGATGCCTTTGTGACATATTGCAGAAGGTAATAAATGAAAAACTACCTTCTTACCATCTACGATCAGAGTGTGTCCTGCATTATGACCTCCTTGATACCGTATGGCAGCATCAAGATCTTTTGCTAAATGATCTACAATTTTACCTTTACCTTCATCTCCCCATTGCAAACCTAAAAGAGAAATTGTGTTTGTCATATTATTAAATATCTAATTGAGTAAAACTTACTACAGCCAACAGATCAAGATCAAAACCAACGGCGGGACGGGGTTCATTATCTAATCTCCTTAAGCCGTCATAACGTCCGCCCTTTGATAAACTATAACCTGCACTTTCTATATAGGCAGAGAAAACAACCCCGTTGTGATATCTAAAGCCTTGGATCTCGCCAAGATCTAAATGGAGTTTTACCTTCTTATCTAAATCTAAACTTTTTATCAGCTCTTTTAAATAGTCCAAGCATTCTATCGCTTCACTACCTAAAACTTTTAAGTCTGTTCTTGCCTTATCGATTACTTCTTCGCCGCCATACAATTTACACAAAGAAATTAGAAGATTCCTGTTTGACTGATCTTTTTCTTCAGACAGTAGAGAATTTATATCAGAAACAGATTTTCTAGATAAAGCTGATTCTAGATCTCTGAGTTTAGACTCTCCAAAACCTTTAAATCGTTCTAAAATAATAGAAACAAGGCCTGCGTGTCCTAAGCTAAGAGTTAATCCTTCAAGTCCTAAAGATTGAAGGCTCTCAATCATTAGATTGATACTTTCAACATCAGCATCAATAGAAGAATCTCCAAAGATTTCAGCTCCAGCTTGAATAGTGGCTCTTGATCTTAATATTTTAGATACTTTACGTTTAACAACATCACCAACATAGCAGAGTTTAACAGTATCATTTGAATCCAACCTATAAGCATCAATTCTTGAGGCCTGCTCTGAAATATCAGGTCTTATAGATAAATTTTTTCCAGTGAGTTCATCTTTGAAGGTAAATGCATACTCTTGCAATTCTTCATGAGCTTCTCCCCCCAGCGTTTCAGATAACTCTAGTAAAGGGGGAATAATGAATTGATAACCTGAAGAAACATAAAGATCAATAAGCCTTCTCCGAAGCTTTTCTACTTGAAGGGCTTTCGGTGGTAATAGTTCATCGACACCTTCTGGAAGCCTCCAGCGAATTTTTGAAGCCATTTATACAATCTTAATCTTGTTTCGATTTATCTAAATACTTAAAGAAATCACTTTCTGGGTTTATAAGTAAGAAATCAGACTTATTACTAAAAGTAGATTCATAAGCTTTCAAACTTCTTGTGAAGTCATAAAACTCAGGATCTTTAGAATAAGCCGATGCATAAGTTGCAGTTGCCGTTGCATCACCATTGCCTTTAGTTTCTTCTGCTTCCCTGTAAGCATCGGCAAGAATTATTGTTTTGTCTTTATCTGCTGTCGCTCTTATTCTCTCAGCTACTTCGTTACCTTGTGCTCTTAACTCTTTAGCAAGACGCTCTCTTTCTGTTCTCATACGATTATAAACAGAATCACTTACTTCAGGAGGTAGGTCAATTTTCTTAACTCTTAAATCTATAACCTCTATTCCAAGTTCATCTTTGGCGATGATATTTAATTGATTAGATAATTTATCCATCAATTCATCTCTTTGACCAGAAACGACTTCTTTCACAGTTCTACTGCCAAATTCGTTTCGGAGACCTGCATCTACCCTTTGGCTTAGAAGACGTCTAAGTCTTTCTTCGTCTCCTCCTGTTGTCGTGAAATATTTTGCTACGTCGCTTACTCTCCACTTAACAAAGGAATCAACGGAAAGAGCTTTCTTTTCAGAAGTTAAATAACTTTGCGGCGCGGCGTCGAGAGTCAATATTCTTGCATCAAATTTTCTTACAGTATTAACAATCGGAAGCTTAAAATGTAAACCAGGAGCTACATCAAACTCTACTATCTCACCGAACCTCAATTTAACCGCTCTTTGAGTTTCACTAACCACAAAAAGAGATTGGGTAATTCCTATTACCAACAATAAAGCTATAGCGGAAATTATAATCCTTGAAGTTTTCATTACCTTCCCTCCTGTCTATTTCTTCTTCTTATTTCTTCAATAACTTCATCGGTAATATTACTGATAGAAGGATTTGAAGAATTTGAAGGTAGGTTAATACTTCCAGAGCTTCTCGATGCCTCTGCTATCTTGTCTAGAGGTAAATATAAGATATTATTTCCTCCCTCAACATCAATCATCACTTTGGTACTGCTAGACATAACACTTTGAATTGAATCTAGATAAAGTCTATTCCTTGTTACTTCAGGTGCCTTCTTATATTCCCTCAGTAAAAGATTAAATCTTGCAGCGTCACCTTCAGCTTCTGCAATAACTTGCTGTTTGTAAGCCTGGGCATCCTGTAGCATTCTTTGGGCTTCTCCTCTAGCCTCTGGCACAAGACCATTGGCATAAGTTTCAGCTTCATTTCTTGCCCTTACTTCATCTTCTCTAGCTTTTATAACATCATCAAATGAAGCTTGTACTTGGTTTGGAGGTGATGAGTCTTCAATATTTACTATAAGTACTTGGAGACCCGTTTGGTATTTATTTAAGTAGGACTGAAGTCGCGCTTTAACTTCTTGGGCAATTATTTCTCTTCCGACTGTTAAAGCATCATCCATAATAGAACTACCAACAACATGCCTAAGGGCACTTTCGGTTGCTTGAGCTAAACTTGCATCAGCATCTCTAATATCCAAAACATATTTTCTAGGGTCTTCTATTTGATATTGAACTGAAACAGTAACATCAACTATATTTTCATCTTTTGTTAGCATCAAGGCGTCGTGACGATGCGGTCTTACTCTCACAACATCTACAACTGTCCAAGAATCAATTATCGGAGGGTTCCAATGCAAACCCGGACCTTTTATTCCATCAAAAACACCCAGTCTTAGAATAACAGACCGTTCAGCTTGTTCTACTTGATAAATACCCAATCCAGCCCAAAGAAGAAGAAGAACACCTATAAAAGAAAAAAAGCTTTTTTTAGTAAAGCCGCCTCCCGACGACCCACCTGATCCACCAATACCAAAAATAGAATTTATTTTTTTCTTAAACTGCTTTACTGCCTCATCTATATCAGGAGGACCTTCTTTTCTACCCCATGGGTCTTTGTCATCATTACCGTTCCAAGACATATTATACTGCTTCCTTTATGTTAATTTGTTCTTTATCTAGCACTTCAAAACCTTCAATGCTTTCAAGCTCTAAAAGCTCATCATTACCTATTTCTATCCGTAATTGTAACAGACCTGCCTTGTTAGATGTCTCTTCTATTACACTTCCCGAAGAATAAAGTTTTGATCTTAAATCTCCAAGAGAAGCTTTTAGAATTACCCAGCCTTTAAACAAGCCTCCCCTTAAGAAAATATTTATAGAATCTATTAGTTCTTGTAGGCCTTCCTTGTTTTCAGCAGAAACCCAAACATCTCCTTTATCAGGCATGGAGAGACTCCTGTAATTAATAATTCCAGCCTTATCACTCTTGTTATTAACTCTTAAAACAGGGATATCCGACAAGTTCAGTTCAGCTAATAATTTTATTACTTGATCTGCCTTAAAATGAAAGTCTTCATCCGCGATATCTACTACATGAACAAGTAAATCTGCAGATCTTAATTCATCTAAAGTTGCCTTAAATGACTCAATTAACTGAGTAGGTAAATCTGAAATAAAGCCAACAGTGTCGGAAAATAAGATAGGCCCAAGTTCAGGTATTGCATTCTTGCGAGTAACAGAATCTAAAGTGGCAAATGGCTTATCCGCAGCATATTGAGAATTGTCAGTTAAGGCATTGAACAAAGTTGTTTTTCCTGCATTTGTATAACCCACAATAGCAGCCAATTTATTTCTACTCTTCTTTCTAGAGTATCTATTAACTTCTTTTTGTTTATGTGTTTTTTCAAGACGCTTTTTTATTGTCTTAATCCTCTGACCTATCAATCTTCTGTCTGTTTCTAACTGAGTTTCTCCTGGCCCTCTAAGACCTATACCGCCTTTTTGTCGTTCTAAATGACTCCAGCCTCTTACCAACCTCGTTGATAAATGAGTAAGTTGAGCTAGTTCCACTTGAAGTTTCCCTACATGACTAGAAGCTCTAGAGGCAAAAATATGCAAAATTAAACCGGTTCTATCTAAAACTCTTATTCCAAATAAAGTTTCTAAGTTTCTTTCTTGAGAAGGTGAAAGTTCATGATTAAATATTACTAGATTGGCACACAATTCATTTGCTAAATCCCTAACTTCCTCTGCTTTACCTTTCTTTAAAAATAAACTTGCATTGGGCCGATCAAGCTTCCCGATAATGTCACCAACAATTCTAGCTCCTGACGAAACTGATAGTTCTCTAAATTCAGTAGCAGAATTGAGAGAAGATTTTGGTTTTTCAAAATTATAAAACTCTATATGAACCAGTATGGCTTTTTGTTGGTATTCTTTAGTGCTATATGTCATTCAATACCCTTTCTAAAATAACTGAAGCCATCTTGTTGGGATCATTCTTTAGCCAAATTATATTTTCCCAACTTCGCAACCAAGTCATCTGTCTCTTAGCCAGCTGTTTCGTAGCAGACACCCCTTTAAAAACCATTTCATCAAAACTAATCTTATCATCTAGAAACTCACATATCTGCCTATATCCTATACTTCTCATAGAAACGGAATCTTTATTCATGCCTCTTAAATTTAATAGCCTTTCTACCTCTTCAATCAGACCTTCTTGAATCATGGAATTGAATCTATCAGATATTATTTGTTTATGTAGTTCACGATCTTCTATTTCTATAGCAAACTGGAACAACTTATAATCTTTAAGATTATGGTGAATCATTTTTTTATTTTCTTTATGCCAATCCGTTAAGGTTTTTTTAGAAGATTCGAAAACTTCCAAAGCCCGTAAAATTCTTTGAGTATCATGAGGATGTATTTTTAAACTAGACACTGGATCAACTTCCTTTAATCTTTTATGCATGCTTTGCCAACCTTCTTTTTTTGCAACTTCTTTTAATTTTTCTCTTATTAGTAGGTTTGTTTCTGGCATGGCTGACAAACCACCTAGAAGAGATTTAAAATAAAGCATTGTTCCTCCTACTAACAAAGGAAGCTTTTTATTCTTAGAAGCTAGAAGAATTTCTTTCATTGCCTCTCTATTAAAGCGTGCCGCTGAGTACGACTCTGTTGGCTCCAATATATTTACTAATTTATGAGGATATTTCGATAAAAGATTTTTGGTTGGCTTGCCACTTCCAATATTAAGATGTTTATAAATTTGGACAGAGTCTACGCTAATAATCTCTAGATCAGTCTTATCAAATAAACCAAATGCTAAGTTGGTCTTTCCTATCCCTGTAGGACCCATAATTGAAACTAAGGGCTGAACTTTCATTTTTTAATTTACCAATTAAGAATGAACGTTACCTAGAAAAAGGTAAACCGGCTACAAATATTATCTGTAGCCGGTTTTTAGTATCAAGATTTAAGTTAAATCGTAACTTCTTTCTTCGTGTTCAGAAACATCTAGGCCTCTATCTTCATCTTCGTCACTTACTCTTATATCTGTTATAAAACCAACAACCTTCAAAATAATCCAAGAAGCAACTGCAGTCCATAGTCCTATAACTGCTATTCCTTTAAGTTGAATTACGAATTGGTCCATTGATCCAAAATCTCCTCCAGCACTAGAGCCAAGAAATCCTCCTTGAACTCCAACAAAACTAAGCATAATAATTCCAAGCATTCCTCCAACACCATGAACAGGAAATACATCTAAAGAGTCATCAATACCGAACACACCCTTAACAGCTTGAGTTGCATAAAAACATATAACCCCAGCCAGAAAGCCTATCAATAGAGCACCTTCAGGTCCCACGACTCCTGCAGCAGGCGTAATGGTTGCTAAACCTGCTACCATTCCAGTTGCTATACCTACAACTGTTGGTTTTCCTTGCTTTATCCACTCGAGACCCATCCATGTAAAAGCGCCTGTTGCAGCACTTATATGAGTAACTAACATTGCCATTCCAGCAAGTCCGTCAGCTGTCCAGGCACTTCCGGCATTGAAACCAAACCATCCTACCCATAACATGGCTGCGCCAGTCACAACCATTGTTCTGTTGTGTGGAGGCATAGGAGTTGAAGGAAACCCTTTTCTTGGGCCTAGAACTAATGCGACTACAAGTGCACCAACTCCACAAGTTAAATGAACCACCAATCCACCTGCAAAATCTATTACACCCATATCAGAGAGAAGACCTCCTCCCCATATCATATGACAAGCTGGAAGATAGACCACTGTAAACCATAACAAGGAAAAGAGACACATTGCGCCAAACTTCATTCTTTCTGCAAAAGCACCAACTACTAGAGCAGGAGTAATTATGGCAAAAGTCATTTGAAATATTATAAATAATGAATCAGGTATTGATGTCGCATAACCTGAGAGGGTATCCCTGCCTATCCCATTCAAGAAGAATGCGCTAGTCCCACCTATAAAATCACCATCACCTGTGAAAGCTAGACTATAGCCATAAACAACCCATGCTACGGACACGATACAAGTAATAGCAAAGCATTGCATTAAAACTGAAATAGCATTCTTACTTCTTACCAATCCTGCATAAAAGAGAGAAAGTCCAGGCAAGGTCATAAAAAGCACCAAAGCCGTTGAAGTTAATATCCAAGCTGTATCTCCAGAATTAAGGCTATCTCCAAAAGAAGATAAAGAAATTAAGGATAGAAAAATTCCTGTAAGTATTTTTTTTGTCATCTGATTCTCCTTTAAGTTTATAGAGCGTCTTCGTTTAGTTCGCCGGTTCTGATTCTTACAACCTGATCTAAAGAAGAAATAAAAATCTTTCCATCTCCAATCTTCCCAGTATTTGAAACTTTAGATATAGCATCTATAACAGCTTCAGAATTATCGTCACTAACTGCGACTTCAATTTTAGTTTTAGGAAGAAAATCAACTATATATTCAGAACCTCTATATAGTTCAGTGTGGCCTTTCTGTCTACCAAAGCCCTTTACATCTGTAATGGTCAAACCTGTTACACCAACTTCGGATAAGGCCTCTCTAACTTCGTCTAACTTATATGGTTTGATTATTGCTGTTATTAGTTTCATAAAAACTCCTGATTAATTAATTGTATTCATGATATTTAACTTTTAATAAAAAATCTAAATAACTTTAAGCACTATTAATTCGAAAAAAAGATTAGTTATTAATAATAAATATGCAACTTCTGTGCCAAATAGAAAGAATCCGTAATATATAGTACTTTAAAGGGAATTTTAGTATTTTAAATATCAAGAAAAGCACTAAATTAGTGCCTATTAGAAGCACTTGCCCTAATTAAGGGCCAAGAAATTTATCAAGAATTAATATTAATGCATTAACTGAGTGCTAATCTAGAAATTATCGCCCTTGAAAGAAGATATAAATTATCTTGAAATGTTCCTGAGGAAGGGTTGAAGTTTTTCTTCTATTGTTTGGAGAGCCCCCCTATTCTTAAGAAAGATTTCTTTAGCAGATCTACTTGCAGAAGCTCTTTCTTTCTCATTCTCAATGTACTTGATAAAAATTGAAGCGATTTCTGAACTTTGATTTACTATATTTAAAGCTTTTACTGATTGGAGTTGATCGGCTATCTCTTGAAAGTTTCTCAAGCTTGGACCTGATATTAATGGTAATCCTAGGGAGGCTGGCTCTAAAAGATTCTGCCCACCGTGATCAATTAAACTTCCACCAACAAAAGCTGCATCAGAAATAGAGTAAAGAAAATTTAGCTCTCCCATGGTATCACCAAAGAGAATGTTAATTTTTGGAGTTATATCTTCTTTTTTAGAACGTTGAGCAAATGTTAATCCGCTACCTCTTAAAATTGAATGTACCTTTTTAAATCTCTCAAGATGTCTAGGCACTAAGATAAGAAGAGCCGTTGGAAACGAAGACAAAATAATTTTAAAGGCTGCAATAATTGCTGTTTCTTCGGTATCGTGGGTGCTTGCTGCTATCAGAGTTGGTCTTTGTATTCCTTCTATTGACCATTCAGATCTTATAGATTCTACAATACTATTCATTTCCTCAGCTATATTCTGATCAAACTTTAAATTGCCACAAAGAGCAATGTTTATATCATCAGAAAGACTTATAAATCTTTGTTTATCAGATTCAAATTGTGCCAAAATTAAATCTATATTTGAGATAGCGGGTGAAATTAAAGAAACAAAAGGTAAATACTTGTCTCTAGACTTTTTAGACAAACGGGCATTAACCAACACCGTGCTTATACCTCTTTCTTTACAACAACTTATAAGGTTTGGCCATATCTCTGTCTCTAAAATAATCAGAATCTTTGGGTTCCAATTATTTAGAAATCTACCAATGCAAAAAGGTAAATCTACGGGAAGATATTGATGTTTTATTCTGCTTCCTATTTTTTCAAGAAGTACATCAGATCCTGTCGGAGTGGAGGTTGTAACCAGGAACTCAGCAAGAGGATGACTTTCCATTAATTTTCTTAGAAGTGGTATAGAAGCATTCACCTCACCAACAGAGACAGCATGGATCCATATAAGGTCCTTGCCTTGAGTAGGAGATAAATGACTTAGACCCACCCTCTCATTCCACCTTAATAAATATGAACTATTTGAAAATCCTCTTATAAATAGTCGAAAAAAATAGATAGGACTTAAAATATAAAACAAGACCGTATAAGTAAATCTTGGCATCTGCCTATGCTAACATATGGAAATCACAAGAAACGACCAAATTATTATTAGAATTTTATGATTATTGTTACAGGCAGTAATGGTTTTATAGGTTCAAACCTCATCTCCCAATTAAATAAGATTGGGAAAAATGACATCTTGGCAGTTGATGATCATTCCAATAAAGAGCTTAAAAAAAACATAATGGATTTGTCTATCTCACAACGCATTGGCATAGAAGAATTTCTTGATATGATCTTGAAGGGCGAATTCAAGGCAAAAGAGGTTACCTCTATTTTTCATCAAGGTGCATGTTCCGATACCATGGAATGGGATGTTGATTACATGTTAAAAAATAATTTCAGCTATTCAAAAGTTTTACTAGATTTTGCTGAACAAGGCAATATTCCCTTTATCTATGCTTCATCCGCTTCTATTTATGGAGCTGGAACAGTGTTTTCTGAGGAAAAAGAAAATGAAAATCCCATTAATCTCTATGCCTACTCAAAATACTTGTTTGATCAACTGGTAAGAAATCGTTTAAAAAAAGGTAGCTCTCAGATTGTTGGAATGCGCTATTTCAATGTATATGGTCCCCATGAATCTCATAAGGGGCATATGGCGAGTGTTGCGTATCATTTACACCAACAACTTAAAAAAGGAGATAATGTAAAGCTTTTCAAGGGATCGGATGGATTTGAAGATGGCGAACAGAGAAGAGATTTTATTCATGTGGATGACGTTATAAAAGTTAATATTTGGTTTCTTAATAATCAAAATATTTCTGGAATATTTAATGTTGGTACCGGAAAGAGCCAAACGTTTAAAGAGGTTGCAAACGCGGTAATAGATTGGAATAAAAAAGGGTCAATTCAATACATTTCGTTTCCTGAAAAACTTATTGGTTCTTACCAAAGTTTTACTGAAGCTGACCTTTCGAACTTAAGAGAAGCTGGTTACAAAGAAAATTTCATGGACGTGGAAATAGGCATTAAGAAGTATCTGGATGTTTTGGAGGACTGGTCAAGAAATGAGTATTGATAAAGGGCAGAAATATTCTGTAAATCCCTCTTTTAAAATAACTTTACTTCATCCCAAATATCTCTTTACGTGGTTGGGTTTTGGCATCCTTTTTATGCTTTCTTTTCTTCCGCTTAATTTACAATTAAATATTGGAAAACTCCTTGGTATATTTCTACATTTAGTTAGCCCCGATAGGAGAAAGATAGCAGAAACTAATCTCAAACTTTGTTTCCCAGAAAAATCTAATGAAGAAATCCGCGATCTAGTTCTAAATAATTTCAAAAATATAGGAATAGGAACTTTTGAAATAGCTCTTGCTTGGTGGTCTTCAGACCGCAAAATAAGAAATCTAAATATTACTTTCAAAAATAAAGAACTTTTTGAGAAGGCAGAAAGAGAAGGTAAAGGCATGCTTGTATTGGCCCGTCATTCCACTCATATTGAACTAGATGCAAGGCTTCTTTGTCTTGATCTTAATTTTGGAGGGATGTTTAAAGAACAGACCAATCAAGTCTTTAATTATCTTATGATTCGATCTAGAAATAAATACGCGCAACCTGTCTTTACCAACCACGAAGGCAAAATAGCAATCAATTCGGTAAGGGATGATGTTAAATTGATCTATGCTAGTGATCAAGATTACGGAAAAGAAGTATCAGAATTTATTCCTTTTTATAAAATTAAAGCTGCTACTGTTTCTTTGCCAGCACACCTTTCTAAAAGTGGAATAAAAGTTGCTTTAGTTGACATACGGAGAGAGAGAAATGGGTACGTCCTAGAAGCATTCGAATTACCACCTTGCGACAATGAATATAAATTCCTTCTTCAAATGAATCAATATTACGAAAAGATTATCTCTAAAGCTCCTGAACAATTTCTTTGGATGCATAGACGATTTAAAACAAGACCATCAGGTGAAAAATCTTTTTATTCTAAATGGAAGAAACGAGATCGTAGAAGAAAAAAAATTAGAAACAAAAGAAATTAGAGTCGACTTTGTTTAATTTTTTTTATTTTATCACTGGAAGATAATCCCTTTACCAGAGGTATAGTTTTAACTTCACCCCCGTCTCGAATAACAGAGCTTGCTCCAACTATTTCTTCAGTAGAATAATCAGCCCCTTTTACAAGTATGTTGGGCTTTAAGAATTCTATAAGCTTCAAAGGAGTTTCTTCAGAAAAAGAGACGACATGGTCTACACATTTTAAAGCTTGGATCAACGTCATCCTCTCTTCTAAAGGATTTATTGGCCTATCTTTGCCTTTAAGTTTTCTAACTGAACTATCATTATTAATTCCAACAATTAATTTATCACCTAATTCCTTAGCAGCCTCTAAATAAGATACATGCCCTGCGTGGAGAACATCAAAACAACCGTTGGTAAAAACTACTTTCAAAGAGTCTTCACGAGCCTCTTTACATAGCCGTTTCAGCTGTGTCTTAGTCGAGAAAATAGAGTCTGCTTTAAAAAAATGTTCCAATTCACTTATTCTAGGTGTAGCAGTACCTGATTTACCAACAACTACACCAGCTGCAATATTTGATATCTTTACAGAATCATTAAGATTAAAACCGCAAGCTATTGAAGCTGCTAGGCTAGCTATCACTGTATCTCCAGCTCCCGATACATCAAATACTTCTTGTGCTTGCGTAGAAAAATCAGACCTTTTTATTTTTCCTTCTTGCTTTTCAATTAAAGTCATCCCTTCTGCTCCTCTGGTAATCAAAAGAGCGTCTAATTTTAAATCTGTGATGAGGTTCTTCGCTTTTAAAGTTAAGTCCGATTCATCACTAACGCCTCCTACAGCATTAGAAAACTCTAAATAATTTGGGGTAATAATATTGGCGCCTTTATACTTGGAAAAATTATTCCCTTTAGGGTCAACAAGGGTATAAAGGTTTTTTTTATTAGCTTGCTTAATTAGAAGAGGAATATCTCTTAAAGTGCCTTTCTCATAGTCTGAAAGAATAAGAACTGAGGCCTTCGTAGTTGAGATTAATTTACTAAAAAGATTTCTAGTATTAGCCCAATCTTCTTCAGAAAATTTCTCTTCTGAATCAACTCTTAGAAGTTGCTGCCGCGAGGCTAAAATCCTAAGTTTAGAAATTGTTGGAAATTTAGAAGTTATAAAAAAACCTTTTATATTTCTTTCTTTTATAAGACTTCTTATTTCCTTAGCTGCTTCATCTTTCCCTACTACACCTTGCAACCATACTTTCGATCCCAAGGCCGAAATATTTGATGCAACATTAGCAGCTCCACCTAACCTCCTTTCTTCAAATTTGGGTCTTAAAATAGGAACAGGGGCTTCAGGAGAAACTCTATCAACATTACCATGAATATATTTATCTAGAATGATATCTCCTATTACTAAAACCTTGGCTTTTTTTAATAAATCTAAATTCATTTCTTCTTCCTAATAATTATTTACTCATGAATGAGTAGACATGGTCAATGGCTGTAATAAGAATTTCATAGATTATGCACGCATGCTCTCATATTTTTGATAGCATTTCTCCTCTAATTATGAAATTACCGATAGACCCTAATTCAATAAAAGGTTTTCTTGATCACGAAGAAGGTATGGCCCTTTATAATAAAGCTCTTATTTATACAAAACGCGGGCCTTGTTTAGAAATTGGAAGTTATTGCGGCAAATCTGCTCTTTACATTGGATCTGCAGCAAAAGAAAACAACCAAACACTATTTTCCATTGATCATCATCGAGGATCTGAAGAACAACAACCAGGAGAAGAATACTGCGATCCAGATCTAATTAATGATTCAGGAAAAGGAATAAATACCCTTCCTTACTTTCTAGAAACTATTAAAAGAGCTAAATTAGAAGATACCGTTTCTCCAATAATATCTTCGTCTGAAGAAGCTTCAATAAATTGGCAACAAGACTTAGCAATGGTCTTTATAGATGGAGGACATAGTCTAGAAGCAGCTATGGCAGACTATTTTTTATGGCATAAGCATCTAATTCCAGGTGGTTTATTGGCAATTCATGATGTTTTTCCTAACCCTGAAGATGGAGGAAGGCCTCCGTTTGAGATTTATACTCTCGCTAAAGAAAGTGGATACTATAAAGAATGGCCAATGATTAGATCCCTAGCATTTTTAGAAAAGTTAGAATAATTCATCAAATAAGGTCTTCTTCTTTTAACCACTCCAGAGATACTCTTACAGCCTCTGAGAGTTCATCTTTCTGACCAAAATAATAATGATTTGCACCCTTTACAATGTGTAGTTTTTTTCTTTCATGAATAATAGAGTTATATAACCTCTGATTATGACTAGGTGGGCAAGCATCATCAGCAGAATTCCCAATTACAAGAGTAGGAATGCTAGTGTTTCTTCCACATTTCTCGCCATCTGCTTCACTTAGCTCATATGAAAACTGAGACAACCAGCTTCTAATGCTTGAAAACCTTGAAAGACCAATTGGACTGTCATTGACTACCTTAGGATCGCCTAAATAACACCACCCAGCTTTCCTATCATTAGGTTCTAACTCAGGATCAAGCCAGCGTGGGTCTGCCATGGTACCGTGGACAACGAACCCATATTCTTTTGTTGGATCTCCTTTAAAAGAATCTAGCTTAGCCAAAGCCCACGTTGTTATTTTTTTATTTCTTTCGATTTGCCTCTTTCGATATTCAGTTATGTATTCTTTTGAGTAAGGTGGTTGATTGGGATTTAGAGGATCATATAAGTTAAATTCTTTATCTCTTTTATTTGGTTGGGATTCATCTGTTATAGATGGATCCAGCCATTCAGTAAGAGTGGTCGCACGGCTGCAATGTGCTGCTAGAAGCATTAAACCATCTGCCTTTGGTAAATTTGCTTCTCTAAGATTTGGAGGATCGCCGGCTGGTGTAGAATCTAATGAAGGGTTTTCGGCTTGTGATTGATAAAAAAGAGAAAGAGAGCCTCCTCCACTCCAGCCTGCGAGAACTACTTTTTTGTATCCTAATTTATCTTTTACCTCTTTTATACAAGCAGCCAAATCAAGAACTACTTTTTCCATAATAAGACCGCTGTCTACTCCTCTGTATCTGCTATTGCAAAATATAACAGGAATACCTGACTTTGCTAAAGCTGTAGGCATGGGTAAATATGCACCACCAGCACCAGCTGGGTGCATAAAAACAAGGGCTGTATCAGTTATTGGCTTTTCTGGTTTTAGATAATTTGCTTCAAGAAAGATTGAATTTTCTGCACCAGCATAAGTATCTTTGAATGCTGCTTTTTCTTGATAAACAATAGCCAGCGGTAGGCGTTGATAATTACCAATCATCCTTTAATAATATTCGATGCCTTTAACCGTTCAATAAGGTCTTTTGTTAGAACTTTCCGTTCATCTAGAAACTTCTTATTAGTTCGTTCTTCTTTCTTTAAGCGTGTTTTTTCTGTCCACTGCTTTAAATTGCTATGGGCATTCTTGGTATCCTCGCCCATAATCCGATCATATTCCTTGTCTCGACAAGTTATTTCTAAGTTAATTCCATTAGGATCATAAAAATAGATTGAGTGAACAAATTCATGATTTATAGGATCAGAAACATTGCCTATATGCTCATCTAGATGCTCTTTCCATTCCATCATTTCTTTATAAGTAGATATTTCAAATGCAACATGCTTTTTAAAACCACTAGTTAAAGAAAAATCTGATTCATTAAGTTCGTCAGGAATATCAAAAAAAGCAATATGATCTCCGTTCCCCATTTCAAAGAATAGATGCATATACTCTAAAGGTTCTCCCCTGCCAGGCGAAGATTCAAAATCTAACGCAGCCACGAGCTTAAACCCCATTACATCTTCATAAAACCATCTTGTTTGTTCAGCATCTCTGCATAAAAATGCTAAATGATGAATATTGTTAGGACTATTCAGTTCTTTCATAATCTCGATCTCCCCACTCCTCTAAAAACAACTTACTGCCTTTAGTAAACTCAAAAAGGCTATCGGCTGCAAGAAGAACTGCACCAGCAGTCCAGGTTGGCTTTTCCACCGGCCAATACTTATCGTCAGTATAAACATAGCCTGTCCAATATAAATTATCTTTTTTATCTTTAAATTGATGAAGCCAACTAAAAACTTCCTTTGCTTTCTTAATTTCTCCTATTGATACCAAGGCCACAACAAGTTCTGAGCTCTCTGCAATAGTCACCCAAGGTTCTTCTTGAACACACTTACATCCTATTCCATCTACGATAAATTCATCCCATCTGCTTGCTATTCTTTTATTAGCATCTTCATTTATAACTATCCCGCACATAACTGGATAATACCAATCCATACTATATCTACTTTTACTCTTCCAGCTTCTATCGAATCGCTGAGGATTATCTAGTAAGCAAATCTTGAGTAATTGCTTTCCTTTTACGAGATGTTTGGGGTCATATTCTAATATTTTATAAATAGAAATTGCGCAGTCTAAACTCTTATAAATTGAACTACAGGCAGTTATCAAAGAATCATCTAAAATTTTATTATTTTCTTTAGCCCAATGAATATCTCCAAAACTAGTTTGCAAAGAAATAACAAAATTCATTGCTAAATCTAACGTGGGAAACATTTCTTCCAAAAAGCATTTATTCTCAGTTATTAAATAATAGTGCCAAAGACCCGTCGCAATATAGGCAGAAAAATTAGACTCTTTTCTTTGGCAAGAGGGTTTCCCATTTCTATATTCAGCAAACCAAGATCCATCTTCTTCTTGATTTTCTTTTAACCAAGTAAATGCTAATTTTGCTTCTTTTTCTTTACCTCCAATAACAAGGCCCATCCCGGCTTCTATATGATCCCAAGGATCCAACTTTTTGTTTGTTTCCCAGCAAATAGAACCGTCTGGAGATTGAACTTCCAGAATATAATTTAAAGAATCCTCATAAAAATTGAGGCTATCTGATTTAATCATTTAGTGGTTTTCTAAAATACATAACGACGCTTTTACCTATGAAAGGCTGCAGAATAAACTCTAGTACTCTTGTTAAGAGTGGTTTTTTCATTAAGTCCCAAACTAAAAACTTGTGGTATTGCTTAATTAAAAAGGAATTTTCTCTGCTGGTCCAAAATAAACATTGAAGCCACCAATAAGGTGAGTGTAAACCATGGGCCCAGTGAAAACTCATATAGGACATCCCTTCACTAGTAGCCAATTTTTTTAAAGTCTTGTGCTTAAATATTCTTACATGGCCTCCTGGCATCTCTTGATATCCTTTTGACAGTCTCCAGCAAACCCATTCTGGGAAAAATCTTGGAACACTTAAAGCAAGAATACCTCCCGGTTTCAAGACTCTTATTAATTCTTTAATAGATTCTTTTGGAGAATCAACATGTTCAAGAACTTCCGAGCAAATTACTGCATCATATGTGCCCTCCAAAAAAGGTAATCTTATAATGTTAGCAACTCCAAAAAGACAGGAAGAGTTATTATCTTCTTCTATCGGAAAATCCTTCAATCTTTCTCTTGCAATATTGAGATCTTTTATAGAAAGATCAAAACCAAAAGCGCTGATACGTTGATCAACAAACAAACCAATTGTATGTCTTCCTTCACCACATCCCATGTCCAAAACAGAACTACCAGCTTCTAATTCTAGGTTATCAAAGCGAATAGTTTGCATTAATTAGTTTTAAAATTATTTATTGCTTCTCTAAAAATCTTTAAGTATTGTTTAGCTGATCCCTGCCAGTCAAATTTATCTTCCATTCTTTTTCTTCCTAGGCGCGAGTATAGCTCTTGTTTATCTGGATTTGAAAAGAGGTCAATGACAGCTCTTTCTATTTCTTCACTAGATCCAGATTCAACTATAATTGCAGCATCTCCTATGACTTCTTTCAAGCCGCCCGAAGAGGTAGAAATGAGAGGAACTCCACATGCCATAGCTTCTCCTGCACCAAATCCAAATCCTTCATATAGAGAGGGTATAACTGCTATCTCAGCGGAAGAGTAAATTTCTACTACCTCTAATTCGGTGAGGTCAGAATGAAAGAAAATTCTATCGTTCAAATTTAAATTGGAAATTAGTTTTCTTATACCCCCTTTAGGAGGCCTGCCAATAACTTGAAGGTGAGTATCAGGAAATTCTTTTATAATTTTTGGTAAAGCACTAATTAGATATTTTAACCCTTTAAGTGGTATGTCAGCACTTGCAGTAGTTACTATACGATTTGTATGAATTTTTTTTCCTACTCTATTCTTGAAAGTCTTAATATCTATCCCATTCAGAACAACCTCAATAGAATTTGGATTTACCAAGAATTCTTCTATTACATCATGTTTAGACTGCATTGAAGGACAGACAATCTGATGTAACCTGGGTGCAACCTTTTTCTGCATCTTAAGGAAGCCATGCCATCTATTTGTTGAGAGTCTCTCTTTCCAATTCCTAGCATTCTCTAATGCAATTTTATGGTCTCTAGTTATTGGATGATGAATTGTAGTTACTAAAGGCAAACTCTTTTGTATATCTAATAGAGAATAACAAAGGGACTGATTATCAAGCAGAACATCAAATTTAATTTCTGTTCCTCTTAAGTAAGCTTCTAATCTTTTACCAAACACATAAGGCTCCGGAAACCCTCCAGATAATATGCCAAGCCATTCTATTAGGTCTAATGGAGAAAAAAGGAACCTTAACCTAAACGCCTTAACTCTACTTTCAACAGAGAATAAATCTAAACTGGGTATTTTAATAAGTTCAATTCCTTTTGATAGCTGTGGATAAGGAGGACCGGAAAGAACATAAACTTCATGTCCAAGTTTATGTAAAGCGTTACTTAAATGCTTTACATAAATCCCTTGCCCTCCCGAAAAGGGATGGCTCCTGTAACTGAGTAGAGCTATCTTCAATTTATTTTTTAAGAATTATTTAATAATCTCTTGGAAAGAAGATCATGTATTTTATCTGAATTTAAAAAACTTCTTAAAATTCTTTTAATATCTCTTTCTCTGCTATTTTTGATTAAAAAAGAAAGATTTCTTTTCTTTGAAATATCTAGATCAAAAGTTAAAAGTTTATTCTTATAAAAAAAGAAATTTAAACTTTTAGCATCACCATGGTTAAAACCTATCCAAAGAAGTCTTTTAAAAAAAGCATGTATTTTAGCTACTATCATCAAAGCATTATCATCACTTTGTGAGGCTTCATCTAATCTAAGTCCTTCTAAAGACACCGAAATAAGGTATGAATCCAAAGTTGTAAATATATTATATTCTTCATACACACAAACAATCTCAAAAGTATTAAGTCCAGCTACTCTGAACCAATGACTAGCTATCCAGGAATTATAAGCTCTGCTCTTTGATAAAATCTTTCTTGCAATATGGAACAAACTCTTCATTTGATATTTTTTAATAAAAAATTTCTTATCGTTAATATAAATACTAACTATTCGATGACCTTGTTCATTCTTGATAATATCCCCTCTGTTCATAAAGTAACCGAGGTTTGTTACAACTTCTTTCATTTCTCTTGTCAAAAATGCTTTCTTAGCAATCCATCTAGATCTCCCAGTATCTTCCTTAAAATAACTAGAATTAGGCAATTGTTGTTTTTTCGAAGAAATACTAATTTCTTTTAATAGTGGTGCCATGTACATAGAAAAAGCTCTTTTTACAGATTTTTTTACAAAGACAGAATTCTTTTCTAAAACCTTCTTTATTGGTAAATTAAAATAAGAACATAAAAATCT
>Ga0206679_10001056_pt1 | contig 22910 bp, 19 predicted proteins | sample M110012015metaG_FD_155464 | JGI IMG/M metagenome (GOLD analysis project Ga0206679, IMG submission 155464) | Ammonia-oxidizing marine archaeal communities from Monterey Bay, California, United States - M1 100m 12015 | ecosystem: Environmental > Aquatic > Marine > Intertidal zone | place: USA... | reverse complement strand
GAAAAGGGGAGAGGTTGGCCATTTTGGGTTTTTATAAATCTCTCTTCCGTGATTTTCTAAGGATTCATCAAAAAATAAGTTGTGGTGCTCAATGTTTTTTAATCTTTTGTTTACTCCAACATAAAACAATAGGCAAGAAGGAGCCATCACTCGCTTGTCCCAATATTTATCGTTGTAATTGGCTGATCCATTCAATAATTTTTTGTCGGTATGCTGATAGTCTGCTCCAGATATTACAATGTCCGTATCGTAAGAGTTATTTGTGGTTATTACTTTTGAAACTGATTTTTCGTCTTTTTCAAAAGAAACCACTTCTTCATTCAAAATAAATTTAACATTGTTTTCTTTTGCTATTTGCTCAAACGCTTCAATAAATTTAAACATTCCTCCTTCAGGATACCATGTTCCAAGCTTTATGTCCGCATAGTTCATTAAAGAATAGAGAGCAGGCGTCTCATTGGGCATGGCTCCTAAAAACAGAACTGGAAATTCCAACAAAGCTATTATTTTTTCATTTTTGAAATAGCTTCTTATAAACTTCCCGAAAGATGAAAAAAGATTCATGCTTACAAGTCCTTTAAAAACTTTTGAAGTTGCAAATTCAAGGAGACTAAGACTGGGTTTAAAAACCAACTCTTCCATTCCTACTTTATATTTAATTTCAGCATCTTTTAAAAACTGATCAAGCTTTTCTGAGCTTCCTTCTTCATTTTTTTCAAACCAGTCTTTGAGTTCTTCCAAATTACTAGGAACGTCTGTAAAACTGTCATCATTCCAAAAAACCCTGTAGGAAGGATCTAGTCTTTTAAGGTTGTAGAAGTCTGACGCCGTTTTGCCAAACTGATTGTAAAATTTCTCAAAAACCTCGGGCATCCAATACCAGCTTGGACCCATGTCGAAAGTAAAACCATCAGAATGAAATTGTCTGGCACGTCCACCTATAGTAGAGTTTTTTTCGATGATGGTAACGTCATATCCCTCACGACCCATAAAACAGGCAGCGGATAGACTTGAAATTCCAGAACCAATAATTGTTACTTTTTGAGGCATTTTTAATTAAGTGAAAATGAATAATCAGGCAGTAAATCTATTAATTTTTTTCTTGCAATAAATATTCGACTTTTCACTGTTCCAATTGGAATTCCAAGTTTGTCGGCTATCTCTTTATATTTGAAACCTTTATAGTGCATTTCAAAGGGGTATCTATACTCTTCGCTTAAGCCTGCGATTTTTTCTTCAATGTCTTTTGTTGCGATTTGAGAAACTGCGCTTTCTTCAGCTCCTGCACTATTAGTCAATAAATACATCTCTTTTGAGTTATCGAATATAGTTCCGGACTTTACTTTTCTACGATATTGATTAATGAAAATATTTCTCATGATTGTAAAAACCCACGCCTTGAAGTTGGTTTGAGGTGTGTAGTAGTTTTTGTACTTGATCGCTTTTAAAAAAGTTTCCTGAGTTAAATCTTTTGCGTCTTCGTTGTTTCGTGTAAATCCGAGTGCGAATGATTTTAGATTATTTTCAATATCCATTAACGCTTCGTTGAATTCTAAGGTTGACATAATATATTTTTGTTTAATGATTATGAATCAAAGTTAAACAAAAAATGTTTAACAAAACAAATAAAAAGTTAAACAAAATGAAATATCACCTAATTTTAGGTAGGTGAATAATGTCTGTGTTGTAGTCAGGACATGCCTTTTAGCATTTCTGTAATTATTTTAGATAAATTAAAATAAATTGACCAACCCCAGTCTTTTTTTGCACTTTGGTCATCAATTTAGTCTGGCCATGAGTTTGCAATATTTTGTCTGAAATCTGGTTTATATTGTACTTTAATAGGTCCTAATTCTTTTTCAATTTCATTCGCAATTTGTTCAGGAGAAAAGCTAGTACCTGATATGTTATAGGAAGATCTAATCTTGATTTTTTCAGAAGGGGCTTCCATGATTTCTATAGTTGCTCTTATAGCATCATCCATGTACATCATGGGTAGCACCGTGTCTTTCGATAAATAGCAATTAAATGTTTCCTTATTTAGTGCTTTTTCGAAAATTTCTATCGCATAGTCAGTTGTCCCTCCTCCAGGTTTGCTTTTATAAGATATGAGACCAGGGTACCTTATACTTCGTACATCTACGCCATATTTACTGTGATAATATTCACACCACCTTTCTCCTGCTAATTTTGATATCCCATAAATAGTACTGGGTTCCATAATAGTATGTTGTGGTGTATTTATTTTTGGGGAATTTGATCCAAATACTGCAATCGAACTAGGCCAAAAGATCTTTTTTAAACGTTTTTCCTTTCCTAATTCTAGGATGTTGAGTAAACCGTCCATATTCAATTTCCAGGCAGCATGTGGCTTTTGCTCAGCGATTGCAGACAATAAAGCGGCAAGCAGGTATACCTCTGTAATATTTTCTTTTTTAATGAGCTGGTTAAGTCTTTCTTTGTCGAGAACATCTAATTGATAAAAAGGCCCGTCTTTAATTAATGGAGGACAAGGTTCTTTGATGTCGGTTGCAATTACATTGTTCAGACCTTTTCTCCGCCTAAGTTCCAAGACTAAGTCTATTCCGATTTGACCACTTGACCCGATGACTAGTATTTTTGACATGCTAAAATTTTTTACAAATTTAACTTTTGAATTCAATTTTTTTATAACAATTATTTAAAACTGATAATTGTCATTTTTTTATTAGCTAATTCGTTGTTATTTTGTAGTCGTTGAATTTCATTAAATTAAAGAACCTATGCCATTCTACCGATATTTAGGAAATATTCCACACAAAAGACATACTGTTTTCAGACAGCCTAATGGAGATTTGTATCATGAGCAATTGTTCGGAACAATTGGTTTTGATGGTATGTCGTCACTTTTGTATCATATTCAACCGCCGACGAAGGTCAATGATATTCTAGGACAAAAGGATGTGAGCCCAAAAGTAGCAGTTGATAAAAACATGCAGATGAGGGCTTTTAAAGGTTTTGATGTTCCTGTAATCGATGACCTCATTGATTCTAGGATCCCCGTTTTGACGAATAGTGATGTCACTCTTCATTTATCTAGACCAGGTAATTTAACTGAAAACTATTTCTATAAAAATGTAGACGCTGATGAGGTAATTTTCATTCATGAGGGCAAAGGAAAGCTTCGAACTCAAGTTGGAAATATAGAATTTTCATACGGTGATTATCTTGTCATTCCTAGAGGGATGATTTATCAAATCAACTTTGAAAATAATCAAAATAGGCATTTCATTATAGAGTCAAGTCATCCTATATATACCCCAAAACGATACAGAAACTGGTTTGGTCAGTTACTAGAGCACTCCCCATTTTGTGAAAGAGATTTAAGAACACCAGAAGATTTAGAAACCCATGATGAAAAGGGTGATTTTATTGTAAAAATAAAAAAGGAAGGAATTCTATACGATTACAGCTACGCTTCTCACCCATTTGATGTTGTGGGATGGGACGGTTATAATTATCCGTATGCTTTTTCAATACACGATTTTGAGCCAATAACAGGTCGGGTTCATCAACCCCCTCCAGTTCATCAAACTTTTGAGACATCTGCTTTTGTTATCTGTTCCTTTTGCCCAAGGCTTTATGACTATCACCCTGAAGCGATTCCGGCTCCATATAATCATAGTAATATCGATTCTGATGAGGTGCTTTATTATGTGGATGGTGATTTTATGAGTCGAAATGATATATCAAAAGGTCAAATCACGCTGCATCCTTCTGGGATTCCTCATGGACCTCATCCAGGAGCATATGAAAGAAGTATTGGAAAAAATAAAACAGAAGAGCTTGCCGTTATGGTAGATACCTTTAAACCATTAAAACTAACAGAACAAGCTTTAGAAATAGAAGTAAAAGATTATTATAAATCTTGGATACATTAATTAGAAAAAATATAAAATGAAAGAAGTTAAAAACGTTGATTATGGTCTAGAAAAAATCTTTGAAGGAGCTCAAGATTTTTTACCATTACTAGGTACTGATTATGTTGAATTTTATGTGGGAAATGCAAAACAAGCGGCTCATTTTTACAAAACTGCTTTTGGATTCCAATCCTATGCCTACAAAGGATTAGAAACAGGAAGCAAGGACGTTGTTTCTTATGTACTTAAGCAGGATAAGATCAGATTGGTTTTAACAACACCTTTAAATTCTAAATCTCCAATAAATGATCATATTGTTAGACATGGTGATGGTGTAAAAGTTGTTGCGCTCTGGGTCGATGATGCAAGAAAAGCATATGAGGAAACAACTTCGAGAGGGGCAAAATCATATATGGAACCTACTGTTGAAACAGACGAGCATGGTGAAATCGTGCGTTCAGGAATTTACACTTATGGTGAGACGGTTCATGTTTTTGTAGAAAGAAAAAACTATAATGGAACATTTATGCCAGGCTTTAAAGAATGGGAGTCCGATTATAATCCTGAAGCAGTTGGTCTTAAGTACATTGACCATATGGTTGGAAATGTTGGTTGGGGAGAGATGGATACATGGGTAAAGTGGTATGAAGATGTAATGGGTTTTGAAAACTTTTTATCTTTTGATGACAAACAAATCCATACTGAATATTCAGCATTGATGAGTAAGGTCATGAGTAATGGAAATGGTCGTATCAAATTCCCGATAAATGAACCAGCAGAAGGGAAGAAAAAATCTCAAATAGAAGAATATTTGGACTTTTATGAAGGCCCAGGAGTACAGCATATAGCAGTAGCTACAAACGATATCATTAAAACTGTAGGCGAAATGAGAAAAAGGGGTATTGAATTCTTAAGTACTCCACCTGATGAGTACTACAAATCTGTTCCTGTTCGTCTTGAAAAGCACAATCATGAGTTGAAAGAGGATATTGAAACCCTAAAAGGATTGGGGATTATGATTGATGCTGACGAAGAGGGTTATTTATTACAAATTTTTACTAAGCCTATTGAAGATAGACCGACATTGTTTTTTGAAATTATTCAAAGAATGGGGGCAAGAGGATTCGGGGCTGGAAATTTTAAAGCACTTTTCGAATCAATCGAGAGAGAACAGCAAAGTAGAGGTACTTTATAAAAAAACCGTGATTAAACGGTCATTATATCCTTTTCTTTAATGGTAAAGAATTCATCTATTTGATTAGAATAGTCATTGGTGATAACCTGAACTTCATTTTCGGCGTCTTTCATCATATCTTCTGATAATCCGTCGTTTTTGAGCTCTTTTATGAGGTCTAAAGCATCTTTTCGGTTGTTTCTTAGTCCTATTTTAGCATTTTCGGATTCTGCTTTGGCTTTTTTCACCAAGTCTCTTCTTCTTTCTTCAGTAAGCGGTGGAACTGAAATAATAAGCTGCTCTCCATTGTTTTGAGGGTTCAAGCCCAAATTGGAGTCGATAATACCTTTTGCGATATCGTTTAGCACCGATTTTTCCCAGGGTTGTACAACAAGTGTTCGAGCATCCATTACACTCACATTAGCTACCTGCTGAAGTGGAGTCATGGCCTCATAATACTCAACCATTACGCCTGAAAGCATCGAAGGAGATGCCTTGCCAGCTCTTATTTTAGATAATTCTGATTCGAAGTGTTCAATCTTTTTCACATTTGACGATTTAAGATCGTCGTAAATCATATTTAAATCTTCTATCATATCACTTTATATTAATTAGATACTAATGTTCCGATATTTTTATCAGCCAATACTTTTTCTAAATTACCTTCGGTGTCCATATCAAAAACTACAATGGGTAAATCATTTTCTTTACATAGTGTAAAAGCAGTGAGGTCCATTACATTTAAACCCATTTTATAAACTTCGTCAAATGTGATGGTGTCGTATTTTGTTGCTGTTTTATCTTTTTCAGGATCAGCAGAATAAATTCCATCGACACGTGTTCCTTTAAGAATTACATCAGCATTGATTTCAATAGCTCTCAATGATGCGGCAGAATCTGTTGTGAAAAAGGGGTTACCTGTACCTGCGCCAAAAATAACGACTCTTCCTTTTTCTAAATGTCTTACTGCTTTTCTACGAATAAAGGGTTCTGCAATTTCTTTCATTTCAATGGCGGATTGCAAACGGGTTTTAACACCGTGAGATTCAAGAGCAGCCTGTAAAGCCATTGAATTAATCATAGTAGCAAGCATGCCCATGTAATCGCCATGAGTACGGTCCATTCCTCCTTCTTCTGCTTGTACGCCTCTGAAAATATTTCCGCCACCAATGACAATTGCAATTTCATGTCCTGATTCGTGGATTCTTTTTATTTGTTCGGCATATGAACTAATACGTTGATTGTCGATTCCGAACTGTTTGGTTCCCATTAGGGACTCTCCACTAAGCTTTAGTAATATTCTTTTATATTTCATAGATATTCAGTTGAACAAATATAGCCAAATCAAATATCCAAGAAAGGAATAATGAAAAAAAAAGCTATCCGAAGATAGCTTTTTGTTAACTTAAAGAGAATCTCTTAAACTCTGAAACGGTTAAACCTTTTTCTGAATTATTCAGAAACTGCTCAACTGTTACTTTATTGTCTCTTACAAACTGTTGACTAAGTAGTGTATTCTCTTTAAAGAATTTATTTAGTCTACCCATTGCAATTTTTTCCGCCATTTCAGCAGGTTTACCTTCTTGGATCGCCTGATCTTTACCGACTTCAATTTCTCTTTCAATGGTTTGTGAATCAATACCGTCTTTACTTACAGCCAATGGGTTCATTGCTGCAACTTGCATTGCAACTTGCTTTCCTGCGTCTTCGGCAACTTCTGACTCACTGTTTAGAGCAACTAAAGTTGCCAACTGATTTCCAGGGTGATTATAAGCAACAACCCTATCAGACTCCACTAACGTATATGCTGATAAATCAAGTTTTTCTCCTAAAACACCAATTTGTTCAGTTATTTTTTCTTCAACAGAAAGTTTTTCATTGAATGACAAACTTTTCAATTCATCTAGAGACTTTGGAAGTTTATCTAATGCCAAGTCAACTAAAGATTGAACCAATTGAACGTAACCATCATTTTTGGCAACAAAGTCAGTTTCGCAATTTAGAGTCACAATAACTCCTGCTTTTGAATCATTCGTTGACTGAGCGATAATTACACCTTCTTTGGCATCATTTCCTCCTCTTTTGGCAGCGATTTTTTGTCCTTTTTTACGCAGAACGTCAACTGCTGCTTCAAAATCACCGTTGGTTTCTACAAGAGCATTCTTGCAGTCCATCATTCCGGCTCCGGTTTGTTGGCGAAGTTTATTTACTTCTGAAGCTGTTATAGCCATTTTAATATATTTTATTGATTAAAAATTTATTTTCCTTCTTCTGTTTCTGAAACTTCCTCTTTTTTAGCAGCTGGCTTTTTAGCAGCAGCTTTTTTAGCGGCAGGCTTTTTGGTTGCAGCTTTTTTAGCGGCAGGCTTTTTAGCAGCGGCCTTTTTGGTAGGGGTCTTTTTCTCAGCTTTCTCTTCTGCAACTACTTCCTTCGTTTCTGCTTTTTCTTTATTTTCAGCAACTACTTCTTTTACTTCCTCATCTTTTGTAGGAGCTTCAGTTTTAGCTTCTGCTTTCTTAACTGGAGCTTCTGCTTTGGTAGTAGTTTCCTCTTTTTTAGCAGGAGCATTTTCAGATGCCTTCGCTTTTTCAGGATTATCTTTTAATGTTTTTCTTTCCTCCAAACCTTCTTGAATGGCTTTACAAATCTCATCCATAATGATGGAAATAGATTTACTAGCATCATCATTTGAAGGGATTGGAAAGTCAACGAGTTTTGGGTTTGAATTGGTATCAACCATAGCAAAAGTTGGAATATTCAATCTTCTAGCTTCAGCAAGAGCAATATGTTCTTTAAGGATATCAACAATAAATACCGCTGCTGGCTGTCTAGTCATATCAGATATAGAACCGAAAGTTTTCTCCAATTTTTCTCTTTGACGTGTTTTGAATAGCTTTTCTCTTTTGTTCAAGGTATCCCATGAACCATCAGATTTCATTTTATCAATAGTCGCCATTTTGCGAATTGATTTTCTCGTAGTTTGGAAGTTTGTCAACATTCCACCTGACCATCTTTCAGTTACAAAAGGCATATTAACATTGCTTATTTTTTCAGCAACAATGTCCTTGGCTTGTTTTTTGGTCGCAACAAAAAGTACTTTCTTTCCTGATTTTGCGATTTGTTTCATTGCTGAACAAGCCTGATCAAGGTGTACTAATGTTTTATTTAAATCGATAATGTGGATCCCTTTTTTCTCTTCGAAAATATAAGGGGCCATTGATGGATTCCACTTTCTTTTTAGGTGTCCGAAGTGCACACCCGCATCCAACAATTGGTCAAAAGATAATTTAGACATATATATATTTGTTTACATTCCTAATTTTTCAGCGATTAAGGGGGACAAGCCAGTTACTTAAACGCTTGGATACTAAACCATTCCAATAACGATTAACGTTTCGAGAACTGGAATTTCTTTCTTGCTTTTGGTTGACCTGGTTTCTTTCTTTCGACCATTCTCGGGTCTCTAGTCATTAAACCATCAACTTTCAAAGCAGCTCTATTTTCAGCAGAAATTTCTACTAAGGCTCTAGAGATACCTAATCTAATGGCTTCTACTTGGCCATTAATTCCACCTCCACTTACATTTACACTCACGTTGTATTTTCCAACCGTATCGGTTAAAACAAAAGGTTGAACCAATTTTGATTGTAAAACATCAATTGGAAAAACTTCTTTGGCTTCTTTGTTATTCACAGTGATCTTACCTTTACCTTTTGATAGGTATACTCGAGCAACAGCCGTTTTTCTTCTTCCTAAAGTATTAATTACTTGCATAATATTTATTTGAGAGTGTCAAGATTAAGTGCTTCTGGTTTTTGAGCATCATGATTGTGCTCTGAACCGGTATACACTTTTAAATTTCTAAATAATTGTCGACCCAAAGTATTTTTTGGCAACATTCCCCTTACTGCTTTTTCAATAAGTCTTTCAGGGTGATTTTTTAAAATGTGTTGAGCGGATGTAAATTTTTGTCCTCCTGGGTAACCTGAATATCGAACATATTCTTTGTTTTCCAATTTTGTACCAGAGAAGGAAACTTTTTCTGCATTAATAACTATTACATTGTCACCACAATCTGCGTGAGGGGTAAAACATGTTTTGTGCTTTCCTCTTAACACTTTTGCAATTCTACTTGACAATCTACCTACGGTTTGGTTTTCAGCATCAACGATAAACCACTTTTTATCAGCTGTTTCTTTATTTCCTGAAACCGTTTTATAACTTAATGTATCCACTTTTTACTATTTACAAGCTTTAAAAAAGCTCAAATTAGGGCTGCAAAGATACAATTAATACTTATATGAACAAACCAAATGAAAAAAAAATGAGCTGAATTTATTTTTTTTTGAAAGCATGAATCGCATTTCTCGTAAATTCACTTAAAACAAGCCTCCCACTAATTTCCGCTCTTTTGGCTAAGAGCTCATTCCAGTCTTCCGTTCCGGACCAAAATACCTTCTTCAATTCGCGCATGGCATCCGGATTTGAATTCGCAAGTTTTTGAAGTAATTCGTTAATTTTTTCATCCATAATTTCTGCGGTTTCAGAAATATTTGAATAAAGACCCTTGTTTTGAGCCCATGCTGCGCTTCTCCATTGAGTGGCGTCAATTGCCAATTCGCTCATTGCAGAAAGGCCAATCTTTCTTTCTACTGCAGGGCCAACAACAAAAGGCCCAATACCAACGGCTAGCTCGGAAAGTTTTATAGATGAATGTGTAGTCGCAAAAGCGTAATCTGCTGAAGCTGCAATTCCAACTCCTCCTCCAACTGCTTTTCCCTGAATTCTGGCGACTATAATTTTTTCACAGGTTCGGCACGCATTAATCACTTTTGCAAATCCAGAGAAAAAAACTTTTCCTTCATCAAGATCTTTTATGGCTACCAATTCATCAAAACTAGCTCCTGCGCAAAAAGCCCTTTCTCCCGCTGATTTGAGCAAAATAACCTTGCAATTTTTATTTTTACTAAGCTCCGTAATACTAAGTGCTAGTTTATTGAGAATGCTTCCCGGAAGGGAATTACTTAAAGGGTGTCCAAATTCAATAACTCCAATCTGGTTTTCAATTTTACTTGCTACGTGTCCTTGTTCCATATTATTTTAAGCTAAAACTATCAGAACCAATGAGGTTTTGATCACAGTATATATTCACCTTATAGTTACCTTTTGATAATTTACCATTCCGTATGTCAAAATAAATAGTCAAGTCAATGGACTTGTTCTGATAATCTATCTGTTTTTTCTCAGAAAATGATATCGTGCCGCCTAAGGTTTCAGTTTTAAAGCTTGATACATTTTGTAGGGTTTTCTCATTTGGGCCAATGATCTGCATAAAAACAGTTTTGTTTCCTGCATTTGCTATTAAATTACCCGAAATTGTAAAAGAGGATTGAAGCTGGACCGCTTGTTTTGCTCTTGAGGTTGACTTGTTTTTATCAAATGAACGCAAGGCTCCTGAGCTAAATCCATATGCTGTTAATTTTGAACCAATCTTTACTTTTTCTGCACTAGTTTCGGCGGCATCTTTGTATTGATCTCTTTCTGTTGTCCGTTGATCAATAGTTTCAATTTGCTCCGTAATAATTAAATCTTTTTGCAGGTTTAGGGTGTTTAATGAGTCAATTTCATATACATAACCTCTCATTATTACGCGTAAAGTTTCATTTTCTTCCTTTAGTTTGGAAATTTGAGAAGCTGTAAAATTCTTACTCCGTTGTAATTTTTCTATTTTTTCAATTTGAGATCGAATTTTATCTTTTTGGATATTTAAGCTATCTGTTTGAGAAGCATCTTTTACAATCAGCTTGTCATATGTATCGAGCATATTTCGAAAGTCAGCTTTCAGGTCATTTGACATATCACCAACATATGCCGAAAGCATTTTATTCATCCCCTGAATGGTATCCTTATAATTTTGCGTGGTGTTTTCACATTCGGCTAGATTACTTTTTGTACTTGTCCATAAATAGGTCATAATTCCTAAACCAACAATAAGTGCCAAGATACTTGCCAAATAAATCTTATTGTAATTTTCTGTGCTGTTTTCCTCTTCCATAAAATGTATTCTATTGTAAAATTAACTAATTTATTAATTGACTTTCTGTTGAATTGTTACATCTCTTATAAATCGTTTAATACTATCGGAACCAACTGCCGTAAACCTACTGTCTGAGCTTGCCGGATAGGGACCTCCGTGTTGCATGTTCTTACACACCGTTACTCCTGTCGGAACGTCATTTATGATTACTCTTCCAGCTTTATGCATGGCCAATTGAATGATGCTATTTCTAGATTTTTCATTTTCTATTTCATCTGAAAAAACAGAACAAGTAAGCTGACCGTCGAATGCCTTTAAATAAACTTGTGGATTTTGATCATACATGACAATTGAAGTGAAGGGGCCAAAAATTTCTTGTCTCAAGGCATCCAATTTTTTATATTCTTTATCTCCAACTATCATTACTTTGTTGGACACATGAAAATCTTCTTTTTTCTCACTTTCATAAAAATGGATACTTATACCCTGAGTTTTTATTGCAGAAGTTTTTATTTCAAAATTATCTTTAATTTTTGGATGAAGCATAGGTCCGGAATCATAGTTGATTATATTGTTTTTTAATAGATTACAAAGGGCATTCCCAATGTGATTGTTCGGGATAAAGATGACTCCGGGTTTCGTGCAAAATTGCCCTCGGTCATTACAAACAGCATGGGCCAGTTTATTTGCCAAGTCTGTAACAGATGATTCTTTAAGGTCTAAAATAAAAACCGGATTTATACTGCCCATTTCTGCAAAAACAGGGATAGACTCTTTTCTCGAATTTACAAGATCAATTATGGCTTCACCTCCCAATTGACTCCCGGTAAAACCGATTCCTTTAATTGTTTTGTGCTGAGAAAGGTGTGCAGCTTTTTCGTATCCATCATCCAAAATATGTGTAAAAGTACCAGGCGGCAATCCGCAATTTACTATGGCTTTAGATATGGCTTTATATACTTCGATACTTGTGCCAACATGATAGGGGTGTGCTTTAAGAATAACTGGGCACCTCGCTGAAATTGCGGCTACGCTGTCTCCTCCAATAGTTGAGTATGCCAGGGGGAAATTACTTGCACCCATTACCATAATAGGGCCTATTGGTAATTTTTTCTTGATGAGTGTCTTTCCTCCATTATACTCCTCCAGTTCATTTAAATTTTCCCATTCTTTTGATTGAATGAAATCTGAAAAATGAGTAAGTTGATATAAAGTTCTTGTAAATTCAATCTCAAATCTAGAATAATCCAATCCCGTTTCTGAGAGGTACATTTTCGAAATAGAATCCTTTCGAGAAATCAACTGAGCTTTGATTTCCCGCAAAAAAGCTGATATTTCTATACATGATGTTTTTGAAAGTATGTCGGCAGCAGCGGCAGCTAATTTAATTTTGTTTTTAAGGTCTTCCGCAGTGTCAGCGTAATAAATTGCGTTGTTAAATGTATTCTTTAAAGGATTGAAAGTCTTAAAAGAATTTTGACCAGACATAAATTTAGGACTCTGAAATCGTATAAGTATAGCTCTCCATTATTTGATTAGATAGGATTTTTTTACAAGCTTCTTCAACACTTTTCCTTGCATCTTCTTCAGATTTGGCCTCAACAAATAACCTTATATGTTTTCCAATTCGTACACCTTCAATTTCTGGAAGGCCAACGCTTCCCATAGAGTTGGATACGGCCTTGCCTTGAGGGTCTAAAAGGGCATCTAATGGCATTACGTCTATTTCTGCTTTAAATTTCATTTTTGGATTTTTTGAAATAATGATATGTTGATATTAAGAAGTACAAAGTTATAATAATTGGTATTGCCAACACCTTGAAAACAAGAATTGTTAAGATGCTAATTATAATCAATGAAATTTTCAATACATTTTCTGTGCGATTGGTCCCCTCAAGTTTCATAGACATAAGTGGTATAGGCGAAATAAGAGCTAATGAAAATAGCAAAGCGATTCCCGCTAAGGTGTAACAATCAAACAACACATGAACAATTCCGCCTTCTTGATTCCAGTTCATCATGTTTTCGTGGAAATACAATGGAAAAAAACAAATCATTATGGCATTCAAGGGGGTAGGGACACCTACAAAATTTTTTGTTTGCTTGGTGTCTATGTTAAAGTGAGCCAACCTAAATAATGACAAAAACGGAATAGATAATGCTACAAATGGCAAATACTTAATCGATGCATTAAAATTATTGGGAAAGCCGTAAAAGAAAGCTTGAATCCAATGTATGAATTGATTGAAAACATAATAATTTTCGTAGTTGACATTTGAAACCTTTCTGTCAAAACCCTCTAGGAGATGAGGCTGCTCTATACCAATCAAAATCATAAAGAACATCAAAAATCCTGGTGCCACACCAAAAGTTACAAGGTCGGAAAGTGAATCCAGCTCTTTCCCCATTTTACTTTCAAGCTTAAAAGCTCTTGCGACAAAGCCATCAGCAAAATCAAATAAGGCACCTAAGAAAATGGCATAGGCTGCAAAGTCCAATTGACCCGAAAAGCAAAATGTAATAGACACAAGCCCGCAAATTAAATTGCAACTGGTCAAGATATTTGCGAGATTAAACATAGCTATCGTTTTTATTATCGAAAAACATTACCAAAATCTTCTAGTTAAAGGTTGGAAATCTTCACTACAAATAACACAATTTTTTATCAAATCTGTTGTTATATGACTAAATTAGTTCTATGGCAGGAAAAGCTTTTTTATTAACAGGGTGTCTATTTATAGCGCATCTTTCTCATTCTCAGGATATAGCACCCAAGTATTCTAATGAATTCTTATCTCTTGGAGTCGGCGCAGAAGCATATGGCATGGGTAATGCAGTTGTTGCTCAGTCAAATGATGTGAATGCAATGTATTGGAATCCTGCTGGCCTTGTGGGAGTGGATAAATGGGCTGAAGTATCTTTCATGCATTCTGAATATTTTGCCGGAATAGCTAAATATGATTATTTCGCTCTTGCACATTCAATTGACGAAAATAGTACAGTGGCTATTGGTTTTATTCGATTTGGAGTTGATGATATACCAAATACGACTCAGCTCATAGATAACAACGGAGTCATAAATTATGACAATGTGAGCTCCTTTTCTGCTGGAGATTATGCTTTTATGGGAAGCTACGCACGTAAATTAAAACCAAAGGGTTTGAGTATTGGAGGTACGGCAAAGATTATTTACAGAAAAGTGGGCGATTTTGCAAAATCATGGGGATTTGGTTTAGACGCAGGGATGAAATATGAAATGAATAAGCATTTTTCTTTTGGCCTTTTAGCGAGAGATGTAAGTTCTACTTTTAATGCTTGGGTATTTACTTTAGACGACCAAACACAAAATGTATTCTTACAAACTGGTAATGAAATTCCGGAAAACGGTTTAGAGTTGACATTGCCGAGATTTATATTGGCTGCAAGTACCCAATATGATCTGGGGAAGAAAGGGATTTATATTGGCGGTGAAATAGATATTGACATAACCACAGACGGACAAAGGAATACCTTAATGAAATTAGATCCATTTTCAGTGGATCCCCACATGGGAATTAAAGCTGGATATAGGCAACTCTTTCAGGTAAGAGCGGGTCTATCTAATGTACAGCAGTTTTCTAACCTTGATGACACGAAGTATTGGGGTATACAGCCTAACCTTGGTTTAGGTGTTGCTTTTAAAGGATTTTCTTTGGATTATGCCTTTACTAGATTGGGTGCAAGTGAAGCAAATTATTATACACATATTTTCTCATTAAAGCTTAGGTTGGATAAACCGAAAAATGCCGAAAAATGAAAAACCTAATAGGTCTAATTTGTATTTTATCATGCTGCTTTCAGCTTGAAAGTCAAACTTATGGAAACGAGTGGATTGATTACGGGCAGAGGTACTATTCCTTCTCCGTAGTAGAGGATGGGATTTACAAGATCGATTACAATTCACTGATCTCTTCTGGTATTCCTTTAGCTTCAATTGATAGTGAAAATTTTCAAGTTTTTGGACGAGAACGTCAAATCCCGATTTATATAGTGGATGGTGGAGATAATTCTTTGGATAATGGTGATTTTATTTATTTGTATGCTCAAAGAAATGATTCTTGGCTAGACTCAACATTGTATGATGACCCATCTTGGATAGGTAATCCCAAGTATAGCCTCTACAATGACACTATTCAGTATTTTTTAACATGGAATCAGAATGGTTTAAACAAACGTTTTATAGAGGAGACCGATGCTGATTTTGATAACTACACTCCTGAATCATATGTTATTGATGAGGAGTCAGCATTTTATTATGATCAATATAATGAGGGCTTAAAATCGTCTAATGCTTCGAGCTCTTACTTCATGCCAGGTGAAGGTTGGGGTATTACAAGACGCAACCTAGGTTACGTTTGGGATTTGAATGGTATTAATTTTGATAATATCTATCTTGACGCAGGATCTCCTGATATTGAATACACCTCTGTATTGGTTGGATCATCGAATGCAGCAATTCCTTCAGGGGCTGGGGGCAATCACCACACAAGGCAAACGATTGGAAATTCAGATTATTTACTCGTTGATTCCGTATTTACAGGTTATAAAGGTATATTTTCTTCAGTGTCATTTCCTTCAAATATCATTGGCAGCAATGGCTCGTCTAATTTCAAGGTGACAATTGTAGGTGACCTTGGTGTATCAACAGATTATCAGTCTATTAATTACGTTTCATTTCAATATCCAAGAACTACGAATTACACGGGTGAAACGTCCATTGAATTTCAAAGTATTTATAACGAAAACGAATCTAAATCGAGAATTGATATAATTGGCTCAAATTTGAGTAATCCTATAGCGCTTTCATTTGGTGTTACACCACGAAAAATTCCAATTCTCTCTCATTTGGGTGGTTACAGTCTGTTGATTCCAAATTCCTCTAATCTTTCAAATACACGAATCATTATTGAAAGTGAAAACAACATTATAAATATCAATGAATTAAAACCTGTAAATGTAAATGGTTTTTTTACTGATTTCACTGCAATTCCTGACATTGAAGAGGCTCTCTTATTTGTATATAATGATGTTTTGAAGTCAGTTGTGGATTCATATGTTAGCCATCGGAGTTCTTCCGTAGGGGGAGGGTACAATGTGATTATGGCTGAAGTAAATGAGCTGTATCAGCAATACGGCGGTGGCGTTCCAAAACATATTAATGGCATAAGAAGGTTTGCTCATCATATGTATGATTCAGCGCAGGATAAGCCAGTTGGATTATTTTTAATAGGTAAGGGTATTCGTGAAGCTGATGTAACTTCTTCAACAAGTATTGGTCCTGGGACGAGATCGAATGTGACGTCATATCAAAATTCTTTAGTTCCGTCATTCGGTCAGCCGTCTTGTGACGCTTGTATTACTTCAAATTTGCCTGGGACAAACCAATATACCCCATTGATTCCTACCGGAAGAATTTCAGCACGTACTCCAGATGAGCTCCAAATTTATTTGAATAAAATCATTGAATATGACAATCAGCAAAATCAGACTGATGTATATTCTACAAATACAAAGGATTGGCAAAAACAGATATTACATTTTTCAGGTGGAACAGAAGCTACTGAGCAAGTTCTACTGCAAGGTTTTTTGAATGGGATGGCTGAAATAGCGGAAGATTATTATTATGCTGGTAATGTACAACTCGTTGCCAAAGAAAATGACAACCCAATAAATCCAAATGAATTGGACCAGATTAAAAATCGAATATCTGATGGCGTTTCGTTAATGAACTTTTTTGGTCATTTCACTACTTCGAGTAGTGGTTTTGACATAAACTTAGATGAACCTTCGACATGGGGCAATCAGGGCAAATACCCTGTCCTTATTGCAAATTCATGCTATAATGGGAATATATTTCACAATTCATTTTCTAATTCTGAATCTTTTGTTTTGACTCCTGACGCAGGAGTTATTGCTTACTTGGGAACATTGAATTATGGATTTATTTCACCCTTGAGAACATACTCAGATCAGTTTTATAAAGAATTCAGTCAAAATAATTATGGAGGCACAATTGGAAGTCATATTAAAAATACGATTCAAGCAGGGTTAAATAATACTGAGAATCTCCAAACGGAAACTACTTACACACAAATGACCTTACATGGAGACCCAATGATTAAGCTCAATTCTCACAATTTACCTGAAATTGAGCTGACAGATTCAAGAATTTCATTTGGCCCGGAGAATATTTCTTTGGCTACGGATTCAATTGAAATCAACATAAAGCTCAGAAACTTGGGAAAATCAATAACTGAAAGTTTTAATGTCACGGTTCAACGTGATTTTCCAAATAGCAATGTTGATTCACTTTACCTTATGAATGTTGAAGGTTTGAATTATGAAAAAAACCTTCAAATAAAGATACCTCTTCAAGCCAGTATAGGCATTGGTTTAAATAAATTCACAATCAAGGCAGATAGACCGGATTACATCGAAGAACAATATGATGAACAGATTAACAATCAATCTGTCAAAAATTTCCTTATAAATGTGGATGGAGTCGAACCCGTTTGGCCAGAAAATTTTGCTGTGGTTCCATTAGATTCAATTCGGATTAAGGCGTCTACAATAAATCCTTTGGCAACTCTTCAGAATTATAAATTTGAAATTGATACAAGCCGTAATTTCACGAGCCCATTTGCGAAATTTATTACACAAAGCAGCACAGGTGGAGTGTTATCTGTTGACCCAAGTAGTTGGACTAATATATCTTCCTTGACAAATGACCCACTCGTTCTAGAGGACAGTGTAGTTTATTTTTGGCGTGTAGCGCTCATTGATAATGAGATGACATGGAAGGAAAGAAGCTTCCAGTATATCCAAAATAAACGTGGATGGGGACAAGATGTATTTGGACAGTTTGAGTCCAATACGTTTACGGGAATCGGATTAAATCAAAGCAACGAATTTAGAGAGTTTGAACCCATTCAATCTCAGATTTCATGTTTTGTGACGGCATCATTACTTCCATGGGAACATCCGGATAATGCTTGGTACCTAAATAGTATTCAGCAGGATTATGATATCTGTACGACTACACCTAAATTCCATGTTGCCGTTATAGACAAGGCTTCTCTTACTCCTCTCGAAACTCGATATACCTACTCGAATGGTGCTGTTGTTAATCCCGATAATGATTTTGGAAATGCAAATGACAATGGAGGTTGCGCTGGACGTCCAATGAAATTCTTCACCTTTCATCAAAACAACCCTACTCAAATTGATGCTTTCCAAAATTTTGTAGAAAACGAAATTCCCAACGGCGACTACGTACTTATATATTCTCCGATTAAGGCAAGGTATGATTGGTGGACTACCTATGATCCTGGGTTATTTGACACATTTGCCAATTTGGGGTCTGACAGTATTTCGCCAAGCCGACCCAATCAGCCATTTATTTTTCTTACAAGAAAAGGCGATCCAAGCTTTGTGTTAGAAGTTTTTTCTCAAAATGGAGAAGATATTATAATGGACACTATTATTTCGGGAGCTGAAACTATTGGTTTTGAGTCATCCCCTCTCATTGGACCCGTTTCGAATTGGGGAGAAATTCATTGGAAGCAAAATCCACTAGAAAGTTCATCAACAGACACTACAGTTTTAAGCTTGCAACTTTTTGACGAAGCAGGCATCTACAATTCTACGATAGATACCCTTTTCACATTACATGATTCTATTATCAATCTTTCAGGGCTTGTGGATGCGGAAGACTTTCCTTTCATGAAGCTAAGAGCGAAATATTTAGACGAGAACACCCAAACTCCTGCTCAAATGGATTTTTGGCATGTATTGTATACTCCAATTCCGGAGGCAGCAATAGATGCAAGTACAGGTTATACATGGATGCCAGGAGCTGATACTCTTCAAGAAGGTGAGAGTGCAAGCTTTGCCGTGGATGTGGTAAACATAAGTGATGTGGATATGGATTCGCTACTTGTTCACTATTATATATTAGACGCAAACCAGCAGATTCATCCGATAGAGCACCCTCGTTCTGACTCTTTGCGTTCTACACAAATATTTCGGGATACCATTTCTTTTGATACCAAAGATTTAATTGGGAATAATTACTTCTGTATGGAAGTCAATCCCTACGTTGATTTGAATCTAACTGTCACTGATCAACCTGAGCAAACGCATATTAATAATATTCTTCAGATACCTTTTTCAGTGTCTGCAGAAAATATTAATCCTATTTTGGATGTCACCTTTAATGGGGTGCATATTTTAAACAATGATATTGTAGCACCTACTAGTGAAATATTAATTACACTCAATGATGAAAATCCATATCTTATTTTGGATTCTGATCAGGACACTTCATTGTTTGGAATTTATCTGACTGATCCAGATGGAATTCAGACACGAGTGCCTTTTATGGATGGAGCAGGAAATATGATTATGCAATGGATTCCTGGAGATGAGAATCAAAACAAGTTTAAAATAATATATCCGGCTTATTTTGAAAAATCAGGGGTGTATTCTATTTTGATTCAGGGAGAGGATAAATCTGGAAACCTCTCTGGTGATTTTGATTACCACGTTGATTTTGAAGTGATTCATGAATCAATGATTACCCAAATGATGAATTACCCTAATCCTTTTTCAACGAGTACAAGATTCGTATTTACGTTAACGGGAGATCGAATTCCTGATGATATTCTAATTCAAATTATGACTATTAGTGGAAGAGTAGTTAGGGAGATTACAGAAAGTGAACTTGGAGCCATACAAATTGGACGAAACATTTCAGATTTCGCATGGGATGGAAGGGATGAATTTGGGGACCAGCTAGCTAATGGAGTTTATCTATATAGAGTCAAAGCAAAAATTGATGGTGTAGACATAAACCTCTTGGATTTAGGAGCAGACAAATATTTCCATAAAGGTTTGGGTAAAATGTATTTGCTTAGATAATTATCTGTGTTTATGATGAGGCAAAATAATACTTTTAGTTCGGTTGCTTTAGTTGTATTCATCCTTACCTTATTTGTTTTAGTTCCATTTTATGGAATCATTTTGGATGGAGACGAGCTTCATAGCGTTATTTTTTCATCGGGAAACAGAGAGTTTTTTAATGCGGGATATGCTGATTTAATGGACAAGGAGCTTACTGCTTATGAATGGAAGAAGCATCTTTCTGAGGTAAATAGTTTTGACTTGGTTAAGGTGTGGAATGACACACTTTCTTATGATGTTCACCCTCCTCTTTATCATTGTATTCTTCATGTGGTATTCTTTTTGTTTGGAGGATCCATCTTGTCGGCATACTTGTTAAATGCTTTTTTATTATTGGCATCACTGCATTTAATAGCATCAAAAAGACACCAATCCTTTGCATCTAATTGGACGGTTCTTGCATTCTTTCCCTTCATTATAAATGGTTGTTTGGACATACGGCCGTACTGTTTATTATTTTACTTTGGACTTCAATGCTACTTTACACTCAAAGAAAATAAGGTCCCTCTTTTGAAACTGTCGATCATGGTCATTTTAGGATTATTGACTAACTACTTGTTTTCTATATTTGTCCTTGCCCTGTTTTTTGCGAGGTTAATAAGTCAAGGTTTTGGTAAAAAAAATATACACAGAGATAGATATATAGCACTCATTATACTACTGACTTTTGGACTAACTTATATTGCTTTAGGACATAATAATCAGTTTATGACGATTGCAAATCGCATCGATTTTGACCAGCATTTTATTTTTGACAAGTTAACTAATATCATATTTGCTTTTGTAGGAATTTCTTTTCCTTTATGGATTTTTAAGCTGACCAATTACTTTATTTTATACTTGTCATTGTTCGGAGTAGGAATTGTGGTTACATCAAACCTAATCTATTTCTTTTTTCTGAAGAGAAGTAGATTTGTTTATGATATCGCCATCATAATCATTTATTTGGTCTTTTACCTAACCTTATATTTATTAGAGATTATCCCGCATCATTCTGTTGGCGGCAAGTATTTTCTCTTGTTAACTATTCCTTTTATACTTCCAATTATGAAAATGTTGAGGGCTTGGAACAACGTTAAATTTCTTGTGCCTGCATTTCTTGTGCTTGCACTATTTGGAGAAGCCTTATTCAGAGGAGACGAAAGAAAATATATTTCACTAATGACGGATAAGCAATATTCCTTTTACAGTAATTCAAATGATGCGTTTACTGTTTTAAGGCTTGTTCATGCTATGGATGACGAAAAGAAAATATTCATAGGGGATCCGAGTAAAGTAAAAAGCTCCAATTTTGATCAGCTTTTTATAATTACTTATCTAAAGCCAAAAATAAGATACGATGCGAGTTCGTTGTTGGATGAGTCGTATAAGGGTCAAATGATGGTTCTGCGTAAGTTCCATGAAATAGGTGTATTTTACTATAAATAGGGCTCTAAAAGAATTTACAGCTAAAAATGGCTGTGTCGTCCACGAAATTCAATTCTTCTCGCCAATCATCAAGTTTTGAAAAAATGATATTGTTCATGTCTTCCATTTTAAGTGCTGCATATGACTGTGCGGTTTTTACCAATAGGGGTACCCCAAAAAAATCACCTTCATTGTTTTCCAGTTCAATTAACCCATCTGTGTACAATATGAAGGTTGAATTTGGTTCTAATTCAATATTTCCCACCTGGATTGATGGGATTTCGTCTAACATTCCAAGTCCTATACAGCCTTTATCCAGCATCATAACCTTTCTGCCGTTTAAAATAAATGGATGGTTGTGCCCAGCATTTACATATTGCATTTTTCTAGTGAAGGCATTGTAGTGTGCAATAAAAAACGTAATAAATTTTTCTCCTTTTGCACTACGCATGACTTTCTTATTGAGTTCTTCCAAAAGAAATGGCATCTCAAATCTCTGATACTTGAAAAGTGTCCTTATAGTGGCTTGGAAATTCGCCATTAGAAGTGCTGCGCTCACGCCTTTTCCAGAAACATCAGCGATACAGATAATATATTCGTCATCTCCTAAAGGAATAAAGTCATAGTAGTCTCCTCCTATAGCATGTCTAGGAATATATTTAGCAGAGATATCCATCTTTCGGTTTGAAGGCAAATCCGATGGGAATAACAGCTTTTGCATTTCCCTCGCAACTTCAAGCTCTTTGGATATCCTCTCTTTAATAATGTGTTGCTCCCCAAGTCTCTTGTTTTCTACGGCTACGGCTATGATATTTGTTAGCGTTTGTACAAATGAAAAATAGCTCGTTTCATTTTCACTATCGAGATTACTAGCCAATAATAAGAAAGCTAAGGGTTTTTCAGAATGGAATACTGGAATAATAACCTGAAATTGATGTAGTAATTTAGATTTAGAAGATTCAATGATGGTAATCTCTTTAAAACGATTAAACTCTTCATCAATTGCGTTTAAATTGATTTTCCCTTTATATCCAATCTTTACTGGGTTTTCCCATTCTTTTTGATGCATGAGCAAAACAAACTTTGAAAACCCTAGTTGCTCTTTTAAAATAAAAGTGAATATTTTCATGAGATGCTCAACAGGGGCATTCTCGTTTATTGCATTAGTAATTTCAAGTAAGGATAGAAGCTTTATTTCCTTTACTTCATTTTGATATACCAGATCTTGCTCTCTTGTGGTATACATTTAAATGTTTTTTATTATTTCTGGCAACTTTTGAAGTGCCGCCATTTCTTTAAATTTTTGCAACGATTCTTTACAAGGAGTACCGAAATAGGTTTTATTTCCCTCGATGTTTTTTGACACCCCAGACTGTCCAAGAATAATCGCATT
>Ga0206679_10001055_pt1 | contig 22917 bp, 22 predicted proteins | sample M110012015metaG_FD_155464 | JGI IMG/M metagenome (GOLD analysis project Ga0206679, IMG submission 155464) | Ammonia-oxidizing marine archaeal communities from Monterey Bay, California, United States - M1 100m 12015 | ecosystem: Environmental > Aquatic > Marine > Intertidal zone | place: USA... | reverse complement strand
AAGGAGGAAGAATAAAAAGAGAAGGAGGAACACTTTCAGGAAAAGTAATAAAAGATGCAGATGGAAATCCTATGAAAGAACCAGGATTATTCAAAGCAGTAAAAGGGATTGGTTGGTATATTGAGGAATATGGAGTGGCACAAATTTCTTATAACCTAACAGACATTAACATCTCGCCTTTACATGAGGTATTCGACAAAACTTGTGAGCGTTCAATCGCAAGAGGAATGAGAGTTACTGGTTCAGAATTAATTGGCTTAGTTCCTAAAAAAGTATTGATTGATGCAGGAAAACACTTCCTTAAAAAACAAGAACGCTCCACAGGAATACACGAAAGTGAAATCATAAAAATTGCAATTAAAACTTTAGGATTAGATGAATTAGCTCCTTTTAATCCTGAAGAAAGAATTATAGAATACATGTTGGATACTGATGCAAACAAGCCATTAGTAAACATGAGCCTTACTAGTTTTGCAAATGAAACGGCAAGTGAAAGCCCTGCTCCTGGAGGTGGGTCGATTGCTGCTTATTCAGGAGTAATGGGTATAGCACTAGGTACTATGGTTGCAAACCTTTCTGCACACAAAAGAGGTTGGGATGATAGATGGGAAGAATTCTCAGAATGGGCAGAAAAAGGAATGGCTTACCAAAATACTTTGTTGGATTTAGTAGATGAGGACACCAATGCCTTTAATAAAATTATGGATGCGTTCCGTTTACCAAAAGATACTGAAAAAGCAAAAACTATCAGGCATAATGCGATACAGGCTGCTACTCAATATGCTATCCTCACTCCTTTTAAAGTAATGGAAACAGCTTACAACTCAATGGAGGTAATGAAGGCCATGGCTGAATTTGGAAATCCTAATTCGGTAACAGATGCTGGGGTTGGTGCATTGTGTGCTAGAACTGCTGTAATTGGTGCTTTCCTGAATGTTAAAATTAACTGTGGCGATTGTGAAGACAAAACCTTTGTAGCAGATGTTTTAGAGAGAGGACAACAATTAGTGGATGATGCTTGTGCTTTAGAAAATGAGATTATGAAAATTACGAATTCGAAAATAAAATAAAATTATGTCAGAAGAAATGAAAGCCTGCCCAATTTGTGAATCTCCTTATGGCTATTCTACAGGTGATGATTCCTACACTTGCCCTGAATGTTCCAATGAATGGAGCCCTAAGAAAGTAGAAATGGAAGGAGGATTGGTAGTATTGGACAACAATGGGACTCGCCTACAGACAGGTGATAGCGTTATTGTTATCAAAAACTTACCTGTTAAGGGCGCTCCAAAACCAGTAAAATCAGGTACTAAAGTAAAGAACATTCGCCTAACTGAAGGAGAGCATAATATCAATTGTAAAATTGATGGCTTTGGTTCTATGCAGCTGAAATCAGAATTTGTAAGAAAAGCTTAACAGTAAAGAAAATGTCAGAAAAAAGTAAAGTCAAAACGAATCTTCACCCAAGGAATAAGAACAGGGAGCAATATGATTTAAAGGCACTTTTAAAGGAAGTACCTGAGTTAAAAAAATATATTCAAGCTAATAAACAAGGTGAGGATACCATTCGTTTTTCAGAACCTGCTGCTGTAAAACTGCTTAACAAAGCAATACTAAGTAGTAATTACGGAATAAAAAACTGGAACTTTCCTGACACTAACCTCTGCCCTCCTATCCCTGGTAGAGCTGACTATATTCATCATGTAGCTGATTTGATAAAAGGAAAAAAGAATATTACTTGTTTGGATATTGGTGTTGGTGCCAACTGCATCTACCCAATACTAGGTATTAGTGAATACAACTGGAACTTTATTGCCACAGATGTAAATGAAGACGCTTTAGTTCATGCTGATAAAATTATACAGTCCAACCCCACTCTTAAAGGAAAGGCAGAATTCAGATTACAGAAAGATAAAAATAACATTTTTGAATCCATCATAAAACCTAGTGATAAAATTCATGTTAGCATTTGCAATCCTCCTTTTCATGCAACAGATAAAGATGCCCTAAAAGGTAGTATGCGAAAAGTAAGAAATCTTACAGGAAAAAAATCTGAGAAGATAAAACTTAACTTTTCAGGAATGGCTAATGAGCTAGTGTATGAAGGTGGAGAAAAGCAGTTCATTCAAAACATGATTATTGAAAGTGTAAACTATGCCAAAAACTGCTTATGGTTCACTTCTCTTGTTTCCAATGAAAGAAATTTAAATAGATTTTATAGTTCATTAGAAAAATATGGAGCTAAAGATGTAAAAACGATACACATGGGTACAGGGAATAAAATCAGCAGAATTATTGCTTGGACTTTCCTTACAAAAGAAGAACAGAGAGTGTGGAAAAGGAGCTAAATAAATTTTTCACTTCTTCCCTATTTACTGCTTTAGAAAACTTAAAAGCAGATAGCAAAGCTGAATGGGGAACTATGACTGCTGAGCAAATGCTCCTTCATTTGATACAAAGTAGTAAAATGATGCATTTAGGAATTACTAAATTGCTCATTAAAGAAAAATATAGAGAGAAAGCCATTGCGTTTTTATATACCGACAAGCCTATTTCCAAAGGTATAGAAATACCTAAAGATATTGGTTATAATTTTGAGGATGGTATTGATGATGATATTGATCAGTTAAAAGAAGAATTACTAGAATCTAGCAATACTATGCTCAATTTCCTAACTAAAAAAACTAATTTTAAAGCCATACATCCCTTTTTTGGAGAACTAACAGCTGAGCAATGGTTACTCTTTCAAAGGAAGCATTTTACACATCATTTGAGTCAGTTTAATTTACTTTAGATTACACTATAATAGTTTAAATATATGATATTTAATAAAATACACATGTTTATGTAAAGTAAAATTCCATCAGTATAAATACGGATAGTCTTGATGTTTTTATTTTATATATTTGTAGCATATTAACTAATTTATAAAAAATGAAAAAATTACTTTACACATTATTAGCAGTATCAATTATTTTTGCTGCTTGTAAGAAAGAAGAGGAACCACCAACAGTTTTAAGTGGCTGTACTGATGCAATTGCCACTAATTATGATGCAACAGCAACTAGTGATGATGGCTCTTGTACTTTTGGAATTGTAGGAGGTGCTTGGATTACAGATACTGAAGAAATGACAATGCATGCAATAGTTTCTATGGGAGGAATGGTTTTCATGGACACAACTATTACAGAAATAGAAACAAATCAAGATTCAATGGAGACCGTAATACAAAAATTCTTTAACAATGGTGTTTTTAACGCATGGGACAACAATAATAATCTTGTTGATAATGGTACTTGGGTGCAATCAGGGACTACTGTAACTGTAACAACAGATACGGTAATTGTTGGAGAAATAATATCAGTAACTAAAACAAATTTAGTACATACAGTTGAAGGGAATGAAACTTTTACTGAAGATGGTTTTGATTATGATATAGACTTTACTTTTACTGCTTATCATACTAGAGATGAAAATGGCTTCACAACAAATAATATAAACCAAAGAAAAGGAAATACTTCTTTGATTAACAAAAGAAAATTAATAAATAGTATTAAGCGTTAATGTCAAAAAAAAAGCACCTTGGGTGTTTACATTATAAAAAGGAATGTCCCATTTGCGGCATTCCTTTTTTATTGCTTCTTCTTTATAGTAATCAACTGAGGAATCTATAATTAGTAATTTACAGTTTATATTTTCTAAATCTAGTTTTCCTTTTCCGGAAACTATAATATAGTCAACCACTAGAGGAATAATTGGTTTTACAAAATCCTTATCCCAAAGTAGTATTTTCTCATCAAAAAACTGGATATAATTATTTTTTCTATAAAAATTATTAGCCGTAAAATCAACAAACACTAAGTTTGATTCCATCACCCTCCTCTCCCATCTAAAATGCTGAATATGAAAACGCATTTTACTCTTGTCATTATTTAAATTTTCTGATGCAATAAAATAATTTTGATTTCCAACCACAAAATCAATAGCCCTTTCGCTTGGCACATCATACACTATAAAATATTGTTGTTGCTTTGCCGAATATTGTTCATCAATTTGCATACCCATAAACAAAATTGAAACACAAAAGGCAACTTGAATTGTTCTTGCTTTTTTATTACTAATCGCTATAATAAACAGCAGAATAACACCATAAATAATTAGCGTTTCTATCTTAGTAACACTAATGCCTAAGGTTAAAGAATAAGGTAGGGACTCCACCCATTTTACAGATAAATTCAAAAAGAGAAGTAGCTTATTAACCACCCATGAAATATAGCTTGGGAAAACAGGAATAGCACTTATAATAAATAAAAGAATACCCCCATTAATAATAAAAGTCGCCAATGGAATTACAAATAAATTTGACAATAAAAAGTAATTCGGAAACTGATGAAAATAATACATTCCTAGTGGAAAAGTGGCTAATTGTGCTGCAATGGATACGGTAGTAATTGCCCAAATTTTATCTAACAACCAATTGTTAGGCCTGAACAAATTATACAGTTTGGGTTGCAAATAAACAATTCCTAATACAGCCGCATAAGATAGCTGAAACCCAACTTGCAATAAAATATAAGGGTTGTACAGTAGCAACACAAAAGCAGAAGCAGCTAATGTATTGTAGATGTTTGTTTCTCGCTTAAGAGCCGAACCAATTATAATGAACGAAAACATGGTGGCAGCCCTCAATACTGATGGGGATAATCCCGTAAGCAATGCATAAGCCCAAAGTGATAGAATTAGTAAAATTGCTTTTATATAATTCCCATACTTTATGTTGCCAAAAAAGAAAAATAAGGAGTTAAGCACTAAATAGATAATCCCTACATGCAAACCCGAAACTGCCAACACATGCATAGCTCCTGAACTGGAGTAAGTCATAATTGTTTCTCTGTCCAATAAATCCTTATACCCTAGTAATAATGCTGAAATAACAGCTAATTCTTCATCTTTAAATCTATTTTCTAGAATTTTAAGCAATTTCTTTTGATAAAGAAAAGCGAATTTTAAAATAGAAAACCTCTCCTGACTACTCATGAGTTTCCAATCATCATTTTTTACATACTGTTGAGAAGTTATTCCACTATTATACAAATAGGTTTTATAATTAAATTGCGCAGGATTACTAGGATTTTCTATTTCGTTCCATTTTCCGTTAATGATGATTTTATCCCCATAAGTTAGTAATTCTGATAGTGTATCTTTAGCTAAATATAATATTGCTTTCCCTTCCGTATTTTGCCAATTATTGGTTGACTTTACGGCAATAACTTCAACCTCACATTTAAATGATTTGGCTTTAGCAATCACATCTTCTTTCAATACAACTATTGATGCATCAGCATTCAATTTATTAAAATGTAAAAGTAGATTTGATGGCTTATTTTGTTCGGTAATTAGTATTCCAAAAACAAGAATCAATAGATTAACAGCTACACCAAAAACCCACCTTCTAGTATAAGATGTAAAATAATTTTTGAAAAAAGAAATTACCAAAAGGCTAGCAAATACAAATAATGTTAACTCCATTATAACTAGTTTGTTAAAATTATAATGAACAGCACTAATAATCCCAATAAGTAAAGGGGTTAATAATCTGAAAAGCGGTATCTTATTCCAAAAATTCATTTGGATAAATTTAATATATTTGTATCAAATTTAACAATCATGAAGAAATTACTTTTACTCTCAACTTTAGCAATATTTTTTAATTCTTGTGTAGAAGTTGAAACGGGAGGCTGTATAGATCCTTATGCAGACAATTATGAATCATTTGCTGATTATGATGATGGGAGTTGTTTATATTCTTGTGATGATCCTTATGCAGTAAATTACAATATCCTTTTACCATCATATTACTGTGAATATGAATCAGATGTAGTATTTTTTGAAGATGTAGCTGCTGCTCTTTATTTTGACAACCTAAATGTTAATTGGTTAGATATTTATGTTGAAGGTACTTATGTAGGTACTCTTAATGCAACTTTAGGTTTTACTTATGTTCCTGCATGCTATCCAACTGACCCTGATGCCGTTCATTTCACACTTAGCTGGTTTGATAATTTAAATACTAGCTTTAGTTGGACTGTTAGAGACGAAACAGGATTTATACACTATAATGGAACAGACTTTACCTCAGCAAACGGTTGTTTACCTATGGAGCTAACTTTCAAAAAAATTCAAGAGTATAAAGAGTCTAAATAGATTTAGCTAAAAACTGAGCAGCATTCTTGGAAGCACCCTTTTTATTTAATAACTCACTAAGCTTATCATACTCAATTATGATTTCCTTTTTATTATTCAACAGGATATCTAATTCTTCTTTTAACTTACTTTTATTCAAATTATCTTGAATAAGTTCCTTTACAACCAACTTATCCATTAGTATATTCACTAGAGATAAGTATTTGATTTTAATCAGGTTTTTTGCTAAAAAATAAGTAAGCCAATTGGTTTTATAGCACACTACTTGGGGTACTTTAAACAGGGCTGTTTCCAGAGTAGCAGTACCTGAAGTAACCAATGCTGCTGTTGCATTTTCAAGCAAACCATAAGTTTCATCAAATACTAATTTCACATTCTTTTCCTTTATGAAAGATTGATAGTACTCCTTGCTAAAAGTATTGGTTGCAGCTATTACAAACTTATGATTTGGATAATCATCAACTATAGCTAACATTTCGGGCAATATACTTTCAATCTCTTGTTTTCTACTTCCAGGCAATAATGCAATAATTGGTTTTTCAACTTGATGAGAAAAATTAAAGTTTCCTTTGGCTATTTCATCCAATAATGGATTTCCAACATAAGTAACATCTATTCCATGTTTATGATAGAATTCTATTTCAAAAGGGAAAATAACTAATAGTTCATCAACACATTTCTTAATTTTAGCTACCCTTCTTTTATTCCAAGCCCAAACCTTTGGTGAAATATAGTAAAACACTTTAATCCCCTGCTGTTTGGCGAACTTAGCAATCTTCAAATTAAAACCAGGGTAATCAACCAATACAATTGCATCAGGTTTATATTCTAAAATATCATCCTTACAATAATTTAGGTTTTCTTTAATCGCTCCCAAATTTTTCAAAATATCCCAAAGCCCCATAAAAGCAGTTTCTTCTATGTGTTTGGCTAATTCTACTCCCTCTGCAAGTAAACGCTCTCCTCCCCAGGCTCTTATTTGTATTTCATTATTACATTGTTTGAGTTCATGCACTAAATTTGCAGCATGTAAATCCCCTGAAGGTTCTCCTGTAATAATGTATAATCTCATTTAAAGTAAAATTAAGATAAGGACTGCAATAGCATAAGCTAAAGTTGCTCCTAGAATCCCTTTAGCAACTTCATCCTTATACATCTTTATTTGCATAAAAAACAATGCTGTATTTGTTAAAAACACACTCAAACTGATATGATGTGTCATGGTTCCCATTCTATTAATGGTCTTGATAGCTGTATCTAATTCAACTTCCAAATGAAACCCTACATAAATCAAAAATGCTATAATTGGTGCAAGCACACCCATAGAGAACCCTTTTGCAACCTCTTTATTCATCTGATAATATTTTATTTAAAGTAGAAATTGAAGGGTAAGCTGTAACATCAAATTGAACTGGAACAACTGAAACAAAATGATTAGCTAACGCCCACTCATCTGTGTCTGTTCCTTTATCATAGTTTACAAACTTTCCTGTAAGCCAATAATAGGTTCTTCCTTTAGGATCTGTTCTCTCTTCAAATTCTTCTTCCCAATTGGCATTTGCTTGCCGGCATACTTTAATTCCTTTTATTGCTTCATCTTCTTTTATCTTTGGAATATTTACATTCAAGCAAACTCCCCTATCCATTCCATTTTTTAAAACAGATTCCGTTATTTTCCTAATGTATATTTCTGCTTCAGTAAAATCAGCATTATGTGCATAGTCTAAAAGTGAAAAACCAATAGCAGGTATTCCTTCCAAAGCACTCTCAACAGCAGCTGACATAGTACCAGAATATATCACATTAATTGAAGAATTAGAACCATGATTCACTCCTGAAACACATAAATCTGGTTTTCTATCCATCAACTGATTCACTGCTAATTTCACACAATCAACAGGAGTACCACTACAAGCATATTCTTTTTGAGGGCCTTCATCAATCACTACTTTATCGCATCTTAATGTTGCTTCAATCGTAATAGCATGTCCCATTCCTGATTGAGGTCCATCAGGAGCAACTACAATAACATCCCCAAAGTCATGCATTATCCGAATCAAATTACGAATTCCTGGAGCTGATATTCCATCATCATTAGTTACTAGTATTAAAGGTCGTTTCATTTTAAGAAGTTTTAATACAACAAAACTACTATAATATTGTTGTATATTTAGGAGGATTTTTTGCTAATTTTGCAGAACACTAAAAAAATACAAAATGATTTGGATAATAATGATTGCCTTTATGATTGTTGGAGGTATAGTAAGCTCAAGACTTAAAAGTAAATTTAAAAAATACAGTAAAATTCCTACCTTATCAGGGATGAGCGGAAAAGAAATAGCAGAACGCATGCTAAAAGACAACCATATATATGATGTAAAAGTGATTTCCGTTCCCGGTAAATTAACCGACCATTACAACCCTATGGATAAAACTGTAAATTTAAGCCCTGATGTATACCAAGGAAGACATGTGTCGGCAGCTGCAGTTGCAGCACACGAATGCGGCCATGCAGTACAACATGCTACTGCTTATCAATGGTTACAAATGCGTTCGCAAATGGTGCCTATGGTAAATATGAGTAATAAAGCAATGAGTACTGTATTCCTACTTGGGATATTTGGAGTAAGTTTTTTAGGGATTTTCTCTTTTCAACAACTCATTATGTTGTTCATTATTTTACAAGCAGTAGTTACCGCTTTTACTTTAATTACTTTACCTGTGGAATTTGACGCTAGCAGAAGAGCTTTAGTTTGGTTGCGCTCCTCTGGAATTACTAGTGAACAAGAATTAAATTATGCTAATGACGCATTAAAATGGGCAGCTAGCACCTATGTAGTTGCAGCACTTGCAGCTGCTACCTATCTACTTTACTATGTATCTATGCTAAGAGATTAGAAAAAATAAGCATAAAAAAAGCCCTAACAAATGTTAGGGCTTTTTTATTTTAAGAAAACTTAAAATTATTTTTTCTTAGTTAAGAATGGTAATCCAGTTCTTGAATTTTCCTTAACAAAGTAACCATCTGGTTTGTCAGAAGCAGTATCTCTTGAATCTTTAGAGAAATAATAGATAGTTTGTACTCTACCAGTTGATTTTAATGTTACATCTTTTTTGTTCAAGTGGTATAATGTACCTCTTTCGTTTGTGTGCGTAAAAGCCATGATTTATTTTTTTTGGTTAGTAATATTTTTACAGGACTAATATATAAAAAAAAATGATACAAATGAAATTCCACTAGATAAGGAATAAATTAATTGTTAATAAGTGTAAAACCTAATTATTTATTAAAGTAAATTAAATATCACTTTCAAGTTATTTCAAATAAAACTTTTATTATTTTTAACATATTGATTTTCAATATATTAAAATGAATTGTCTTAATGAGAACTATTATTATACCTCACTAGATAAGAGGCTATTTTTTACTAGGTTAAATGGTTAATAACTTAACTTCCAAATAAACCTATTTTAGATGAATTAGCACTCAATTTAAGATTTTAAAAGAATACGAATTGGCAATATTTTGCGTTTTAGAGATTCATTAACTTGGAAATTATGCGCTTTTAATCCTAATAGATTCTTTCAATTAGACAACAAATTAGTATGTTTACACCTATAAAAACTAAAGCATGAAAAAATTAATTCTAGTCCTTATTTCAGTAATCAGCATGCATTCAGTATCTGCACAAAAATACACTGACCAATACATTAAGGATGCAAATAAAATAGCTAATAGTTGGTTAAGCGATATTAATAATAAGCAATACGAGAAAGCATATAATTTACTTTCAAAGGAAGTAAAAGTAAGGTATCAGCAAGAAACCTGGACAAACTTAATTAATGATTTGATGCTTGAATTTGGAAACTTAAAGAGCCGAACTGTAAGTCAAAAATATTTCCAAAGCGAAATAGAGGGAATGGAAGATGGTTTTTATGTATTTATTGAATATGATTCTCAATATGAAAACACAAAGGAACATACTGAACAGCTACTACTAAAACAAAATGATAAGGCCAAATGGGAAGTATTAGACTATAATTATGAGTTCAAAAATAAAGAGTAGTAATCTTACAAACTATTTTTTGTAACCCAATACCTGTACCCTAAAATTAGTTTTTCATAGCCCTTTAGCTTTGAAATGTCTTTTTTATAAAGTGAAGGAAGTGCTTTATTAAGTATTGCCAGTCCTTTAAAAATATACTGTTTTTTGAATATCATTATGATTAAAATTAGGAGTAGCAAAAGTACAATTGTTATTGTACCATTTCCAAATCCTGTGTTTAGTGTTATCATCTTATTAAAGTTATATGTCCAACAATTATTTTTGGGGTACTCCCCTTAGTTTGTTTATATTCAATTAAAAATGGATAAACGCCTTGTGGTGCTAAATTCCCATCAAGCATAACTCCATCCCAACTTCCCATTTTGTAATACGGATCCGTATTTTCCAAATTACTACATATATTTCCATCCTGCGCATGAGTAGTAAGTAAAATTTTATCCGATTCAAATATAATTTCACTACCCCACCTTTTATGAATCTGAATGTTAAAAGAATAAAAACCGCCAACTCCTTTTGCATAAAATTCATCATTACAATAATCATCATTGGGTGTAAAACTATTGGGTGTAAAAATTTTACCATCAGCAGTAATACATACTTGTATCGCAAAAGAATCTGTGCAACCCCCTGTATTAGCTAACATTAATTCTACAGTAAATAAACCTGTATCAGCAAAAATGTGTGTAGGGTTATCAGCAAACACGTAAGGAGCTATTGAATTATCCCCAAAATTCCAAAAAGAAATTTGACTTAACTCTGCAGGATTAATAATACTGTTATCTAAAAACTGAAACTCGCCATCAAGCATGGAGATACATTCTGTTTTATTAGCAAAAAACAAAGCATCAACTTCATCATAACCAGGAATGCTAATGGTATCAGATAATTCACATTTGGTAATGACATCAGTAATAACAACTTCATATCTTTTATTTACAAAATCAATAATGCTATCTGTAAGGTTAACCGGATTAGTATTCCATTCGTAGGTGTAAGTTGCAATTGGCATAACATTCACTTTAGCAAAACCCAGCTCACCATAACACAGTTTAGTTGAAGTAGAGAAACTAGCTGAAAAGTTAGGAAATACAAATATAGGAATGCTGTCAACTATATTATCCGAACAACCATCAGCAACCGAAACTATATAAAGTGTGCTAATTGAAGGGTTCACTAAATGATTGAAACTATTACTCAAACCGTTATCCCAACTAAAACTATAATTCCCAATCCCTCCACTAGCATTTACACCTATATTAATATAATCTCCATTACAAATAGTATCTTCTAAACTATAAACATCAGCCAATAATTCACCACTCACTAAAACAACAAAATCAATAGTTTCAGTACAAATTCCACTTCCGTATGCATAAGTAATTGTATGATAGCCCTCTCCTGCCTGTGCAGGGTTAAAATAGGAACCATTAATTCCATTTCCTGAAAGTATACCCCCAACTGGCAATGTACTTACAAGAATATTAGTATCCTTAAAACAGTAAGTTGAATTAAGCCCAGAAAGACTTAATTGTGGCAAATCATAAATGTTAATACTAAAAGTATCGACACAACCATTAGGAGCTGTATAAGCAACATAGTGCAGCCCTAAACTTAACTGACTTGGGGCATACAAACCCTGATTATTATCAATAATACCATTGCCTATCCAATAGCCTCCACTAGGATTTACATTTAAAACTATATCAGGAGAAGATTGACAAATAAGAGTATCAATTAATACCGATTGAGGAGCAACTTTTACAATTAAGTTGTCAGAACAATTATTAGCTGTAAAGGTTAAGGTGTGAGTTCCTTCCCCTGTAATTTGCGGACTAAACTCTCCAGGGAAATTGGGGTTAGTTATTCCGTTTCCAGTCCAAATTCCATTAGCTGGTGTTCTGGGTACTGTTGCTAAATCCAGTTGTTGCACTCCCTCATTAATACAAAGGAATAAAGTATCAACCTGAACATCAGTATCCACAACCCAAACCTTAGCAGTATCCGTACACCCACCAAAAGTATAAGTAACTACATCAATGCCAATTCCTAAAGATGGGTCAAAAGTACCCACAATTGAGTTTGTAATATGTGTACCGTTCCACACTCCTGCTAACGGACTACCACTCAAATTAAAAGGAGCTTCAGAAGGGCAAACTACTAAATCAGAACCTGCATTAATCTCATTTACTAAAATATCAACATAATCATCACAGCCCTGTATGGAATATATCAAATTATGTAATCCATCATTAGCTACATCTGTTAGAAAGAAACCATCAACCGTTACTGGCCCTCCTAAAATTGATAACCTATCTACTGCAACATCCGATTGCCAATTTCCTGTAATTACTCTAAATCTTACTTTAACTTCAGTTGTATTAAAAGCCGATAAGTCAATTACTGCTTCTTGCCAAAGGGTGCCTAAATCACCCGCTTGATACCAATGGTTCCATATCCAAGTAGAGCCATTATCAACTGAGACATCAACAGCAAAACTCCCCTGTCCTGCTCCTTGTTTATGAAACCAAAAATGTAAAATAGGATTATCGTAAGCCGATAAATTCAAACAAGGACTAATGATAGCCGCTTTTTTTGAAGGGTTATTTGGACTAGATGCTTCTGTATAAATATAATTATAGCCTTCAAAAGCTGATGATGGACCTGTACCTCCTGAAGGAGTTGTTCCGCTATTCACCATCCAATCAAAATCATTTGTAGGATCTTGTACCCAATTACTCAACCCTAATTCAAAACCATCCTGAAATGGAAATTGTAAAATAGGGCTTAGACATGAACTTGGCTGTTGAGGATTATCGGGTAATACTGACCATACCCCATCAACAGGCATAAAAGTAAGTCCGTAATTTCCTGAATTCTGGCAAAGTGTATCATCATCTTGAGTAGTAATCCCAGCAACTGTTACTAATAAGGTATCTGAACAACCATTCGGAAGTGTATAAATTGCTGTAATTACTGAAGGTCCGTTTCCTGTTGTAATATCACCATTTACTTGAACACAATTACAAGTTGAACTCCAAGTTCCTCCTGGAGTAGTTGTTGATGTGGTGATATTAAAAGTAGTATTGAAACAAGCTGAAATATTTGGTCCTGCATTTACACCTAGCACTGTAATATCCAAATCATCAGAACAACCACCAATGCCATAAGTAACTGTATATATTCCTGCTGCTAATCCATTTGGATTAAATGTTCCATTATTTCCACTTGTAATTCCTGTTCCCCACCACCAACCTCCAATAGGATTAGCAATTAAGTTAATTGAAGGGGCAGTTTGACAAATACTAATAGGTGCTTGAGTTACAGGAGGATTTAAGACCACAATAGTTATGGTGTCACTTTGTGGAGCTGCCATACTAGCATCACTTACTGTAACAATATAGGTAGTTGTTACTAAAGGGCAAACTGTCCGAACACCAGGGCTATTGCTCCAAGTAGGATTCCAATTATAAGAATAAGAAGTGGCATCTCCTCCATTTACATTTACATATAAGTCAGCACATTCCCCAACACAAAGGGTATCATTATCAGCCGTTAAGTCTACCTCTAAAGGGCAATCATTTATTATGAACTGAAAGATTGATGTTAAATCCCAAATACTATCACAAGCATCTTGAAAATAAGACTGAAAAGAAATAGTATAAGTACCACTTTCATTTAAGCCAGGAAAGAGGGAGAGCTGAACCTGATTTGTAGAATCGTTTACACAATTTAAAGCAGTCGCATTTACCGTTTGATTTAATTGTCCCCCAACAAAAACTTGAGCTGTCGCAACCGAATCGCAATGAATATTTTGATCCAGTTCAATAACTAAAGTATTTAAGCTACAACCTACAGCAGAAGGCAAACTAATTGCAGGAGGTTGAGGTATAGCAATTTGAGATTCCCAACTCAATTCAAATCCTTCTGCAGCAACATTAACATCCGAAACAAAGTCGATAGTAATACAGCCAGAAGAGGTAATTTGAGGAGGTAAATTTATTCCAGAATATGGCCCTCCCAAAATTGGGAAAGTATTATTTGGCCCATCATAAATTATTACATAATCGTTCTGTGGTTCCGTTTCGAAAAGTGAGAAGTTAATTGTAATAGAAATAGCTCCTGCAGGGAAAATAGTAAAAGAATAATTCTCATTATGCGTATACCAACCTGGGTTAGTCACATTTGCTTCACTATCGGTTAATGTTCCCTCACAATCAAATACAGTTTGGTTGGACATGGTGTACTGTGCAAAAACTCCATTTCCAAAAAATACAAATACCAAAATTAAAAAACATCTCATTGTTTGTTTACTGTAATTAAATCTGTGGTAACTTTATTGCTCCAATTTTTATCTTTATCCTGAATACGAATAGTAAAAGTTAATGTTTCTGTATTTCCATTACCAAATATAAATGGAGCATCCACCTCAATAAGTATTTCACCCCTTATTGACACCTCACTTTGAGGAGGGCTTAATGGAATTAGGTGATAATAGTCAGGATTAGAAAGTCGGCTATCTTTTACTTCTAATGATAAATAGTCAGGATCAGAAAACCCCACAAAACCTTGAGGATGACTATAAGAAATTCTTACATTAATATTTTCTTCAAACTCAATAATTTGGGTAGGATTCATTTCAATCAAACTAATTGAAAACTCATTTTCAATCTCCTTTTTTTTACAAGTAGAAAAAATTATTGATAAAGCTAATAATATGTAAGTTATCCCTCTCATTATTATTGAACTGTAAATGTGAAGTGTTTGACAATATTATAATCAGACCCGTTAGATGGAATTTCAGTTACTGGATTAACATCATCCTTTACAAATATCTTTATGAAAACAATATCTCCAGAGCTATAAGATGACATATCTAGTGTGTATTTATGATAAAAATTATCAGTTGTGCTTACATAATATCCTGTTTCATTTTTAGGAGGAGTAATAACTTCCAAAGGTAATTCAGGTTTATTATCAAAATTAAATAAATTTGTAGAGAACTTAATTTTATTATAACTTAGTAGATCAGGAGTTAAAATATCATCTTCTACTGAAAACCATAAATCAATTGAACTAGCTGTTGAAGGTACATATATTGTCCCTCTAGGCAGCTCCCTTGGCAAAGGAGTATTTTGCCCTGTAACAAAAGCAATTGCACCTCTCATTTCAGGAATATTATTAGGTTGCAAAGGTGAATTACCAAATATATCTTTTGCTCCATTATCAATCCAATCTTTTATATTTTGAATATATTCTTCCTTATGATCATACCAATAATGCTCAGGATTATATTCTGCTGAAAGTGGCATAACTCCTGAAACACCATCAATATCTTCAATTAACCTTTTATACAAAATTGATTTATCCGAACTACTTGGCTTCACCCTAAATTCATAAGAGTATGCATTGTCATTTTTTATGACTGGTTGATACACAAGTGTATTATACGAACTTTCAATAGTCCTAAAATCAGGTTCAAAAGTTCCATCATGACAACCAGAGTTTGCACAAGTTGGAATAAAAATATTGTTATGTAGCGCTTGAATAGTAGTTGGGTCAGGAAAATAATTTACAGTTGTATCTTCAGGAGGATCTAGATTAGGATTATCATAAGGATTAATTTCTCCATCTTTTTTACAAGCATGAAAAACAAGAGTAAGTATAATTATATAAAGACTCTTTTTCATTGTTATATCAAATCAAATAAGGAATTATTACTAGCCGTAAGTCCTACACCCATCATCTCATTTTTAAATCCTAAAATCTCAGCTATTGTTGGTGTAATATTTACAATATCTCCTACCTGATTATTTTCATTACCAATTGCTAAATTAGCATCAATCCCAGGGCCAATCATCATATTAAAAATTCTTCTACTATTAGCATCAGAATGGTCATAACCCGTAAAAGCATTAGCATCAACAATATTATTAGACTCTAAATTTCTACCATGTTCTGGCGATACAATTAATGTTGTATTATTAGCCATCTCAGGGATATTATTCTGAATATAGTCCCATAAATGTCCTACTGCATGATCGGCTGCATGTAAGCTCTGTAAATAGTTTGTAAAATTAGAATGACAACCATCAACTGATGATAAGTAAACAACAGAAAAAGTAGGTTTAAAACGATTCAATACCTCACAAGCATATCCTACAGTTTGCCCATCTCTATTTGCTCCTGAAGGAGGATGAGCAATCGTACCGTTTGCTTTTTTTTCAAACATATCTTTTACAAATTGCTTAATCTCTGCCTTTTCCTCTTCAGTATTTCCGATATTAGGCAAAGGTTTCCCCTGTGAATACCAAACATTATCCAAAAAATATTTCATTTTATACATTGGATCCAATTCATCTTCAGGATGATATATTTTAGCATTTTTCAGGTGTTTTTCGCCATCATCACCAAAAGTAATTGTAGGTGCTAAAAAATTAGCACCAAATTGTGATCCATAATCAGGATGTAGACTGTAATCCAATAATGGTAATGAATTCCCAATCCCATTTCCAATAAACCAAGTTTTGGTTGCTTTTACTCCTTGGTGCCTTCTTAAATATTCAAAAATTGTGGGCATTGAAGGTTTATTTTTTAAGCCCTGAGAATACATATAATTCCCAGTCAACAAGGTGTTTACTCCAGCATAATGTCCAACTGTTGATGCATTTACTTCCTTAAATATCGTACCTTGTTGCTGCAAGGTTTGCGATAGTAATTTAGGAATAGGTGTATCCCCACTCACAATACCATCAGTACCGTAAACAATTTTATCGCTTGGTGGTAGTCCATCAAACATGTTATACATAATATTTCCTACACTTGGGTAGTCTTGGCTATCATCCAAATACCTTTGTAAAATAGATTCTTGTTGTCTTACCCCTCCTGCAAAAGCAACAAAAACTACATGATCGGCCATACGACTTCCACTAGCAGCAAACAACCTTCCACTTGGTAAAATAAAAGGAGCTGAAATGGCAGCAGCACTTAAAGCTGTATTTTTTAAAAATGTTCTCCTTTTCATATTAATAAAACTGATATTCGTTAGACAAAGAAAATGCAGAATACACCATTTCTGCTGACACATCAGGGTGAGATTCAAAAAAATTCAAAAAGAATTCACGCTCTGCTTCCGTTAAATCTCGCACATAAAATCGTTTATAAGTCTGCTCAATAAAAGCATTAATATCAGCTCTCATAAGCGAATCAGAAGGCAAAGCAACACCTGACTTATTCATAAAATTACTCAAAACAATTTCATGAGCAACTTCCTTATCTCCAATTGATTCAATACAATTTGTAATCTCTACTAATTCGTTTGCCGATAAAGCCTTTTGAAATAAATTAGCGTATAAAATAGAAATATATTGCGGTATTGTTTTTAGCTTATTTTTATTCGCATTATAAGAAGTCGCATTTACTTGATTTACATCATAAATTATATCGTCCTTTTTACAAGATGAAATTAATACTGAAAAACAAAAAATTAGAAGAACTATTTTTTTCATAAGCTATTAATTAAAGTGAGCATATTCATCCGTTTTCATTATAAATCTTTGCACTTTCTGGAAATCTTTATCTAAAAAATAGGAATCCATTAAGACAGCTGTTTCTTCAGTAGTTGGATTCCTTGCTAACAAAGTACCATAGCACCAAACAATAGTCCCCTCATAAAATTCCTTTGTGCTACAGATAAGGTAGGTGAAATCACCTTTATTATTTGCTGAGCCTCCTAGCACTATTTGGGCAGTATTGTCTTCAATCATTTTATATACTTCATCAAACTCATAATTGGTAGGGTAACGGAAAAGTAAATTATCAAAAGCAGCATTAATAAAATTAAAGGTATTCATATTTATTGCATCATATACCGAATTAAAAACCATTCGTCTATGCACCTCATTTATTTCAATAACCCCATTATAGTATTGCATTTCCGCTATTAATACATTATTGAGTTTATGATAATTTAATAGTTTTTTATTGGCATCTAACATATTACCATTAACTGAATCAACTAAATAAGCAGCATAATGATTACCTAGTTCAGCCCCAATATAATTATTAGAAGCCCCTTCTAGCAATCTAACTTTTAGCATGTCATACATCCTGTGATAATATGCAAATTTATAGGATGAATCCCCTTCAACAAAAGTAGTATCAAATTGTAGCTTCTTTATTAATTCTCCTCTACTTTCTAAAGTAACCTCCTTATCTCTTAAAAACTGAACATCATTCTCCATTTCAGCATCAAGAGGTTCTCGGCCAATTAAATCAATATATAATCTGTTTACATAATTCTCCAATAACAAAGTGGGTAACTCCCCATAATAAGGCGCATCATTATCAGTAATGACTTCAACATCTTTCTTACAGGATAATAATCCAATAAAAATAAGAAAGATGTATGAAATCTTTTTATTCATCCTTCAAAAAAATTACTTAGCTATTGTAATTCTCTTAATTGTAATTTCATTATCAACAAAAATATGTATAAAGTAAATCCCATTGCTTAAAGTTTCCACATCAATAATATTCTTATAATCACTAGTCAATACAACTTTACCAAATACATCATAGATAGATGCTGAAGTATATATGCCAATAATTTTCAATGTGCTTTTAGCAGGATTAGGATAGATTTTAAACTTAACATTTTCTTCATTTATAGCAGTTACTGAACAAATAGAGTCACAAGCAGATAATGAAGAATAGATACCTTGACCTGTTCCTGGATCGATACAACCTTGTAGAAGAGTACAGTCCCAAGATGGTAGAATTATAGTACAAGCAGTATCACATGCACCTAAAGTAGCATAAGCACCATTACCTGTTCCAGGATCAAAACAGAAATTATTTACACAATCCCATGAAGAAGCGTTACAGTTTGACTGACAATAAGATAAGGAAGAATACTGCCCATTACCTGTACCTGGGTCAGTGCAAACCCCATTTACACAATCCCAAGACGGGTTTACTACAGAACAAGTAGTAACACATGTGTTATAATTATTATAAGCACCTTGCCCTGTACCTGGGTCAATACAAGCCCCATTTACACAATTCCAAGTTGGCAAAACAGAACAAGAAACCTGACAAGCTTGAGGTGATGGATATGCTCCCAGTCCTGTACCTGGGTCAACACATGTTCCATTTACACAATCCCAAGTTGGTGTAACATTACAATTAGCCTGACAATCAGATAAAGTAGTATATGTACCATTTCCATTTCCAGGATCAACACAGGCATTAGCAATACAATCCCAAGATGGTGTTGAACAAGGCAATGTAGTACCATTAGGTCCAATTGCAGATGTATAGGTAAATATACCTTGCTGCATAGCCATACAGTCATTATTATAGATATTACCATCACAACCACATACTGGCATGTATATCATTGTACAAGGACCACTACCGCCATTAGGAATACAACTTTCACAAATTGTAGTATCACAACCTGTGCTAATATCAGTTATAGTTACACACCAACCCGAGTAAAATGGTTTTTGATTAGAGGATCCTACTGGCGTACCATCATTCCAAGCATAAGTATATTGCGACATTCCATTAACAGTGGCATTCATCATAATTGGAGGTGCTGAATAAGGAACTGTAACTACCCCACCCGTAAGTGTACAAGGTGTTGTTTGTGCAGAAGTATCTGTAATTGAAGTAATTAGCAAGGCAGCTAATAGTAAAGTGTAAAAATTTTTCATTGTATTTTTCTTGATTAAGCGGTAAATGTAATCAATAAAATACAAAATAAGAAAATTGTTTTTGATATATCTCTTACTCGTTAAAAATACTACCTAGTAAACAAAAACTCTCCTTTCTCATTTTGTTCAGTGAATTTATACCCTAAATTACTGAAAAGTTTTAAATCCTCAATATTTATAATTTTATTTTTAATAATAAAGTTACACATCTCCCCTCTTGCTTTTTTGGCAAAAAATGAAATTACTTTTAATTTTTCATTCTTAAAATCCTTAAAGACAGGAGTGATAACTGGGTTTTTAAATTTATTCAATTTTATTGCTTTACTATATTCCTCTGATGCCAAATTGATAATCTCCTCTCCTTCTCCTAGTTCATCTTGAAGAGATTGATGTAGTTTTTCTTCCCAAAATTTATATAAATTATTTCCTTTGCTTGTTTTTAGTTTTGTCCCCATCTCTAATCGGTAAGGGAAAATCAAATCTTTTGGCTTTAACAAACCATATAATCCTGATAGTATTCGTAAATTTTCTTGAGCAAAATCAAACTCATCCTTTGTAAAGGTTTCAGCTCTTAATCCCTGATAAACATCACCTTGAAAAAGCAATAGCGCTTGCCCAACATCATGAGTATTCCAATCTTGGAATCTCTGCCAATTTAATTGCGCTAAATTATCACTCAATTTCATTAATGTTTTTATCTCATCAACTGAATAGGATTTCAACTCATCTACTAGATATTTTGTTTCTTTTAAAAAAGGAATGGAAGTCCCCTCTTTTGTAAAATTATCAGCTGCTAGTTTTTTAGCAGGAGAAATAATTATCTTCATTCTTATATTGTATTATTGCACAAAATTATCAATTTTATTCATGTATCACATACTCGCTAAATACAAACTTACCTCACTACACTTAATGGTAGTTATATTAGGTTTAACAGGTGTCTTTGGAAAGCTCATTTCCTTAGATGCTATTCATTTAGTATGGTATAGAATGGGAATTGCATTTCTAAGTCTTGCTATTTTTTTAGCCTTTAAAAAACAATTATTTAGCGTTAGTAAAAAAGATTTCTTTGGAATATTAGGTGTAGGCGCTTTGGTAACTCTACATTGGCTATGCTTCTTTCAATCAATAAAAGTATCAACTGTATCAGTAGCTGTAGTTTGCCTGGCTACTTCTTCCCTATTTTCAGCTTTAATTGAACCTCTATTCTTCAAAAGAAAATTACTAGGGTATGAAGTAGTAATGGGAGTAATTGTACTTGGAGCTTTAGGTTTTGTAATGGGAACTGAAACTCAGTATTTCTGGGGCTACTTCTATGGGATAATGGCTGCTTTTTTAGGCACTCTATTTACCCTGTTCAATGCCAAATACATTAATAAAGTAGGTGCCGCAAAGATCACTATGATTGAAATGCTTTCAGGTTTATTAATTATTAGTAGCATTTTAATTTTCCAAGAGGATTATTCGGTTTTTACATCAACCATTTCAATAACTGACTTTAGCTACCTCATAATATTAGGGACACTTTGTACCGCATTAGTTTTTGTTTGGATGACAGAAATTATGCGACATATCACACCCTATTCCTTAATAATGGCTATAAATCTTGAGCCAATTTACAGTATTATATTAGCACTTATAATTTTCGGGGATGCTGAACTCATGAGTACCTCCTTCTATATTGGAAGTTGCGTAATTATTGGAATTGTGTTTTTAGAAGGATTTTTAAAAAACAAACAATAGTTCAGTTAAAAATTCGTTTTGATTGCTAATTTTGCAATCCATAAATTAAAACACATCATTTAATAATGAAAAAAATATTATTCTTTTTAGCAATTACTAATTTAAGCTTTTCTGTAAACGGGCAAACCTTAGCTGAACTTTTACAACAGAAGAAAGAAGGACATACCATTAACGGTGAGATAATTGGACTGCAAGACTCAACTGTAATGTTAGCCTATTATTTTGGAGGAAAACAATATGCTACAGACACGGCAGAAGTATTAAATGGGAAATTCTCTTTTAAAGGAAAGAAAAAATTACAAGGAGGTATGTACTTAGTAGTTCTTTCCAATCAACAATATTTTGACATTATAGTTTCCGAACAACACTTTTCCTTTAGCACAAAACTTAATGATTTAATTGGAGGTATGACTTTTAAAAACTCTAAAGAAAATCCTCCTTTTTATGAGTACTTAAACTTCATTACTCAAATGCAAAAAGAAGTAACTCCTATAAGACAACAATTAGAAACTGCTGAAGGTGATGCAAAAAAAGCATTACAAGAAAAAGCAACTGCTATTGATTCAAAGGTTAAAAAATTCCGTTCAGATTTTATGAAAAATAATGCTGATAAATTTTTCTCAAAAATTGTTACAGCAACTACTGAAATCGAAATTCCAGAGTCCCCTTTAGATAGTACAGGAAATCCCGATAAAACTTTTCCTTACCGTTTTTACAAAAAACACTTTTGGGACAATATTGATTTCTCTGATGCAAGAATGTTAAGAACACCTATCTTCTTCAATAAAATGGATCAATACTTGGACAAATTAACGGCTAAACATCCTGACTCAATTAATGTTTCTGCTGATGTTCTTGTGGAACTTTCAAAAGCAAATGGAGACATATTTCAATATGTAGTATCTTACATTACATCTACTTACGAGCGTTCAAAAATTATGGGTATGGATGCTGTGTTTGTACACATGGTTGAAACTTATTACATCACCAATCAATGCGATTGGGTGGATTCAACACAGCTAGTTAAAATTGCAGATAGAGCACAAAAAATTGCTCCTAACCTAATCGGAAGAAAAGCATCTGAATTTCTTGATTTTTATGGCAGGCCATTTATGAAAGATACTTTAGGAAAACTACATACTTTACAAGAGGTAAAAGCTGATTATACCTTACTTGTATTTTACGGA
>Ga0206679_10001054_pt1 | contig 22929 bp, 19 predicted proteins | sample M110012015metaG_FD_155464 | JGI IMG/M metagenome (GOLD analysis project Ga0206679, IMG submission 155464) | Ammonia-oxidizing marine archaeal communities from Monterey Bay, California, United States - M1 100m 12015 | ecosystem: Environmental > Aquatic > Marine > Intertidal zone | place: USA... | reverse complement strand
ATTGGATATCTGCAGAGCTGAAAAACGAAGAAAAAATACTCAGCCAATTGGAAAAAGATCAAAAAGATCTCGAAAAGAAAAAAGAACATTTAGAGAAAGAAATTGAAGATTTTAAAAAGAAAATTGCTCAGAATGAAAAAGAGATAAAAGAGAATATTGATTTGCAGGGAAAGAAAAAGGAGGCCATTCAATTACAAGACAAAAAGGTTAAAAAGGTAGATCAAAAGCTAAAAGATTTGAATTAGTCCTTTCCTGAAATCAATAATACAATTTCCCCTTTCGGTTTGTTTTCCTCAAAAAATTCGATTAAGCTAGATAGGCTGCCATGATGGTAAGTCTCGTATATTTTTGAGATTTCTCGAACAACACATGCCTTTCTGTCATTTTCGAAGATCTTTAGCATTTGGGTTAAGGTCTTTATAATTCTGTGAGGAGATTCATAATAAATAATAGTGCAATCAAGTTCCATTATGTTTTTTAAACGGGTTTCTCGTCCTTTCTTATGAGGTAAAAACCCTTCGAAATGAAATCTCTCTGAAGGGAAACCTGATGCAACTAATGCAGGTATAATCGCAGTTGGTCCTGGTAGACATTCAACTTCAATACCTTCTTTTAGGCACGCTCTAATCAGTAAATATCCTGGATCTGAAATGCCTGGAGTGCCAGCGTCAGACACCAAGCCTGTAAGCTCCTTTTCTTTTATTGAATCAATACATTTGTCTAAAACTCGGTGCTCATTATGGGCATGAAAAGCAATCACATGGTTTTGAATATCAAAATGGTTCAGAAGTTTTTTAGTCACACGAGTGTCTTCAGCATAAACCACCTGACATTCTTTTAGCATCCTTACGGCCCGAAATGTAATATCCTCAAGGTTTCCTATTGGCGTTGGTATAATTACAAGTTTGCCCATTGATATTTGTTTATTTATGAAAAAACATTCTTAACAACTTCATCTATTTTCGAACACTGAACAATTTCAATTCCATATTTTTTAGAATCAAATCCTTTGATGTTATTGGAAATAATGATTTTATTAAAGCCTAATTTTTCTACTTCAGTAATTCTTTGATCTATCCTATTTACAGGTCTAACTTCTCCAGACAAACCGACCTCAGCAGAAAAAGCAATCCCTTCAGGAATTGCAAGATTTGCGTTGGAAGATAAAACGGCCATAGCTACGGCAAGGTCAATTCCAGGGTCATCCACTTTTATTCCTCCGGCAATATTTAAAAACACATCTTTGGCACCAAGCTTAAAACCGCACCTCTTTTCCAAAACCGCTAAGAGCATGTTTAATCTTTTGGAATCAAAACCTGTAGATGACCTTTGCGGGGTTCCATATACCGCCGAACTAACAAGTGCCTGTATTTCAATTAGAAAAGGTCGTAGACCTTCGAGAGTTGCAGAAATCGATATTCCGCTCAATTCCTTGTCGTTATTCGTAACTAATATTTCTGAAGGGTTTTCTACAATACGCAATCCATTACTTTGCATTTCATAAATGCCAATTTCATTTGTTGAGCCAAAACGATTCTTGCTGGTTCGTAACAAACGATACATATGGTTCCGATCTCCTTCAAATTGTAACACTGCATCCACCATGTGCTCCAAGACTTTTGGTCCTGCTATTGCACCATCTTTTGTAATGTGTCCAATTAAAAAGATAGATACATTTTTTTCTTTGGCTAGTCTTAAGAGCTGACTGGTACATTCTCGAACTTGTGAAACGCTGCCAGGTGCACTTTCTATATGCCCCGTATGAAGTGTTTGAATTGAGTCAATCACAATGAGTTGAGGCTCTATAGAGGACGCATGTTTAAGGATGGAATCAAGATTTGTTTCAGTCAGAATGAAACAGTTTTGATTGTCTATTCCGATTCTTTCTGCTCTCATTTTTATTTGTTGTTCACTTTCTTCACCAGAAACATATAGAACTTTGAGATTTTCTTTGACCGCCAGCTGAAGCATTAGTGTGGATTTTCCGATTCCTGGATCCCCTCCGATTAATACAAGCCCGCCCTGAACAACACCACCTCCTAAAACACGATTGAATTCTGTGTCAGCTAGGCTGAATTTCGGATTGTCTTTTTGATGAATGTCTTCAAGAGATTTGGGTTTGGCATCAGTTGCTTTTCTTGAAAACGGTGTTGAACCACTTTTTTTTATCTTGATTTCCTCAATGAGCGTATTCCAAGAATGGCAGCCAGGACATTTTCCAAGCCATTTTGGGGTTTCGTGTCCACAATTTTGACAAAAATAAGCTGATTTGGTTTTTGACATCTACGAATTTAACAAAAGGAATTAAAAGGCGTATGCAAACTTGAATCCCAAACCGAAATGGAGCTTGGTGTTTTTCACGGCTTCGTCGTATCCAAATTGGAAATCCTTGATGAGTGTTAGACCCACATTTGCAGACATGTCAAATAAAAAGTGCTCATCTAAATAAAGGTGATAACCTAATCCCATACGCGGGATGATTTTTCTTTCGTACTCATCAATAATTTGACTACCTCCAGAGCTGTTCAATTCTTGATAAACCTCTTTGTATCTACGGTATTTTATTTCTGCTTTACAGTAGAGATAATCTGCTCTTTTAAAAGGATAGTACCTAGAAGAAATCAAAAAGCTTGGCCCGATTTTTACCTGACGTGTATTTCCGAAATTTGATTCTTGAACAAATTGACTTAAATAATTTTCTGTCACAATTCCAATACCTCCTTCAATACCAAACTTTTCGTTAATTATGTATTCATAAGATGGCATAATCTCACCTACAGCAATAGGAAATACATTTAGCTTCACGATATGCTTAGGTCCATTAGACTTAGTTTGTTGACTATAAATTTGCAGACAAAAAGCCATTACAAAAAGGGAAGGAATTACGATAATCCTCATACGTACTTCTTATTTTATTTAAAAATAAAGAGTTTTAATTTGATTTTACGCTTTATTGAGATAAATCTATCCACGTGAATCTCTTTATAAATACGAATCTATTTACCCTAGATTGTCAATATCCATTTTAATAACAGTTCTTTTTCAGTATATTTGAGGGTATTCAATCCGCATGAAAAATCAAAATATTTTTAACTCATTACCGCTGTCACCCACTGTTGACAAGGTTGGTGTGGAAGAGCGAGTGTCGCGTTTTCAAAAAAGAAGTATTAAAACCAATTCCAAAATGGATGGACTGAAGATGGTTTTAAACATGATTGATTTAACCACGCTAGAAGGTAAAGATACACCTGGAAAAGTACGGCAGATGTGTTATAAAGCAATTCATCTCCACGATAGCTTTCCTGGTTTACCTACTGTTGCCGCTGTATGTGTATATCCTTCAATGGTTGGATTAGCTAAGTCCTTGGTTAAAGACTCACCTGTAAAAGTAGCATCAGTATCTACCGCTTTTCCATCCGGTCAGGCTCCGATAGATGTTAAAATTTCTGATACTAAATTTGCTGTTGACCAAGGGGCAGATGAAATTGACATGGTGATTTCAAGAGGCAAGTTTTTGGCAGGTGAATATGCTTTTGTTTTCGATGAAATAGCTCAAATTAAGGAGGTATGTGGCAAGGCTAGGTTAAAGGTCATCCTTGAAACAGGAGAGCTTGCTACACTTGATAATGTTAGAAAGGCGAGTGATCTAGCTATATATGCTGGAGCTGACTTTATTAAAACCTCAACAGGAAAAATACAACCAGCAGCTACAATGCAGGTCACATACACTATGCTTATGGCGATAAGAGATTATTATGATGAAACTGGAGTTATGATTGGGATGAAACCAGCTGGTGGCATTTCAAATTCAAAGCTTGCGCTGCATAATCTTGTAATGGTTAAGGAAGTCTTAGGCGAAGAATGGCTCACTAATAAATGGTTCCGTTTTGGAGCAAGTAGCTTAGCCAACGATGTTCTTATGCAGATATTAAAAACAGATACCGGTAGGTACCAATCATCGGATTACTTCACAATTGATTAAAAATATGGCATCAAAAAACAAAAATTGGGAATATGCACCGTCTCTTGAGAGTACAGAGCATATCATGCTTAAAAAGAGGTACGATTTATTTATCAATGGTAAATGGGTTAAAACGGCATCTAAGAAATATTTTAAAACCATCAACCCTAACGATGAGAAAGTAATTGCAGAAATTTCCCATGCAAACCAAAAAGATGTTGACCGTGCTGTTGATGCTGCCAGAAAAGCATATACTAATGTGTGGTCTAAGATGCCTGCTCATGAAAGAGGTAAATACATATATAGAATAGCCAGGCTTATGCAGGAACATTCGAGAGAGTTGGCTGTTATCGAATCATTGGACGCAGGCAAGCCAATAAGAGAAGCACGTGATATAGACATCCCATTGGCTTGCAATCACTTCTTTTATTATGCGGGATGGGCAGATAAGCTCGATTATGCTTTTCCAAACAGAAAAATTAGCCCACTTGGTGTTGCCGGTCAAATCATACCTTGGAATTTTCCAATTTTAATGGCTGCATGGAAGATTGCTCCTGCACTAGCTGCGGGTAATACGGTGGTTTTGAAACCAGCGGAGACGACTTCTTTAACAGCATTGAAGTTGGCCGAAATTATTGAAGAATCAGGACTTCCAGAAGGGGTGGTTAACATCATTACTGGTCATGGTGATACGGGAGCAGCCATTGTAAATCATCCTGATATTAATAAGATTGCATTTACCGGGTCGACAGGTGTAGGTAAAATTATTCAAAAGGCCATTTCAGGTACTGAAAAGAAGGCCACTTTGGAGCTTGGAGGAAAATCTGCAAATATTATTTTTGATGATGCTCCATTAGATCAAGCAGTTGAAGGCATCGTTAATGGAATATTTTTTAATCAAGGCCATGTCTGCTGTGCTGGGTCTAGATTATTTGTTCAGGAAGGAATAGCAGATAAAGTTATTCGGAAACTTAAGCATCGAATGAAATCATTAGTTGTGGGTAATCCTTTAGATAAAAATACTGATGTAGGTGCAATTAATTCAAAAGAGCAGCTTCAAATAATCAATAAATACATCAAGATAGGAAAGGATGAGGGAGCTGAGATTCATCAAAGTGCTTGTTCTTTACCAAAAAAAGGATTTTTCTGTCCACCAACAATATTTACTAATGTTGCTCAATCAAGTGTTATTGTTCAGGAGGAAATATTTGGACCTGTGCTAACGATTCAAACTTTTAGAACTGTTGATGAGGTGATACAAAAAGCCAACAATACACCTTATGGTTTAGCGGCAGGAGTATGGACCGACAAAGGTTCGAGGATTTTTAATCTGACTACAAAGCTTAAGGCAGGTGTAGTTTGGGCAAATACATACAATAAATTTGATCCAGCTTCTCCATTTGGAGGTTACAAGGAAAGTGGTTTTGGACGAGAGGGAGGAATGCATGGGTTGTCGGCATATCTTAAATTAAGCTGAATATGAAAAGAGTTGAAGTTTTAAAGACATACAAAATATATTCTGGAGGTAAATTTCCCAGAACTGAATCGGGCAGGTATTACATGGCATTAGACAAGAAAGGGACACCGATAGCAAATATGTGCCGAGGGTCAAGAAAAGATGTACGAAACGCTGTAGTTTCAGCTAGAAAAGCATTAGGAACATGGTCAGGGAAAACGGCATTTAACAGGAGCCAGGTTCTATATAGAATTGCAGAAGTTTTGGAAGGGAGAAAATCACAATTTGTTGAAGAGTTAATTCTACAAGGTGTTCAGAAAACAGCTGCTACAAAGGAAGTGGAAGCCTCTATTGATCGCATTGTATATTACGCGGGTTGGTGTGATAAGTTTTGTCAAATAGGAAGCTCTGTAAACCCAGTGAGCTCTTCTCACTTTAATTTTTCTACCTATGAACCAGTTGGAGTTGTTGGTATTATAGCTCCACAAGATTCTTCATTGTATGGTCTTGTTTCTATGCTTATGCCAGTAATTGCTGGAGGTAATAGCTGCGTCTTATTGGCCAATGAGAAAATGCCCTTATGTTCTATTACTTTTTCAGAAGTTTTGAATGCTTCAGATGTGCCAGGGGGAGTGGTGAATATAATCACTGGTCACATTTCGGAGCTCGTTAAACCATTAGCAACACATATGGATGTTAATGCAATTGCGTTTTCAAATATACCAGAGCTTAAGAAAGATATTGATTTGCATAGTGTGGATAATTTGAAGCGGGTCAGAGCGTATAATGTTAGTTGGAAGGATAATGATGCCCAAGCATTACATTATATTACTGATTTTCAAGAAGTCAAAACGACTTGGCACCCTATTGAGAATATTGGTGGTGCCTCAAGCACCTATTAAATAAATGGTGATTCCGATATCGGAATAAGCCATTCCGATCTCATGTTTTTTAAAGTGTTAATATTTGGATTAAAAACATGTGAGTCTTTGTACATTTCAAGTTCGTGGAAAGAAACCATTGTAGGCTCTTTATCTTTAATGATGAGCATGTTTAACCTATTAAAGAAATCAATATCAAGTCGCTGCCCAACTGATTTAACAAATTTCACTGAGCTGTCTATAGAGCACCCTGAAATGGCCTCTGTTTGCTCATCGACTGCAAAAACCAAGCATCTGTTTAGTAATATTGTTCCAGCGGCATTTAGACTTTTTTGATGGGCTTTCCACGAGCTCACAAAGCCATCTACCTCTTTAGATATTTCTTCTGACTCTAAAGGAGTAAAGATACGATTAGAGGTATATATCCAGACTCTAGAATTGCCTGGTAATTCTGGAAAAAGATCCTTATAATTCTGCTGCATTTGCAATCAATTCTGCCACATCCAAGACTTTTATGCTTTCTTCCTTCTCAAAGTTCTTGACACCATCAGTCATCATTGTATTGCAAAATGGACATCCTGTCGCAATAAATTGAGAAGCTGTTTCAATAGCATCTTCAGTTCTTTCTATGTTAATTTCTTTATTTCCTTTTTCCGCTTCTTTAAACATCTGAGCGCCTCCTGCACCACAGCAAAGACCTTTAGACTTACATCTTTTCATTTCTACGAGCTCGGCATCCAGTTTTTCAATAAGAGCTCTTGGAGCTTCATAAACATCATTGGCTCTTCCTAAATAACAAGGGTCATGAAAAGTAATTTTTTTTCCTTTATAAGTTCCATTGTTTTGGAGGCTTAGCTTTCCTTGGTTAATTAATTCTTGTATCAGCTGAGTATGATGAATGACTTCGTAATTACCACCTAATTCAGGGTATTCATTTTTCAGTGTATTAAAACAATGAGGACAGGCTGTTACAATTTTTTTGACTTCATAACCATTAAGTACCTGAATATTCATCATGGCCTGCATCTGAAATGTAAATTCGTTTCCCGCTCTTTTTGCGGGGTCGCCAGAGCAGCTTTCCTCAGTCCCCAATACGGCAAAAGAAACATTACAATGATTTAATATTTTAACAAGCGCTTTTGTGATTTTTTTTGCTCTATCATCAAAGCTTCCAGAACAGCCAACCCAAAATAAAATGTCGGGAGACTCTCCCTTAGCTATCATTTCCGCCATTGTTGGTACCTGCAAACTCATTTATTATTTTTTAAATACTTGAATACTCGCTTTTTGTTCAACGAGGTTTGTAAACTTTCCTTCGTATCGTGTTGCACGAACAATGTGATTGTCTATCCAGTGATAATTTCCACCTCTTGGTTTACCCATCAATAAACCATGATATTTAAAACCGTTACTTTTCAACCATTTTTCAGTAACCACTCTATGCGATTCAATTCTTGAAGTGAAAAATGTAATGATATGACCTTCTTCATACCAGTGGTTTATAGTTTCTAGAGCATCATCAAATAAAGCTGCAGTTTCCATTCTTTCTGGTTCTTCATTTGGTATATCGTCACATATTGTACCGTCAATATCAATTAAATAATTTTTAACCTCATCAGGTAAGACAGGTGAGATGTGTTGTCCGTCTTCTAGTTTATTAATTAATTTAATGTCATTTTCTTTATTCTTCATTCGCCCAATTTAGTCTGTCATTTTGTGAAAATTGCCATGGTGCTCCATTGTTTTCGATATTTGTGAGCATTCCAGTTAACTCGTTTGGAACCTTTGATTCTTCCATAACAAGAAATCTTCTTAAATCAATAATTATTGATAGCGGGTCAATATTAACTGGACATTCATCAACACATGCATTACAAGAGGTACATGCCCATAATTCTTCTTGAGTAATGTAATCTCCAAGCAAAGATTTTCCGTCTTCAAAATCTTTCCCTTTTTTCCGTTTTCCTTCACCATATTCAACTAGTCTATCTCTAGTATCCATCATGATTTTTCTTGGTGACAAGATTTTTCCTGTGAGGTTGGCTGGGCAAGATGAGGTACACCTTCCACATTCGGTACAGGTGTATGCATCCATCAGATTTTTCCAGCTTAGGTCATTTACATCTTTTGCACCAAATCTTGATGGGGGAGCAGCGTTGGGATCAACGGCATAAGGGTCGGCAGTTGGGTCAAGCATTAACTTGACTTCTTTGGTAACACTTTCCATGTTTTCAAACTTCCCCTTCTTTTCAAGGTTTGAATAGTATGTGTTTGGAAAAGCCAATAAAATGTGAAAATGCTTTGAGTAGGGTAGGTAATTCAGAAATCCGACAACCATGAGAAAATGACCCCACCAACCAATGCGTTCAAGGGTTAACAAAGATGAACTACTCATTGAATCAAAAAATAGAGGACCAATCAATGAAGAGATTGTAAAACCGAAAGAGCCTTGCATGTCTGAAGCATGCGAAACACCACGGTTATATAAAACCTCGTCGGTTCCATTCATGGTGAAAATACAAGTCAGTAAAATAAGCTCAAATATCAAAATCAGATTAGCATCTTTTGTCGGCCAACCAATCATTTCTTTCATATTCAAGCGAGGTAGCTTTAACAGATTTCGTCTGGCCAGAAATATAATCGTTGCAAAAAATGCAGCGACTGATAAAATTTCGATAAAGCTAATTGTGAACACATAAAAAGAACCTAATGATTCAGAAAAAACCCGATGTTTTCCGCTAAGTCCATCTGCAAATATTTCAATAAGTTCTATTTGAGTGATTACAAAAGCGACATAAAGGCATAAATGTAAAAATGCCGGTATGGGACGAGCAAACATTTTTTTCTGACCAAAAGCAACAAGAAGCATTGTTTTTAACCTTGCTCCCTTTTTGTCATTTCGTTTTAGGTCACGTCCGAGCCTAATATTATAACGGATTTTCCAGATGTTGTAGGAAAAAAAGCCCAATCCTCCAATGCTTATAATTGCAAATAAAATGAGTTGAGTTGTCATTGAATAACTAGTCTTGTATGGTGTCTAATATCATTCTTAATTTTTTCTCTTCTCTCGGGCTTAAGGATGCACCTTTGGTTTTTGACCCCATTATTGAGAAGTGAATATATCTTTCTGGGTGTAGCTTTAAGTCTTCAACAAGATCTTGAAGCTTTTTGTTGCTTTCCACAAGTTCATTGTATAGTGCATCATCATGCAATAATTTAGTCATAGAGCCACTACCATTTTGGAGCTCCTCGAGTATCGTATTTAATTTTTTTATTGTAGAATCAGCTTCTGTGATAACAGATTTAAAATCTGCAGAAACCAAATCATCAGTAATTTTCTTGGTGTTACCGATTATTTCCGTAACCTGCTCGTTGCTTTTCTTAAGATTTGCGGTTATATTTTCAACATTAGACATGATTCGGGCAAATTGTATTTTCTCTTGCGCAACAAACTCTCCAATTTCTTCTGCTGCATCTCCAAGCTGGTTAATGGTCTGCTTCACTCTACTAAAGCTTCCCTCGATTTCAGAAGTAGCTGTAGAATCCCAAAAAGCAGATAAAGAATTGACCATATTATCGACAGAAATCATCATGCTTTGAAGTTTTTGTGCAATTGGATCAGCGTATTCTTTTACCTGATAGGCAATGTCTTGACTTGATTTTATTCCTGGTATTTCGGAGCCGATTGGATAGATGTTTTTATTGTTAGGGTTTATTTTCAAGATTAACCCTTTTGAAAAGAAATCCGGTGAACCTATTTCCACTGTGCTTCCTCTCGCTATTTCAATGCTTTTATTTTGAACATTGAATGTGACTTTTACTCTTCTATTAGGTGCGTTTTGAGGTAATATTTCAATATTGGTAACTTTTCCGACGATAACACCATTCAACGTGACATCAGAGGCTACCATAAGCTGATTTGTGTTTTCAAAGTAAGAATGATAGGTATCATCTCCACCAAAAAAACTCGAACCCTTTAAAAAATTAATACCGAGTACCAACAAGGCTATTGCAACTACTGCAATTATGCCTGCTTTTATTTCTTTCTGAAATTTCAAATCTTATTTTTCTACTAATTTAATAGCTTTTTCAATACCAATTCGCTCTCCATCCAAGAAAGCTACAACAAATGCACCTTTAAAGCCAATTTCTCTCATTTTTACCTTATGTTTCTTTGCGGAATCTATATCATTTGAAAAATTACCTGCGCAATATTTAAAAAGTCCTCCTTGATAATATTTATAGATTTCTTTTTCATTTTTGAACCTGATTGAATTTGATGGCAGGTCCTTTGTTGAGCTGATAATTTGAACTCTAAAAATCAGCCCGTTGGTTTTATTTACTTCATTTTCAACTTTTTGAGCGAAACTAGATTCATCTTTTGGTTCGTTTTTTCCCTTAGGAGCTTCAACTTTTGTCTCTTTTACCTCTGAGATGTCTGCATCAGTGCCTTCAATTTTATTTTTGTATTTCACAAAAGCATCAAACATGGCTTGGGCCATTTTATTCTGACCAGGCTCCTTTCCAATAAAATTTTCCTCTTTGGAATTGGTTAAAAATCCAGTTTCAATAAGAACACTGGGCATTGTGGTTCTGTATAGTACAACGAATCCTGCTTGTTTTACTCCTCGATCATGCCTTCCAAGCTTTTTAAATTCTTTTTGAATATTTTGGGCAAATAAAATCGCATGATCTAAAAACACAGACAGTTGAAGTCGTTTTGCAATAATTGCATCAGCTGAGAGATTGAAGTTCTGGTATTGGGCACCTCCATCATTTTCTAATTTGATAATAGAATTTTCTCTAGAAGCTACCTTCTGTTGCGCATCAGTTCTATGAAGGCCTAAAACATATGTTTCGGTCCCATATGCTGCTGGAGAAGCTGCATTTGCATGAATACAAATAAATAGGTCGGCTTTTGCTTTATTTGCGATATTCGCCCGCTCTGCCAGCTCTACAAAAATATCTTTATCCCTAGTATAGATAACCTTAATGTTAGGATACTTGTTTTTGATTAAGCTACCTAGTTTCAGTGCCATTGATAAACAGACATGCTTTTCTTTTGAGTATTTACCATGACATCCAGGGTCTTTACCACCATGCCCTGCATCAATCACAATGGTTTGAACTGAATTTTGACTAAAGGAGCAATTTGAGTTATTTGTAAAAACAAAAACAAGAACAATTAAAATACATGTTCTTACGTTTACACTATGCATGGTGAAAATTGGTAGTTTTGTCTTATCGTTTTGCATACAAACAAATTTAGTTCACTCCTATTGAGCAAACTTCATTCCATAGTATATTTTATACCCTTTGTTTTGTTAATAATACAAAATCCGTTTTCTGTTACCAGTCAGGTTGATACACGGGATACCCTTTATGTTAATGATTCGGATTTTGATGATATTATTAATTATTCTGCTCGGGATTCAATATATACGGATGTTAAGAACAAATTGATTTACATGTATGGAGGTGCAGATGTGAAAATGGGTGACATCGTTTTGACAGCCGGTTTTATTCAAATAGACCTTAATAAAAATGAGTTAAACGCCAAGTATATGTTGGATTCCATAGGTAATCCTATTGAATATCCAAAGTTTAAGGATGGCCAACAAGAAATGATTTGTCAGGAAATGCGCTATAACATCAAAACAAAAAAAGGATTTATTAAGGAGCTCAATTTACAACAAGATGAATTTTATTTTCAAATGGAAACGGCTAAAAAGCATTCTAATGATGAAATTCATTTGCTTAAAGGTAAGCTCACTACTTGTGATCAAAAAGAACCGCATTATCATTTTCAATTGTCTAAAGGGGTTATTGTTCCCGAAGAAAGAATTGCAACAGGTCCGATGAATTTATGGATTAATGGAATTCCAACACCTTTGGGCTTGCCCTTCGCTCTTATACCTAATCAAAAGGAACGAACACATGGTTTATTGTTTCCTGAAATGGTGCCCATTTCAGCTTATGGTTTTGGATTTCAAAATCTTGGATATTATTTCCCGATTAATGAAAATCTTCAAACCTCAGTATATGCCAACCTTTACAGTAGAGGTAGCTGGGGAATCAGAAATGATATGGATTATGCAAAAAGATATTCTTTTACAGGCAGGCTTTCATTGGGCTTTCAGCAGTTCCGAACCGGTTTTCCTGAAAACCAAAGTCAAAATAAGGCAACAATTATATGGTCACATAGAAAAGCTCCAAAATCAAATCCAAGTTGGTCGTTTTCCTCAAATGTTAATTTCATTTCAGATAATCAATCCAAAAACAACCTTGATCCAATTAACCCGACATATTTCACTAATTCTTTTAATTCAGACATTAATCTAAATAAAAGCTTTTCTGGTAAGCCTATTAATATGGGTCTAAAGGTATCTTTACGTCAAAATTCGTTGTCAGAAAGTATTTCGCTGATTAGTCCTATTTTAACGGCAAACATGACTAGAGTTTTTCCATTTAAAAAATTCATTAAAAGATCGAATAATGAATTTAAGAAAATGATTGAGCGTATAGGCTTTTCATACAATTTTGATGGGCAAAATAGATCGAATTTTTCTGATTCATTGCTGAAGCAAGGTGATTTTTCAAGGATTTCAGACCAATTCATGTACGGGATGAAGCAGTCTATGACAATTCAAACGACGGGAGGGTTATTTAAGAATATCATTAAAATTACTCCTAGTGCATTTTATGCGAGTAAGCTGAATTTTCAGGAAATAAGTAAGTCATATAACGCAATTGAAAACAATACTCAAATTGATACACTTAAAAAGACGTCCTTATCACATGAATTTAATTTGAATGTGAATGCGACTACAATGCTTTATACTTATTTTGATTTCATAGGCAAGAAAAAGGCTAAAATGAGGCATATTATGACCCCGTCAGTTGGTTATAGATATGTTCCAGAGCTTAATCCTTTAGTTTCTGTAAATGCAGGTGTTGATCAATCTGCAATCTCCTATTCTCCGTTTGAAAGAAGTTTATATAATGTTGCCAACACCACTGAATCCTCATACTTGACATTTGCAATTAACAATACATTGGAACTTAAGTTTAAATCAGATGAAGATACGGTAACTGGATTCAAAAAAGTAAGAATTTTGGATCAATTTTCAATAGTAGGAAATTATAATTTCAAAAAAGATTCAATGAAATTATCTAACATTAATTTAAATATGAGGATAAGTCCAAAAGACTATTTAAATTTCGTCGCAACGGCATCTTTCAGTCCCTATGCTTGGGATAGTACTGGGAAATCTTTTGGTGAATATGCTCTGAATAATAATCAAAGCTTAGGCCGATTTTTAAATATAAATTTTTCGACTACACTATTATTGGCGCCTAAAAAATCGAGAGAGAAAATCAAAGAAGAGAAATCAAAAAGAAATGATGTGTGGAATGCGGATTTCAATTATTTCGCCCTACACCCAGAAGAAATCATCTTTTTCGATATTCCATGGAAAATGACCATGTCTCACATCTACACCTTACAAGCCAATCAAAATGTTTCAGCTTTAAATCCCGATCCTTTGATTTTTATTCAGTCCTTGAGTGTTAGAGGTGATGTTAGTTTTACGAAGCGTTGGAACTTATCTGGGAATATCAATTTTAACATTGAGGATAAAAGTATCACAAATGCGAATTTTTCTCTAAATAGAAACATGCATTGCTGGGCATTATCATTTTATTGGACTCCGATAGGAGGGAACAAAAGTTTTTTATTGAGTATAAGGAATACTTCGTCTATATTTAGAGATGCTAAAATTGAGTTTAGAAAGCCACCTTCTTTTCTGTAATCAAGTTAATCAATTGGTCTTTAGAAAACGAGAACGATTAGTTTTCGTACAATAAGATTTTTGGCCCGACCACCATACTAATACGACTAATCCTTCTTTCGGCACTATTTATCTTAATGTCTTTCTCATTTAGATTGGGAGGATATGCTTCACCACGTCCCTTGATGTCTATATCAATCATTATTTCATGGCCAAAGTTGTATTTATTGACCTGTTCAATGATTTCATCTGCCACGGCTTCAGCACGGAGCTTTGATAGCTCAAGATTTTTTGCCTTTCTTTCATTCTCATTCCCATCTCCTTGAGCATCTGCGTAACCATTTACTACAATCATTAGTCGATAAACCGAGTCTTTGAATATGTTAACGTTATGGTTTTCTAGATATTCATTCCAGCTCGTCATATCAACCTTAATTGATTTAATCAATTTTGATATTTCTTTTTTTCCATTGTTATTCAAATTCGAGCTTCCCACATTAAAGCTGATATCTCCACCAATTTTTTTAACCTCTTTATTTGCTTCTATCATCTTTGTTAACGGCTCGATATAGTTTTGCATCAGATCATTAAGTTCAGCGGCGAGTGTTAAGGTTTTTTGATGACCGTTAAAGGAGTATGGCGATATTTCATTGAGCTCATTAATAATTTGTTGCGTTCGATCATAAATTTTCTGCAATGCAAGTTCGATTTCCCCAACTCTTTCTGATGTGTCTATTTTGTTCATCTCCACCTGTTCTGCTTCGAGAAGTCTTTTTGCTTGATCAGCTTTTTCTAATGCTAAAAAGTGTTCTTTTTCCCTTTCAGCTCTGTTTTTATTTAGATTATTTACCTCCTTATTCCCTTTCTCACCTTTGTAAGTTGTGGTTTCGAAGATTGGTTTTCTGAGCGTTTTTTTGGATGCGCAGCTCACGAATAATTGGCTCAAAAGAATACTTGTGAAAATAAAAAGAGAAAGTCTCAACATACTTGTTTTTTTTCAAAAATAGCAATTGAATATCAAAGTTTTAACATTTATAACAAATGTTATTAAAAGTATAATGTGAATCAAGCCCTGTTTAATATACTAGTTCTGATTTTCAGGTTTTTAAGTTTTATTTTTGATGGAGATAGAAGTGGTATTTATCATGGGAAATGAGCTTGATAGAATAATCTGTTCTTTGTTTTTAGTTAAAAAATAATTTAAATAGTGTGTCCCTAAAAAAATTGAATTTTGATAGTTAATATGAATGTCCTTACCGTCCTCAAATTCGTTTGTTCGGAATCTAATTTTCTTTTCTTGAAATTGAATTTGGTTTACAATGCCAAATAGTTTTGAATTTCCTAAATGACTTAAGTTATGGTATGCATTAAATGGTGTTTTTCTAGAGCTCAACTTTCCATTGTTCAAAAAATAGATAAAATCAGATAATCCCAGAACATCCTGACCATCATGTGATACAATGATGATTGTCATGTTTTCTCTTTCTCTGAGTTTCAATATATGATCAAACAAATTGGCTCGAAGCTGCGCGTCTAAATTTGAAAAAGGCTCATCCAATAGAAGAATGCTTGGTCTTAGGGCTATTGCTCTTGCAATTGATAACCGTTGTTGTTCTCCACCCGAGGCTTTAATGGCTTGAATGTTAGCAATGTTTTCAAGCTTTAAAAGCTTCATCAATTGCTTTAGTCTTTTGACTTTATCCCATTCTGGCAGAGAAATTAATGCCTCTCTTATGTTTTCTTCAATGGTGTGGTAAGGATCTAAATGGTAGTCCTGGGAGACGATTTTAATTTGTTCATATCCAGGAACCAACAAATCTATTGGGTTGGTAAGCTTATCTCCATCTAAATAAACCTCTCCTCCATTTGGTGTCAAATGTCCTGCCAACACATTGAGTAGAGAAGATTTGCCAGCACCACTTTTCCCCACTAAACCCATAATTTGTCCTTTTTTGACTTTAAAGCTTATGTTTTTTAAAACAGGGGTGTCGTACGACAATGAAACATTAAGAACTTCGAGCATTTTATTATTCCTTGTTTTCATTTTCATCAATTGTATTTTCTTGAAATGAAGTGGGGAGTAATTCCGGAAAAAGTTTCGAAATCATAGGGAGTAATAATGCGCCTCCCGGAAGCATAAAAATGGCAAGAGAGGGCATTGTTTTTAGAATATCGTAAAATTGCTTTCGCATGATTTCTTTCTCTTCACTTGAGAGGTCTCTTACCGTTGATTTACTGACCAAGTCCATAAACTCTTTGCTTTCCTTGAGCTCACTAAATATTTTTTCTTTATTCCGGCCTAAAATCCTCGACCATTTATTTTGAATGTTTTTATAAAATACAGAAAGTGTTTTATCTTGATTGATAATAGAAAGGTTGGATCTGTTTTTTAGAATAAAAGTCCTGCTGAATAATGAAGACTCTTCGATTTCTGAAGCATCTAGGTTTAGCTTTTTTCCTATATCCCTAAGCTTTCGATCCTCCTCTGGTTTTACTTGATGAGTTCCGTAATTCAAATACACACAAAGCTCAAAAATAAATTTTCTATGCAATAATTTTGGAGGGTATTTAATCTCAATATTTTCCTTGTAGGTATTTTTTATATATGATTCTAGTTGAGCAATTCGACTATCCTCCAGGTTACTTGATTGTAATAAATAAAGAAGGAGTCTCATCTCTTTATCTTCAATCATGCCATCAATCTGAGCAGATTTTGTCATGTAAAAGATTACATTGAACACAATGTTTTCATGCAATTCTTTCGGGTTGAAGGTTTCCTCCTCTAAATAAACTGCATAGAGTAAAACATCAACAAACACAAATCCATTAGAACTTTGGTTTAACCAATAATTCCCATCACCTATTTTTTTCTTTAATCGAATTCGTTCATTTATGACCTTTTCAATCTTTGAAATTTTCTTTTGATCAAAATTCAAATCCCACAGACGGATTTTATCTGCGTAATTTTCATAAAATGAGGAAAGTGAATCAATAAATGAATCATAGGGGTCTTCATTACTTGGATTAAAATAATTAAAGGTGAAAAATAGGTTTTCAAAAAGAAGAAGCTTTAATTTTTCCTCACTTGTAAGGTGAGATACATATTTTTCAGGGCAATATAGGTTTGAAACGGGAAAACCATATAATAAACCGGTTTGATTAAAGATATAGTGCAGGCAATCTTCTAAGGTGTGCGATTTAAATTTAAACCCTATAGTAAGTTCACCCTGCTGATGTAAATGAAAGAAAAATGGAATCCAGTTTTTCGAGCCAGGGGAAATTCTGTTTTTATCTAATTGCATATCTAATTGCTAGGCCTCCTCCCCATGCAAATCTAACATTTGGATTAAAGAAAATGAAAGGACCAGTATCAAGTGAGCAATTGATTGGAACTTCTTCAAAAGTGTATTCTATCCCTAAAACGCCATTTATACCTGTATGTAAAAATGCCCGGTCATCTGGATTATTAGTAAAACCAATCAATCCACCACCTCCATAATACCATGAAAATCCGGGATCTAATTCACTATTGATTTCATAATTAAGCATAAAAAAGGCACCAGAACCACCTCCATTTGTAAAGCCGCCTAAACTGGCTTCAAGAGCCGTATTTGTATTTATAAAATGTTTTGCATTTATTGTCCCAAACCCTGGGTATCCCCCTTTAATTCCAACTGCAGTAGAATAATTTTGTCCAAAAGACCAAATAGAAATAAATAGAATGGATATTGTTAAAATTAGCTTCATGTTTTTTAAATTTCTTCAAATTTAGATTTTACCTGCAAGTGTGCATGCTTTTGTTTGGGTGAAAAATACACTACCATCTGTTGAAAAAGCCTCAAAAAGCATGACGTATACTCCAATACTCGCTTTTACCCCTTCATTTGTTGTTCCGTCCCATGAAAACGAGCCGCTTGAACCCATTAGCTCATTGCTAAAAAGATTTTTGATAATTCTTCCTTTATCATCATAAATTGTGACTTGACCCAAAAGACCTTCTTCATTCATTTCATAGCTTACTTGTAGTACATCTTCAAAACCATCGCTATCTGGGGAAAATACATTGTTGGTAAAACTGAAACTACCGTTATATACAGCAGGAATATATTGTGAATTTTTTCTTCCTGGCGTTCCAAAACCAATGCTTTCTGCCGCAGAGTGCCAATTAAACGATTCATTTGATTCTCCATCAGGGTCTATGCGCTCTAATGATACTCCATCAGTATCGTCTAAAAGAGAGAAGTGCCAATCAGCATTGTATGAGACTTTATCAATTAAATTAAATCCGTTCATTAAATAGATGGTACTTGAGTCATTAGAGTAGGTAGGTAGGTCACTGATTAAAAACTTCCCACTGACACTTGCTGGATAATTTTCTATGATAAAACTCGAGTCTTCGCTGATAACCACAAAATCACCAGGGTAAAGGACATAATGATCCTCAATGGCATCGAAGTTTGAAATAGTATCATCATCATAATTGGCAAATTGCCAATTCTTGAGATCTATATATTTATCAGAATTATTGTACAGTTCGACCCAGTCTTTTCCGTCATTATATGGGTTGCTTACAAATTCATTAATAACGAGGTCTCCGAATGTTCCAATTTCTGTCATCGCAAAGGTGGAAAACATTTCATTGGAATTTAGCCAACAATCTTGGGCATTTTGAACGCTTATTGAATATAAGGTTCCTGTTTCGATGTTTTCATTGAATTCAATAATCATATTTTGAGCAGGAGAGCTTTCCACGTATATGTTTTGAATGGTTAACCCGGGAGCCGTATAAATTGAGGCATTAACGAGCGAAGAGGAATCCATTCCTTCACTGAAATAAATTTCCAGAAAGTTTGGAGGCAATGAGACCAGCTGATTGATAAACGGCGCTTCTTCGTCAGGAGTATTGTCATAAACTGAGTTTTCAAGTCCAGGAGTTCCACCTGTAGGAGAAATAGATGCCATCCAATTACTGATATCAGAACAAGGGTCATTTGGGTTGATGATTTCTAATGAATAACCTCCTGATTTTTTAATATCGTCTTTGTACCAATCATCAGTGTAAGAAACCATGTCGATTTGTAATCCATTTGGGTCAAATAGAACGACATCGTCGCCTGAATTATTCAAGCTGGGAAAACTTGTTACCGGTATGGTTGAAACTAAAAACGAATCTACATTGGAGGTAGATACTAAAACGGCATAGCTGTCCGGTAGTATCCATCCTGAGCCAACAGTTCCGCTAGATGATGCATCATTTAATTTCCAATTATTAAGGTCAAAAATTTTATCGCTGCTGTTATAAATTTCTACATATTCTGCATCTGGAAGTCCGATGATCGGAGAGGGGTCCGCAAAAATCTCGGAAATAATAACATCTCCAGGAGAAGGGGTTTCGCCAATAAGAAATTCAAAGCTTAGTGACTGCGAATCGGAAAGATTACCTGAATTGTCTTCAATATTGTTTGAGGAAATGGTGTATGAGCTTCCATTTTGAAGTGGAGAAACCAATGAAATATGTACCAAGGAAGGGTTACTTAAATCGAGAACGGCAGCGTTAATGACAAAAGAGGGCTGGATTTCATAATTAGAGGTGTTTTCAGCTGATGCGCTTTCAAGTTCTTCATCAAAAAGCAAGTCGATAGATGTAGAATTGACAACATTTACTTCTTGCATGACCGGCGGTTCGGTATCGACAATTTGATTGCCAATGTAGATATCATCATAGTAAAACTTAGTGGAGTTGCTAGAAGTATAGGTGTCAAGGAAGCCAAAATGACTACCTGTTAATGCCCCTGCATCGGTTGTGCTATTTTGAAAAGTATAATTTTCTTGACCAGTATAGTCTGCATATAAAGTCCATTCTCCAACGTCACTTCTTATCACTTTTATACTTACTTCAAAGCTTGAAGCAATTTGTCCATCTGGCCCAGAGCAGAGGAGGGTTGAGGAGCCCGCTTCCATTTTGAATAAACGAAGCGCATCACTTGATCCAGACTCTCCAAGCTGAATGTAGTATCCGTTAAGTGTATTTGTTAAGTCGGCATTGTCTGAGGTAAGATAGATTCTGCCATTGTTTCCTGAAGAAGGAGAAAAGCTTTGTTTCGTCCACACTCTCCATTCTTTATTATCTAAAGTGGACATATTGTGAGGAGTACTCAAATAAGAGGTAGAAGCGATTGTATTGTTCAGCTGTACTTCTTGGTTCGTATTTACAACGAAATCATCTGTTGATCCTGTCCAAATGGGATTGTTTATGAAGTCCCCATCAGAAAAATCGTCAGTCACTTGTGTAAATGCCAATGAATTTAATAAAACAAAAAGGGTAAGTAATTTCTTATGCATATAATGACCTAAACTCAAATATATTAATTTTACAATCATCTTTTCTTGATTTAAAGGTATAATAATTAAATATTTAAAAATGAAAGTTGCATTAGTTGGTGCTACGGGTATGGTTGGTCAAATTATGTTAAAAGTTCTTGAAGAGGAAGGGCTTTATATTTCGAAACTAATCCCGGTTGCCTCTTCAAAATCAGTTGGCAAGAAAGTCCAATATAAAGGAAAAGACATAAGTGTTGTTGGTGTAGAGGAAGCCTTACTCGAACATCCCGATGTTGCTTTATTTTCTGCGGGGGGAGACACGTCCATCGAATGGGCTCCTAAATTTGCGTCTTGTGGTACTACTGTAATTGATAACTCATCTGCATGGAGAATGGATCCCACTAAAAAATTAATAGTCCCAGAGATTAATGGACATTTATTAAATAAAGATGACAAAATCATACCGAATCCAAATTGTAGTACCATACAAATGGTGTTGGTTCTTAAGCCTTTACATGATAAATACGGTGTTAGGCGTGTAGTAGTTTCAACCTATCAATCCATTACAGGAACAGGAGTGAAGGCTGTGCGGCAGATGGAAAATGAACGAATCAATCGTAGAGGCGAGATGGCTTATCCTTATGAAATAGATAAAAACTGCATTCCTCAATGTGATGTTTTTATGGAAAATGGTTACACAAAGGAGGAAATGAAGTTAAGCAATGAAACAAAAAAAATCTTAGACCCGAGGATTGAAGTTTCGGCAACTGCTGTGCGAGTTCCTGTTGTTGGTGGACATTCTGAAGCGGTAAATATTGAATTTGAAAATGAATTTGATTTAAATGAAGTAAGGTCAATATTAAATCAAATGTCTGGAATTACTGTTGTAGATAATCCCTCACAAAATGAATATCCTATGCCTATCAATGCTGAAGGAAAAAATGATGTTTTCGTAGGTCGAATTCGAAGAGATGAGTCTCAGGAAAAATCGTTAAACCTTTGGATTGTAACAGATAACCTAAGAAAAGGGGCCGCAACCAATGCCGTTCAGATCGCAGCCCATGTTGCTCAGTTGTAACGAACTTAAATCTATAAAGTTGATGCTATTCTATTCTTTTATATTCTTCCAATAGAATTTCGTATGCATCTTTTTTGACATACCGTGAACGCATCCAGGCATAGAAAATAATTAACCTTGGGTCTCTAAATGTTTTTTCTTTATTCAGGTCTATTTTCTTTTCAAATTCTGACAATACTTTTTGATCTGCCTCGTACGGGTTTTTAATGTAGGTCTTTACAGCGTCAATAAAATGCTTAACCATTCCATATTGCTCCGCTTCTAGCATGTCTTTGTGTTTGACTTCAATCCCACGCATTATTTTAAGACTATACTCTGTATTACCCAAAGAGCTTTGTACAATGGCTAAGATCATTTCTTTTCGAATCAACCATTCCCTTCCCATTTCTTTTTGGTAGTACTTATCTGATTCAGACATGAAGTTTAGAATTTTGGTCGCCTTTGAGTAGTCTCCTACAATGATATAATATCCAGAAAGATTAAGGGATAGGTTAAGATTTTCTTGGATTGTGATTTTATTTACTTCGTTTGCTAGAAAAAGCTCTGTATCTTCAATGGCTTTTACAATTTTGTAGTCAAATACGTTTATAAAGCTTGAAATTGCCATTCGCTTACCCATGAAGTTTAATCGAACAGTATCACTCTGTTTCATAAGGCTTTCTAATTTGTCAAGATGAAAAAGGGATTTTGTAAAATTCCTGGTGTTTAGAAATGTGTAGGACATGATGTATTCTATTTGTGCAAAGGTGTTGATGTACATTATGTTGTCAAATGCTTCATTAGAAAAATCATTATAATATTTTTGAACAACCTCTGCAAATATTTTGAACTTTCGATTAAGAATATATTCTGCCCTGATCATTTCGATTACTTTTAAGTGGATAGTTGGGTTGTTATATTCACTTTTGATATTTTGATATTGCTTTAATGCATCCTGAATAATCCCTGTTGGAGATTCTACATTACCCTCAGCGATTTTCTGTTTTAGATCATTTTTAATTTGAATAAAGTAAAGCTGGAATTCATCAATTTTAGCTTGTTTATTTTGAAGCTCGATCATCTTTCTTTTTATATCGGGAAAAAGTTCTTGGTTGAAATAGGGGAGAATTGAAAGCTTAAGGCGTTGTATTTTTAAATTCAGATCAATGTTATTATACGTTTCGGCTTTTTTTTCTTCTTTTATGATTAATTCCCAGGCAACTTGATATTTTTTTCTTTCAATGAAATATAAAATCATGAGAATAATTCCTTCTCGTTTATTTTCTTTTCGTTCTGAAATAGATTTTTTTAAGATTAAAAAATTGGTTAGCTCTTTGCTTAATCTTTTTCTAATGGCGTGGTAGTTTTGATTACCAGTATAGCTTCTTTTTGAATTTGATGCCCCGTTATAAACTAGGTATAAGTTTCGAAAGATTTCAATATCTTTTCTAATTGAACCAGGT
>Ga0206679_10001053_pt1 | contig 22953 bp, 16 predicted proteins | sample M110012015metaG_FD_155464 | JGI IMG/M metagenome (GOLD analysis project Ga0206679, IMG submission 155464) | Ammonia-oxidizing marine archaeal communities from Monterey Bay, California, United States - M1 100m 12015 | ecosystem: Environmental > Aquatic > Marine > Intertidal zone | place: USA... | reverse complement strand
TTTTTATCCTCAAAACATTTTATGTCTTTTAAGTAAATAAGATGTTAATATTTGTTCTGCCCCCTTATTTATATCTACTTCTACCAAATCAATTTTATATTGCAAACATCTTGTTTTCAACTCCTTCAGGAAGTCCTCACTCCTTTTTTTATAGCTTTCTTTTATCTCATTAGGATTTAAATTCACCTCTTCATTTGTCTCAATATCAATAAATTTATGAGGTGTATTACTAAAATCTAACTCAAATTCAGTTTGTTTTTCTGTTAAATGGAACAATACAACTTCATGTTTGTTGAATTTTAGGTGCTGAAGAGCTAAAAATATACTATCTAAATTAGATACCCCTTCCAACATATCAGTAAAAAATAAAACCAAAGACCTTTTCTTTAATCTGCTAGCAATGCTATGAATAGAATCAATAGTTTGAGTCCCTTTAAATTCCTCTTTTTTGTGAAGAGTTTTTAATAATTCCTTTTTTAAAGAAATATGATGTTTATTTGTTGTCTTACAATCAGAATGAAAATTTACATCTTCTGAAAATAAACTAAGGCCAACTGCATCTCTCTGAAGTTTAAATAAATTCATAAGAGCTGCTGAAGCAAATACAGAATAAAATATCTTATTCGGATTTTCAAAAGAAACATCCTTTTGTAAAGGATAATACATGGAAGAAGAAGTATCAATAATAATCTGACATCTTAAATTTGTTTCTTCCTCATATTTTTTTACAAAAAGTTTATCTGTTCTTCCGAAAAGTTTCCAGTCAACATGTTTTGTAGATTCTCCTTTATTATAAAGCCTATGCTCTGCAAATTCAACAGAAAACCCATGATACGGACTTTTATGTTTTCCTGTAATAAAACCTTCTACAAGATTTCTTGCAAAAAACTCAAGTTTTTCTAAGGATGATATGTTTTCTAAATCTTTCAATAAAAAGATTTTACATATGTGATTCTAACTTTGCTAAAATCTGAGATTTTGGTACAGCACCAACTAATTTGTCAACTACTTCTCCGTTTTTAAATACCAAAAGTGTTGGGATATTTCTTACTCCATAATTAGCTGAAGCTTCAGAGTTTTCATCTACATTTACTTTTCCGATAACTGCCTTTCCTTCTAATTCTGTATGTAATTCTTCTACAATAGGAGCAATCATTCTGCAAGGACCACACCAAGTTGCCCAAAAATCAACTAATACTACTTTGTCAGAGTCAAGTACATTTTCTTTAAAGTTTCCGTCTGTTAGTTCTAATGCCATATTTTTCTTTATTTTTAAGTTATTTTTATTTTTACAAAGTTATAATTTCTTTTAGGATTCGATAGAAACTTTTAAATCATTTATTTTTCTTAAAGAATCTATAAAATCTTTAGATAAATCTACTTTAGTGTTTCTCGATAGTAAATCAACAGCATATTTATCTTGATAATTAATAAGTTTTATTTTCAGTAAATGTTCTCCTTTATTATTATTTATTGTTTCCATTAGCTTATTAACTATATTATCATTTACCACATCAAAAGAAACTTCAATTAAAAGATTTCTGTTTTCGGAATCAATTAACTGATCTAACATTACAATTTTATGAACTTTAAATTCTAACTGATCCGTATCTCCCCATTGTCTGTTTTGTACCTTACCTTTCAGATAAAGCACCCATCCTTCAGTTAAAAAGTTTTTATAGTCTGTATAATCTGATCCGAATAAAAACAACTTAAAACTATCTGCATAATCTTCCAGATAAACAATACCGAACTTCTTTCCTGTACTACTTTCTCTGTGTTCTACTCCTGTTACAACAGCTGCAAAACGCAAATCTCTACCCTTTGCAGAATCCATGTTTTTTAAAACATCTAAAGAGGCATTTACAAAATTCTCTGTTTCTAATCTGTAATCATCTAACGGATGACCTGAAATATAAACTCCTACTACTTCCTTTTCTTTAGACAGAAGTTCCATTGTTCCCCAAGGTTCAACATCCGGAACAATAGGAGATTGCAAACTAGACTCTCCTATTTCACCAAACATGTCAATTTGAGTAGAGTCCTTTTCTGATTGAACTTTAGATCCAAATTTCATTATTTTTTCTAAATAAGTCTGACTGTTCTCCTGATAAAATAATTGTGATCTTAAAATATTAAAAGAATCAAAACCACCAGATAAAGCAATACTTTCTAAAGTTCTTTTATTTGCTGATTTAAGATTTATTCTACTTACAAAATCATTTAAATCCTGATAAGGTCCGTTTTCTTTTCTTTCTTTTACAATTGCTTCTACAGCAGCTTCCCCAACTCCTTTCACAGCACCCAAACCAAACCTAATTTCTCCTTTTTTGTTTACCGCAAACTTATAGAAACTCTCATTTACATCCGGACCTAAAACTTTAACTCCAATTCTTCTGCACTCTTCCATATTAAGAGTAACATCCGATATATTATTCATATTAGATGTTAGTAGTGCTGCCATCAATTCAGCAGGATAATGAGCTTTTAAATAAGCAGTTTGATACGCAATTAAAGAATAACAAGTAGAGTGTGATTTATTAAAAGCATATTCCGCAAACTTTTCCCAATCTGCCCATACTTTTTCTACTTTCTCTAAATCTAATCCGTTATCCTCACAACCTTTTAGGAACTTAGGTTTCATCTTATCTACAACAGATTTTATTTTTTTACCCATCCCCTTTCGGAGCATATCTGCTTCACCTTTAGTAAAGTTTCCTAGCTTCTGAGAAAGAAGCATAACTTGCTCTTGATAAACTGTAATTCCATAAGTATCTTTCAGGAATTCTTCCATTTCCGGAAGGTCAAAAACAACCTCAGATTTTCCATGTTTCCGAGCTACAAATTCTGGGATATATTGCATTGGTCCTGGGCGATATAAAGCGTTCATAGCAATTAAATCCTCAAACTTATCTGGTTTAAGCATTTTAAGGTACTTACGCATACCATCAGAAGAAAACTGAAAGATACCAACTGTATCTCCTCTCTGGAAAACTTCATAAGCCTTTTCATCTTCTAAGGATATTTCATCTATATCGATTTCTACTGCATGTATTTCTTTTATTATTTTAACACAATCCTTAATAATAGATAAGTTTTTAAGACCTAAAAAATCCATTTTAAGAAGTCCTGCACTTTCTACCACACTATTGTCAAACTGAGTAACTAACAAGTCTGCATCCTTTGATGTAGTCATAGGAATTAAATCCAGAAGTGGTTGTGGAGTAATAATAACACCACAAGCATGCGTTCCGGTATTACGAACAGAACCTTCCAACTTACGAGCAAGCCTTACTGTGTCCCCAGCAAGCCCTTCTTCATCTGCAAGAGATATAAGCTCTTTTGCTGCTGCAACCTGATCTCCACTAACTTTCTTTTTAAGTTGCTTGTCATCAAAATTAAATAGCTTTTTTAAGGAAAGCATATCAGGTACCATATTTGCAATTCTACCTGCTTCATCAAGAGGTAAATCTAAAACCCTTGCTGTATCTCGGATAGAAGATTTGGCAGCCATAGTACCATAAGTTATAATTTGAGATACCTGATCAAAACCATATTTATGCACTACCCAATCAATAACTCTACCTCTACCCTCATCATCAAAATCAATATCAATATCTGGTAAAGAAACTCTCTCTGGATTTAAAAACCTCTCGAAAAGAAGGTCGTACTTAATAGGATCAACATTTGTAATTCTGGTGCAATAAGCAACTACACTTCCTGCTGCAGACCCTCTACCAGGACCAACAGAAACATCCATTTTTCTGGCTTGTTCTATAAAATCTGCACAAATTAGGAAATACCCAGGATATCCTGAATTTTCAATAACTTGTAATTCAAAATCAATACGCTCCTTTGTTTCATCCGAAAGTTCAGGATATCTGATTTTTGCACCTTCATAAGTAAGATGTTTTAAATAAGCATTTTCTCCTCTTTTTCCTCCATCTTTTTCATCTTCCTGGTTTACAAAATCATTAGGAATATCAAAAGCAGGAAGGAGTACATCTGTTTTAAGTGTAAAAGGCTGAATCTTATCTACAATTTCTGAAATATTATCAATAGATTCTGGCAAATCTGCAAAAAGCTCCTTCATCTCCAGCTGAGATTTGAAATAATACTCTTCATTAGGAAGTGCGTATCTGTACCCTCTACCCTTTCCTTTAGGTGTGGATTGTCTCTCTCCATCTTTTACACAAAGTAAAATATCATGTGCGTTGGAGTCAGATTGATTAAGATAAAACACATTGTTGGATGCAATAACTTTTACATCATATTTACGAGCAAATTTTAAAAGAATACGGTTTACATGTTTTTCTTCATCCAGATTATGACGCATTAGTTCTACATAAAAATCATCTCCGAAATTATCTTTCCACCACACAAAAGCTTCTTCTGCTTGCGCTTCCCCAACATTTAAAATCAGATTTGGTATTTCTCCGTAATTGGAACCAGAAAGAGCAATTAAATCTTCTTTGTATTCTAAAATTAAATCTTTATCTACCCTAGGGATGTAATAAAACCCATCAATATAACCTAAGGAACTTAGTTTGGATAAGTTATGATATCCTTTTTTATTTTTACAAAGAAATACTTGCTGAAAACCAAAATCTTTTACGCTTTTGTCGGTATGATCTTTACAAACAGAAAGTTCGCAACCAATAATAGGTTTTAATATTTCTCCGTTGGAGTTTCCTTCTTGTCCGAAAATAGCATTTATGAACTTAAAAGCTCCGAACATATTATGGTTATCGGTAATAGCAACAGAAGGCATTTGCATTTCTATAGCTTTTTCTGCTAGTGCGTTTATGTTTGAGCTTGCCTGTAAAACAGAATACTGAGTATGTAAGTGTAAATGAGAAAAAGGAGAATCTGTACTCAATATAGTTGCAGAAATATCTTTTGTTTGCTCAGTTGTTTCTGTTTGCGTTTCACTTTCCTCTTCTTCTTTTATTTCTTGGTAAGGCTGTGTGTCTAAGCCTAGAAGCTCGAATGGTTTAGGGTTTAGTTTTTTAAATTCTTCTATCTCTACCTCTGTAAGGTTTGCTTTTTTTGCAGAAATAGCATCTAACCTAATAAGCTCCAGAAAACATCTTGTAGTAGCTTCTACATCTGCAGAAGCATTGTGGGCTTCTGCAAAAGCTTCTCCGAATAGTTTTTGATGTAAATCCGTAAGAGAAGGCCACTTAAAACTACCACCTCTACCACCAGGAATCTGGCAATATTCTACTGACTCTTTCATGGTGTCTAAAGAAGGGAAATCAGACAATACATTATCTAAACTATTTCGTAAAAGCTCACAACCTACAATGTTGTTATCAAACTCTACATTATGACCAACCACAAACTGAGAGGACAAAACATCCTTAGCGAATTCTTGTAACACAAATTTTAAATCTACTCCTTGTTTGTTTGCCCTATCAGTAGAAATACCATGTATTTGTTCTGCATTATAAGGTATATCGTATCCTTCTGGTTTTATAATGTAGTTTTTTACAGAAATAAGTGCACCTTTATTATCGTGCATTTGCCAAGCAAGCTGCACCATACGGGGCCAATTGTTAAAATCTGTAAGTGGAGCCTTCCAATTTTGGGGAAGTCCGGTGGTTTCTGTGTCGAATATCAGGTACATATAGGGTGTAAAATATCTGTTAATTTTGAATGGTAAATTTAGAAAACAAAAAAAAGTCAGACTAATAATTTAGTCTGACTTTTTAAAATGTTAGTAAGTTTTATTATCTATAAGAATCCTTGTTGTTTCATCCAGTCGTCATTAAATAGTTTCCCAACATAACGAGTACCATGGTCATGAAATATAACTACTACCACATCCTCTTCAGATAAATTATCTTTTAATTGGTTGATAGCTGCCACTGCACTACCTGCCGAATATCCTACCATAATTCCTTCTTCTCTACTCAAGCGTCTGGCCATAATAGCACCATCCTTATCCGTTACCTTTTCGAATTTATCTATAATAGAAAAATCTACATTTTTAGGTAGTATATCCTCTCCTATACCTTCTGTTATGTAAGAGTATATTTCGTTCTCGTCAAACTCCCCCGTTTCATGGTATTTTTTAAAAACCGAACCATAAGTATCTACCCCCCATATTTTTACATTTGGGTTTTGTTCCTTTAAATATTTTGCCGTTCCGGATATAGTACCTCCAGTACCTACACCCACTACCAGATGCGTAATTTTTCCTTCTGTTTGTTCCCAAATTTCGGGACCTGTACTTTCGTAATGAGCTACTGCATTTGATGGGTTGTCGTACTGGTTTACATACCAAGAATTAGGAATTTCTTCTGCCAATCTTTTTGATACAGAGTAATATGATCTTGGGTCTTCTGGTTCTACATCTGTAGGACAAACTTCTACCTGAGCCCCTACAGCACGCAAAATATCCATCTTCTCTTTCGATTGTTTATCGGCAAGTACAAAAATACATTTGTATCCTTTTTGTATAGCAGCAAGTGCCAGTCCCATACCCGTATTTCCTGAAGTACCTTCAATAATAGTTCCTCCAGCTTTTAGAGTTCCGTTCTTTTCTGCATCTTCTATCATTTTAAGTGCCATACGATCCTTAATAGAATGACCTGGATTAAAAGTTTCTACCTTAGCAAGTACTAAAGCGTCCGTTTCTACAGTGTTATTTAATTTTACTAAAGGAGTATTTCCGATAGTTTCAAGGATGTTATTGTAGTATTTCATAATGTTCTTAAAAAATAATTGCGAAACTAATAATTTCTATTGAAATCGAATCGCCTTTACAGCCGATATTTTAGTTATTACAATTGTTGGTAAAATCATCATCAGTAAGCAAACTAATAATGTGGAAATATTTAGAAAAATAAAATCATTAAAATTAAAAGAAACAGGAATAGTACTCATATAATAAGTAGCTTCATCTAATTTAATAATTTGAAATTTATATTGTATAAATAAAAGTGAAAAAGCAATTGCATTTCCCCATAAAAGTCCTTTTGTAACTAAATACATGGAGTTGTACAAAAACACCATACGAATAGACCAATTTGTTGTTCCGAACGATTTCAGGATTCCTATAAATTTAGTTTTTTCTAATATCAGAATTAATAATGAAGAAACAATATTTACAACAGAAACTACAAGCATTAGTATAATAATAATCAGAACATTCATATCCTGAAGTTTTAGCCAATCAAATATTTGAGGGTATAACTCCTTAATACTACTAACTCTTTTATTATAAAAATCTGGTAAACTAATAGCTAGTTCTTCTGATGTTTTATTTACACTCTCAAAATTATTTACCTTTATCTCCAAAACAGAAACTTCATCTATTTTCCATCCTTTTATTTTTTGTAATTTTTCTAAATTTACAAAGGCAAGTGTCTCATCAAATTCCGACATAGATGTACTAAAAATACCAGAAACCCAAAAAGGACGAACCTTTATTTTATCTTTATTTTTGGATGGAAAATATACATTTATCTTGTCAGAAACACTTAATTTTAACTTGTTTGCAATGTTTTCAGAAACCAAAATAGAAGAATCAGAAGAAGCAATTACACCTTCTTTAATATAACTTTTCATCATCATATTAGTGTAAGATGAGCTAACACCTTTCAGGTTTATACCCAAAAAATCATCTTTCGTTTTTACTAAACCAAAATCATGAATTACTTTTTCAGAACTAATAATTTCAGGATTGTTGTGTATTGTTTTTGTTAAAGAGTCCGTTATCCTTAAAGGAGTTTGAGTATAACTATCTGATTTTTCTACAGAAGAAATCTGAATATGAGAACCCAATGAAACAATCTTTTCACTAATTTCGGACTGAAAACCATCTAAAACCGATAAAGAAATGAGCATAACCGCTACAGAAAGTGCAATAGCAGAAATTGTTAGCCTTATTATCGGGCGAGAAAACACATTTTTGTTTTCCTTTGCAGTAACAATTCGTTTCGATATAAAATATTCTACATTCATTTAACAATGGCTAAAATAAAACAAATATTCCTCTTATTCAATTTATTACTTTCGGTTTTGAGTACCGCACAAATAAAAGTTGCAGCAGAAAGAACAAACATCTATATTCCTATACTTCAACAACAAAAAGTAGCTATAGTAGGAAATCAGAGTTCCATGATAAAAAATACACATTTGGTAGATAGTTTGCTCAGCAGAAAAGTAAATATTGTAAAAGTATTTTCACCAGAACACGGATTTAGAGGAACAGCAGATGCAGGAGCAAAAATAGAAGATGGAACAGATGTAAAAACAGGACTACAAATTATTTCTCTTTACGGAAAAAACAAAAAACCAACCCCCCATCAACTACAAGGAATAGACATAATACTTTTTGATATACAAGATGTAGGAGCCAGATTTTACACTTACATCTCTACCCTACATTATGTAATGGAAGCTGCCGGGGAAAACAATATAAAAGTAATAGTACTAGACAGGCCTAACCCAAACGGGCATTATGTAGATGGACCCATTAGAGAAAAAGGGTTTGAAAGTTTTGTAGGAATGCACCCCATACCAATTGTACACGGAATGACTATTGGAGAATATGCTAAGATGATAAATGGAGAAAATTGGATTTCTGAAAAATGTGATTTGACCGTAATAGAAATGGAAAACTACACACACCAAAGTAGTTATGATTTACCTATAAAACCCTCACCAAACCTACCAAATGCCAGATCTGTAAATTTGTACCCTTCTCTTTGTTTGTTTGAAGGAACAACCGTAAGTATTGGTAGAGGAACCGATTATCCGTTTCAGCATTTTGGTGCACCATATTTAGAAAGTTCGTATTCTTTTACTCCTAAAAGTGGAGCAGGTAGTAAGAACCCGAAACATAAAAACAAAGAATGCTTTGGAGCAGATTTAAGATTTCAGGAAAACTACCTAACTGCCATAAACCTAAATTGGCTTATCTTCTGTTATAATAATTCTGAGAATAAAGAGAAATTCTTCACTAACTTTTTTGATAAACTAGCAGGAACAGATAAGTTAAGATTGCAAATAATTGAAGGGAAAACCCAAAAAGAAATTAAATCCAGTTGGGAAGAAGAATTAAAGGAATTTAAGAAAATTAGGAAGAATTATTTACTTTACTAATTCCTTTTTCAATTTTTCTACAATTTCAAAAACCGCAGGACAAACCTCAATATTCTTTTCCGTAAGTTTAAGTAACTGACTTTGTTTTATTCTGTCAGTATGTGGGAATTCTCTGCAAGCTTTTGGGCGGACATCATAAATAGAACAATAGTTATCCATACCTAAGAAAGTACAAGGAACCGATTGCAGTACATAATCCCTATCCTCATCTATTCGTAAATGTTTTTCTACAAATTCGGAAGGTTTTATTCTGAGGTGTTTTGCAATTCTACTAATGTCCTTATCTGTAAAAAGTGGACCTGTTGTGGTACAACAATTTGCACATTTCAGGCAATCGGTACAAGCAAAAACTTCTTCATGTATAGGATGAATAAGTTTATCTAAAACTTTAGGTTTTAGTTTTTTTAAACGCTTAAAAAACTGTTGGTTTTCCTTGCGTTTTAAAGTAGATTGCTCTTTATGTTGAGCTAAATCCATTAAAGTGTTCTTCCTGGGTAAACCTTAAGTGCAGCAGCTAAAATATCAATAGATTTCTGAAGAGATTCTTTATTTAATACATAAGCAATACGCACTTGATTTGTACCTGTATTTGGTGTAGAATAAAAACCCGCAGCAGGAGCTACCATAATAGTTTCTCCATCTAAATCAAAATCTTCTAATAACCATTGAGCGAATTTATCTGCATCATCAACAGGTAATTGTGCGATAGCATAAAAAGCTCCAGTAGGTTTCGGACAAATTACTCCTTCAATTTTATTAAGTCCCTCTACCAATACATCTCTCCTACTAACATATTCTGCACTCACTTCTGTAAAATAAGAAGAATCTGTTTTTAAAGCAGCTTCTCCTGCAATTTGACCAAATGTAGGTGGTGATAATCTGGCTTGTGCAAACTTCATTGCAGTAGCCATTAGTTCTTTGTTTTTGGATACAATACATCCTACCCTAATCCCACACATAGAGTATCTTTTGGAAGTAGAATCGATAACAATAGCGTTTTGTTCTAAACCCTTAATATTTAAAACAGAATAATGCTCGTTTCCATCATAAGCAAACTCCCTGTACACTTCATCAGCAATTAAAAATAAATCGTGTTTAATAACTATATCTCTCAAAGTTTCTAATTCTTGTTTTGAGTATAAATATCCTGTAGGATTACCTGGATTACAAATAAGAATTGCTTTTGTATTTGGAGTAATTAATTTTTCAAATTCTTCAATAGCTGGCAATGCAAATCCGTTATTAATATTGGTTGCAATTGGTTTTATTTTCACTCCTGCTGAAGTAGAAAAACCATTATAGTTTGCATAAAATGGTTCTGGAATAATTATTTCATCACCATTGTCCAAACAAGAATTTAAAGCAAATAACAAAGCTTCCGATCCTCCTGTTGTTACAATAATATCGTTTTGATTTGCATCTATACCTAAGTTTTGGTAATAGTTTGCCAGTCCTATTCTGTAGCTTTCAAATCCTGCAGAATGAGAATATTCTACTACTTTATCTGAAAAACCATGAATTGCTTGTAAAGCTAATTCAGGAGTTTTAATATCAGGCTGACCAATATTTAAATGATAAACTTTCTTTCCAGCTTTTTTTGCAGTTTCGGCAAATGGAACCAACTTTCTGATTGGTGATTCTGGCATTGATATTCCTTTATTAGAAATTTTTGGCATAACTATAAATTTATTTTATAAAAAAAACACCCCCATAATTGAGGGTGCTAATGTCGTAATATATTTTGGATTTATTATTTCTTTTCTAATGGAGAACCTGTAGTCTTTTTCTCAGGAGCTCCTGCTTCTTTTACTGGTGCTAAAACTTCTCCTTTAATAGTTAAGATAACTGGTTTTTTTTCAGGAGTATTTGTTGTTAAAGTGATTGTTTTTGTAAATTTACCAATTCTGTTTGTAGCGTATTTCACCTTAATCGTTCCTGACTCACCAGGAGCCCACTCTGAAGATCCATCTTCTTTTTTATAGTTTGGTACCGTACAACCACAACTTCCTTTAGCTGCCTTTATAATTAAAGTCTGATCTCCATTATTTGTAAATTTATATTCTCTGTTCCCATCAGCATTATGATCAATTGTTCCGTAATCAATTACTTTCGACTCAAAGTCAATAGTTTGAGCTCCTGCAAATACAAAAGACATAATCATGGATAGAGATAAAATTAGTTTTTTCATTACTTTAATTTTTTATTGTTTTAATTATTAATTTTCATTTTGTGAACGGCAAATTTAACAAAATATTATTCCTCAACAAATCTAATTTACTTTTCTGTTAAAAAAAATTATTTTTTGTAAGTTTGCAACCTGAAAATCATAGAAAAATAATGAGTATCCCAAAAACATTCTCCCCAACTGAAGCAGAAAACAAATGGTACCAACATTGGATGGACAAAGGTTATTTTAACTCTACTCCAGATGAAAGAGAGGCTTACACTATTGTAATTCCTCCACCAAATGTAACAGGTGTTTTACACATGGGGCACATGTTAAATAACACTCTGCAGGACGTAATGATAAGAAGAGCGAGAATGCAAGGATTTAATGCTTGTTGGGTACCAGGAACTGATCACGCTTCTATTGCTACAGAAGCAAAAGTAGTACAAAAACTAGCTTCTGAAGGAATACAAAAAAATGATTTAACAAGAGAAGAATTTTTGTCTCATGCCTTTGAATGGAAAGATAAGCACGGAGGCATTATTTTAGAACAACTAAAAAAGTTAGGAGCTTCTTGTGATTGGGAAAGAACAAAATTTACCATGGATGACGACATGAGTGAATCTGTAATAAAAGTATTTGTAGATTTATACAACAAAGGATTAATTTACAGAGGAGTACGAATGGTAAATTGGGACCCTTCTGCACAAACAGCTCTATCGGATGAGGAGGTAATACACAAAGAAGTAAATTCAAAATTATATTACATTTCCTATAATATTGAAGGAAGTAACGAAAAACTTACAATTGCTACAACTAGACCAGAGACAATTCTTGGTGATTCTGCAATATGTGTAAACCCAAATGATGAAAGATATACTCACTTAAAAGGTAAAAAGGCAATTGTTCCTTTAATAAATAGAATAATCCCAATTATATTTGATGAATATGTAGATATGGAATTTGGAACAGGAGCCTTAAAAATAACTCCTGCACACGATATAAATGATTATCAACTAGGAGATAAACACGGACTAGAAACAATAGACATATTAAATGATGATGGAACTTTAAGTGAAGCTGCAACTTTATATGTTGGTAAAGATAGATTTGTAGTACGAAAAGAAATTGCTGTTGATTTAGAAGAAAATGGATTCCTAGTAAAAACGGAAGAATATCAAAATAAGGTTGGTTTTTCGGAAAGAACAGATGCAGTAATTGAACCAAAACTTTCTATGCAATGGTTTTGTAAAATGGAGGAATTTTCTAAACCTGCTTTAGAACATGTAATGAATGACGATATTCAGTTTCATCCTGCAAAGTTTAAAAATACTTACCGTCATTGGATGGAAAACATTAAGGATTGGTGTGTTTCTCGTCAGCTATGGTGGGGACAACAAATACCAGCTTTCTTTTATGATGGCAATAAATTTGTAGTAGCCGAAACAAAAGAAGAAGCCTTAGTACTTGCTAAAAAAGAAAAAGAAGATGTAACTCTGGAAGATTTAAGACAAGATGAAGATGTATTAGATACTTGGTTTTCTTCTTGGCTATGGCCTATTTCAGTTTTTGATGGAATAAGAAATCCGGATAATGAAGAAATAAATTACTACTACCCTACTAACGACTTAGTAACTGCACCAGAAATTTTGTTCTTTTGGGTAGCAAGAATGGTGATGGCAGGATACGAATACCAAGGAAAATTACCGTTTAAGAATGTTTACTTAACAGGTATTGTTAGAGACAAACAAGGTAGAAAAATGAGTAAATCGTTAGGTAATTCTCCTGACCCAATTAAACTAATGGGAATATACGGAGCAGATGGTGTAAGGGTAGGAATGCTACTTTCATCCCCTGCTGGTAATGACTTACCTTTTGATGAAGGATTGTGCGAACAAGGAAGAAATTTTTCTAATAAAATATGGAATGCCTTCCGATTGATAAAAGGATGGGAAGTTAAAGACACACAACAGCCAGAGAGTTCTAAACAAGCTATTGAATGGTTCGAAAATAAAATAAGTAAAGTAATTACCGAAATTGATGAATCGTATAGCAAATACAGAATTTCGGAAGCATTAATGACTACTTACAAACTTGTTTGGGACGATTTTTGTTCTTGGTATCTGGAAATGGTGAAACCAACTTATGGTAGCCCAATTGATAAGGTAACTTATAACAAAACTATTGAACAACTTGAAAAGATATTAAAGCTATTACATCCTTTCATGCCCTTTTTATCGGAAGAAATATGGCACTTAATAAAAGAAAGAGAGGAAGACATTATAGTTTCAGACTGGCCAAAAGCAAATACTATTGATGAAAATTTATTATCTGACTTTAATTTTACGACAGAAATAGTTTCTGGAATAAGAAATATAAGAAAGCAACAAAATATACCAAATAAAGAACAACTTGAACTGAAAGTTATTTCGAGTACAGAAAATGAAATGGATTTTATTATCCAAAAACTATGTAACTTATCGGAAGTAAGCTATGTTTCAGAAAAGATAAACGGAGCTTTTAGTTTTATGGTGAAATCAAATGAGTATTTTGTACCATTATCAGAAAGTATTGATGTAAAAGCTGAAATAGAAAAATTACAAAAGGAATTAGATTATACAAAAGGATTCCTAAAAATTGTAGAGGGAAAACTATCCAACGAAAAGTTTGTACAAAATGCTCCACAACAGCTTGTTAATAACGAGAAAAACAAGCTTGCAGATGCAAAGACAAAAATTGAGATTTTAGCAGAGAAAATATCTGCTTTATCTGATGATTAAAAAAACAGTACTAACTTTTATACTATTACCAACTATTCTATTTGCAACTAACCCTATCCCAAAAGATGGAGTTAGTGGCAATTTTGACTTAGGAATGAGTTACATAAAAAATACGGAAAGTACATTTCAGTTTAATAATCTCTTTCTGATAAAATACCAACTTGGCAAATCTTCCATCAGTTTAAAAAATAATATCGCCTTTATTAATAAAAGTGGGGAGGAAGAAATTCTGAATAAAGGTTTACAAGATTTTAAATACGCTTTAAACTCCAAAAAATTAGATTTAAACCTAACCCTAAATCACATGTATGATATTAGCAGATCCATTAAAAACAGATTTGGTAGTGGATTAGGTGTTTCCTACCTTTTTACGGATGAAGACGATAAGAAAATTGGACTAGGACTAGCCGCTATTAGAGAGAAAGAAATAAACTTAATAGATGAATATAAATTACAAGATAGGATAAGTGCTAATCTTGATTTTATGATAAAACCAAATAAAAATATAAGTATAAATGCAACAAACTTATACCAACCAAACATTGAAGAAGGTGGAGATTTTAGATGGAAAACAAATGTTTCTTTTAGAGTAAACCTTAACTCGCATTTTCTGTTTAGTATAAACAACACCTTTAATTATGATAGCAGGCCTGCAGAAGGAATACCTAACACTGACTATCAACTGATAAATAGTGTTTCCTATACTTTTTAAAAGTTTTTTTACTCAATAAAAAATTTCTTTTTTACTCTACCATTTTCGTAAATATAAAAGAGCAAAGTATTTGGTGTAGGTTTTATTTCTCTTCCTAAAGCATCCACTATTTTCAGTAATTTACTTTCTAAAAACTCAATATTATTATCTACTGAAAGCGGTGGTTGAATACAGTTTCCTGGCATGTTTACATCCATCCAACTAAGACGAGATGAAATCCAAGTTTTTAAAAATTGAACTTCCTCTGCATAGCTATTACCAATATAATAATTTGGCCAAACATAAGTTCCTATAATATCCCATTTTATATAATTTCTTTGCTGAGCAGAATCCAAAATTGTTACTGTGTTATCAATAAACATAAAAATAGAATCTTTGTGTAAAGTATTCTCTCGTAAATACTCCCATCTGCACTTTAATTTATTTTGGTAATTAGTGTCTGCAAGTAACCTTTCGAACCAAAAAGGGTTATTGTCCCCACATCCAGAATTAACTTCCCATCCACTCTGTATCCATCCTTCACAATAATCTGCATTTCCAAAAGCCAGATTAAAATCCCAAAGAGGTCCCATTGTTAGTTTTCCCCCTTTACTATCTTTATTTTTATACATATAGGAACTCAATCTATAAGCATCTATATCCTTTGCTAATTCATTTACAATGTAAAAATCGATAAAGGAATTTACATCAATATATTTAGAATATCCAATGGTAGTATCTGCAAAATACGGACTAATCAATGCGTTTTCAAAACTATCAATATAACTTATAATATAATCTTTTTGTTGAGACAACATTATATCTGATTCTGGGTAATGATACTGTATTCTTAAAGTGTTTCCACCAATAGTGGAGTAATTAGATGACCATGAATCTGAAAAAGAACCCGTACCTGTAAATTTATCAATTTTTATAATGTAGCCTCCTGTCAAACTATCCCCTAATAAATCATCAGTATCCAACTTAGCTATATCAATTCTGTTTTTATCTCTTTTTAATTTTTCCATAAATACATAAACACCCTGATAATCTCCGTTTACCACTAATTCGCAATATCGAGTTCTGGAAGTATACCAACCCATTTTCCTTCCGATATCAAAAGTTAAGGTATTTCTCATTAATGTTTTATCGGTATATGGAGAGTACAATATCCAATCGTTCTCTTTTGGTAATCCTAAAATGGAAACATTATTATTATCCCCATTTGCTTTTTGAGTTTCTAATGCATAAGGTTTTTTAGGGAACATACTTTGAGACGTACTTCCTCTGTACTCAATACTAATTTTCCCATCATATTCGTTAAACGAATCATTTATATTGTTCATCACTCCTACTCCATTATAGATGATTCCCATATCACACACAATCCTAGGATCATCCATTATTGTTTGTCCGTTAGTGTTTATTATGACAATGGGTAAATTTGAGGAGGTAAAATTAACTTGTCCCAATGAAAGTAAAGGGAGAAAAGATAATAGTAGTACTAGTTTTTTCATTCTTTATTAAGCTCCCAAGTTCCCGTCTCAGAATTTGTATCCACATTCCATATTCCACTTCCAGTATCAACACTTAATTGACCAATAAAATTAATTCCTATTTCCACTGATGTAGCTGTAAAATCTCCGTTAGTAGTAACAGTTCCATTTAAATTTGTCTCCATGCCTGCAAGATTTAAAGCGGTTCCATTTAGATCTCCATTTGTAGAAATGGTAACACTCCAAAGCCCAGCTACATCTCCTGCATAAAAATAAGTTCCTGACCAATACCCAACAGATGGAGAGTCAAGATTTTCCTCCTCTTTCTTGCAACTTGAAAACATTAAAGGTAAACAAAGTAATATTAAAAGTAATTTCTTCATACTAGTAGTTGTTTAGTTAATAATTAATTTCTTTTCTACCGTACCATCATCATAGATATAGAATAAAAGTTCATTCTTTTTTCCTACAACTTCTCTACCTAAAACATCTGTAATTTTAATAAGTTCTTTTTCATTATTTTCTATATTCTCAATTGCTGTAATACTACAATCTGTAGAGAAATAATGATGTGAATCTATATTGGCATTAGCTACAGTCCAATTAGTGGTGGACCAAACTACATCATCTACTTCTATACAATTTAAATTAGAATTCCATGTACTATAAAAATCAGTCATATTTTGATTATTTCCATTTTGAATATTCAAAGAAACCAATAAATTAATTGCTGCATTTAATTCAGTCAATGAAGAATTAGCACTTAGATCTAAATAAATTATCTGATTATTAGAACAATATAATTCTTCTAAATTTGGATTATCAATAGTACTTAAATTTGTAATTTGATTGTTATCACAATCTAAATATACAAGTTGAGAGTTATTGCTTATATTTATATTAGTTATATTATTGTCTCTACATTTTATAGTTTCTATACTTGTATTGGTACTCAAATCTAAAGAAGTAATGGCATTCTGGATTGTTTCTAAATCAACTAAAAAGGTATTCTGACTAAGATCTAAAGATGTAAGTTGATTATTTCCACAATTTAAATCTTGAAGAACTGTGAAATCTTCTATTCCGGTCATATCTGAGATGTTCTGATTTGAAACATCCAAGAACATCACCATTTCAATACTCAAAGTAAACACATAATCATTTAATGCAATTCCATCTCCCATTCCATTATTTTCCAAATAAGTTTCAAAATTATCATTAGGCACATAGGTAAGTAATGGAGAACCAAAACAAGAAGTACTTAAAGTCCATGTAGCGTTTACTAAAGTTCCATCAATAAAGTTAGGGCCATCATCAAGTACAAAAGTTCCACTCCCATCATTTAAGTTCCAATAACCCATTAAATTAATATAATTAGGGTGAGAAGATGTTACTTCTGCACAACTCCAATAGATTATTTCATTTTGATCTAAAGCTACATCCCACAGTCTTACCTCATCCAAACTTCCATTCATGTAAAAACCGGTTCCACTCCAATCTAAAGTTCCTATTTTAAACGAATTTGCAGTTTGAGTAATAATACCATTTGCAGCAGTGCTATCTACAAAAGTTCCGTTTTTGTACAAACGAATGTAAGCGCCATCATAAGTAAAAGCCAAATGTTGCCATTGGTTAAAATCCAGTAAATTATTGGCCAATACATCAAAATTTACTCCTGCAGAATTTCGGAAACGAGCTTCTACATTATTTGAGTTCTGTAATTGTAAAAGATAAAAATCGGCATCCGTATTATTCCTAAAACCCATAATACCCGAATGTGTTGTATTTGTTTGAGGATTAACCCAACAACTCATTGAAAACTCTGTTTTATTTGCAATAACAGAGGATGCTCCTGTCATTTCTACATAACTTAAAGTAGAAGAATTAAAATCTAGTTGATAGTCCTGTGCAGAGCCTATAAAAGGAACACACATTAATAGTAAAAGTATTTTTCTCATAATTTATTTTTTAATTACCACATTTGTGTTTTAATTTTCTTTCCTCCATCACACTTTTTAGTGGCAGAACAAGAGGAAAATAAGAATAAAGAAAGTAGAGTAAGGAGGAAAATATGTTTACTCACTTTAAATAGATTTTTTGGCTTTGTGAACGATTCTCGTTTCATAGTTCTATTTTTTAATAAATTGTTTTGTAATTGTTTCATTGTCTAGCTTCAAACTTACAAAATAAACTCCTGTTTTTAAAGTGTTTACATCAAAAGTTAGTTTATTAGTACCTGTTCTTATATTTTCAAAATAGCTTTTTACTTGATTACCAACCTCATTGTAAATAATACATTTCACCTTCTCCGATTTCTTTGCAGTAAACTCTATATTAATTATATCTGTAGTTGGGTTCGGATAAATATTTATCTCTGTTCTATTCACATTATCTAAAGAAAGAACATCATCAACAGAAGTAATAGTAGTTTGAAAAATACCAGAACCATAAGTAGCAACCGTAAATCTACCATCCGAATATCTGTAATCAATTTGTTCAATAATTACATTTCCTATCTCATCTTTTGCTATCTTTTCCCAAACGGTATTTTCTCCATCCAAATTATCAGTAGCAAATAAACCAACAGAAGTACCTACAACATATAGTGTAGAGTTACCGAAAGGGATTATTTGTGCCGTACGACAAGAAGGCCCGTTACCAGAACCAGAAGCGTTTTCTTCCAAATTACCAGCTACTTTATCCCAGTTTGCACCAGCATCCTCCGAATAAAACAAACTATAAGTATTGTAATTAGAAAATACTACCATTATTTTATCAGGGTTATTAGGATGTATTGCAATTGCTGCACAATGTACTCCCGAACCGGTTGGGATATTTGTGATAGCTATATGTGCAGGATCTCCAACATTTGCATTATCTACCCTATGTATGTATTTACTATCTGTTCCGTAATACAATACATTAGGAGGATTTACAGAAGTAGAAATTGCTGTAATATTCATAGATGAATTAAAAGCTCCATCCGTATAAGTGCTCCAACCAATATCATTTCTGGTGTGGTCGTCATTATAAGGGACAGAAGATAAATCATTATTTCTCCATAATTTACTACCAGCTGCCATATAACAAAGGTCATCATCATTTTCATCCATTACAAACGGATTGATAAATTGATAAGTAGTAGAATCTGCAGAGAGAGGATCTAGTCTGTTAAATGCCAATCTGTTTGCATTATTATCTAACTTCATTTTATAAGCTACACCTCTTTGTATAGTAAGGTAGAAATCTTCTTCATTGTCTGCAATACCAGAATAAGCACCATCTCCATTAAAGGGCATGCTCCAATGGTCTGTTGGGTTTCCTGAGAAAGTAACAAAGTTTCCGTTATCCTGAAAACCTCCGTGTAACACTTCCGAATTGGCATTTTTACTTGTAGTAGCCGTATATAATTGAGTGGTATAATATCCGTTATTTAATGAACTCCATTCTACTGTGTCTTTAAAGCAATCTTCTGAGCGGAAAATACCTCCATCCGTAGCTGAAAGCATTACATTATTATCGGAAGGTAAGAAAAGTAAATCATGTTGGTCGGGGTGGTGATTCGGATATACTCCCCAATTTCCATCTCCTTCATACGAACCTATTAAATAACCTCCACAAATAATAGTATTGTTAGGAGTTGAAAATCCATCAGTAGAACGCCAAAGGTTAGTACCACCAATAAAAACTGTGTTCTGATCTGTAGGATGAACTTTTATCATTAAATCATAAGAGGATTGGCAATTAAAATTATCGAATGTTGTAGCTTGATTTGCTGGTATATTAGAGGATAAATCCGTCCATAGCGCTCCTGCACCACTTCCATCTCCACTTAAATAATTATACTTCCAAAGGGAATTCCAAGTAGTACCCCCAAAAAACACATTGGTAAACTGACCGAACCCTGTTGTACTTGCTGCTATACAATATACCTCATCTTCATTATTAGGGTTTATACCCAATGCTATTCTATCGTACACAGTAGGAAAGTTTCCATCAATAATTTTAGTCCAAGTTTCCCCATCCGGAGAACGCCAAATACCTTTATTTACACAATTGGAACTTATTGCAGCATACACCACTCCACTAGAAGTTATCTCTACTGAAGTATATTGGTAATAAGAAGAGTTATTCCCTCCTAATTTCTTATCCCAACTCATACCACCATCACTACTCTTATAAATATCTCCATGTACGGCAGCATATACTACATCCAAACTATCGTTGGAGGGGTCGGTTACAATATTCCATACAAAATCAAAATCGTTATCCCAACTTTGTGGGGTGTTGGAGGTAGTAATATGTAGGGAGTCCCAACTTAAACCACCATCTGTACTTTTATATACTCCATTTCCTAAAAAGGAAACATCTCCTAGCCATCCTCCCCTATTTTCACCAGAACCAAAATACCAAGTATCTTCATGACCGGCACGAGTATCTTGTGCTACACAGGTTACATTGTGCAGCTGTCCTGGGTCGGTAGTTAAATCCCAAGATTGCCCACCATTTGTAGATCGGAACATCCCACCAGAAGTACCTCCTGCTAATATTATATTTTCATCTTGCACATCAAAAGCAATAGCTCTGGTACGACCCCCAACATTATAAGGACCTCTGTGTACCCAATTTGCTTTGGATAATTTTGTACTTACAGGAAGTGTTTTTGCAAACATCATTTCCTTTCTTCTCATATCATTAGGTACTTTTCCTGTTGCAGGATCTCTGAACCTAATCTGTTCCCAATCCACTCTTTCTGCCGGATTGTCGGATGGATATACTACTTTTTTCACCTTATTTTCTGTTGTTTTGTTTGATTTATCGGAAGTATTACAACTTACAAAAATGGAAACTGTAAAGAGGAAAAGTAAAGATTTTTTCATGATAATTTTATTTTTTATTGAATTGTAAAAATATCAAATAATATTAGATTTCTCAAATCCATACAGAAAATGTAAATTTGCAACTTCAATAAGAAATTATAAATGGAATTAGAAGAAAGATATATCCCTAAACATAAAGTACGAATTGTAACAGCTGCATCCCTTTTTGATGGCCATGATGCTGCCATAAACATAATGCGTAGAATTATACAAGCTACAGGATGTGAAGTGATTCATTTGGGTCATGATAGAAGTGTGGAAGAAGTAGTAAATTGTGCTATTGAAGAAGATGCAAATGCTATTGCTATGACTTCTTACCAAGGAGGACATACTGAGTATTTAAAGTACATGTATGATTTACTACAAGAGAAAAAAGCTACACATATAAAAATATTTGCTGGTGGTGGTGGAACTATTCTTCCAGAGGAAATAAAAGAATTAGAAGCATACGGAATTACAAGAATTTACCATCCAGATGATGGTAGAGCAATGGGATTGCAAGGAATGATAAACGACCTAATTGAGCGTTCGGACTTCCTAGTTGGAGAAAACTTAGAAGGTGGTATAGCAGAAATAAAAGATAAAAATGTAAATGCTATTGCCCGTATGATTTCTGCAGCAGAAAATTGCCCAGATAAACATACAACCGTTTTATCAGAAACAAAAGAAATTGCTGCAAAATCAGCAACTCCAGTACTAGGAATTACTGGAACTGGTGGTGCCGGAAAATCTTCCTTAGTAGATGAATTGGTAAGAAGATTTATTATTGACTTTCCAAATAAAGATATTGCTATTGTATCGGTTGATCCTTCCAAAAGAAAAACAGGAGGTGCATTATTAGGAGATAGAATAAGAATGAATGCCATAAAATCCGACCAGGTGTATATGCGTTCCCTAGCAACAAGACAAGCAAACTTAGCCCTATCGGCACATGTACAAGACGCTATTGACATTTTAAAGGTTGCCAATTATGATTTAATCATTTTAGAAACTTCAGGTATTGGGCAATCCGACACGGAAATACTTGATCATTCGGATGTTTCCCTTTATGTAATGACACCAGAATATGGTGCAGCAACACAATTGGAAAAGATTGATATGCTGGACTTTGCAGACCTTATCTCCATCAATAAATTTGATAAAAAAGGAGGATTGGACGCCATAAGAGATGTGAAAAAACAATACCAAAGAAATAATACTCTTTTTGATAAAGATGTAAATAGCATGCCAGTTTATGGTACAATTGCTTCCCAGTTTAACGACCCAGGAGCTAACTCATTGTACAAAGCAATAATGGATAAGTTCTCCGAAAAAGGATTAGGAAACTTTAATTCTTCCTTTGAGATAACGGATGAAATGAGTGAGAAGATTTTTGTTATCCCACCTAACAGGGTGCGTTACTTATCAGAAATTTCGGAAAATAACAGAGCATACGACAAATGGGCGATTGACCAAAAGGACATTGCACAGAAACTATACGCATTACAAAAATCACTAGAGATATTAGCGAATGCTAGTGAGGAAGTAATCACGCAAATAAAAAAGGAGTACGAAACAATTTCATTGGACTTACATCCTAAAAACAAAATACTAATTGACACTTGGGAAGAAGTACAAAAGAAGTACCAAGAAAAGATTTTCAAATTTAAAGTTAGGGATAGAGAACTCTCTATTCAAACGGACTCCACTTCCCTATCCGGTTCTTCTATTCCAAAAATATCCTTACCAAAATATGAGGCTTGGGGGGATTTATTAAAATGGCAATTACAAGAAAATGTACCTGGGGAATTCCCATTTACTGCAGGATTATTCCCATTTAAAAGAG
>Ga0206679_10001051_pt1 | contig 22963 bp, 19 predicted proteins | sample M110012015metaG_FD_155464 | JGI IMG/M metagenome (GOLD analysis project Ga0206679, IMG submission 155464) | Ammonia-oxidizing marine archaeal communities from Monterey Bay, California, United States - M1 100m 12015 | ecosystem: Environmental > Aquatic > Marine > Intertidal zone | place: USA... | reverse complement strand
ATGACAGCTAATCCCAGTTAATAAAAAGTCGTATTCATATGTATCATCTAAGTAGTATTTCATAAAAACCTACATCAAAGATATCTTTATAAAACTTAATAATGATAAAGTTAAATAGATAAAAGGGGTTTTACGTGATGTGCCATTATTTATTTAATAATAATCTTTGCCCCTGTTTTAAGATTATAAACATCAATACCTTTGTTTAGGTTTTTAATATCTGCGACACTAATACCTTCATATTTTTGAGCAATATCCCATATTGTGTCACCTTTTTTTATAATGTAATAGGAAGGAGCTGTCTTATTTGATTTATTTGAATGAACTTTTTGAGTGCCAAATTCTAAAGAAGAATATTTAACGATACTATCTTTTAGCATAATAAAATCACCAATTAGAAAAACAGGCAAAGCAAGAGGTTGTACTTTATTTGATTTTGGAATTATATTATTGAAATACATTGGATTTAGGAATTCAATTTTCTTTAAATCATAGCTTAACCAGTTTTCAAGTACGCTTAAATCAATTCGGGTATTAACATGTACAGTGTCAATTTCAAAACTCATGAAGTCTGGCTTTTTAGATTCGATATGATGAGTTTTAGCATATTCCATCATGTACATAACCGCTATAAAAGAAGGCACATAATTTTGTGTTTCTTTAGGTAGATAAGGTCTAATTTCCCAATAGGTATTTTTGCCACCTGATCTTCTTATGGCTTTATTTACATTTCCTGGACCTGCGTTATATGCAGCAAGTGCTAAGCTCCAATCGTTATAAATAGAATAAAGATGATTTAAATAGAGACAGGCATGTTTTGTGGAAAGGAATGGGTCTTTTCTTTCGTCAATATAAGATGTGATATTTAAGCCCATCATCTTAGCTGTTTTAGGCATAAATTGCCATAAACCCACTGCGCCTACTCTAGATACTGCAGTTGGATTTAAAGCAGATTCAACTATTGGCAGGTATTTTAATTCGACAGGTAGTTGTTGTATGATTAATTCTTGCTCAAATAATGGAAAATAGAATTGAGCCATTCCAAGCATCTTTGAAATTAAATATTGTTTTTTGTTAATGTATAATTTAATGGCAGAAATAGTGGAGGAATTAACCCGTAGGTCAAAGGGCGTTTTATGATTTAGCGTAATCAGCCGAGAGGTAATAATAGAATCATTTAATGAAATTTCAATATTTGACGAAAAATCATCTTTATTAATGGTGTCCTCAAATAAATATAGTTTAGCATAGAGCTCTAATAAATTATTTTCATAATCTTCAACAATATTTAATAAGCTAGCTTCATTAATGGTTGTTGAATCATCTTGTGTTAAAGTATCAGAAAGAGTTTGAGCAAAAGAAAAGTTGGAGATAAATAATATGGAGATTGCAAATCGAAGCAAATAAAAAATAGTTTAGTTTGACATTAAATAATTAGCAAAAGCCAATAATTTCTCCTCCTCAAATTCATCCGTCATCAATTGAATTCCAAATGGCATTTTATTAGAATGAACACCCAAAGGAATAGATATTGCAGGCATTCCAGCAAGATTTGCATGGACAGTAAAGATGTCTTGTAGGTACATTTCAATAGGATCCTTTATTCCTTCTAAATCAAAGGCAGTCGAAGGAGTTGTAGGCATCATCATCATGTCAAAATCCTGAAAAATTTGTTTAGATTTTTCTTTTATGATTCTTCTTGCTTTTAGGGCTTTAGTATAATAAGCATCATAATAGCCTGCACTTAGTATAAAATTCCCAAGCATGATTCTCCTTTTTACTTCTAATCCAAATCCCTCTGACCTAGAGTTGATATAAGTTGATTCAATATCTGTTGATTTCGAACTTCTATTTCCATAATGAGCACCATCATATCTGGCTAGATTAGAAGAAGCTTCTGCAGTACTAAGAATGTAATAAATTGGTATTAAATATTTAAGGAAGGGGAAATCTATGTTTTGAACTGTATGCCCATCCTTCTTTAGGAGGGCTATTGTATTCAATAGGCTTTCTTTTATTTCTTTATCTAACCCTATAGCATTGATATATTCATTAGGGATAGCAATTTTTATTTTTTTTTCTTTAAGATCTAAATGGTTGATGTAATCTGGTACTGGCTTTGAAGAAGAAGTGCTGTCATATTCATCAGCTCCTGAAATAACTCCTAAAATTAACGCAGCATCTTCTACATTATTTGTAAAAGGACCAATCTGATCAAAACTTGAGCCATAGGCTATTAATCCATATCTTGAAACTCTTCCGTAGGTTGGTTTTAGTCCTAAAACCCCACAAAAAGAAGCAGGCTGTCTTATAGAACCACCAGTGTCTGAACCTAGTGAAGCAATACATAAGCCTTCAGCTAAAGCTGCAGCTGAGCCACCCGAAGATCCGCCAGCGACCTTTGTTAGATCATGTGGATTCATTACACTGCCGTAAATAGTATTCTCATTAGAGCTACCCATTGCAAATTCATCGCAATTTAACCTGCCAATTATAATAGCATCTTCTTTGATTAATCTATCTATAACAGTTGAGCTATAAACAGATTCAAAATTTTTAAGGATGTCGGAGGAAGCTGAAAGTGGGTGGTCTTTATAACAAATATTGTCTTTAATACCAATGATCATTCCTGCTAATTTACCAGCAGTTTTTTTTGTAACTTTTTCATCTACTTCTTTGGCTTTAGCCAGGGCACTTTCAGTAAATACTTCTATGAAAGCATTTGTATTGGACTGTTCAATTTTATCAAGATATTCTTTTACAAGCGCTTTACAAGTAATGTCTCCGCTAGTAATAGATTTTGTTATTGCTGAAAAATTGATATGCTTTTTCAAAAGAAATGATTAATCTTTTTTTTCTTCCGTTGCTTCTTCTTCATTAGTATTATCAGCACTATTACCTTTAGAAGCATTTTTGAATTCTTTAACACCTTTTCCAAGCCCTTTCATTAATTCAGGTATTTTTTTTCCGCCAAAAAGTAATAACACTACAATTAAAATAATAATTAGCCCAGGGACACCAATTTTATTTATAAATAGTAAAGATAAATCCATTTTTAATAAGTATTAGAATAGGCAAATTTACAAAAAGGGTTTAATACTTATGCATAAGTGTAGGATAAATCTAAAAAATGATGAGATTTTGATGATTGGAGTTATGGGGAATTTTAATAAATATTTCAATTACCTTGAACATAAATTCATGATTCCTTAAATCAATGATTAATGTGTGATGTCATCCCTTATTTGAGTGATTGAACTTCGTATTTCATCAATAGTTTTTTGATCATAAATCAATTCAATATTATTACTTATTTGATGCGCATTATTGTCTGTTTTGTCATGAGTGGTATTAATGGATTCCTTTATATCATCAAAGATTAATTTTAATTCATTTAAAGGAATCACTATTTTTTCTGTGATTTGACTTGAGAAATCATTGGCATTAAGTAATGTTAATAGACTTTCAATACTATATTTCTGCTTAGATATTAAATTAGTGATATTAGTATTGTCAGGCATTTGTAAAGATAACTGAGAGGATATATATAAACCTTCAATCCAACCACCAGCCACAACAAGTGCAGAAATATCTTTTCTGTCATTTTCTTTCAAGGCTGACTCAACTTCCCAAAACAATGAACTAATAATTACTTGCATAGAATCTATTCTGTGAATGTTGTTGTCAACTCTTGTTTTCACCTCTTCATTTAAGATATTGTCAAGGCCTAATTTCTCTCCTATTAGATTAATGCTTTTTAGGTATAGCTCAGTTTCCATTATTTCATCTGAAACGACACTGTAGTTAAGGTCAGTACCATAAACTCCTAGAATAACGGCTTGTTCATCACTTGTTTGGTATTTATGACCTATGTTTGGAGCAAGTGGCAGGGTGTGATCATAAATGGCACCAGCATTATTTAAAATAATAGCAGTTCGCATTGGAGAAGGGACATTTAAATAAATGTCTTCAATATGCTGGGATTCAGTTTCTAAATTAGAACGATCAATTGTGTTAGAATAATCAACTGTATCCTTAATTGGAGGATCAGTTTTTTTATTATCAGTACTATTTTTTTCAGTGTTTGTAGAATCACATCCAATACAAAATATAATTAGAATTAGAAAAGATGGGGTTTTCAAAAAATTCATATACATTTTGTTTTTTTCAAATATACATTAAATTGAAACTATTAAATAATTAATGAGCGTCTAACCAATTATCTGCAATGCCAATTTCCACTTCTAAAGGAACTGATAGCTGAACGGCATTTGACATCTCAGTATTAACTAGTTTTTCCATGACATTTTTCTCTTTATTATGTAGGTCAAATACTAATTCATCATGAACTTGGAGGATTAGCTTTGATTTGAGTTTGTTGGATTCCATTTTATGTAGAATGTTGATCATAGCAATCTTTATTATATCTGCTGCACTTCCCTGAATGGGAGCATTTATTGCATTCCTCTCAGCAAAACCTCTTACAGATGCATTTCGACTATTAATGTCTTTAAGGTATCGCCTTCTTTTTTTAATAGTTTCTACATATCCATTCTCTTTGGCAAATTGGATCATATGGTCCATGTATTTTTTTATGTCAGGGTATTCTTTAAAATAACTGTTAATGATCTCATTAGACTCTGATCTTTTAATATTTAATCTTTGAGAAAGACCAAAAGGTGTAATTCCATATATGATCCCAAAATTCACCATTTTTGCTTTTCTCCTCATTTCTTCTGTGACTTTATCAATTTCAACATGAAAAACTTTAGAAGCTGTTGCAGAATGTATGTCTTCTTTTCGATGAAAGGCTTCAATCATATTTTTATCATCACTCATTGAGGCAATTATTCTTAACTCAATTTGAGAGTAATCAGCAGCCATTAATAAATAGTCTTTAGTTCTGGGGATAAATGATCTTCTAATCTCTTTCCCCATTGCAGACCTAATAGGTATGTTTTGAAGGTTAGGATTATTGGAACTTAATCTGCCAGTTGCAGTAATTGTTTGCATGAAAGTAGTGTGTATTCTTTCAGTTTTTGTAGAAATCAATTTAGGAAGTGCCTCTACATATGTTGATTGTAATTTCTTTTGCTGCCTATAATCTAGAAGATTTTTGATGATCTCATGATGGCTTAATTTTAATAAAGTTTGTTCATCAGTTTTATACTGACCAGTTTTAGTTTTTTTAGCTTTTTCATCTAGCTCCATTTTTTCAAATAAGATATTCCCTAATTGTTTTGGTGAATCTAAATTAAATTCAATACCAGCTGCAGTAATAATACTTTTTTTAAGTGAAGAAATACTTATATTTAATTTGCCTGAAAACTCACTAAGTGATGATGTATTTAGCTTAATTCCTTCTTTTTCCATTTTCATTAGTACCAGACTTAATGGAAGCTCAATGTCATTAAATAATTCAAGTAAGTTGGCAGTTTTTAATTGAGCGTTGAAGATTTCATATAATTGAAAAGTAACATCAGCATCCTCAGCAGCATAATCTTTTATAAGCTCAGCAGGAAGGTCCATCATGCTTTTTTGATTCTTCCCCCTTTTGCCAATAAGCGTCTCTATGCTTATAGGGTTATATGAAAGATAGTTTTTAGCCAACAGATCCATAGAATGACGTTGGTCAGGCTCAATTAGATAATGAGCTATCATTGTGTCAAAAAAGGGCCCTTTGATTTCTATATTGTAATTACTTAAAATAGCAGCATCAAATTTAATGTTATGGGCAATTTTAAGGATACTTTCACTGTTGAAAAATGACGTGTATAGGTCAAGAATTAATTTTGCTTTTTTAGGGTCATTAGGAATAGTACAATAGTAACCCTCTCCTTTTTTAAATGAAAAAGCAAGGCCCAAAAGTGTTGAGTTTTGGGTGTCTAAGCCACTTGTTTCAGTGTCAAAGCATACTTTTTGTTGTTGAACTAAAAGTTTAGCAAACTCCTTGTGTTCATTTAATTTTTCAATTAGCACATAATTTGTTTTTAGTTCGTTAATTGTTTTGTATTCAACAATTTCAAGCTCTTCTTTTTCTTCAATTTGTCCGAATAAAGACATTTGACCACTTTTAGGACTGGCCTTTAATTCAGTTTTTTCACCAAGAATTCTTTTAGCAAGTTGATTAAACTCAAGTTCAGACATAAGATTAAGAATAGCAGGTTCATCTGCCTTCTTTTTTTTAAGTAAAGACTCATTAAATTCAACTGGACAATCTAGTATTATTGTTGCTAAATGTTTTGACATTAACCCTTGTTGTGCATAGGCCTCAACATTTTCTTTTTGTTTACCTTTTAGTTGCCCGGTATTTTCTAATAATGCTTCAACACTTCCATACTCTCCAATCAACTTTTTTGCTGTTTTTTCACCTATTCCTGGGATTCCTGGAATATTATCTACAGCATCTCCCCATAATCCTAGAATATCAATCACTTGCTTTGGGTTGGTAATTTCAAATTTTTCACAGATTTCTTTTGGGCCTAAAATCTGAGAAGGGGAACCTGATCTTCCAGGTTTATATATGAATATGTTTTCTGTAACTAGCTGAGCAAAATCTTTATCTGGCGTCATTAAATAAGTGACAAAACCTCTTTTTTCTGCTTCAAAAGCAAGTGTCCCCATAATATCATCAGCTTCATACCCTTCTAAAGCTATAGCGGGAATATTCATGGCTTCTATTAACCTTTTAATATAAGGAATAGCTATTTGAATATCTTCTGGCATTTGCTCTCTATTTGCTTTGTAATCAGAATATACTTCTTCACGTATGCCAACTCCTGGAGAATCAAATACTACTGCAATATGTGTAGGGTGCTCATTATTTATAATTTCAAGCAAGCTATTAGTGAATCCTAGTACTGCAGATGTATTCATCCCTTTAGAGTTATATCTTGGATTTCTGATAAACGCAAAATGAGCTCTGTAGATCAAAGCAAAGGCATCAAGCAAATAAAGTTTTTTAGTTGTCATTGTTTTTTAGATCTTTTGATATAGGAGATGAAGAAGAGTTTGACCAACAGCCTTTAATGTTGGCTTATGTATGATTGTAATGTTATCTGCATGAGTATGCCAAAACTTACCAAATGTAAAATTGTTGTTTTCTTTGGGTCCATAGTCAATAATGTCTATTGTCGGAATATTAGATATTTTATTTAAGTATAAATGATCATCAGTGATCTCTCCGCCCAATTTATTTATAAAATAATCATAGTAGCCAAGACTGATGGCTTCTTTCCATATTGCTTTAAGTTGTTTATTGGCAAATTGAACAGAAATGCCCTCTTTATAAAATTTAGCATTTTCTCCACCCACCATATCTAAAAGAATTCCGAATTTTGGTTGGTAATTCTTAATTACAGGATTTTTACACCAATACTGAGATCCTAAGCACCATGTCGCATTGGTGTTTCTTAGGTCAGAGACAACATTAGAAGCGCCATAGTCTTCAGCATCAAAAAATATAATATCAACTCCATATCCAGGAGATAAGGTGCTAATATTTCTTGCTATTTCTAATAATACTCCAACCCCACTAGCTCCATCATTTGCACCATCAATAGGTGAGAATATATCAATAGTATCTTCATCTGCAAATGGTCTTGTATCCCAATGCGCACATAGTAAGATCCTTCCTTCTGCTTCTGGCTTATGCCTTGAAATAATATTGCTAATATTTAATTCAAGTCCGTTAAAAGCTGTCACTTTTCCTTTTTGTACAATCACGTCAAATCCATAATTTTCCATTTGAGAAACGAGCCATTTTCCACAATTTTTATGTTCTTGAGTATTAGGTACTCTAGGACCAAAAGCAACTTGATTTTCTATAAAGACAAATGAAGAATCTTCATTAAATTGAGGAGTGTCTAAATCTGGTGTTATCTTATTTAATTCAGGTTTTAATTCTTGAATTATTGTTGAAGTGTTGTTTTTTGGAGAATCATTATTAAAGTCAGTTTCATCAGGACTTTTACAATTTTGAAGGACAAAGAAGGTGGTTAATAAAAATAATCTAGATGTAATTTTAAGCAGCATTGTTTGTTTTTTTTACAAAATTAATAAGCACTTTAAGTTTAGATAGTGGTGATTTTATATTAATTAATAAAACACCCATCAAAATAAGGGACAAACCAATAATTTGGTTAAAGGTAATTTCTTCTTTGTAATAAACTCCAAGAATTACTGCAACAATTGGTATAAAATAAGTTACTGAAGAAGCAAATACTGGATTTGAAATTTTTATAAGGTGATTAAATAGTAAGACGGCAAAAGAGGTGCCAATAACTGCTAAAATAAAAACTGCAATTATCCCATCATAACCCATTGTGTTTTGTTGAATATATTCAGGAAAATCTTTGATGAATAAATAGACAATACAAGGGGGACCAATAAATAAAAATGAAAAGGATGTTATATGACCAGGACTTAAATGATCTAGCTTATATTTAATGACATTAAGGCTAATGGAATAACATAAAGAACCTATTAAAATACATCCAATTGCTAAAAAATTAGAGTTAGATGTAATTATGAAATCTTCATTTAGAATAAATAAAGTTCCAATAATACTCATTGAAATGCCTAAAATATGATTTGCCTTCCATATGAATTTGAATACAAAAACGGCAATGAGTATTGTAAACACTGGGACTAATGAATTTAAAATTCCAGACAAGGCACTGCTTAAATGAATTTCAGCATATGGAAATAGGAAGGCGGGAGCTCCATTGCCAAGAATCCCAACTACCAGCAGAAACTTCAAGTCTTTTGTGGGAGTTTTAAAAAGGTATTTGAAGCATATTGGCAATAAAATAATAAATGCAATGCTCAATCTTAGAGCGCCTAGAAATTCAGGTGTTAATCTTTCATTTCCAAACTCATCCATCAACCCTAATTTTATTAGTAAAAAAGAGCTACCCCAAATTATTGAGATCAACAGTAAAAGAAACCAAGATTTAAAGTTGTTTGACATTTAGTTTAGTTATGTTTTGTAAATATCGTTTGTATCTTTGATTTAAAATTTAGTAATAGTAATGAAGTTAATTTTTAAAATAGCATTCATAATGATTGTTCTTATTGGGTGTAGTGAAAATAAAGAACAAAATAAGAATATTCAATCTTCTGGAATAATGTTAGGTGAATTTTCTATTGAGGGTATGATGTGTGAAAAAGGTTGTAAATCTTATATTGACAATAAGGTGAGTAAACTTGAAGGGGTAGATGAGTGTAATATAGATTATGACCTTAAATTAATGACTGTTGAATATGACCTAGCTAGTATTGATGCTGACAAGATAATTAAGCATGTCAATTCATTAGTTGATGGTCAATACAATGCAAAATTAATTCAGGAAAATGAAGTTAAACAGGAGGAGAGTAACTTAAATTAAATCATTTATTGATATTCTAAACTCAACCTTTACATGACAGCTAATTGAACAATAATTGTTATTTAGCCTAAGTTATTTAGTAGATATAGTTTTTATATGAATCTTTATTCCCGAAAACAAAAATGGAAATATGTTCTGGCTTTAATTGCTTTAATTATAGTTGCAGGTACAATTTGGTATGCTTCTTATATTGCTGCTGAAGTTCAACTTGAGGAAAGACAAAAAATAAAGCTATGGAGTCAAGCAATTAAAAAAAAGGCAGACCTTGTAAAACTTACCAATCAATCATTTAGTGCATTATCTGAAAAAGAGACTGAAAATGTAGAGCTTTGGGCATCTGCAACAATTTCAATTGGAAAAGAAAATTCGGATTATGAGTTCGCATTTGGTATCATTGAAAAGAATGTAGATACATTATATCGAAAAGACAATATCCCCTTGCTTCTTACAGATGAAAACTCCTTTTTTTTATCATCTGTAAACATGCCAGAAATTACTATTTATGAAAAACAAGAACAAGAAATAAAAACAAGAGTTAATGAGTTTTCAAAGCAAGCTCTTGCAGGATTTAGCGGAGCAGAAGAGTTGCTGAATAATGAAACAAAGAAATTAGAGGGAGTTCAATTTCAAAAAGACACTTTTATTAGTAATCGAATTATTTCGTGGGGAAAAAAGAATGAGCCAATTGAAATAGAGTTTGCAAAAAATAAAAGTCAAAAAGTATATTATGATTATTCTAGAGAGTTCTACGACCTACAAAAGAAAAGAGATTCATTAGTTAAGTCTTTTAATTACGACTTAATTAGTAACTCTGCAATGGTTCCAGTTGTATTTGTAGATGCTGAAACCAATGATATAATTGCAACAAATATTTCAGAATCGCAGCTAAGTGAAAGAATTGAGCAAATGAAATATGAGAACACTCCTATTAGTATAGATTTAGGAGATGCCAGAAAAGGGATTATTTATTTTCAGGAATCCTTAACATTAAAGCAGCTAAGGTATTTTCCCTACATCATGTTAGCAGTAATAGCAGCATTTTTGTTGGTTGCTTATTTGCTGTTCAGTACATTTAGGCGTGCTGAGCAAAACCAGGTTTGGGTAGGCATGGCAAAAGAGACAGCCCATCAACTAGGGACCCCTTTGTCATCATTAATGGCTTTAAATGAAATATTAAAAGAACAAGGAGTTAAGGAGGAGGCTATTGTAGAAATGAACAAAGACATACATCGATTGGAGACAATCACTGAACGATTTTCAAAAATCGGGTCAGATGCGGTGCTTAAAAATGAAGAAGTTATTGATGTAATAAGACAAAATTTAAACTACTTAAAAAGCAGAATCTCAAAAAAGATTAAAATTGAGGTCATAGCTACCAAAACTGAGGTGAAAACGATGCTAAATAAACCTTTATTTGAGTGGGTGATTGAAAACTTAACTAAAAATGCAGTTGACGCAATGCAAGGTGAGGGGGATCTTACTTTTACTATCGGCAATGACAATAATCAAGTATTTATTGATGTATCAGATACAGGGAAAGGTATTTCAGGAAATAATACAAAGGCTGTTTTTGAGCCTGGGTATACTACAAAAACAAGAGGTTGGGGATTAGGGCTTTCTTTAGCAAAGAGAATTATAGAAGATCATCATAAAGGAAAAATTTATATAAAAGAAACAGAATTAAATAAAGGGACAACCTTTAGAATTCTTTTGCCATCATCTAATATCAGCTAAAGTCTAATTAAAAGATGAATCCATATTATATAATAATTGTTGCGTCACTGATCATTATCTTAAGTTTTTTGTTCAATGTGATTTCTAAGAAAACAAAAATACCAAGTGTTTTGATGTTAATTCTTTTAGGCTTGGTTATTCAGCAGACAATATGGGCGCCAGATATAAGTGCTAAAGATTCTAAATTAATGTTAGGGCTTGAAATTTTAGGAAATATTGGATTGATATTTATAGTGCTAGAAGCAGCATTGGACCTAGAATTAAAAAGAGACAAAATTGGCTTGATTACAAAAAGCTTTTTTGTGGCTCTTTTATCTTTATTGGTTTCTTCATTTGCAATTGCGGCTTTATTTATGCTGATATGGCACAACCCACCTTTAAATAATAATTTAAATTGGTTTACAGCATTTATTTACGCTGTCCCTCTTTCTATAATGAGCAGTGCTATTATAATACCGTCTGTTGCGTATTTAATAGATGAAAAAAAGGAGTTCATGATTTATGAGAGTACATTTTCAGATATTCTAGGAATTATGTTTTTTTACTTTTTAAAAGACAATGGAGATGCTGAAAGTGTAATTGAAATAGTAAAGGGAGTTTCTTTGAATATAGGGATTACGATATTAATTGCAATTGTCAGTGGGTATTTATTGGTTTTTTTATTTCAAAAGCTTCAATTACAAGCCAAATATTTTTTAATATTTTCAGTGTTAATTTTGTTATATGCAGTAGGTAAATCATTCCACCTTTCATCATTGGTCATCATTTTATTTTTCGGGCTAGTACTTAACAATAACACATTGTTTTTTAGAGGGCCTTTAAAGGGATTTTCAGTTGGAGATAAATTAAAAGAATCATTACATGAGTTGCATGTAATTACGTTGGAAACAGCGTTTGTTCTAAGGACTTTCTTTTTTGTAATATTTGGAGTTACTATTTCAATAAGCTCTTTATTTGATTGGAGATTCGGATTGATAAGCTTGGTTATTGTAGCCATTTTAATCCTAATTAGGTATTTGTTTTTAGCAATGATAAAGGGTAAAGGGATATTCCCATTGGTATGGATAGCTCCTAGAGGATTAATTACTGTATTACTATTTTTTTCTATTCCAAATGGTATGATTGATGGCCATGGGAATCTTTTGGAACAATATAATCCAGATTATGATTATACATTAAATGCATTTGATCAAGGTATTCTGCTTTACACAATATTATTATCAAGTGTTGTTATGGCTATTTCTCTTATTTTAAATAGAGGAGAAAAGGTGAAAGATGTTTTAATAGATTCTATTTTATTAAAAAACAATGAAAATCTTATTGAGGATAAAATCCATAATGCGCTAACTAATTCTGATAGTAAAGAAAAGCCTTTAAATAAAAAGGAAGATAAGTAGTCTTTCTTAAATAGTGATACAGATACTTTTTTACTAAATTTGCCCCAAATTTTAAAAAATAAAAGACATGCCAGAAACAATGGAACAAATAGACATCAAGAATGCTTTAAACTCATTGGGGATAAAGCCTAGTAACAATGGATCTGCTGTAGGAGCTCATTGGTTTACGACTAGAGGTGAGGTAATTGATTCTTTGTCTCCAGTAGACGGAAGTTTAATTGCTACAATAAATTCAGCAACTTCTGCAGAATATGACGCATGTATAGAAAAAGCTCAAGAAGCTTTTGAAAGCTGGAGAATGGTTCCAGCTCCTAAAAGAGGAGAAATCGTAAGACAGTTTGGAGAATTATTAAGAGAGAAAAAAGAACCCCTTGGTCAATTGGTTTCTTATGAAATGGGAAAATCTTATCAAGAAGGATTAGGAGAAGTTCAGGAAATGATCGACATATGTGAGTTTGCGGTTGGTTTATCGAGGCAGCTTCATGGATTAACTATGCATTCAGAAAGAGCTTTACATAGAATGTATGAACAATACCATCCTTTAGGAATTGTCGGTATTATCTCGGCATTTAATTTCCCTGTAGCTGTTTGGGCATGGAATACTGCTTTAGCATGGGTTTGTGGTGATGTTTGTATATGGAAACCTTCAGAAAAAACTCCTTTATGCGCTATAGCTTGTCAGAATATTATAGCTCAGATCATTAAAGAAAATAATCTTCCAGATGGAATTTCATCTGTTGTTATTGGAGGAGCAGATTTAGGGATAAAAATGTCTGAAGATCAAAGAGTTCCTTTGGTGTCAGCTACTGGGTCTACAAGAATGGGAAAAGCTGTAGGAAAAGCTGTAGGAGCAAGGTTAGGGAAATCATTATTAGAATTAGGTGGTAATAATGCAATAATTTTATCTCCTAGCGCTGATCTTAAAATGGTAATTCCTGCAATAGTTTTTGGCGCTGTTGGTACTACTGGACAAAGATGTACTTCTACGAGAAGACTTATTATTCATGAGACTATTTATGATGAGGTAAAGCAAGCGCTAGTTAATGCATATGGGCAATTAAAAATAGGAAATCCATTAGATGAATCAAATCATGTAGGGCCATTAATTGATAAAGATGCCGTAAATATGTATCTAGAGGCAATTGAAAAAGCAAAAGAAGAGGGAGCTGAAATTTTATTAGAAGGAGGTGTTCTATCTGGATTAGGATATGAAAGTGGCTGTTATGTAAAACCAGTAGTTGCAGAAGCTAAAAATCAATTTAAGATCGTTCAGCATGAAACATTTGCTCCAATTCTTTATTTGATCAAGTATAGCGGTGAGGTTAAAAATGCAATAGAAATTCAAAATGCAGTTCCTCAAGGATTGTCCTCTGCAATTATGACAACTGACATGAGAGAACAAGAAGCGTTTTTATCACACCTAGGTTCTGATTGTGGAATTGCTAATGTAAATATTGGTACATCAGGCGCTGAAATAGGAGGAGCATTTGGAGGTGAAAAGGAAACAGGAGGTGGTAGAGAATCTGGCTCTGATGCTTGGAAAGTCTATATGAGAAGACAAACCAACACTATTAATTGGGGGACAGAGTTGCCTTTAGCTCAAGGAATTAAATTTGAGCTTTAAAGTCATTTAAGGTTAATTGAGTTTATGGGTAATCCCTAAACCAATTACATTCATGATTAGAGGATTGTAAGAATTTAATTCTTTATTTCTTAAATATTTTATATCAAGAAATAGAGAACGATTTAGCTTATATTCAATTCCAAGACCAAGTCTATTCTTATCATATTTTGGGCCAGCTAAATTATTTATATGAAAAAAGAATTCATTGAATAAAAAAGCTTTTATTTTTTTATTGATTTTATAAGCAGTTTTAATCCTTATTCTTTCAAAGAATTGATTGACTTCATTGGGGATTAAATTATACTGAGCCCTATTTCGTAAGAGAAAAGTTAGCTCACCTATTTTATGCCTAAAAGTGAGGTCAGTATGAAAACGATTTTGAAAAATATTACTGTATTCTTCATTAACACTTTTCGCTCTATATGCAAATGCAGTTCTGAAAAATGAATTTAGTTTCACTTTCGCAGAAAATTCTGAAAATAATTGTCTGATTTCAGTAGAGTTATTAATAGTCCTTAATTCAAACCGTCCATTTAAGGAAACTTTTTTATTTACACCATAACTAAAGTCAGTGCGTAACCAATTGCCAAAATCTTCATTATTAATTTGAGATGATGCAAGCCCAGGAAATAACAGTATCAATAAGAAAGATAAACGATACATTTTAAATGTTTAATAATTAGCAATAACAATATCCTCTAATATTACTGTTTCGTTTCGGGACCCAATAGTGGTGTTTATTTTTATAAGGCTATCCTGTCCATTTGGGCAATTTAAACATTCGCTATAGGTAAAAACCTCATAATTCCCCTGGTTTAGATATTTAAATTCAAAAGTACCATCATGACTTGTGCTAACATCATCATCATATGTATTGTCATTATCTCCATAAATTATGTAAACATCATGATCTTGTGCTTCATAGGAATCGCCAGTTGGGTTTCCTAGAGCATTATAATTGTTAACAATAATTTTCCCTTTAATTGTAGCTTGACCTCCTACTCCAGGAGACTTTGTGCATGATATTATAAATAGTAGTGTAAATAAATAAACAGAACCAGTATAAACTTTCTTGGTATTAAGCATAGAGTAATTTTTTTTAAATGACATTATCAATTAAACTCAAAAAAAAATAAAAAGTTGTAAAGAGGAAATTAATATCCAATTTTTTCTTTTAATCTATTGAGTGTAGTTTGGGCTATTTCTTTAGCTTTATGTGAACCTTCTTTCAAAATCACATCCAATTTTTCTTTATTGGACATATAGTAATTAAATTTCTCCCTAGGAGACTTATATTTTTCAATTATTAGGGTTAAAAGTTCTCTTTTAGCATGCCCCCATCCATACCCACCAGCTTTTAATTTTCTAGCCATTTCTTTACTTTCTTCAGAAGAGGCTAATAATTCATACAATTTAAAAACAGTAGAATTACCCGGCTCTTTAGGATCCTCTAAAGGAATGTCATCAGTAATAATATCTTTATTTATTACTTTTTTTATTTCTTTTTCTGATTGAAATATATCAATAATATTGTTTCTAGATTTACTCATTTTTTCACCATCTGTTCCAGGAATAAGCATAGTGTCTTCTTTTAGAAGGGGTTGAGGAACAACAAATAAATCTGGATATCTGTGATTAATTCTTGAAGCTACATCTCTTGTCATCTCTAAATGCTGTAATTGATCTTTTCCTACAGGAACAAAATCAGCATCGTACAAAAGAATATCTGCAGCCATTAACATAGGATATACAAAAAGTCCAGCATTTACATCTTCAAGTCGATTGGATTTATCTTTAAATGAATGAGCTAATTTTAAACGTTGATATGGATAAAAACAATTGAGGTACCAAGCTAATTCTGTGCACTCTACAACATCTGATTGCCTGTAGAAAACAGTTTTTTGAGGGTCAAGACCAAATGCTAACCAGGCAGCGGCAACAGCATAAGTGTTTCTTTTTAATTCTTCTGAGTCTTTAATCTGAGTAAGAGAATGTAAGTCAGCAATAAATAAAAAAGAATCGTTTTTAGGGTCATTAGAAATTTCAATCGCAGGGAGAATTGCTCCCAGTATATTCCCTAAATGAGGTGTTCCAGTACTTTGTATCCCAGTTAAAATTCTAGACATTTGAAATTTTAATTATAAAAACAAAATTAATCGTTTACCTTAAAAAAGAAGTACCATATTTAAAATTATAATATTAAACGGTAAATTTATAGTTAACTTATGAAAGGAATTAAGGTATTCATATCATTTTTTTATAGAATTTATTTTGGATTAATATTTTTTATCACGGGTTTGTTCTTTCTTCCTTTATTAATGACATTTGTAAGGGGGGAATCGAAATATAAAACGGCTTTTTTATTAAAGAAGATCTGGGCAAAAGTGATTTGTGTTTTAGTATTAGTAAGGGTTAAAGTAATAGGAAGAGAAAACTTCCCTACAGATTCAACATATATTGTTTGTCCTAATCATTCTTCCTATCTTGATATTATTTTAATGTATCAAATTATCCCTAATGAATTTGCTTTTTTAGGAAAAGCCGAGGTGCTAAGATGGCCAATTATAAATTTATTTTTTAAAAGAGGTATAGACATACCCGTTTATCGTTATAGTATTAAAAGAGCGAAAGAATGTATTGATCTTTCTGAAATTGCACTTAGCAAAGGAAGGTCGGTTGCTATTTTTCCAGAAGGGGGTATGGTTAGGTCAAAAAAATTAAGAAGATTTAAAAATGGAGCTTTCTCTCTTTCTGTTCATACAAATAAGCCAATAATCCCTATTACATTTAAAAATAATTATGATCTATTTACGGATCATTCTGATTTTCTAGGCATTTGTAGACCCGGTATTGCTAATGTCACAATACATAAACCCTTAGACCCAAATTCGTTTCCAGAAAAAGATTTAATATCTTTGAGGAATCATACGTATAATGTCATCAAAAAAGAACTGAATTATGAAGCTTAATGAAAAAATCGTAGATAAGATCGCATCGCTTTCAAAGCTTGAATTTAAGGATAAAGAAAAAGCCATGATCATTAGTGATATGAATAAAATGCTTGAATTTGTAGATCAGCTAAAAGAGCTTAATACAGATCAAGTTGCACCATTAATCCATATGAGTGAGGAAGTTAATATTTTAAGAGAAGATGAGGTCGTTGAAACAATAAGGCAAGAAGATGCTTTGAAAAATGCACCTTCAAAAGATTCAACTTATTTTAAGCTTCCAAAAGTATTGGATAAAAAAGCTTAACAGAATTCTTCAAAAGCAGCTGTTAGATTTTCGGCAATTAGTTCTGCAGGTCTACCTTCAATATGATGTCTTTCAATGAAATGAACCAATTTGCCATCTTTAAATAAAGCCATACTAGGAGAAGATGGAGGATAGGGTAAACAATATTTTCTTACCTGGTTAGTGGCTTCTGTATGAACACCAGCAAAAACAGTAAGTAATTGATCTGGTTTTTTAGTATTGTTGATTGCCATTTTAGCTGCTGGTCTAGCATTTCCAGCTGCACAGCCACATACGGAATTAACAACAACTAAAGCTGTTCCAGAAGCTTCATTTATTGCCTGATCAACATCATCGGAAGTTATCAATTCATTAAAACCTTCAGTGGTTAAATCTTCTCTCATAGGAGCAACTAGTTCTGGTGGATACATACTATTGTGTTTTTTATAATTGCTGGCAAAATTAAGGATTTATTTTTTAAAAAATAATGAGAAATAAGTTATTAATCCAAGTAATAAGTACTTTCTTCTGGCCTTAAAGCTCTTTTGAACCATAAGGGTCTCCTTAGATTGTCAGGGCCAGGTGCTGGTCTTGTCTTGCTTAGCCATTCCTTATAAACTTGAAAAGACTTGTTAGTGTCAACAAAAATATCTCCATACTTATCTTCAGGCCTGGCTTTTTCTAATTTAACTTTCTGATGCCAACAGTGCATACCACTTATTGGGTCTGGATGAACAGGAAAGGTTATGTTTTGATGAACACCACCATCATTCCAGAATATTCTAGAGGAATCAGGATCTGTACTTTTGTAAGGTTTAATGCCATCTATTGTTGACATCTTCCATTGTCCATCTTTTAGATGATTTATTTCAACAGTATTGGTAGCCCATCTATTTCCTGTTTTATCTTGAGGTCTTCTCCACCTTCCTATATGATGAGAGCATGCCACTACACCAGGCTTCATGCTTTCAGTTACCCATACCTTATCTACAAAATATCCTATGTCTGTATTTACCCTTAAGAGATCATCAGTTTCAATCCCAAGCAATTTAGCATCGGATGTATGTATCCATATAGGATTTCTATTTGCCATTTCAGTAAGCCATTTCGCGTTGGCAGATCTTGAGTGAATAAGTACAGGTAACCTAAATGTAGGAACCAAAGGGAATTCACCTTTTTCCTTATTAATATTATCTGGATGAATATGGCTTTTTATGTAGGTAGGAATAGCATATTCTGGCCATTTCCAATCTATCATGGTCTGAGAAAAGAATTCTTGTTTTCTAGAAGGAGTAGGAAATCCAACACAAGGCTTATCATTGATCATGACTCCTATAGATTCACCATTTTTAATAATCACATTATTTTCTGGATCTATATGCGTGTCTTTCATTTGCTCATCACTTAGAGAGTTAAGGTTTTTATTATAAGCCACCTTCTCTATTTCATAGGCTCCATATTTTCTCATATAGTCTAAAGGAGTAAATCCTTCTTTTGAAGCAGTTTCAGAAAGTCCAGGAATATTTTCAAAGATATATTGATAGTATTCATCAATTGTGATCTTTTCTCCTTTTCTATATGGAGATTCAAAGTGTTTTTTAATTCCTAGACTGCCGTCAGGGTCTATTCGCCAAGAAAGTTCTATCCAGAATTCATCTTCTTCCCATACCTCGCCAGGGTTTACATCATAAGTAAAATTAAATTTTTTGCCATTTTTCCTAGCAACTTCTCTAAGAACAGGTTGCCGGAACGCCACCCACATACCTGAGTGAGTTGCATAACTATTTATGTCGTGTCTCTCAGCCGAATGACCCATAGGCAATACATAATCAGCGTAATAAGCAGTTTCATTCCAGGTAGGAGTCATAGCAGCATGTATTCCAAATTTATCTTCGTCCACAAATGCTTCCATCCAGGAAAAACCATCAGGATAAGTCCATACAGGGTTGAAAACCCTGCTGAAATAAACATCCATTTTACCTCTATTTTCTTTTAGGAAGTGAGGGAGTAGAAAGCTCATTTCAAAAAAGGCAAGTGGATATTCGTCAGGAAAATGTAGGTTGTTCCAAAATTTTTGTGCTGGTGGGTTGTCAAAGAATTTTGGTTTGAATTTATTCCATGCATTAGGAGATGTCCCTCCTTCAGTTCCAACACTTCCAGTAAGAACATTTAAGAAATGTAAACACCTTGATACAGCCCATCCACCCAAATTCCCACTTCCTGCACTTCTCCAGTTATGAGTTGCAAATTGAGAGCCAGCTTTTCCGATTTCTCTAGCGATCTCAATAATAGTCTCTTTTTTAATTCCGCTCTCCTTTGCTGCAAATTCAGGAGTATATTCTTTGTATACATCTTTAAGAGTTTCAATAAAGTCATTAAATGCAGGCTTTTTTTCAGGAGATTTAAATTTTAAATATTCTTTCCAGTTTACCCAGTCATGTAAATATTCTTTATTATATAACTTTTCATCAAGTATGATCTTAGCCATTGAAAGCAATAATGCTGCTTCGGACCCTGGATATGTTGGCATCCAGTAATTAGCCATACTTGCAGTATTTGATAGCCTTGGATCCATTACAGCAAGTTTCGCCCCTTTCATCATCCCTTCAATTATCCTTTGAGCATGAGGATTAAAATAATGACCAGACTCTAAATGAGCACTTATTAATAAGATGAATTTTGCATTGGCATGATCAGGAGAAGGTCTGTCATATCCATGCCATAAATTATAACCAAATCTGGCACCAGATGAACAAATATTGGTATGGCTATTATGACCATCAACCCCCCAAGCTTTTAGTACTCTATCCATATATCCCTCATGACCAGGTCGTCCCACATGATAGGCTATTTCATTATTTCTTCCCTCCTTAAGTGCTTTTCTAATCCTGCCTGCTATGTCATCTAGCACTTCATCCCAGCTTACTCTTTTCCAATTACCTTCTCCTCTTTTTCCAGTTCTTTTTAATGGGTATAGAATTCGGTCTGTATCTTTGATCTGATTTATGGTTGCTGGACCTTTTGCACAATTTTTCCCTCTACTACCAGGGTGGTAGGGATTGCCTTCAAATTTCCTAATTGATCCATCTTCTTTATCTACATATGCTAAAAGACCACAGGCAGATTCACAATTAAAACAAGTGGTAGGAACGATAGAGTAATGTTTCTTCTTCTTCTTTGGCCAGCTTTTTGGGTCGTAATCTACAAAATCATCCCATTGTTCAGGAGGTGGGTAATTGGTTAATTTTCCTTTAGGAGCTAGTTTATTAATCTCTACTTCCTTGTCATCATGCAGTGAAGGAATCAGTTTTAACTTTTCCGATATAGTTTCTATAATACTATGTTTTCGTTTTCTTCCCATATTTTATGTAAGAGGTATTCTTTGGGGAGCTTCTACCCAAAGATGTTGAGTTGCGAATATTCCGATAAAACATAGTGCGCTACTAATGGCTATAAATAAAGGTAGCCCTGAAAAAATAAGACCTAATGGCATTAAATTACCTAAGATTATAGCGACTAACCAAAAGACTTGACTATATCTTCCTTTTGCTATTAACTTTAATGCTTTTTTTGAATCAGATGAATGGTTTAGAATTTTGAATTCACTGAAAATGATAATAAGATTTAGAACAATTGAGGCAGCAAAAGTAAGCTGAGAAAAATGTAAGAAAGTAGATTGGAAATTCAAGAAGAATGAAAGCAGGATAAACAAAGAAGACCCTGCCATTAAACTATGAACAAGCATATGAAAAGCAGATAATGGGCTTTGCCAAAGGTCGCGACCTTTAGCTTGCCTAAACAAGAAAGCGGTATAGATAGAAGTGATAATTGCAAAAACAGAAGTGATACTTAAAACGATAAATTGATACTTTAAACTTACATCCATAAATATTAATAATCCACTTAGAGATAAACAGATACCAAAAATAGTAATAGAATATCCACCTTTAACTAGCCAGGATTTCCAATGCGGTCTTAATAAAATAAATAAAAATCGTTTAGGCTGGTCTAAGTCCATTATCAATAATATACCTGTAATAGTTAGAAAAAATAAGCCAGCAGCAATTCCAATATATAAGGTTGTAGTTGCATTACTAATATTTAAAGCCAATTGCCCTGTATAATCCCCTTGAAAAGAGAAATTAGAGAAAAGGCTCAAAAACGCAATTAGAAATGAACCAGTTGATATGGCTTTAGTCCAAACATAGGAAGAGACTTCCCAACCCCAAAGTATACCTTTGTCTGGAGTGTCAAAAACCCTTTTTGATTTTTCCATTAATACTTCAACAGACGTTTTTCTTTCTTTTTTAGCCGTTATTTCATCTGCTGAAAAAAGTTTTGGGTCTAGTTGTTCAGTCATTTCTAAAAGACTTTTACCTTTAGTTAAGGACTCTGCAAATTTCGAAAAATGCCCAACTCCTGTAGATTGAGAATTCCATATGTATTGATTAGAAGGTTCAGACTTTGAAGGGATTAAAGATTCATCTTGTGCATTTATGTAAAATAAATTTGGGATAGTATCTTTTTCTTTTTTTCTAACTTTCACATCATGTTTTGAAAGCAGCACAGCAATTTCAGATTTCGGGTCATTCATGTTTCCCGAAACGATGGCCTCTTCAGGACATACTATTACGCAGGCTGGTTCTAGACCTACATCAACTCTGTGAGCACAGTAATTACATTTTGCTGCAGTTTTTGTTTCTGGATCTATATAAAGCGCATCATATGGGCAAGCCTGCATACAAGATTTACATCCAATACATCTGTCATTGTCAAAATCTACAATTCCATCTTCTCTTATGAATAGTGCCTCGGTAGGGCAAATACTTACGCAAGGGGCATTAGTACAATGATTACAACGCATTACTGAGAACAATCTTCTTGATTCTGGGAAAATCCCTTTTTCGACCTGTTTTACGTAAGTTCTATTTACTCCAACTGGAACTTCATGTTCGGATTTACAAGCAACAGTACAGGCATGACAACCAATACATTTTCTATTGTCTATTATGAAGCCATATTTAACATCATTGGTTGTTGGTGAAAGAACTGAATTCTTTGAATGACCATTTTCCATTTAATGTTGCTTTTAAGTATTATAGCTTTAAAAGTAAATAAAAAAAAGTGGATTTATAATATTATAATATACTTCTTAATTAGGGTTTATGCGTTTATTTATAAAGAAGGATTTAAGTAGTTGAGAACAATCATCAGCAAGTATTCCTCCAGACACTTTAGTTGAAGGATGAATGATCTTGTTGTTAATAGATTGAAAACCCCTTTTCTCATCCTTTGCCCCATAAATAATTTCTCCGATCCTGGTCCAGAATGCTGCTCCTGCGCACATCACACAGGGTTCTAATGTTACATATAATGTGCACTCTGTTAAATATTTGTTTTGAAGGTATTCACTTGCTGCTGTAAAAACCTGCATTTCTGCATGTGCTGTAAAGTCAGTAAGTTGTTCAGTGAGGTTATGAGCCCTGGCAATGATTTTGTTTTTTGAAACAATTATAGCTCCCACAGGCACTTCATCTTTTTCATAAGCTAACTGCGCTTCTGTTATAGCTCTTTTCATAAAATAT
>Ga0206679_10001049_pt1 | contig 22983 bp, 15 predicted proteins | sample M110012015metaG_FD_155464 | JGI IMG/M metagenome (GOLD analysis project Ga0206679, IMG submission 155464) | Ammonia-oxidizing marine archaeal communities from Monterey Bay, California, United States - M1 100m 12015 | ecosystem: Environmental > Aquatic > Marine > Intertidal zone | place: USA... | reverse complement strand
CGAGCTTCACTGCTCGAAATCATGTCCATTCCATCTTGGATGCGCTGCATTGCTTCTTCGTTCTTCTTGTTCTTAAGATCTTCTTTAGACTCCTCACAGTATGTAAGAAGATTCTCAATCAAGTTGACGTCGTCATCAGTCATACGACCTTGTGAGCGTTTTTGGTACTCCTTTAGGAAGTATTCAACTCCGTCCACATCGTATACTACGTAGTCATACTTGTCTTCTATAGATCCTTCAGCAGTCAAAACTTTTGTTTCGAAAACATTTCCTCTAAACGCTCTAAACTCACTCTTGTCTTCTGGAGAAAGCGGACGATAAACATCCAAAACCCACTCGCTTACATTTCCAGCCATGTTGTAAAGACCGTAATCGTTAGGAGCATATTGGAATACCGGAGCTGTAATGCCGGCATTGTCATTCAGAGCGCCTGCAACACCCATGTAGTCACCGCGACCACGAACGAAGTTAGCATTCATCTCACCGTAGAATTTACTACCACCGTTGTCATTACGCACATAGTGACCACTCCATGGGTAGTACTTTCTTTCGGTAATCAACTCTTGATAGGAGTTCCCAATCAAACCTAGAGCAGCATATTCCCATTCTGCTTCAGTTGGTAGTCTATATCGAGGAAGAAGAATTCCGTCTTCCATCTTTACGTTTCTAAAACCAGATCCGTTTGGATTTAGGTCCTCGATTCCATCTGCAGCTTTATCCCCCTCATACTGACCAGCATAATACGCGTCAGTTGTAAAGTGATCCTCGTCAACCTGAGCCGCTGGGTTGTGGTTCAAAAGGCCTTCGCGAATAAGAATAAGCTCGTTTACACGGTCAGATCTCCAAGAACAGTAGTCACTTGCTTGCAGCCAGCTAACACCTACTACAGGATAATTTCTGTAAGCCGGGTGACGCAGGTAGTAATCAACGTATGGTTCGTTGTACTCCATTTTCTCACGCCAAACCAAAGTGTCTGGAAGTGCTTTGTTTACGATTTCCGGGTATGAATCTCCATAGATTCTGTTGAGCCAGTATAGATACTCCAACCAACTAAGATTCGTCACCTCGGTCTCATCCATGTAGAATGAACTGACAGTTACCCTTCTTGGGATGTTGTCCCAGTTGAAATTCACATCGTCTTCAACTCGACCCATTGTGAACGTTCCCCCTTCAATAAGGACGAGTCCTGGACCAGTTTCTTGTTCAACGAAAGGAGCTTTTTCAAAACCACCGTTATTTAGGTCATTGTGCGCCCAACCGGTAGAGCCTGAACGCTCTTTTCCGCATGAAGACAAAAGAATCATTCCTCCAAGGAGCAGTAGAGCAGGTGTGTTCTTCAAAATTTTCATGATTTCCCAGATTTAAATATACCTCACAAGTACTTTTCTAAACTAAAACGAAGGACAGCTTATTGTCCTGAATTTGGTTCTTTTCGGTCGACAGTCGAACTGAATTGTCATCGAAATTTCATGGGAACCACCCGTAGCAGGGGTCAGTTCTGACACAGTTACATCGTAACTATATCCAAATCGAATGACATCAGTCTGAATACCCACCGTAGCGATAAATGCATCGCGGTAATCACTAAATAGGATACCTCGATACCAGATTCCACCAACAAGTGGACCTTTCCTTACGTAAAGCCCGATATTAAGTTGCTGAAATTCACCCTGACGTCTATAAAGTACGTTTGGAGAAATGCTTGATTCACTATAGCGGTTTCGCTTATCGATTGGGATAACAACACCCGCGTGACCTGTCCATTTCATAGGAAGACGGCTCGTGCCAACTACCAAAGATTCGTTAGGCTCAGTCAAGTGATGAGCAGCAAAACCGAAGTAAAGCTTCTCACTGAATCCCAAAATTCCTGCTGAAAAGTCGACGTTGTTTACGCTTCCTCCTCTAGGAATATCTTGAGTTTCGTAAATAAAGCCTTTTCGTGGGTCGATCATATCTCCAAATGTCAATTTGCTCCAATCAAGAGCTTTTTGGAAATAAGTCGCCTGAAATCCTGCTTTGAGCGAAAAATTACGGCTAATCGGTTGCTGGTATGAATAAATACCACTTACCGTAGTAGTGTTCAATGTACCTCGACCAGCACGGTCGTTAGTTACAAGTAAACCTAAACCACCTTGAATCGTCTCAACGTGTTGATCATAACTGGCACTGGTCGTTACAAACGTTCCAGTCAACGCCGGCCATTGGTTCCTATAGTTCATTACAAGTCGTGGACAACGCGCTGTTCCTGCGAAAGCAGGGTTTAAGTACAGCGGATTGGCATAGAATTGAGTGAATTCTGGATCCTGCGCCTGAGTTTCAGACGTTAAGCCGAAGGAGAGTAGAAAGGTAACACCAGCAACTAGTAAAAATCTCTTCTGCAACATAGTGTCGGTTTTCATTCTGAATGAAGTAGCAATAATACAAATTTATAATCCGTGCTATTTTCAGAGGTTACGCAATATACAGACCCCCGTTTCGTTTACTTTGTTGCTTCATTCAAAACAGAAATCAATTAATGTTTAAGCTTCTCAGCCTTTGTCTTGTAACTACACTACTCTTATTTGGTTACACCTCATTTGCTCAAGACTCATTCGAAATCGTTGGCAAATTAACATGGGGAGACCTAGGATTAAGTAGGTCATCGTCTGACAGTCAGTCACTTAGCTTCGAAAATTCGGTCTTGGATCCTGCCTTTTTAGGGCTTCCAACTCGCTATCATGAGTATAAAATTTCCTCTTCTTACAAGGAGGCAAACTTTATTTTGACGGACGCTGAGTATGCTCCTTTGAATGAAAAATTACTGTCTCTAAACCAAAAGAGAATCCTCGAAAACGAAGTTATCATCAAGTCGAGGGTGACAAAAGGAAGGGAAGAAAAGTTTGTTTCAGCGGCAATTCTCCCATTTCGAATCAACCCAACATCAGGAAATCTAGAGCGATTAATCAGCTATTCTGGCACCTTGACATTGAACAATAATCGAACTACTAGTTCGGGTAGAACTACGGTCGATTCGAGCATATTGGGACAAGGAGAGTGGTATAAAATTGCCGTCGGTAGAGACGGCGTTTATAGAATCGACTATAACCTCCTTGAGGAATTGGGTGTTGATGTTGCCAATTTGAACCCACAGAACATCAATCTCTATGGAAATGGCGGTGAGTTGTTGCCTTTTGAGAATTGGGAGCCGAGAAGCGATGACTTAATTAAAAACAACATTTATGTCTCTGCAGATGGGAGCGATTCTTTCTCTCTTGGAGATTTTATCCTTTTCTATGGTAAAGGTCACGAAAAATGGAGGCTGGAGCAGGGCACGAACACGCCTGACCGATTCAAGCACATCAATCATTACTACTCAGATTCGGCCTATTACTACTTGAGAGTAGACGACGAGCTCCCTCAACGTATTCCAGATATTTCTTCTTCTGAATCACACACACATACCGTCAATAGATTCCAGGATTATCGCGTGATCGAGAATGATCTAACCAACTTGAATAAGTCTGGTCGCAGTTTTTATGGAGAGCATTTCGATATTAATCTGTCTTATTCTTTCACTTTTGATATCCCAAATGTGATCCAAGACACAGCGATCCTGCACATGCAAACTGTTGCACGTTCGAATGGGGCGGCAAGCACGTTTACCGCTAGTATTGCTGGCGTCCAGCTTGAGGTCACTCCGAATCCAACCAGTACAGGTGCTACGGCCAACGTAGCAAATGTGGAGAGTGATTTTCTGAAATTCGTGCCTAATTCAAACGATTTAGGGATCTCGGTGACATTCGCCCCGGCGGCATCGGGAGCAGAGGGTTGGCTTGATTTTCTTGAGCTTAACGTAACACGAGATCTCAAGATGAGCGGAAATCAGATGATATTCCGTGACACTGCCAAGGTGCAAGAAGGAAACATCGGCCTTTTCGAAATCAGCAACGCATCTCTCATTCACGAGGTTTGGGATGTAACAGATTTTACCCAATCTAGAAGAATCGAAATTGAGGCTGAAGGTGACTTGGCGACTTTTAAAATGCCAACAGACACTATTCGTCAATATATCAGCTTCACGAATAGCAACTACTTGATTCCAAGAGCTGTGGGTCAAGTTGAAAATCAGAACCTTCACGCACTTGAAGATATCGACATGGTCATCCTCTCAAGTCCGCTTCTAGTGGCAGAATCTCAAGAGATTGCCACGATTCACGAAGAAGAGGGCTTGAACGTTGTTGTTGTGACACCCATGCAGGTATACAATGAGTTTAGCAGCGGAAATCCTGATGTGACTGGTATCAAGATGTTTATGAAGCATCTTTATGAGAAGGCTGAGGGCGATGCGGATCTACTTCCTCAATACCTACTAATCATGGGTGACGGAGCGTATACAGGTAATAAGTCGGTGAATTCGAGCAACTCATTTGCCGTTATCACTTATCAAAGTGCCAATTCAGTCAGCCCAACAGGATCATTTGTATCGGACGATTATTTCGCTTTTCTAGATCCAGATGAGAGTGAGGAATATGGAGATAAGCTGGACGTAGGCGTGGGTAGGATTCCAGCAGAATCTAATCAAGAAGCTACTGACTACATCGAAAAACTACGGATTTACATCAGTGAGAATACGTCTATCGATGGCGATGCCTTTTGTCTTGGTGATGAAGCCTTGTCTCCCTATGGTCCTTGGAGAAATGATATTGTGCTAGTGGCTGATGATCAAGATGGAAATGGAGTTCCCAATGAAAGCTCTCACATGACCCATAGCGATCAATATGCGGATTCGATTTATGCTAAGTACAATGATTTTAATGTGATCAAGATCTACCTTGATGCATATCAACAAGAGTCTACTCCTGGTGGCGAACGTTATTCTGCAGCTGCAGAGGCTATTAAACAACGTGTTCAAAACGGGGCATTACTAGTCCAATACACAGGTCACGGGGGTGAAAAGGGGTGGTCGCACGAGAGAGTGCTTGATATACCTACAATTCAGGCCTGGACTAATATTAATAAGTTGCCTGTATTTATGACTGCTACATGCGAGTTGGCTCGATTTGATGATCCGTCCTTTAAGTCCGCAGGAGAAGTGTTAGTCATGAACCCAACAGGAGGCGCGATTGCGATGTTGACAACAACTCGCATTGTGTTTAGTGCCGCAAACCACTCTTTGGCCAAGGCTTTCTATCTCAAATGTTTTGAAGATGAAGTCGATCCAGACATTCGATTAGGAGACATCAGCCGATTCACCAAGAACCATGAAGGGGTACCGAATTCTTCGAATAAGAGGAATTTCACCTTGCTCGGAGATCCTGCTCTGAAAATGTCCTATCCGAAGTTTGATGTCTTTACCACCCATATGAACGATGTTGAAATCACGGAAGTGCCGGACACAGTAAAGAGTTTGCAGGAAGTTTCTGTCAAAGGCTACGTGGGCACGACTGATGGTACGTTGATTACCGAATTCAATGGATTCGTTTACCCTACGGTATATGACAAGCGCTCCGAGGTCGTGACGCTCAATAACGACGTCGATGGGATCGATTACGAATTTGAGATGTTTAAGAATGTCATCTACAAGGGTAAAGCGAGCGTTTCTAATGGCGAATTTGAATTCAATTTCATCATTCCAAAAGACATTAACTACAATTTTGGAGAAGGTCGTATCAGTTACTATGCTGTCGCTGGGAACGCAGATGCACATGGGCATTCTGAAAAATTCATTATTGGTGGCTCTTTAGATGGTGTTGAGCTCAATACGGTTGGTCCTGACATCAATTTATTTTTAAATGACACGACATTCGTTTACGGAGGTATTACTAACGAAAGCCCGCTGATTTTGGCCAAAGTTTTTGACGAGAATGGGATCAATACGGTTGGAAATGGAATTGGACACGACATTACAGCGACGATCGACGAGCAGACTGATGATCAAATAGTGTTGAATGACTTTTATGAAGCGGATCTCAACACCTACCAGAGTGGAGATGTACGATATCAACTGACAGGCTTGTCAGAGGGGACCCATAATCTGAAGGTTAAAGTTTGGGATGTCCATAATAATTCATCGGAAGCGTATACCGAATTTGTCGTGGCATCCAGCGGAGGGCTTGCCTTGGATCATGTCTTGAATTATCCGAATCCCTTTACAACAAGAACGGAGTTTTTCTTCGAGCATAATCAAGCCTGCGAAGTATTAGATGTACGAATACAAGTCTTCACGATCAGTGGAAAGGTTGTAAAAACCATAGATCGTGTCGTGTATTCAGAGGGATTTCGCAGCTCGCCAATAGAATGGGATGGAAAAGATGACTTCGGAGATAAGATTGGCAAGGGTGTTTACGTTTACAGAGTGCATGTTCAAACTCCTGAAGGTCAGAAGGCAGAACAATTTGAAAAACTCGTCATGCTAAACTAACATAACCTTACCACTTTGAATCCGTATAATTGCACGCTCAAAAAAGATTACCAAAATGCTGAATAAGAACACAGTACTCGCTCTCTTGATGGTGGTTTTCGCCTCTCAAGCGTATTCACAGCTAGTGAGTCAAAATGATCGTGCGCAGCAAGTCCAGCTTAATACAATCACGACCGCAGTTCCATTTTTAATGATTGCTCCCGATAGTCGATCAGGTGGTATTGGGGATGCAGGAGTTGCCCTTTCGCCAGATGCAGGCGGTCTCCATTGGAATCCAGCGAAATTGGCTTTTGCTGAAAACGATTTCGAAGTCGCTCTTTCCTATAGCCCATGGCTGAGAACCTTGGTTCAAGATATGAACTTGGCTTATCTAGGGGGGTACAAGAAACTGAATAAGACCCAGGCTGTTGGTGCAGCATTGCGCTTCTTCTCATTAGGGAATATCACGTTTACCGACGAAACAGGAACAGCAATCCGAGATTTTAAACCAAGTGAGTTTAGTCTTGATTTTGCTTTTTCTCAGAAGCTCAGCGATAATTTCGCTGGTGGAATCGGCGCTCGATTCATCAATTCAAATCTTACTGGCAGCACCAATATCCAAGGTGCTGAGTCAAAGCCTGGTCGATCGGTAGCGGTTGATGTATCGATTTTCTATACCAACGACGATGTTGAGTTAGGTGATCGAGATGCTATTCTAAACATCGGAGCCAATATTTCGAATATCGGAGCAAAGATGAGCTACACAGAAACGGCAGAAAGAGATTTTATACCAACAAACCTAAAGCTTGGAACAGCGCTTACTTTGCTACTAGATCAGTACAATGAGTTGACCTTCACAGTTGATGCCAACAAGCTTTTGGTTCCAACACCACCTGAGTATCGCTCAGACGAGCCCGATGTGATCGCATCAGGGTTTGATCCAAACGTTGGTGTGGCTACAGGGATGATACAGTCGTTTTATGATGCTCCTGGTATCGTGACTTACGATAATCAAGACAATGTGATGATCGAGAACGGAAGTGTTTTAAAAGAAGAGCTTCGCGAGATTAATCTCGGTGGTGGAATGGAGTACTGGTACGATAAGCAGTTTGCTTTCCGTTGCGGATACTTCTACGAGCATTATACAAAGGGGCATCGTCAGTTTATCACGCTAGGAGCTGGGCTTAAGTACACGGTTTTCGCCATTGACATGTCTTATTTGATTTCAACGACTCAACAAAACCCACTTGCCAACACATTACGATTTAGCTTGAAGTTTGAGTTTGATGACTCGAAGTTGGTTGATCGAAGCGAGATATAAATTCTCCGTTAAAGAAATAGTAAGCCCTGCTGGATGAACTTCTGGCAGGGCTTTTTGTTGGCTAAAATTGCGGGTACGTGATCGATAACTAAGTAGTTAATCTATTAGCTTCGCTTCATGAATATTAGGGTAGGATTTGGATACGATGTACATCAATTAGCCCTCGGCGAAGAGCTCTGGCTAGGAGGGATTCTATTACCTCACGAAAAGGGAGCGGTAGGCCATTCTGATGCGGATGTTTTGCTGCATGTTATTTGTGACGCCCTGTTGGGAGCTGCTAACATGAGAGATATTGGGTTCCACTTTCCAGACACTTCTGCAGACTACAAGGGAATAGACAGTAAAAAACTGCTAGCTGAGGTAATGAAGCTTATTCGAGCTGAAGGTTGGGAAGTAGGGAATGTAGATACCACAATCTGTCTTCAGAATCCGAAACTCAAAGACCATATACCTTCGATGCGCGATTGTGTTGCGCTCGTAATGGGTACTGCGCCCTCGAATGTGTCAATCAAAGCGACAACTACCGAAAAGCTTGGTTTCGTTGGAAGGGAAGAAGGGGTTAGCGCATACTGCACTGCGTTGATTTTGAAAGATTAATCTAGTTCATCTACACCACCATGAATCGTGCGGCTATCAACATGGCCTGATTGCTCGTCTTCGTAGAAGTAGATGTAAACCGTAGCCGTGTCACGTAGGAAGTCGATTTTACTTACCTCAAATCGATTGATTTTTAGACCTGTTCGTTCTTCCAAATCGGCGATCAGTTCTTCTTTACGATTGGCTTTAATCATTTCGATATTCTCATAAAGGACTTGCTTCTGAGACTCATGGCGAAGTAACCAAACGTGCTCTAACCCATAGGTTGCAGCAACGATAGCCGCATTGGCAAATGCCATTTCTGCGAAACTGATTTTCTTGTTTACCAAGGCGTTCATTACTGAAAGCCCGATCACTATGAAGAGATAAGTCATCTCCTTGATAGGAATTGGGTCAGTACGGTATCTGATTATGCCAAATATGGCAAACAGTCCCAGGGCAAATCCGAGCTCCAATTTTACGTTTTCCAACATGAAGCATAGCAGGAATACCGCAAGAGAGATTAAAATATAAGTAAAAAGGAAATCTTTTCTCCTAGCCACTGGATAGTACACGTAGCGAACAAGGATCACCACGAAAAACGCGTTGATCGCGAATCGAATTACGAGTTTTAGAAAATCCTCAGCGTCCCATAATTCCATGTTGAATGGGTCAAATTCAGATAAAGCGCCCCCAGCACCTTGTAGAATCGGAAGAGATTCAAGTCCAATCAGAGAGAGCATTTGTGGGATAAAATCAAGCAGCAGATTCATTTTCGAGCTTTTCTATTTTCATTATTCTTTGCTTGAAGGCGTTTTTCTTCACGTCTTCTTTAAGCATGGCAACACCAAGACAATATTTGGAAATTCTGTCTTGGCGAATACCGAGTTTTTTAACCGCCGTAGCGAAAGGAGATTGCCTTGAAGCTTTCTCCTGTTTCAATTCGGCGATGACCAGGTTTTTCATGCCTTTGTGCTCATCGTGATATTCAAAAGCCAAGTCCAAATCGATCGTTAATCGTTCGGGAAGTTCCTGGTTGACAAGAGTAATTCTTCTGAATGAATTCCAAAGCGTAGGTCGGAGATTGAAATTTCTTCCAGAAGTTTCGCTTATAAAATCGTTTGAGCTTTGGCTTAACTCAAGCTCAAAGTCATCGATGGTGACACGGGTTTTAACTGTTCTTCCTTTGTTGTTCTTGAATTTCACTTCGAGAAAGGTGAGATCGGAATCGACGTATTTGCGGCTTCGGACCTTGTACCGGTTCTTCTTGCCGTTTTGATGTTTTGTGTAGAAATCTAATTCCGGAGTATCGAAATACAGAGTCTTGTATTTGCTTGCGCGGTTTCCGTTGACTTCAAGAATACGGTAATTGGATTGGACCATTTTCAGGATCTCTAGAAGCTGGGTTTTGTGGAAGATGAATTTCGTGTCCGTACGATTCATCAAGGCCACACCATCCATTTCCTGAAGGGTAATGGGACTGTACTCTTCTAGTATGCCGTCAAAATTTTCCAAAGCAGCTGCAAAAATAGGATATTTGAACGTTCCCATCCCTCCTATGTTGGACGTCAATCAAAGCGGTTACTTGCGGGAGTGATAAAATAAATATGAGATCATCGTTCTATGGAAAATAACAACGTCATCAGAGTAGAATTTGACCGTTTTGATAGAGCGGAAGGCCTTAGTGAATTGGATCAAGAACTTCTGAATGCTGCTAAAATCGCGCTGCCACAGAGCTATGCGCCCTATTCCAAATTTCATGTAGCTGCGGCTTTGAGACTTTCCAATAACGAGATTATTACGGGAACCAATCAGGAGAACGCGGCATACCCTTCCGGACTTTGTGCTGAGCGTGTTGCAATTTTTGCAGCAATGCACTCAAATCCCACAGAAACAGTAAAAGAGATGGCTATCACGGCCATTAGTGGTGATTTCACTGTGGATCATCCCATTACACCATGTGGCGCTTGCCGACAGGTTTTACTCGAATATGAGCTGCGACAAAAGACCTCAATTCGTATCATTTTGCAAGGAGAAACCGGCGATGCGATAGTGATTCCGAACACGAGATCGCTGCTCCCAATATATTTCCACGAACAAGGACTTAAAAAAGAATAAGTGATTCAGGCGCATTCGATGCTCTGCACTATATTTGTCGATCACTTTTGAGAGTTCTGATCGCATGACTACAAGAACGAAGAAATTAGCTAAGCCAAAGGTTTCAACAAAAGCGACCAATGGTAAGGCCAAAGGAGCCAAGGTCAAACCGCCAAAATTTGGCAAGGCAACGTACATCAATTGGTATAAGAGCATGCTCCTTATGCGTAAGTTTGAGGAGAAATGTGGCCAACTCTATATTCAGCAAAAATTTGGTGGTTTTTGTCACCTATATATTGGTCAAGAAGCCGTTTTGGCCGGAATGGTCGAGGCACTTAAGCCAACCGATCGTGTAATTACAGCTTACCGAGATCATGCTCATCCAATCGCGATGGGAACGGATCCAAAGTATGTGCTGGCAGAGATGTATGGCAAAACTACCGGCCTTTCTAAAGGGAAAGGGGGTTCAATGCACATGTTTGACAAAGAGAGAAATCTGTTTGGAGGACACGGCATCGTAGGAGCCCAAATACCAATGGGTGCTGGTATCGCTTTCGCCGATTGGTACCGAGATGAAAAGCACGTGACCGTGACTTTTTTCGGAGATGGTGCTTCGCGTCAAGGAGCACTTCACGAGACATTTAACATGGCGATGACCTGGAAGCTTCCAGTGATTTTTGTTGTTGAGAATAACAATTACGCGATGGGGACGTCTGTCGCTAGAACATCCAATGTCACGGATTTGACTAAGTTGGGAGCGTCATATGACATGCCATCCGAGTCTGTAGATGGAATGAGCCCTGAAGCAGTATGCGAGGCGATGGAAAGAGCAGCGGAAAGAGGTCGTCGTGGTGACGGACCTACTTTGCTGGACATCAAGACTTATCGATACAAGGGTCACTCGATGTCGGATCCACAGAAATACAAAACTAAAGAGGAAGTAAACGAATTCATGGAGCGTGATCCGATTGATCATGTTCTTGACATGATCCAAAAGAATAAATGGATGACCGAAAAGCAAATTGATAAGGTCAAGGCGGATGTGAAAACGGAAGTCGAAGAATGCGTCAAGTTTGCCGAAGAGTCTCCGGATCCGACTCCAGACGAGTTGTACAAGGATGTGTACTTGGATGATAATTACCCTTACGTAAACGACTAGAATTTTTAGCACATGGCAGAGATCGTCAAAATGCCCAAGCTTAGTGATACAATGACCGAAGGGGTCGTTGCTGAGTGGCACAAAAAAGTGGGTGACGTGGTTGAATCGGGTGAGCTTCTCGCCGAGATTGAAACTGATAAAGCCACGATGGAATTTGAATCGTTTCTCGACGGTGTGCTGCTTCATATCGGAGTGGATAAAGGTGGCGCAGCTCCTGTGAACTCGGTTCTCTGTGTGATTGGAGAGAAAGGGGAAGACTTCAAAGCATTACTTGCAGAGGCGGCATCGCTTCCAGCAGAGGCAGCTCCAAAATCGGTTCCAGTAGCCGAAAAGAAAGCAGCTCCAGCTTCTCCCCCTAGCACTCTAGCAGTAAAACCAGTACCAACCAAAATCGTTGCTGAAACAGATTCAGCAAATGAACGGACGAAGGCTTCGCCAATGGCTCGTCGTTTGGCAAGTGAAAAAGGAATTTCTATTGGTAATATCACTGGATCAGGTGATAACGGCCGAATCGTGAAGCGTGATGTAGAAGCTTACAACCCGATGACGGGAGGCAGATCAGCAATTTTCCAAGAAAAGTATACTGAGGAGCCTGTTTCGCAAATGCGGAAGACCATTGCAAGACGCCTTTCTCAAAGCAAATTTGAGGCGCCTCACTTTTATCTTACCATGGAAATTGACATGGACAATGCTATCGAGGCAAGGAAGGCGATTATTGCAAGAGATGAGGTTAAGGTGTCATTCAATGACATGGTTATCAAAGCAGCCGCCGCTGCTTTGAGAAGACACCCAAAAGTGAATTCAAGCTGGCTTGAAGATCGGATCCGATACAACGAGCATGTGCACATTGGTGTTGCAGTCGCTGTAGAAGACGGTCTCCTTGTGCCTGTTGTCCGTTTCGCGGATTCAAAAACACTTCCCCAAATCAATGTTGAGGTGAAGGAATATGCTCAGCGCGCTAAAGCGAAAAAGCTGCAGCCAGAAGATTGGGAAGGAAATACCTTCACTATATCCAATCTGGGGATGTTCGGAATTGAAGAATTCACGGCAATTGTTAATCCTCCTGATGCTTGCATTATGGCAATTGGTGGGATCAAGCAAACTCCAGTCGTTAAGAATGGGGCAGTTGTGCCAGGCAATGTGATGAAAGTGACCCTTTCTTGTGATCACCGTGTTGTAGATGGCGTGAGCGGTTCTGAATTTCTTCTCGATTTTAAAGCCAATATGGAGAACCCTGTATTAATGTTCATGTAAGATTATGAGTCGAGTAGCTCTTTTGTTCCTAAGCTTGTGTCTGATCTTTTTAGGTTGTACTACTAACGACGATCCCGTTGATGAGCACAATGTCCTAGCGACTCTTCACAGCTATTTCAACAAAGAAGAGCTGACTCTTCATGAGAATGTCATGATGAAGAATAAAGTCAGGGCGGTATTCTTTGGACACGGATATGAGTTATTGAACTACACGGACGATTACAATGCTCTCGTGCAGCAGATCAACGCTGAAAGGCCTGATTATGTATTTCTTCTCGGCGATATGGTCTACGACAATACCATTGAAGAATGGACGCTGATGAGGGCTTTTATTTCTAATTTAAATGCCAACGTATACTTCGTTCCAGGGAATCACGATTTGAATTTCCACGACGATAGGTACAATGGTAAGACAGGTTCGCAGTGGCAGGCAGAGTCCCTTTACCTTGAACAAGTTGGATACCGTTACAAAGTGATGAGGGACAACTTCGCCAATTTCGTGCTGCTGAACATGAACGATTCTATCGGACGACTAGAGAATTACATGGATACTATGAGCAAGCATTTGTATGCGGATCTACCAACTTTGGTTTTGACTCATCAGAATGTATGGAATTGGAAAAAACAAAACGAGGACCCTCGGACCTGGATGCAGAAATCGATGTCTCGCGATGAGATTCTTCCTCTTTTTGAAGATTACGAATACTTAGTCCATGGTGATTGGAATGAGCAATTCAGACAAGAACCCCAGACTCACGATGGGCGAACTTTTCATACGGTAGCCTGTGGAAATAAGCAAGGAACGCGACTTCATTTTACCGTCGCAGACATCGATATGGATACCATTTTATTCAGCCCTAGATATGTGCGCCAAGCGCCAGAGAGCCCATGGCTGATTCCATCCAAAAAGTAAATTCTCTTTTGCACCTTTAGGGTCCTAAGAGAATGAAGTATCTCGATACTCAAATAGAGTTTGCCAATGGCGTTGGATCCGCACGAGCGAAAGCTTTCAAGAGCGAAATCGGTGTCTACACGTTTGAAGATTTGCTCTATTATTTTCCCTTTCGATACGTTGATAAATCCAAATTTCATCGCATTTCGGAGGTAGTCTCTGACGCCGTTCATGTTCAGTTAAGGGGCAGAATTGTAAACATCGAGGAGGCTGGAAAACCTAGACAGAAGAGATTGGTGGCAACCCTGCAAGACGACTCTGGTCAAATTGATCTTGTTTGGTTTAAAGGCGGAAGCTGGATCAAGCCAACGCTTCAGAAAAACAAAGAACTCATCGTATTTGGCAAACCCAATCGTTTTAAAGGGAAGTTCTCGCTGAATCATCCGGAGGTCGAACTTGCCGAGAGCGCTAGGGTACAAATGGGTGTAAGTTTGAAGCCTATTTACGGCTCGACTGAAGGCCTAACTGGTAGCAAGCTCAACAGCAACGGAATTCAGAAAGTAACGCAGTCGATTGTAATGCAAGGAGAAGGCCGCATGCCGGAGTTTCTCCCTGATAATGTGATCAAGGCATTGGCAATTCCTAGTCGAAACAACGCCTTACTATGGGTTCATCTTCCGCCAAATGCTGAGTCTCTCGAAGCGGCGAGAAAGAGATTGAAATTTGAGGAATTGTATCTGCTTCAGCTTGCCCTGATTCGAAATAAACTTATCACTACTAAGCGAATAAAAGGAGTGATTTTCGGGGAAGTCGGGCGCAATTTTTCCACGTTCTTCAACGACCACCTTCATTTTGAACTTACCGGCGCTCAGAAACGCGTAATCAAAGAAATTCGCAAAGACACGAGGCAAGGTTATCACATGAATCGTCTTTTACAAGGAGATGTGGGTAGCGGAAAAACCATTGTGGCGATGTTGATCAGTTTGTTGGCTATAGACAACGGCTATCAGGTATGTGTGATGGCACCAACGGAAATATTGGCTCGTCAACACTTTATTTCTTTTGAGAAAATGCTTGCTCCACTTGGCTTGGAGGTGAGAATATTGACTGGGTCGACAAAGACCGCTGAGCGCAAAGAAATTCACGAATCGCTTCAGTCTGGTCAGTGTAATATCATTGTAGGTACACACGCTCTTTTAGAGCCAGCGGTACAATTTTTAAATCTCGGGCTGGCGGTGATTGATGAGCAGCACCGTTTCGGTGTAAAACAAAGAGCCAGACTCTGGGGTAAAGCTAAAACGCCGCCACACGTTTTAGTCATGACTGCCACTCCAATTCCTCGTACACTGGCTATGACGCTATATGGCGACTTAGACGTGTCGGTCATTGACGAATTGCCTCCCGGACGAAAATCTGTCGCTACAAGTCATCGTACGGATTCTTCAAGGGATAGAGTATTTGGCTTTATTCAAGATCAAATTGAGTTAGGTAGGCAGATCTACATTGTGTATCCGCTGATCCAAGAATCTGAGACACTCGATTACAAAGATCTGATGGATGGTTATGAATCCATCGCGAGACGATTTCCTCTTCCGAAATACAAGATGAGCATTGTACATGGGCAAATGAAGCCTGAAGACAAAGCATACGAGATGGAACAGTTCGTAAATGGAAACACGCAAATCATGGTGAGCACAACTGTAATCGAGGTGGGAGTTGATGTGCCGAATGCCAGCGTTATGGTTATTGAGAGTGCCGAACGATTTGGACTTAGTCAGCTTCATCAGTTAAGAGGTAGAGTCGGGCGCGGAGCTGATCAATCGTATTGCATCTTAATGACAGGACATAAATTGAGTACTGATTCTAAATCGCGCTTAGAGACCATGGTGAGAACCAACGATGGCTTTGAAGTCGCCGAGGTGGATCTGAAACTGCGCGGGCCAGGGGATATAATGGGCACTCAGCAAAGCGGAATGTTGGACTTGAAGATCGCTAGTTTGAGCGAAGACCAGGAGCTCTTGCAAGCTGCGAGGCACATGGCGGAGAAGATTATGGACGAAGATTTTGAGCTAGAGAAGCCAGAGCATGAACGTCTAAAAGCCAAGTTGGAACAAATGAAGCGCCGAACTGCGAATTGGGGGATTATATCATAATCCAGAACTCACAAGCGCTCCGTTCAGCGCGCCAATGACTTCCATCGATCCGTTACGATCGAGATCAAAAATCAAGAATCCATCGTTACCCGGCTTTGGAAATCCATCTTCGATATTTCCCTGATTATCAATCAGATACATTTGGTTGTCGCTGACAGCACCTATTTTTTTGTCTATTCTAGAGAAGGAGAATACTTTAGGGCCAAATGTGATAGGCGCTGGCAACTCCGTGCTAAACAATTTCTCAAAATTTGAATCGTATGCCTTCACTTTATTCCCATCTGCGACTAAGAAATCAAGAGCGCGATCATCGTTGATGTCGGCTAAAGTCAAGCTGCTTCCTGAAGAAAGTCCCGTCAAACCGTATTCGGCCACATCTTGGTCAAATTGCAGGGAAACGATATTCCCAGCATTATCGGGGTAGATCATTTTGGTCGATCCTATTGTCGAGCCTTTGACAAAGTTGATGTCCGTGCCACGGTGCTGGTTGGCTTTTGCTTTCGACTTGTATCTCGAACCTCCCCCTCGCTTGAGTAAGTGAATTTCTCCATTTTCTTCTAGTGCGAAAACGTAATCTTTTGCCCGGATTCGAATATGTTCAATGTGTAGGATGTCAGTTGCGGTTTTTCTGAAACTCCAGCCTCGAGTCTTCTTACCGTCAACTTTGTAATTCAGAATTTCTCCGCCCGCTACCGATTGAATGAGGCGATAATCGCGGTCAGAATCGTAGTCAATGACCGCCAAAGGACTAATGGCTTGATTCGGAAGGCGAATTGGGAAATTTTCTACAAGGAGCCCATTTCGGTCGAGACAGTATATCGAAGAAGCTGTGTTGAATATAAGCTGGAGTTTTCCGTTCTTGTAAATATCGATTTGGCTTATCGAGCCTATGACTTGTCCGTCTATGGATGCACTCCATAATTCATGGCCGGAAGAGCTAATCAGGTGAAGGTCGTTTGCATTGTCTTGCCAGATTATTTCTCCTTCATTAGTGTAATGGTTTTTAACTAGCCACGGGCCACGGCTGAGTCCATCACATGGGGACGCCCATTGAGGTCCAGAGATTGACGGTGAGTCTGAAGGTTGATTTTGGTTTGGAATTGACAAAGCGAAATAGGAGCCTGTGCTGCTCGCGGGATATACTCGGATAACTCCAGCATCAAAATTAAGTGGGAACCAATCGGTTGGGTCGGCGTGTTCTTCGGACTTATAGCCACCTGGCAACGTGGAATCCAGTATCGCAGCGCGGGGGTCATTTGCACGCACTAAACCAGTTGAAAGAATGGATAGATAATCGCTAAGGGCTTGTCTACTAGGCAAAGCGATGAGATGATCGTGCGCATAGGTGAGCCAAACCATCTTGTCAGATTGTTCGATTGCCGAGAAGAATTCTGGATGAAGGAAGTGGAAAATTGGATATCCGAATTCTTGGTCAATAGTGGGTCCGACCAGCTGCGAAAATGAGTTTAGTCGATCTATCAGCGACGGGTAGTGAAGTGCGCAGGCATTAAGTTCTCCGAAACTGAATGTGGTGAAATGAGAGATTTCATCAATCATAAACGCTGTGACATCGCAGGCGCAACTGTCCTCGATGTTGCTTATCACCCGATTCAGTTGAGCACTCGATTCGATTGGATAGCTTCTGACATTTCCAGAAGTAGAAGGAATAATCTCATCTGCATTAGATTTGATTTCTGGAGCCGGAGTGTGCTCCATTCGCTGAAAATCGACGAAGTGAACGTTGGTAGTTCCATGCGTTATTTCCATTTCTCCCAGCACCCATCCTTCAGGCCTTTTCACGAAAAGGTTGGATCCATTTTGATTTGCCCCAGAATAGCATTGTTGAAATACCGAGTCTTGAAATAAATGCGATTGGGTTTTCGTAAGCGCGTTTGGCCCTAAAATCAATTGGGAAATTCCTTCGAAATTAATGAGCCTATAACCACGATACTCATTGGAGTAGTCCTCTTCACTATCTCTTAATAGTTGAGAGCCGATTTTACTGATTCTGCCGCTTGCAGCAGATGCATCTTCGTAATTAGGATCGTTGGGTGATGGGCCTTCTTGATTAGCCGCGGAAATCACCCAAGTGTGCCCTTCCGCGCATGCGTGAAGAGAAAGGGTTATCGGGCTGTTCAGCATCAAGTTTTGCAAGAAAGAATTCTGTTGACGGATAGAGTCAGCATCATTTAATAGCTGAATCACATCCTCAAATTGTGGGTCTATTATTTCAGCAAGAGCCTTGCTCTCTGGTCCGAATGAAGCGTGATGGCCGGGTTGAATTTGCCAAATGAATATGGCGTTGTCAGGCAGGCTTAGTATCGGGTCTGGCGTTAGTTTCGTGCTTTCTTCAAGAGAAAACACAACCCATACTGATGCTGCGACGAGCAATAGGGCAACGGTGATTATGATGCTTCGGCTAAACATGGAATATCGCAGCTAAAAGTACCACGCTACATTCCACAAAAGCCATTAAGTTCCGTGATAAATAAACAGGAAGTTGTGAAGCGTTAATCCTTGAGAAGGCCTCTTGAAATCACGATTTTCTGAACCTCAGAAGTCCCTTCATAGATCTGTGTGATCTTGGCGTCACGCATGAGCCTTTCAACGTGGTATTCTTTTACGAAACCGTACCCGCCGTGGATTTGAACCGCTTCAACAGTATGTTTCATAGCGGCTTGAGACGAATATAGTTTCGCCATAGAACTAGACTGATCGTAATCTTTCCCAGTATCCTTGTTCCAGGCTGCTTGGAGACAAAGAAGTCTTGCAGCCTCGATATCCGTCGCCATGTCTGCTAGTTTAAACGCAATAGCTTGGTGTTTAGAAATCTCTTTTCCAAAGGCCTTTCGTTCTTTGGAGTAGGCTAGAGCCAATTCGTAAGCTCCCGAGGCGATACCTAGGGCTTGAGAAGCAATTCCGATTCTTCCTCCGGCTAGTGTTTTCATCGCGAATTTGAAGCCAAACCCATCTTCCCCGATTCGGTTTGCTTTGGGTACTTTGACATCTTGAAACATCAAAGTGTGGGTGTCAGATCCTCTAATTCCCAACTTGTTTTCTTTAGCGCCAATCTGAAAACCTTCCATACCCTTCTCTACGATTAGCGTGTTGATGCCACGATGACCTTTGTCCGCATCGGTTTGTGCGATCACTAAATAAGTGCTAGCCGTTCCGCCATTCGTGATCCAATTTTTTGTTCCGTTGAGAAGATAATGATCGCCCATGTCGATCGCCGTTGTGCGCTGCGAAGTTGCGTCAGATCCAGCTTCAGGTTCAGACAAACAAAATGCACCGATCACTTGGCCAGAGGCTAGAGGCTTTAAGTACTTTTCTCTTTGTTCGTCAGTTCCAAAAGTCTCCAGGCCCCAACAAACGAGTGAGTTGTTTACGCTCATGATTACTGAACACGAAGCATCAACTTTGGATATTTCTTCCATGGCCAACACATAACTTATGGTGTCCATTCCACTACCACCCCACTTAGGATCCACCATCATTCCCAAAAAGCCTAGTTCCCCTAGTTGCTTTACTTCTTCAGCGGGGAAAGTTTGGTTTTCATCACGGTCGATAACACCTGGTTTCAAAACGTTCTGTGCGAAATCACGCGCTGCGTCTCTAACTGCAAGTTGTTCTTCGTTTAATTGAAAATCCATAAGATCGTGCTTGTTTAGAGTAGATTTGAGGGCGCCAAATATATCCATTCGCGAAGCAAAAACCAATGCACTTCTCACCAGTCAACATACTAGGATTGATGTCAGGAACTTCACTTGATGGGCTAGACCTTTGTTTGGTCCAGTTCGAAGGAGATGGAGGAGTAAAATGGAAGATTCTAAAGGCAGAAACTCGGCCGTACGATCCAAAATTGGTTATGAAACTTAAGCAGGCGCATCTTCAGTCGGACAATGAAATTCAGCTTCTTGACCAAGAGATTGGCGAACGCTTTGCAAAGGATTGCGAAGCGTTTTTAGAAGAACTACACGTTGATGTAGTTGCTTCGCACGGGCATACAATCAAACATCGCCCCGACCTTGGATACACCCTTCAAATCGGAGATTCCAAACCAATCCAGACGAAGCTTAAATGTCCGGTTATCTATGATTTTAGAACTCAAGATGTAGAGCTTGGTGGACAAGGCGCTCCTCTTGTGCCTATTGGCGATGAGTTGCTTTTTGGAGAGTACGATTTTTGCGTGAACATTGGGGGCTTTGCAAATTTTTCAACCAGAATGGACAACGAACGAATCGCGGCCGACATCTGTCCGGTCAATGTCGTTTTAAACACTCTTGCTGAAAAACTTGGGAGATCATACGATGACAAAGGTTCGATAGCGAGAGGAGGTAAGGTTGATTGTGATTTTCTGGAGAAGCTTAATGAGCTGGGTTTTTATAGTGCCTCTTTACCCAAGTCCTTGGGGAGAGAATGGGTCGATCGAGAGATATGGCCGATTTTAAAGTCATCTGAATTAAGTGAGGAAGATGCGCTGGCTACTTTCACCGAACATGCGGCGATTCAAATAGCCCAGGTGGTATCTCATGGCCGAGCACTATTTACTGGAGGTGGAGTGAAAAACGAATTTTTGATAGAGCGAATTCGAGAGCATTCAACGGCACAAATCGAAATCCCATCTGCACAACTTGTCGATTTTAAGGAGGCTTTAGTCTTTGCGCTGTTGGGTTTGCTGAGGATCCATTCCCAAATCAATGTTTTAGCCAGTGTTACGGGGGCAAAGCAGGACCATATTTCAGGTCAGATTCTTGGCGATTTCTATGTGAAAAAAGAAGGCTAATAACCCTGTATCACATGCGATTTGAATCTATACTTTAGCGGCCGTTCAAATCAGCGTAATGAAAGAACTGCTTGACAAGTACGAAAAGAAGAAACCAGAGGTCATTTTTGAGTGGAATGATCCGTACACCGATGCAGAAGGCTGGGTGGTGATCAATTCGCTTCGTGGTGGTGCTGCTGGCGGCGGAACCCGCATGAGAGTGGGCTTGGATAAACGTGAGGTAGAGTCTCTTGCGAAAACGATGGAGGTCAAATTCACGGTTTCTGGACCTCAGATTGGGGGAGCTAAATCAGGAATTAATTTCGATCCTCGTGACCCACGAAAGCGCGAAGTTCTTGAGAGGTGGTATGCCGCTGTTTCTCCTCTTTTGAAGAACTACTACGGAACCGGTGGTGATTTGAATGTGGACGAAATCCACGAAGTGATTCCAATCACCGAAGAAAGTGGAGTCTGGCATCCGCAAGAAGGAGTCTTCAACGGACACTTCCAGCCTACAGAAGCGCAAAAAGTAAAGCGAATTGGTAATCTCCGTCAGGGGGTAATCAAGGTTATCGAAGACGAGCAGTATACTCCTGATCTGCTGCGTAAATATGTCGTGGCAGACATGATCACCGGCTTTGGTGTAGCGGTTTCTGTGAAGCATTACTACGATTTGTGGGGCGGAAGCTTAGAGGGAAAACGAGTGGTTGTTCAAGGCTGGGGAAATGTGGGTTCTGCAGCTGCATATTATCTTTCTGAATGGGGTGCTAAAATCGTTGGAATCATAGACCGTGCTGGGGGGATTATTGCCTCAGAAGGACTTTCTAAAGAAGAGGTGAAGCAGCTCTTTTTGGATAAAGATGGAAATGCTCTTCGATCAGATAAGGCGATTTCTTTTGAAGAGGTAAGCGACCAAATATGGGATTTACAATCGGAGGTTTTCCTTCCTTGCGCTGCTTCTCGCTTGATTACTCGGGACCAAGTTGACAAGATGATCGCAACGGGTATAGAAGTTGTTGCCTGTGGCGCCAATGTCCCTTTTGCGGATAAAGAGATTTTCCTCGGCCCAATAGCGGACCATGCGGATGACAGCATTGCCCTTATACCTGATTTCATCGCTAATTGTGGTATGGCTCGTGTCTTTGCTTATTTGATGAGTGATGGCGATGTAGATATGTCGGATCAAGGGATTTTTGAGGACACCTCTGCGACCATCCGCAAAGCATTGGAAAGCGTAAAGAATAACCACTCCTCAGCTCGCGGAATTGCCAAGTACGCGTTGGGAGAGGCATTGAAAAAATTGATTTAACGATATATCATGGCTGTAGCGATTTTACTCCTATTCGCAATAGGTTACCTAGCGATTACACTTGAACACCCTTTAAGACTTGATAAAACCGTTCCTGCTCTTTTGATGGCAGCTGGAATGTGGGCGCTTTTAGCTTTGGGTTTTTTCGACGGTTCCCTCCAAATTACAGATGGGCTTGCAGACGCCGCAGGCAATTTAAACCTGTTCGATATCGATAAAGGTTATGATTCGGCCAAGCACAGTTTTAAAGATAATTTACTTCACCACCTGGGGAAAACGGCGGAGATTCTGGTCTTCTTGATTGGAGCGATGACAATCGTTGAGATTATCGATTTGCACAGGGGGTTCTCGATTATCAAAAGCTGGATAAAGACGAATAATAAACGCAAGCTCCTTTGGATCATAGCCATACTTGCTTTTATCCTTTCGGCGATCATCGATAATCTAACCGCTACGATTGTATTAATAACGCTGCTCCGCAAGTTGATATCAGATCGAAACGAACGACTGTGGTTCGCGGGTATGATAGTCATCGCTGCAAACGCTGGAGGAGCTTGGTCTCCGATTGGTGATGTAACGACAACCATGCTCTGGATTGAGGATAAGGTGAGTACCGCAGGGTTGATTAAAAATCTTGTAGCACCTTCAATTGTTTGCATGGTGGTGCCTGTTCTTATTGCAGGATTCCTTCCCGCTTTTCGGGGGGATGTTAAAATTGATGAAGGAGCCGAAGATGAAAACGCACAGAGACTTTTGAGCAGTAAAACCATGCTGTTTCTTGGACTAGGGATGATTGTCAGTGTTCCTATTTTCAAGACGATAACTCATTTACCTCCCTATGTTGGAATGATGCTCGCTCTCGGAGTTGTCTGGCTCGTATCAGAATACATTCACCCGGAGGAAAACTTTGACAAGGAAAGAAAACACCTTTATTCTCCACACAAAGCGTTGTCTCGGATAGAAATGTCCAGTATACTTTTCTTCTTGGGAATTTTGCTAGCAGTTGGGGCCTTGGAGAGTCTTGTAGTGGATGGAATGGGAACGTTGAGGTATGCTGCTGAAGCCCTCAACAGTTCAA
>Ga0206679_10001046_pt1 | contig 22998 bp, 21 predicted proteins | sample M110012015metaG_FD_155464 | JGI IMG/M metagenome (GOLD analysis project Ga0206679, IMG submission 155464) | Ammonia-oxidizing marine archaeal communities from Monterey Bay, California, United States - M1 100m 12015 | ecosystem: Environmental > Aquatic > Marine > Intertidal zone | place: USA... | reverse complement strand
TTTATCAATTTTAGAGGGTGCATCGATCATCACATCTCTACCATTGTTGTTTTTAGGAAAAGCAATAAAATCCCTGATGTTTTCCTTTTCTCCAAACAATGTGCAAAGCCTATCAAAACCAAAAGCGATACCTCCATGTGGAGGAGCACCATATTCAAAGGCATCCATTAAAAAACCAAATTGTTCTTTGGCCTCTTCTTTAGTAAAACCAAGTAATTCAAACATTTTTTCTTGAATATTCCTATCGTGTATTCTAATGGATCCTCCACCTACTTCAACACCATTTATGGCTAAATCATATGCATTGGCTCTTACTTTTCCTGGATCTGAGGAAAGTAGTTCAAGGTCATCATTTTTTGGAGAGGTAAACGGATGATGCATAGCATGGAAAGTGCCAGTGTCTTCATCTTTTTCTAGTAAAGGGAAATCTACTACCCAAACAGGTTTATAGTCAGCAGAATCACAAAGACCAAGATCTGAGCCCATTTTCAATCTCAATTCATTCATTTGATTTTGCACTTCATTCGTTTTACCGCTTAAAACAAGCAATAAGTCTCCCTGTTTGGCGTTACATTTTTCAGCCCAAAGACCAAGTTCTTTTTGATCAAAGAATTTATCGACAGAAGACTTATAGGTGCCATCTTCATTACATTTCACATAGATCAATCCTTTGGCTCCTATTTGTGGGCGTTTTACCCAATCGGTTAAAGCGTCTAATTTTTTTCTTGAATAGTCAGAACAACCACTAGCGTTTATGGCTATGATAGATTCTGAACTGTCAAAAACATTGAAACCTTTATCCTTTGCAATATCATTCAAGTAATTAAAAGTCATTCCAAATCTAAGGTCTGGCTTGTCAGATCCATAAGTTTCCATGGCATCTTGATAAGTAATTAAAGGAAACGCTTCTTTAAATTCAATATTTTTAACTGTTTTAAAAAGATGTTTGATTAGGCCTTCAAAAGTATTCAGCACATCAGATTGCTCAACAAAAGCCATCTCACAATCTATCTGAGTAAATTCAGGTTGTCTATCTGCTCTAAGGTCTTCATCTCTAAAGCATTTAACCAATTGATAATATTTATCAAAGCCACTAATCATTAATAACTGTTTAAAGGTCTGTGGTGATTGCGGCAGCGCATAGAACTGTTCTGGATTCATTCTACTAGGAACTACAAAATCTCTAGCTCCTTCAGGAGTAGATTTAATAAGGTAAGGAGTTTCAATTTCTAAGAAATTAAGGTTATCTAAATATTTTCTAGTCTCAATTCCCATTTGATGCCGTAATAGTAGATTGTTTTTTAGGGGAGCTCTTCTGAGATCTAGAAATCTGTATTTCATTCTAAGCTCTTCACCACCATCAGAATTATCTTCAATAGTAAATGGTGGAGTTTTAGCCTCGTTTAAAATTGTTAATGAGCTAACTATTATTTCAATCTCACCTGTAGGAAGGTTTTTATTTTTATTTGATCTTTCTTTTACTTCTCCAGTGACTTGAATCACCCATTCTCGACTTAAATTTCTAGCTTGGTCACAAATTGATTGGTTTACCTCTTCATTAAAAACTAGCTGAGTTATTCCATATCGATCCCTAAGGTCAATAAAGGTCATGCCGCCTAGATCTCTAGTTTTCTGTACCCAACCGCAAAGAGTAACAGTATCCCCTTGATGTTTAATTCTTAATTCACCATTTAAATGTGTTCTATACATGCTAAAAAATTTCAGTTTTCAAAAGTAAGATTTAATTAGAGAATACTTTTTATGCTGACAGATTATTTCCAATTTTTCGGATACTTGAAATTATTTATCAGTTTTCAACATATTTTTGATTGTTTGGCAATTATTATTATATTGTTAGATAATTAATAAAACAAGATTGTCAATCCTCTGAAAAGTAATTTATGGTTCAGCATTGTCAATATCATTGCCCCAAGTGTAACAAGTCTCTGACTGAGGGGAAGAAAGTGCAGCTGAATTTTGAAAGAGTAGAGCATCAACATAAAGGGTTGATATTCCTAGAGCCAGAGCCTGGCAACTATGAGTTTTACACAAGTCCACCTACAGATTTTAAAAATGGAGAGCGAGTCGTATTTATATGTCCTAAGTGTAACAAAGATCTTACAAGTAGAAAAAATAAACAATTTGCAGAACTCAAGATGATGGTAAATGATTTCATCTCTTTTGAAGCATTATTCTCAACAGTATATGGAGATAAAAGAACGTATATTGTTACCCAAGATGAAGTGGATGTTTATGGAGATGTCGATCCCAATGAAGAGGTGTATTTTGACATTGAGGATTATGACCCTGAGATGTTATAAGTTCAGACTTTATCATTTATTAAAACTCAATACATATTTTTTATAATTAGTATTATATTTACAAGTATTAGTAAGGCATTATTATGAAGAGAAATTTTAAGTTAAATTTATTTTTTTTATTTTTTATAATTATTATTTACAGCTCATGTTCAACGTCATCGAAATTAAAAAAGAACAGCAATCCCACTATAGACAATAATAATACGGGTGGAGATAATGTAAATTCTAAAATGAATCAAGGAGTAAAATATAACTCTACTCGCTCTAATATGGAATCAGATAAGGATCCTGAAAATAATGAAAATAAAAAGGATGATGATAAGAAGGATGATAAGTAAGCTTAGTTATGAGTTATATTTTTAATAGCTGTTTGCATGTCTAAATCAAAAGGGTAATTTATATAATAGATAGATTCAACATCAAATAAATACGTAGCTACTTCAGCTTTTAAATAATTCTTTATTCGACTTTTATATTTTATTATTTCATTTTCTGTTAAACTAATTCTCTTTTTTTGATTTATAGGTTGAAGAAAATCATTAAATAATTGATCAGAAATATAAAATCTATTATCAAAATCCTTAATGGTTTTAAAATTTAAAGACTGCCTGTTATTACAAAAATAATCAAAGCAATATTCTTTTAAACTTGATGAAATTAACACCTTAACCGTAAGGTCAAGGGTGTCTAAAGGGACATATATATCAGGAAATATTCCGCCTCCACCATAAACTGTTTTGCCTTTTGGAGTAACAAATTTTTTAGCGTTTTCAAAGATAGAGCTGTCTAATTCTTGCATTTCGCCACTTTCAAACCTGTCTAGGATCTCACTTCTATAATCTACTTTTCCACCATAAGGTTTTTGAATACATCTTCCAGTAGGGGTATAATACCTAGAGATAGTTAATCTTAATTCAGAATTGTCATATAATGAAATAGGAGTTTGAACAAGACCTTTTCCAAATGATCTTCTTCCAATAATTACTCCCCTATCATTATCTTGTATTGCTCCACTAACGATTTCACTAGCAGATGCAGAGTAGCTATTAATAAGAAGTATTAATTTCCCATTTTCAAACCCCCCCTTTTGTTTAGCTATATAATTTGATCTAGGCTCATGTACCCCTTCTGTATATACGATCATTTTGTTTTGTGATAAAAAGGCATCTGAAATTTTTATAGCTTGATCTAAATAGCCCCCTGTATTATTACGAAGATCCAGAATAAGACTTTTCATCCCTTTACTTTTTAAATTAGCTAAGGCACTTTTAAATTCTTTATAAGTTGTATTGGAAAAGTTGGTTAATTTAATGTAGCCTATAGAAGATTTTTTAATCATGAATGATGCTTCTAAAGAAGGCAAGGCTATTAAATCTCTAATTAGTTTTATTTCTGTTTCTTTATTAGTGTTGGGGCTGTAGGTAGTTACTTTAACATTAGAGCCAAAAGGGCCTTTTAGTTTTTCTAGAATAGCTTGATTAGTGATTTTTACTCCAGCAATGTTTTCATTATTGACTTTAATAATTCGATCGCCAGCTTTCACGCCAGCTTTATATGAAGGTCCGCCCTTAATAACATTGGTAATCATCAGTGTATCCCTTAAAATAATGAATCTAATACCAACTCCTCCAAAATGACCCACTAAACTTTCATTCGCACTCTCTACATCTTCTGACTTAATATAAGTGGAATGTGGATCTAGATTTTCTAGCATTCCTGATATTGAATTTTCGAATAGATTTTCTCTATCGACAGAATCTACATATTTATTCTCAATTAAGTCTAAAATTTGATTGAACTTGGTAAATTCAACTACATTACCTTCGTCTATAGGTTTAGATAAATTAGTACCGATTAGATAGGTGATTGCCGAGAACCCTCCAATGAAAATAGGTAACAATAAATTAGCTATATAATTATGCTTATTCAATGGGTTTTTCCAGTTCAATTTGAGCTATTTCTACACCAGCTTTAATTAGAAATTTCAGGCCAGTATCATCTTTGTATTTTTTAATATAAACTAACCTTCTTACTCCAGATTGATGGATTAATTTAGCACATTCTCTACAAGGAGAAAGGGTTAAATACAAAGTAGAACCTTCACAGCTATTAGTACTGTTGGCCACTTTAAGAATGGCATTTGCCTCAGCATGAAGAACATACCATTTTGTTTCGCCATTTTCATCCTCACAGCAATTATCAAAACCAGAAGGAGTGCCGTTATATCCATCAGAAATGATCATTCTGTTTTTAACAATTAGTGCGCCTACTTTTTTTCGCTCACAATTAGACAACTCAGCCCATTCTATAGCCATTCTTAGGTAGGCCATATCATATTTTTGTTGTTTGTTTTTTTTGTAGTTTACTTTAACTTCTTTCAAAATAAAGAGGGAAATTGAGTGTTATTTATATTTGTACCGAAGGTGGGAATCGAACCCACACGCCTTGCGGCACACGAGTTTGAGTCGTGCGCGTCTACCAGTTCCGCCACTTCGGCATTAATTGATTGCAATAATCAGGTTTGCGAATTTAATTCATGTTTTATTCCTAACAAAATTTATCTTTTAAATATGATAAGTTTATTAAAGTTTGAATCTTAATTATTATTCCTTCGTTTGAATAGAATTATGATCACCGCCAATTAGTAGAAATAATCTAATGAAAATAGTTATTTATAATTTCAAGTATTTATTAATTACATTCATTATTTTATGTTTTAATTCTCATTTAGCCCAAAATAAGACTGTAATAATAGATGAGCTCGTTATCAATGATGATCTTTATCTATATAAAGGAGTCGCATTCACGGGATTAGCATTTTACAAAGCAAAAACAGGGCAATTCATTGCAGAAGTGCCATTTGAAAATGGAAAAATGCACGGAAAAAGAATTTGCTACAATTATAGAGGAAAAGTGTTGTCAAAAGATAAATTTAAAAAAGGAATAGGTAAAATGAAGATTTACTATTCGAATGACCATTTAAAGAACGAAGGGGTTGTTGAAAATGGAAAAATGCACGGAAAAAGAATTTGCTACAACTATAGAGGAAAAGTGTTGTCAAAAGATAAATTTAAAAAAGGAATAGGTAAAATGAAGATTTACTATTCGAATGACCATTTAAAGAACGAAGGGGTTGTTAATAATGGAAGGAAAGAAGGTGTTTGGAGTTATTATAATAAAAATGGGGTCATTAAGGCAGAGGAATGCTGGGGTAAAAAGGGAGAAGAAATTTTGTTGTGGGAAAAGTATTTTAATAAATTGGGGTTATTAGAAAGTGAGTTAATATATAAAAACGGATCTTTAGCAGAAGAGCGTTATTATAATGAAGAAGGAGAAATTTTTAAAACCAATAATTATATAGATAATAAATAGTGTTTCTTAATAGATATCAGTTCCAATATAATATATATCTACTCCTTTTTTTGAAAAGGGAAAAAATACTTTACATTTGCAATCCATTTATAGAACATGGGTTCAAAAGTAAAAATATTATCTTGTTCTTCATCTAAGAATTTAGCTGCAAAAATCGCCAATTCTTTTGGCCATCCAATGGCTTCATGCGAATTACAGAAATTCAGTGATGGGGAATTTCAAACATCTATTAAAGAAACAGTAAGAGGGTGTGAGGTATTTATTATTCAATCTACTTGTCCACCAACTGATAATTTAATGGAATTATTGCTAATGATAGATGCTGCTAAAAGGGCTTCGGCAAGAAGAATTATAGCTGTAATTCCCTATTTTGGTTGGGCAAGACAGGACAGAAAAGATCAACCTAGAGTTGCCATTGGGGCAAAGTTAGTCGCAAACTTACTTCAAGCTGCTGGAGTTAATAGAGTAATGACAATGGATTTCCATGCAGATCAGATTCAAGGATTTTTTGAGGTACCTGTTGATCATTTATTTGCATCAACTTTATTTGCTCCAATACTATGCAAGATGGATGCTTCAAACTTGGTAATTGCTGCTCCAGATGCAGGTGGTTCAAAAAGAGCAAATGCCTATGCTAAATATTTAAATGTTGATTTAGCATTGTGCTATAAACAAAGAAAAAAAGCAAATGTCATTGAAGACATGACAATTATTGGGGATGTAGAAGGGAAAGATGTAGTCATCATAGATGATATGGTCGACACAGCTGGGACATTAACCAAAGCAGCGCAATTATTTTTAGACCATGGAGCTAAATCTGTAAGAGCATTTTGTACACATGCTGTTTTATCAGGACCTGCTTATGATCGCATTGACAATAGCGTACTCAGTGAATTAGTAGTAACTGATACAATACCTTTAAAAAAATCAAGTAAAAAGATCAGAGTAGTTGAAGTGGCTGATATGTTTGGAGATGTGATGAAAAAACATATTAGCTTTGAATCTATTAGTGATCATTTTGTATTTGCAAATCAATAAAATAAATAAATAATAAAACACAATCATGAAAACAGTATCATTGAGCGGTTCTCCTAGAGAGAACGTAGGGAAACAAGGTGCTACCGATCTTCGAAGAAAAGAAAGGATACCTGCAGTATTATATGGTGGAGAGAAACAATTTCATTTTTCCATTTCAGAAAATGAGGCAAAAAAATTAATTTTCACTCCAAATGTATACATCATAGAATTAGATGTCAATGGTGAAAAATTAAAAGCAATTGTACAAGAATCACAATTACATCCTGTTACTGACAGAATTTTACATATAGATTTTTTACAGATTTCAGATAAAAAACCATTTAAAATAAAAATACCTGTTAGATTAGAAGGCTTTTCAAGAGGAGTTCAGAATGGAGGCAGATTAAGGCAAAATTTTAGAAAATTACAGATTCTAGGATTAGAACAGGATATGCCAGAAGCTATTGTAATTGACATTACACCTTTAAGGATTGGACATAAAAGAAGAGTGTCTGATATGTCTTTACCAGGAATTAAATTTTTAGACCCTAAGAATGCAGTCGTTGTAGGAGTCCAAACAGCTAGAGCTGCAATTGAAGAGGAAGAAGAAGAGCTAGAGGAAGTTGAAGCAGAAGGAGCAGAAGGAGCAGAAGGAGCAGAAGGAGCAAGTGCAGAAGGTGGAGAAAAGAAAGAAGGTGATTCAGAAAAGAAAGAAAAGGCTGAGTCTTAATTTAGCGTATGAAATTTTTGATCACAGGGTTAGGTAATCCAGGATCTAAATATGAATTTACTCGACATAATGTTGGGTATAAGGTATTGGATGCATTAGCCAATGCATCCAATATCCAATTTTCAGCAGATAAACATGGCGAACTTTCAGAGCTAAAACATAAAGGAAGAACCCTATTATTGTTAAAGCCAACCACTTTCATGAATTTGAGTGGAAAAGCAGTCAATTATTGGCTCCAGAAAGAAAAAATAAAGATTGAGAACTTATTAGTGATCACAGATGATATTAGTTTGCCATTAGGACAACTAAGACTGAAAGGTAAAGGAAGTGATGGTGGGCATAATGGTCTAAAAAGTATTCAGGATTCAATAAACACTAATAAATATCCTAGGCTTAGATTTGGAATAGGAAATGATTTCCATCAAGGACAGCAAGTAGACTATGTACTGGGAAATTGGGAGCTAAACGAAGTCCAAACAATTGATAATAAAATCAAAGCAGCTAATGAAATAATTTCTTCTTTCTGTACTATTGGAATTGATAGGACAATGAATTTTTACAACAACAAATAAGCTATTAGCTCATTAGAGTCATTAATTTCTTCTAGTTCTTCCCTAATATAAACTAGTCCATTTGCTTCTGAAAAAGACCTAAGCATTGAAGAGTTTTGATGAGAAGATATAATAGCAGAACCATTATTTATTTTAGCTTTTAAAAATTCAGCTCGGATTCCTTTTTTTAAATAGGATTTTGAAAGTTTTGCTTTTTCAACTTTTATTGGATATGACTTTTTGGTTATTAAAGATAGGTACCTAAGAACATAGATGTAAAAACAAGTTAATGTAGCTCCCGGATTACCAGGTAATCCAAAGATGGCTTTTTTGTCTTTTTTACCAAAATATAAAGGCTTACCAGGTTTTTGCTTCACCTTATGAAATATTTTTTCTACACCTATTTCAGTAGAAGCAGCTAAAACAAAATCATAATTTCCAACAGAAATCCCTCCAGACATTATAACAATGTCATTTTCTCTAATTGCATGATCAATTACTTTCACAGTTTCGGTATAATCATCTTTTGCATATAAAGTAGTTGTTTTTTTATATCCATATTGATTTAAAACAGCTGTAAGCATACTTGAATTACTTTCAAAAATTTTACCATTAGTTAATTTAGACCCAGGTTTAACCAACTCGTTACCAGTAATAATAATAGCTACTTTGGGTTCCATGTAAACTGACACAGTTTCAATGCCTAATCCAGCTATTAGACCTATTGTTGCAGGGGTTATTTGATGTTCTTTTTGAACTACTATTTCGCCTTTTTTTAATTGTTCGCCAATAGGCCTGATATTTAAGTTGTCGAGAGGTTTTTTATTAAAGGTTAGAGTATTATTGGTTTTTTCACACCATTCCTGCTGTATAACACTTGTTGATCCCTCAGGGATAGCAGCCCCAGTAAATATCCTAATAGCTTCCCCTTTTGAAATTTTATAATCGGCTGGGTCCATTCCAGCTTGTATTTCATCAATAATTTGATAGGAATTCAATTGAGGATCAAAATTAATGGCGTATCCATCCATAGCAGATTGTTTGAATGGCGGCATATTAATTGGGGAAATAGTATTCTCGTTTAAAACTCTTCCAAGGGAATTCTTTAAAGCAATGAATTCTGTTTCTAAAATATCAATATTACTTTCTACTTTTGATATGGCTTCTTCAACACTTATCATGGTTTAAATGTAATTATATTTATTACTAATAAATTTCTTTTTCATGGAAGTATATTGTGCAATTATCCGCCAGAAAAGGGGGGGAGTAAGGAAATCACGTCATTATTATTTATTGTAATATTATGATCAGCTATTGAATGATTAATAGCAATTTTATATTCCTGTTCATTTAGGGAGCTATTTTTTTTGTTAAGTATATTCTTAATATCTTCAAGATTTATTGAGTTACTATCTATAGTAATGGTCTCTTTTTCTGTGTCCATTATTTCAGCGATAATTCCAAAATATTTAAGCGTTATTTTCATTCCAGTATTTAATATCTTCAGGAGTGTTAAAATTAATGAAATTGTTATTATTAAAGTGGGAACAATCTAGTTGTGTAACATTAAAATAATTTTTAAGGTCAGTCATTTTTCTTAAGCCTTTAGGAATTAATGTTTTTAATTTATTATGTATGGATTTAGAGTATAGTCCAGGGAATGGGTGCGGAATTTTATCTTTAGTAAAAACAATTTCACTTTTAGAAGGATTAGAGTTTAAATATTCAATTAAACTATGTTCGATAAATGGACTATCACAACTTAAGAAAATGTTTCGCTCTATCTTTGAGAAAGATAATCCTGCCTCTATCCCTCCAATTGGGCCACAGTTTTTATAATTATCTTCAATTACGGGCACACCAAAACATTCATGACTTTTATTATTACTTATTATAAAAATCTCTTGATTAAATCTCCTAAAACGATCAACTAAATGTTGTGTCATGGATTTTCCGTCAAACAGCATAAGACTTTTATCTTTTTTCATCCTCCTACTTTCCCCTCCAGAGAGAATGAAAATGTTAAAATCTGGCATATAATTTGTAAATAAATTTTAGTAATATTATAAAATAAACTTTAAAACTTAAACAATGAAAAAAATTACATTATTATTGGCTTGTGGCTTCTTCTTATCATTAACAACTTTAAAAGCACAACATATTTTAGTAAACGATACTGACATCAATAAATTGGATATTGAGTTTTGTGAATTGCGTATTTCTGCAAAATTAAACCCTACTAAAGTTAAAGTGTATGTTGATTATGGTCAACAATGGTCTATGAAAAGACAGAATATCATGACTGAAGACAAAAAAGTTGTGGCTTTTAACAGTAACGTTCATGCACTCAATTTTATGGATAAAAATGGTTGGGATTATGTCGAGCAAACAGTTACTACAACATCTGAAGGGACAACAACTTACAAATATTTAATGAGAAAGTCAGAGTAAAAAAATTAGGACTTTTATTTAGAAAGCGGCAGTATTAATGACTGTCGCTTTTTTTATTTTTCAATAAATAGACCATGAATTTCAGCATCAATGTTTTGAATAATGCTTCCTAAATCCTCTTGGTTTTCATTGAATGAGTTCTCGTCAATATCTACAATAAGCAATTTACCACGATCATAAGTAGAAATCCATGCTTCATACCTTTCATTCAATCTTTTCAAGTAATCCAAACGAATACTTTCTTCATAATCTCGCCCTCTTTTTTGAATATTCTGAACTAATTTTGGAACACTCGCTCTTAAGTAGATTAAAAGATCAGGGGCAGAAATAAATGATTCTAGAAGTGTGAAAAGACTAAAATAGTTTTCAAAATCCCTGGAAGTCATTAAGCCCATCGAATGCAGATTAGGAGCAAAAATATAAGCATCTTCATATATAGTACGATCCTGAATAACGGTCTTTTCATTTTGTCTTATGTCTTGAATCTGGGTAAACCTACTATTTAAGTAATAGATCTGAAGATTAAAAGACCAACGTTGCATTTCGTCATAAAAATCTAATAAATAAGGGTTTTCATCAACATCCTCAAAATGAGTATCCCAACCATAATGCTGTGATAAAAGACGAGTCAAAGTGGTTTTTCCAGCTCCAATATTTCCAGCTACTGCAATGTGCATAATTCAATCAATTTTAATGCTAGTCTAAAAGTAGAAAAAATAGAATAAGATTTATTTTATTGTTGATAACTTTTAGGGATAAAAAGCAGTGAAGAATTCTTATTGGTTAAGCAAGTCAAATTGTGAACCATCAAGACTCAGTCCTATAAAATAAGTTTTACTTTTCTTAATAGTTTGGTATTCTTTCGGTATTAAAAATTCAGTTTGCAAATAACTTTTGCTATTGTATTTATTAAATAGACCTCCAGTACATATATAAATGAATTCTTCCTGAATTTGAATGCTTGATGCTAATGAAATATCTATAGATTGAATGTAGCTTCCATAGATGTCAAAAATAAATAAGCCATCGTTTTCGGTTAACATATATAACCGACCATTTTTTTCAATAAGTTGAGTAGGCCATATGGAATCTTTATTTAATAAAATCGCCAAATTTCCAGTTTCCTGTATGATTTCTAATTTTGTGTTGACCTTTAGAATCTGCTTCTGATCTTGATCATAAATCCAAACTCCATTATCTACATTGCTATTTGCGATAAGCAGTGCTCTATAAAGACCTAATTCATCTAATTGAATGGTGTAATCATCTTGTTCACTTAATGTATTATCCAAGACAACAATCTTTGACAACTCTCTATAAAATATTAAGGGCCTAAGAGAATTACTTACATCTATTTGAGTAATGTCTCCTAAAGATTTGTTACTATATCTATACAACTCTAATCCATTTTGATCTAGCTTAATGATTTCATCTTTATAAACCTGATAGATATTTCCGATCTGGTCTGTTTCAAAAAAATCAATAGCCCCATTTATTACAATAGAATTTTGAATCCTCAAAGAATCTTGCGTAAAGCAGTTGATAGAAAAAAATAGTAGTATAATATTAATAATGATTGTTGGCATATTCTATGATTTCATCTACATATTCTCTGTTGTTAGAAAGTCTTGGGACCTTGTTTTGTCCCCCTAATTTACCTTTTGACTTAAGCCAGCCGTAAAACATTCCTTTTTTTAACGGTCTTATGACAGGAAGGTTCAGGATCAAATTTTTAGATCGCTTAGCTTCATAATCTGAATTTAAGTTTTTTAAAGTTAAATCTAAAACTTCAATAAAGGCATTTATATTTTCAGGTACAACTTCAAATTCAATCAACCATTCATGTGCTCCAGAATTTTTATTCATAAATATTGGCGCTACAGTATATTCTAACACTATAGTATTTGTTTTTTCTGCAGCGATTATTATGGCAGTATCTGTGTTTTCTATAATTAATTCTTCACCAAAAGCATTGATGAAATGTTTGGTTCTACCTGTAATTTCAAACCTAAATGGATTTACAGAAGTGAATTTTATAGTATCTCCAATAAGGTACCTCCATAATCCAGCATTTGAAGAGATAACTAATGCATATTGTTCATTTGTTTTTACTTCATTAATTGTAAGGGTTTTTGGTTGTTCCTTTTGCAGTTCATTTATAGGAACAAATTCATAAAAAACCCCATAATCTAGCATTAATAACATGTTAGATGAATTTTTTAAATCCTGAATACCAAAAAATCCTTCACTAGCATTGTAGGTTTGAACATAGTTCATTTCTTTTTTTGGGATCAGGTTGTTGAATTGTTGTTTATAGGGTTCGAAATTTACTCCTCCGTGCATGTACAATTCCAAATTTGGCCAGATCTCAAGTATATTTTTAACATTGTTTTCTTTTAAGATGTATTCCAGGAGTATTAATGTCCAAGAAGGCACACCTGCTAGAATATATACATCTTCATGAATGGTTGTGCTAGCAAGCTTGGCTATTTTTTCTTCCCACTCTGGGATTAGTGTGATTTTTTTATTAGGTGTTCTTCTCCATTCACACCACCATGGTAAATTCTTTACTATTATAGCAGATAGATCACCAAAGTAGGAATCTTTGTTTAAATAGTTTATAGTTGAGCTCCCTCCAATAATTAAGTGTTTCCCTTTAAATAATTTAGTTTCAGGATAATTAACATAATACAATGCTAACAGGTCTTTTCCTCCTTTATAATGACATTCTTCAAGCGCTTCTTTACTAACAGGAATGAATTTACTTTTACCAGTTGTAGTTCCAGAGGATTTTGCATACCACTTTATCGGTGATGGCCATAAAATATTTTTCTCTCCATTGATAGACCTTTTAATAAATGGGTAAATATCTTCATATTTTTGAAGAGGGATCCTGTTTTTGAAATCGGAAATTGAATGAATCGATTGATAGTCGTAGGCTTTACCTATTTCAGTGTTTTTTGCTTTTTTTAGTAATCTTAATAGCGTCTCTTGTTGAACTTCAAAAGGATATTTCTTGAATAATTCAATTTGATGTATACGCTTTTTTATATACCAAGAAAAAATGGAATTAAAGGGAGCTCCAATTTTTTTAGACATCAATTAAGAATTAAATGCCAAATATATTTGGCATTTTATCCAAAGAATACCAAACCAAAAATGATAAGAAGTGCTATTGTAACAAAAATGTAACCAATAATTTCAGTGCTTCCATGAAAATTTTTATCTGCCATTTTTAAAAATTTTTAGCAAATTTAATAATAATTATTCAATAATAATATTGTAAGGTAATCTAGCTTGGAACGGATACATGGATTCGATTTTTTCGGCAATATCTATAAAAGCTTCAAACTTGCTGAAAAGTTTTATAGTAGTTTTTGAATCAGTATCATTGCTCTCATCGAGCTGATCTAATAGCTCAACTAAGTCAAGTAGCGGATTTCTTTTTTCTTGTGGAAAAAACTGTAGTTGAATATTTTTTTTAGTAATTCCAGTTTTTTCAGCTGCATATTGAATAGCTTCATCCAATCCACCTAGTTGGTCAACTAGGTTATTATTTAAAGCATCTTTGCCAGACCATACTCTTCCTCTTGCTATTTGATCTACAGCTTCTTTATTGAGGCCATCTCTACCTAAGGCGACTTTATTTATAAAGGAATAATAAATGTCATCAACTTCTTTTTGAATGATTGCTCTTTCTTCTTCAGTAAGCTCATTATTTAAGGAAAGCAAAGGACGAGAATGCAAATTAGTTTCTACTTTATCAAAGGTGATTCCTAATTTATCATTAAGCATTGGTCCGAAATTGGGGATAACGCCAAAAACACCTATTGATCCAGTGAGAGTGCTGGTTTCAGCAAAAATATAATCAGCAGGACATGAAATATAATAACCACCAGATGCAGCATAGTCACCCATTGATACAATTAGTGGTTTTTTATTTTCACTTGATGGGTCTGTAGTAAAGCTAACTTCTCTCCAAATAACATCAGAAGCTAAGACACTGCCCCCGGGAGAATTAACTCTTAGAACAATTGCTTTGATATCTTTATCTTCTCTAGCATCTCTAATAGCTTTGGCTATAGTCGCAGAACCCATATTTGTATTAGAACCTTTACCGCTTTCAATAGGCCCAACGGCATAAATAATTGCGATATTTCCATCTTTTTTGGTTTCTTCTACAAATGAGGGATGATTTTTAGTTTTGTTTTTACAATATTCCTGAAAAGAAACCAAATTAAGTTTTTTAGATTCAGAAGTGTTGGTTTTCTTTTTTAGTAAAGAGATCAACTGGTCTTCATAAATAAGGTCATCTACCAATTGATGGTTTTCTGCATCATGAGCATTTCTAATAGATAATGAGTCTGCAAAAATGACCAAAGAATCTTTTGAAATTCCTCTAGATGAATGGATGTTTGAAAGCATATTCCCCCAAATATCTTTAAGGAATTTTTTAGTTTGTTCTTTACTTTCTGGACTCATTTGGGTTTTTGTAAAAGGCTCAACTGCACTTTTATAGTCATTGTTAGGACCTTTAATGATCTCCATATCAATATTTAGTTTGTCTATAGTCCCTTTGAAAAACATTATTTCTGCTGATAACCCCCTAAAGTCAACCACCCCAGCTGGGTTTAAATAGACTTTGTCTGCAATAGAAGATAAATAATAAGCTTTTTGGTCATAAACTTCAGAGTAAGCATAGACGAATTTTTTTGAATTTTCTTTAAATGCTAAAATTGAGTTTCTTATTTCCTCTAAAGAAGCAAATCCGATATTTAAATTCCCTACATTAATTAAGATTCCTTTAATCTTTGGATCTTTTTGAGCGGCATTAAGCCCAATTTTAATTTCTCTTATTCCAAAAGATTCTTCCATAAAATTCTGACCAGAAGAGTTGATGTCTGTAAATGATTTTTCAGAGATTGAATTATTTAGTTCAACATGAAGAATTGACTTGTCCTTTATAGTGTAAGGCTCTTTTTTAAACAGGTTGTTTGATACAACGAAGACAATAATAAAAATGACTAAACACATTAACAGTCCTATAATGACGCTAGCAAGAGAAGAAGCCCAGAAAGATCTCCAAAATGGTTTCATAATTTATATAGTTGAAAATATATGATAAATGTATAACAATAATTATTTTAATAATGAAAATAAACGATTGAAAAATAATTTTAGTCTTTTCTAATCAAGATTGGTGGCCTATCAAATCCAAAAAGAACATTTGTTTAATTACTTTTGTTTAATGGCCAATGAAGCAATTTTAATATTAGGAAGTAATTTAAATAATAAAGAGAAACATATAAATGACGCCATACGGCTATTGAGCTTAGAATTTAAGTGTAAAAAAAGATCTTCAATCTATAAATCTAAAGCATGGGGTTATGAGTCTGACAATGATTTTTTTAATGTTGCTATAAGTATTGATTGTGAAATAGAACCTCATGCGCTTTTGAGTAAGGTTATTGAAATTGAGAATAAACTAGGCAGAATAAGAAGTAGCGTAGTTCGTTATTCTGATAGAACTATTGATATTGACATCATATTATATGGGGATTCACATATTGACACTCCAGATTTAGTAATTCCACATCCGAGATTTCATTTAAGAGATTTTTGTTTGACACCAATGAGCGAGATCGTCCCTGATAAATTAGTTCCATTATTTGAAAAATCTGTAAAAGAGTTACATGAAGAATTTAAGAATAATCAAAATATAGAGTTGATTTGTGATAAGATATAAACACATAGCAATTGAAGGCAATATTGGAGCTGGGAAAACTACTTTAGCAAAAATGCTGTCTAGGTATTTAGGAAGTTCATTGCTTTTAGAAGAGTTCGAAGACAATCATTTTTTAAAAGCATTTTATAATGGTAAAGATTTTGCTATACATGCAGAGATACAATTTATTCTAGATAGGAGTAAACAGCTAGCTGATTTTTTCTCAAAAAAACATCAATTGATCATCTCTGATTATGTTCCTGAAAAAAGCCTCATTTTTTCTAAAATGAATTTATCTGAATCTGAATATAAGATCATTAAAGATTTAACCAGTGTATTATATAAGAATTTTCAAAAACCAGATTTAATTCTTTTTATAGATAGAAGCACAGAAGATCTTATAGAAAACATTATTAAAAGAGGTAGGGTTTATGAGCAAAATATAGATGGACGCTATATTGAAAATTTAAACAATGGATATGAAGATTGGTTAGGTGAGATTAATTGCCCTGTACTTAGAATAAATGCCAATGAAATTGACATAAGTCACCCAGAGAAATTGGCTGAATCCTTCAAGAAATTATTTCAACAGGAATACTCTAATGACCAAAGAATTATCCAGGGAATTGTTAATTGAGATTAGTCTAAAAATATAAAATTCATATTAAGTTCTTCATTTTAAGCACCTGCAAATCAAAATATAACCCCTTCAAACCCTTTTATAAATGAAAAATAGTACTTATACTTGCATCGAAATTTTTTCAATGTTCCAATCATATTAAAAATTATAATGAAAAAAATAACAATTAAAGGTTTATCGGTTATAGCATTAATTACAATGTTAAGTAACTGTACCACTATAAAAGATATTGAATATTCAGTAAAAGAAAACCCCTTACAGATGCATGCCGATGAGGTAACATTAGAGATAAGCGGTAAGTTTGTAGAAAAAGGCTTAAATGCCAAAGCAACTGCAGAAGTAACCCCATTGTTTGTTTGTAATGATGGTACTGAAATTGCTTTTACAACTGAATTATTTCAAGGCCCGAAAGCTGCAGGAAATGGCAAAGTAATTCAAAAAGAAGGAGGCTCTTTTGCTTATGAAAGCACAATTCCTTACCAAAAGTGTATGGAAGAAGGTGTTGTTAAAGTTAGAATTATTGCAAAAAAAGGCAAGAAAGAAGAAGAAATTTTTACTGATAAAATTGCTGAGGGTACAATAATAACTCCATATTTAATTCAATTAGATGATCAGGTTATTATGGCAACTGATGCTTTTCAAAGAACTACATCACATCAAACAGAAGCTACTATTAATTACAACAAAGGTAAATCCAATGTTAAAAGCACTGAATTAAAAGAAGCTGACATTAAAGATCTTAAGGCTTTTGCATTAGACGCTTCAACTAATCCAAGACTTGAAATGAAGAATTTTTCAATTCAATCTTACGCTTCTCCTGAAGGAGAAATCGACAAGAATACCAACCTTGCAGAAGACAGGGCAAAAAGTGCTAAAGCATTTTTGGTAAAAGAGATGAAAAGAATGAAATACGAAGCAGGTCAACAAGAAACATTCTACGGACTTAGTCCTAAAGGAGAAGATTGGGAAGGATTTAGAACTGAAGTTGAAAAAACAACTCATGAAGACAAAGAATTAATCTTAAGAGTTCTTCAAATGACGGCAGATCTTGATAAAAGAGAACAGGAAATAAGAAATATGGCTAAAACTTATAAGTTTTTAGAGAAAGAGGTATTGCCTCAACTTAGAAGATCTCAAATGGTTCTTGCTTACGATAAGGTTGGATATAGTGATGAAGAGTTGAAAGAGTTGTCAAAATCTAACCCTGACACTTTAAACATTGAAGAATTGCTTTATACAGCAGCACTTTATGAAGATCTTGGAGAAAAGTTAAGAGTTTATACGGATGCAGCTAGATTATTCCCTAATGATTGGAGATCAACAAATAATGTTGGTTATGTAAATTATTTACAAGGTGACCTTGATGCTGCAGGAGAAAATTTTGAAAAAGCAAATGCTGCTGAGGAAAATGCAACTACAACTAATAACATAGGCGCTGTTGCTCATATGAAAGGTGACAATGAGAGAGCTATGGAATTATTTACAGCTGCTGGTTCAGGTAGTGAGTGTAAGTATAATCAAGGCCTTTTAAATATTCAACAAGGCCTTTATGAAGAAGCAGTAAATAATATGGGTGACAACAAAACTTTCAATGTTGCTTTAGCTACTCTTCTTTCAGGAGATGCTGAAGGTGCATCACAAGTTGTAGATGCAAGTAATACTAGTGATGACGCTATTTCTTATTACTTAAAAGCTATTATTGGAGCAAGAACAAATAATTCAGCTATGTTGTTGGATAATCTTAAAATTGCATTTGAAAAAGATGCTTCATTAAAGGATAAAGCGAAAAGAGACAGAGAATTTTTTCAGTTTTTTGAAAACGCAGATTTCTTAGCGATCTTTTAATAAAAAAACATTCAATACTAATAGGGGGCTCTGCCCCCTATTTTTTTAGTCAAATTTTTGCGGATTATCTTCAGGACTGTCTTCAGGACTGTCTTCATAATCTGGTTGAACCTTTTTTTTCGGAAGTATAGGTAATTCAATCACCTTTTTTACCACTCTAGTATTTTCAAATAGAGCAGTTAGCTCATTTTTAAAGTAATAAGCAGATACTTTATCATAAAACCTCCCAGCATATAAATAAGTATTAGGAGTTTTATATTCATCAAAAAGCTGTTGATCCGGGAATGCTTTTAAAAATTTAATTCTAGTGTTTTTAAGCTCTTCTTTTTGTTGACTTACGAGAATCTGCACAGTCCATCCCATAATGGTTGGTTTCTCAGATAATTCTTTTTGAATTGAATCTATCCTTGCATCCCTGAAAACAATAATTTCACCATTGTTTAAACTATAATTGAGTTGGGGTTTAATAGTGTCAATGAGATTTGATTCTACTCTACTGCTGTCAGGAGAGGATGGGTAAAGCTTCCAGTTGTCTTGACTAACAACAATTGACTTAAAAGCTATAAATAGTGAAAATATTAAGATGCGTCTCATTGAATGAAATTATAATTTGTAAAATTAGCGATAAAGTGCTAAAATTATGCCATTAATTCTAAATTATATAAGTTAAACATCTTCTAAAGTGCAGCCATTTTGTTTTGAGTTCCCACCTTATTATTTAGAATGCTTCTAAATTAAGATAAAACTGTGACAATTTATTAGAATATAGAGGGCTTAATTAGATTCAGATATTACATTTGCGTCTGTTAAAAAATTGATTAAAGCTATCTAAAAGGACTTTATAAGATGAAAATTAGTTGGATTAGAAAATCAAGTCAAACAATCTTAACCTTAGTTATTATTTTTATTGGCTCTTGCGTATATTCTCAAGATCCTGAAATTCTTGATGAAGAAAATCAAGAAGAGGTCTTAGATGGCGAAAAATTATTCAAGCAAAATTGTGCTTCTTGTCATAACCCAGTTAAAAATTCAACAGGGCCAAAGCTTCAAGGTGCTAAACAAAAATGGACTGACGCTGGTGAAGGTGAGTTAATATATGAGTGGATAAAAAATCCAGCAGCACTTAAAAATTCCAATAAGTCAACTATGGCTAATAAGATTTGGGATTTTGACCCAACAGCAATGACGCCTCAAAACTTATCTAAAGCTGAAGCAGATGCTGTTTTTAAATATGTAGATGCTTATAAAGCACCTGTTGTTTCAACTGAAAGTGCTGGTGGATCAGCAGAAGTATCGGATAATTCAAGTGCATATTGGTGGTGGATAGTTGCAGGTTTATTAGTAATTGTAATTTTCTCCACTCTTGGTTCTAGAAGACAATTATCTTATTTAGTTGCTAAACAGGAAGGAAAAGAGATTCAACCCAATAAATCTATTGGAGAAAATATTAGAGCATGGTGTTTAAGAAATTGGTTTGCAACAGTTTTAATATTAGTAGTTTTATTAATTGCTGGAGGAGTTGAGCTATTCAATAGATTATATCAAGTGGGTATATTTGAAGACTATCAACCTTCTCAACCAATTGCTTATTCACATAAATTGCATGCAGGTGATCTAGGAATTGATTGTAAGTACTGCCATCATTCTGCAGAAAAATCTAAACACGCTGGTATTCCTTCTATAAATGTTTGTATGAATTGTCATAAAACTGTGCATGAAGGACCTGTAACTAAAAAAGGTGAGATTGCTAAAATTCATAAAGCAGCTGGTTATAATGCAGAAATAAAGGATTATAATAAAGATGAAAATAATGAACGAATAGAAGGTTCACCTATTGTGTGGAATAAAGCACACAATTTACCAGACCATGTATTCTTTAGCCATGCCCAGCACGTTCATCCAAATACTGGAAATATAGATTGCAGGCAATGTCATGGGCATGTAGAAACCTATACTTTAGGTAGAGTGTCAAGTACTGATGAGATTAATGAATACGCAAAAACACAAGAAGGAATGGACAGAGGAATTGTTGAACTAACAAGACCTTTATTAACTATGGGATGGTGTATTGAATGCCATAATAAAAAAGAGATTGACCTTAATAGTACAGAATATTATGTGGAAATGCATAACAGGTTAAAACATAGACCTGATGTCATGAGAAATATTTATAAGGATAAAAAAGTAACTGTACGTGAAATGGGTGGATGGGAATGTGCAAAATGTCATTATTGATATAGAATTCTTAATAAGACTATGAGTGTAAAGAAAACATATTGGAAAGGCTTATCGGAAAAGAATCAAACTCCAGAATTTGTTGAGGCAAATTCAAAAGAGTTTCAAGAGGACCTTCCAATAGATCAATTTATTGGTGGAGAAGACGTAGATCAATTTAAAACTCCAAGAAGAGACTTTTTGAAGTACATGGGATTTAGTGTTGCAGCAGCAACTTTAGCTTCATGTGAAGCCCCAGTTATTAAATCCATACCTTACACCAACAAGCCAGAAGAAATTACTCCAGGAGTTGCCAATTGGTACAGAAGTGCATTTTATGACGGTTCAGATTTCTCTAATGTTCTTGTTAAAACTAGAGAAGCTAGACCAATATGGTTAAAAGGAGTGAAAGAAGGATACGCAAAGGGTGGTATTACTCCTAGGATCAGCACATCTATATTAAACCTATACAATAGCTCAAGATTAAATGGACCTTTAGCAAATGGTAAAGAATCTTCTTGGGAATCAGTAGATAAAAACATAAAATCAGACTTAAATAAAATTGCTACTTCTGGTGGAAATATTAGAATTTTATCTAATACTATTATTTCTCCATCAACTCATGAAGTAATCAGTGAATTTAAAGAGGCTTTTGGTTCTAATGTTGAGCATGTTCAATATGATCCAATTTCATATAATGGAATTAGAAAAGCTAACGAAGCATCTTTCGGTGCTGATTTTTTACCAGACTATCATTTTGATAAAGCAAAAGTTATTGTAAGCATTAATGCTGATTTTATTGCTAATTGGATCATGCCAACAAAATATGGTGTAGATTACAGTAAAACAAGAAAGCCTGAAAATGAATGGATGTCTAAGCATTACCAATTTGAATCTGTTCTTTCATTAACAGGGTCAAATGCAGACTATAGAGCTCAGATAAAACCTTCTCAGGAGGGAATAGTTGCTTCGAATATTTTGAATGCTCTTAAAGGTGGGAAATTAGACGCTTCAATAGGAGAAAATTTAGTTGCAAGAATTCAAGAATTAGCTAAAGAATTAAAACCTTTTAAAGATAAAGGTGAAACATTGGTTGTTTCTGGATCCAATAATCAAGCAGTTCAAATGATTGTTAATGGTATTAACCATTGGCTTGGAAATTATGGGTCTACAATCGACACAGTGAATACACTAAATGTATACAATGGAGATGATGCTGCTGTTGAATCTCTAGTAAATGAGGTTTCCTCAGGAAAAGTTGATGCGCTATTAATTTATGGTGCAAACCCTGTATATTCATTACCAAATGGCGCTGCTTTTGGAGAAGCCCTTTCTAAAGTTAAACTCTCTGTATCTTTTTCTGAATATGCTGATGAAACAGCATCCAAGTGTACATATGTTTGTCCAGATCATAATTATTTGGAATCATGGAACGATTTAAAACCATCCAAAGGTCATTATGCATTACAACAACCTGTTATTACTCCTTTATATGATACTCGTCAGGCTCAAGAATCTTTAATGGTTTGGTCTGGTAATGCAACTAGAGGAGATGGTGAGAGCACTGAATATTATGATTTTATCCAGCGTACTGCTAATGATGAAAACATTTTAGATTGGAATTGGTTAGTCCACGATGGTTATAAAGAAAACAATTCAAATAATTCTGTTGATTTAGTATTTAATGGACTAGGAAATGCCCTAGAATCTGCAAGTAAAGCAGCAGTTAATACAGGTAAATGGGAATTCATTGCCTATCAAAAAGAATTAGGAGCTGGACAATATGCTGCAAATGCATGGTTGCAAGAGTTGCCGGATGCTGTAACTAAAGTTGTTTGGGACAATTACATTACAATGGCTCCATCTGATTGTTACAAAACATTCGGTATAGATGCTGAAAACCCAAAAGCTGCTTGGGACGGTGTTCATTTAGGACAAGAAGAACCAGCTTTTGTTGCAACGGTTAAGGTGGGTGAAAACAAATTAAAACTGCCTGTTTATCCATTACCAGGACAAGCAGCTGGAACCATTGGTATTTCTTTTGGATATGGAAGAGGTGAGAACCAAGAGAATATTGGAAAAGCAGCTTATCAAGTTAGCGAATATGGAGATTACTTAGTAGAAAATGGAAA
>Ga0206679_10001043_pt1 | contig 23035 bp, 18 predicted proteins | sample M110012015metaG_FD_155464 | JGI IMG/M metagenome (GOLD analysis project Ga0206679, IMG submission 155464) | Ammonia-oxidizing marine archaeal communities from Monterey Bay, California, United States - M1 100m 12015 | ecosystem: Environmental > Aquatic > Marine > Intertidal zone | place: USA... | reverse complement strand
TGAAGAATTGTGCTTCGTCAATTCCAACCACCTCAACGTCCTGAGTAAGAAGAAGAAGCTGAGAAGAGTGCTGAATGGGGGTTGACCGGATTGAGTTTTGATCGTGGCTGACGACTTCTTTCTCGTCGTAACGCACATCAACCATAGGTTTGAAGATTTCGACCTTCTGTTGGGCAAATTCAGCTCGTTTGAGACGGCGAATAAGCTCTTCAGTTTTACCCGAAAACATGCACCCACAGACCACCTCGATCCATCCGCGCTTCTTTCCTTTATTGCTAGTGCTTTCGTAAAACAATGTTCAAATCTTAGGGATATCAAATGTAACTAACGCTTGCCGAGTTTCATGGATTGCGGCATCAGTTTTTGTTTCGAATCCAAGGTCTAATCCCAAAGAATAAAATTGGCAACTCAACTCCTCTTATCTTCGCCATTCTTAAATCTGCAATTATGAGGAGGATTTTATGCATCATAGTTCTAGTATTCGTAGCTGTTGGCTGCGCTAAAGTACCTGGCGAAGGTGGTAATTCTAGCATCAAAGGAACTATCGCAATTGAGTATCGTTTGGTACTAACCAATCCGGCAACATCTCAAGCCACAGTGCCCGGAGCGGATGAAGATGTCTTCATCGTTTATGGTGACCACACTTCACCTGATGATCGTGTGAACACGAACTACAACGGTGAGTTTGAGTTTAGAGATTTACGGATTGGCGACTACACCATCTATGTGTATTCGAGAGATACAACCGGTGATCCGCTAGCCCACCCGACTCGAATGCCTATAACGGTAGCAGTGGAGATAACGGACAAAAAACAGGTGGTCGACGCTGGTGAGATGACGATTTATGACACCCCGTAAGTCACTGACAGTCATATTATTATGCCTGCCATTTTGTGCTGCGACTCAATACACAGACTCCGGCTCTTGGGTGAGTTTTGGGGTTGAGAAAAAACTCGCCAAAGGTCTCACTGGAGAAGCTATCGCTGAATCTCGATTTGGAGATCAATTCAGCAATGCTAGTAGCGTTTTCACAGATCTCGTGCTGACTTACAAGCTTCACGACAACATCAGAATTGGTGGTGTTTACCGAATAGGGCTCCGTTCTCAAGCTGACGGATATTACCTGCCAAGACATCGTTTTGCGATTGACTTAATGATCAAGCATTCGATTGATGATTGGAAGTTTGGCTATCGATTGAGGTACCAAAACAACAACCGTGCTTTAGCGTCAAGCGAATCGGGAATTCAATACGAATCCGGGTATCGAAATAAGCTTTCTTTATCGAGAAAGCTCATGAAACGCACTTGGCTGAAGGCTCAAGGAGAAATCTTCTCATCACAAATTGATGATCTGATCCAGCCGACGGATTACCGTCTTAAGCTTGGGATTACACGTGGAGTGAAAAAACGTCATGACCTTTCTCTTGGGTTGTTGTATCAAACGGAAATCGACAATTCAGATCCCGATGGTGAATTCATCATATACCTGGGATACAGCATCGAGCTGAAGAAGAAGAAAAGATCGGATAGCCAACAACAGTAGCGCAGTCAATCAACACTACAATTCCTTACTTTCTTGAAAAACCTCTCAAGAATTATTCAACATGGTCTAAATTGACCAAATGGAATAAGTGCAAGCCGACGTTTAGCGGTGATGAGAGTGGTAAAATGAAAGTTAAGTAAGTGCGCAATGCATTACTCGCCTGACATACCGCGATATGTTTTTAAGCCGCTAACTTCTTGTCTTCTCCTTATAAACCCAAGCATACTTTAAGCGAGCGAGCATCAAGTACATCGCTGGCACAATTACGAGAGTCAAGAATGTGGCGAAAGTCAAACCGAAGATAATTGCCCAAGACATTGGGCCCCAAAACATTACGTTGTCGCCACCTACATAGATGTGAGGATCATAAGTATTGATTAAGGCAACAAAATCGATGTTCAATCCGATTGCTAATGGTAATAGCCCCAAGACGGTTGTGATTGCCGTTAGAAGTACCGGACGTAGTCTCGTTTTACCTCCTTCGATCACGGCACGAATCACCTCGTTGAAAGGCATGTGTTCGCTCTTGGTTAAGCCTAGCTCTTCCTTCTTTCTCTCCCTAATCAGATTGGTATAATCAATGAGCACAATAGCATTATTCACAACAACCCCAGCAAGGGATATGATTCCGATCATGGTCATGATGATTACAAAGTCCATTCTGAAAATAATCAACCCAAGCAATACACCGATCATCGAGAACAGCACAGAGAACATAATGATCACCGGAGTAGAAGTCGAGTTAAACTGAGCAACGATGATCAGGAATATCAAGAAGACAGCGAGCAAAAGCGCCGTGCTCAAGAATGCCATTTCTTTGGCCTGTTCCTCTTGTTGACCTGTGAAATCACTTTTAATTTCAGCCGGCAATTCGAAATCTTCCAAAGATGCTTTGATATCCGCAACCACCTCGTTGGCATTGTACCCATCCAAAATATTGGACGTGATCGTGATCACGCGAGTCAGGTCTTTTCTCTTAACCGAGCTAAAAGCTTTTGTCGAAAATGAACTCGCCAACGAAGAAATAGGCACTTGTTTGATTCGTCCATTTGACGGATCTCGGAATGTAACCCGCTGATCAATCAAAGCATCTACATCACGGCGGGCTTCTTCTGCAAAGCGAATGTTGATTGGGTAATCATCCTCATCAACTTTATAAGTCGACACCTCTTTTCCAAAGAGTGCGGTTCTGATCGCCATCCCGATTTGGGCCGTTGACAGACCAAACATCTTGGCTTTTTCTTTGTCAATTTCAATCGCCAACTCGGGCTTTTCTTTATCGACATCAAGCTTGAGCTCTTCAATTCCAGCGATGCTTCTGTCGTCGATAAAATCCTTCATCGTCGCGGCATAAAACATTACTGAGTCGTAATTGTCGCCTTTAATTTCAATGTTAATTGGCGCCCCTTGAGGTGGTCCAGCTTCATTCTTGCTCACTTTGATATCGGCATCCGGATAATCCTGTAGCCTTTCTCTGAGTCTTTTAAGAACATCGGTGGTCTCTTTACCTAATCGCTCTTGGTACTTTACAAAAGACACTGTGACACGAGCCTTTTCGGGTGTGTTCCCAAACGTTGGGCCTTGAGCTGGATCGCTTGTCCCATTTCCCACTTGGCCAATAATGGAACTAACCAAGAAGCTGCTGGTGTCCAAGGCAAATGGACTCATGAAGTCTTCCTCCTTCATAACATCCATCACAATCGCTTCAATATCCCGTGAAATATCGTTGGCCGCTTCAATATCGGTTCCAATTTCCTTTTCGATAAAGACATTCAAATACTGCGGTTCATTTTCAGGGAAGAACAACACTTTTGGAGGCACGGTGCCCATCAGAATAAATGCAAAAATAAGCATGCCAAATGTGCCCCAAAAAAACGCCGTCGGGCGCCTTCCTTTTACAACGAACTCCAATAATCGTTCGTAACGAGCCTCTAATCTTGGTAGAAATGAAGCCTGAAATTTTCGGGATGCTGGGGTCAGGAAGTAAACATTCAATAGCGTCAACAACCCTGAAATGATGAGGAGGTTAGCTAGCCAAAGAATGCCCACTTCGCCGGCAGAGCCGAAGTGCATTAATGTGAACAACGCTCCTATTCCAATGAGAATCAGCGCAATGCGGTTGGACTTTCGCTTGTTAGAAGCCCCCTCTCCTACACGCATGTAGACCGAAGTAAGCATCGGGTTGATGACCAATGCCACGAACAACGACGACCCTAGAACGATCATAAGGGTCATAGGCAGGTATTTCATGAACTCCCCCATCATTCCTGGCCACATTGCTAGCGGAACAAAAGCCGCAAGAGTTGTTGCTGTGGATGCGATAATTGGCCACGCCACTTCACCAACACCTGTTTTCGCTGCTTCAATAGGACTGTGTCCATCGTCCATGAGGCGATAGACATTCTCGACGACCACAATTCCATTATCCACCAGCATACCCAGGGCAAGGACCAATGAAAAGAGCACCATCACGTTTAAGGTCACACCTAAACCGCTGAGGATGAGGAAGGACATAAACATGGAAAGCGGAATCGCGATTCCTACGAATGCTGCGTTTCTCAAGCCTAAGAAGAACAGAAGTACGCCGACAACGAGGATTACACCAAAAATTATTGAGTTTTCAAGCTCGCTCACCTGAGTAACCGTCTGATCACTCTGATCATTGGTGACTGTAATCTCAAGAATATCTGGGAGATCATTAGCTTGTGCTTCGTCTAAGATTTGGTTTATCCCAGCCGATGCTTCAATCAAGTTTTCCCCCGCTCTCTTAATAATGTCAAGAGACACCACGGGCTTCAAATATTCTCTAGCGTAGCTTTCTTTGTCCTTCTCAACAAAGCTGACTTTCGCAATTTCTCTCAAATAGATGTTATTGCGGTTTTCACTTTTAACAACAACGTCCCCAATCTCTTCGACTGAAGTAAACTCGCCAACAACACGTACTGAGCTATTGACCCGATCTACCTTTAGATCACCTCCGGAAATAGTCATGTTCGCCTGAGCGATCGCTCCCTCTACATCACTAAAGCCTACCTGTCTTGACTCCATCGCAAATGGATCAAGCTCAATACGCACTTCCTTATCCATAACACCCTTAATGTCCACTTTAGAAATCTGCGGCAGGTCTTCTATTTGGTCCTCCAAAAGCTCTGCGTAGTCCTCCAGTTCTTCAAGAGAAAAGTCTCCAGAAAGATTGACATTCATCACAGGCACGAGTTCTGAGAAATTCATCTCAAATACATTCGGATCCGCTGGTAAATCATCAGGAAAATCAGGGTTGGCTTTTACAATGTCCACCTTGTCCTTGACCTTCCTCAAGGCCTCAGATGGTGATACTTTGAAATCAAATTTCACATCGATTACCGAGAATCCTTGTGAAGAAGTTGATTTTATCACGTCCACGCCTGTGATCGTATTGATCTCTTTCTCTAATGGCCTTGTGATTAACGCTTCGATATCCTCAGGTGAGTTTCCTGGATAAGGTGTGCTCACAAAAATCTGTGGAATAATTACCTCTGGAAAACTCTCTTTAGCCATCGTAATGTAGGCCGTAAGACCCATAAGGACGATGATCCCTGTGATGACGAAAACCGTCATCTTGTTGTTGATCGACCAGCTAGAGACGATAAATTCTTTCTTATGCTTCAGGTCCTTGTAGGAGCCATTTGCTTGTTCTTCAAGCGACGCTTTGTCCATTTCTTCGCTCATTTTTCCGCTTGTTATTAGTTCGCTGCAATGGCTTTTGGTGAACCTTCTTGTACTCGCACTAGCACGTCCTTTCTCATTTTCCTTGCGCCTTTATCTACGACAATTTTTCCTGCTTTAAGCCCTGAAAAGACTGCAGTCAAATTCTGGTATGTGGGGCCAACTTCGATGATTTGTTTCACGGCGATATTTCTATCCTCTCGATCAGTGGGCTTTAATGTCCAAACGTATGAGTTGCCTATGGCATCGGTTTGAATCATTGAATTCGGCAGGTAAACGATAGAGTCTTGCGTAAACTCGTTGATCTTTAAATCCGCCACGATGTTCGGAATAAGCTCTGGAGCATTATCACCAAAATCTACTCGGATTTGGAAAGTTCTGTTGTCGGGCTTGATGTATGAACCAACACGTGAAATCGTCGCTGGCCAATCTGTAACATCCTCCATCCCTTGTACACTAACAAGGGCCTCACCGCCAACACTAATGGCTCCAAAGTGACGCTCACTTAGATCCGCTTCGATGTATAGCTCGTCTAGATTGACCACTCTCGCGATTGGCATTCCCGGTGTCGCCATTTCTCCTACTCTGGGCACGAGATCGTCCAGAACCCCTTTTAAAGGTGAACGTACTTGGGCCATATTCTTTTGCTCTGTCAGAGTCGCCTTCGTATTCTCTAATGCCTCTTTCCTGTTTTTTGCCTCAAGGAGTTGTACTTCTGAACCGATGTTTTGATCCCAAAGTGCGTTTTGACGGTTGTAAAGGTCAGTCGCCAAAGCCAAACTCGTTTCCACTTCGGCCAATTGCTTGTTGAGAACATCCGTTTCCAATTCCAAGATCAGTTGTCCCTTTTTAACCGGCTCACCTTTATGAACGTAAATGGCTTTAACGATTCCAGCAAGTTCTGGTATGATCATGGCGTTACCTGTCGCTTCCACATTTCCCTTTACTCGGAAGTAGTCTTTGAAGAGCGTATCACCAACAACATAGGTTGTCACAATCGGGTCCTTCTTGGTCTGATCCAGTTCACCAATTTGATCGTCAATTCCCGCGATGATGCCGTTGGTTTGGGTGTAAATCGCCTTGATTTCGGCCTTTCTTGCATTTAGGAATTCTGTTTTATCCTCTTCGTAAGTTTTAAGGGCTGATTCATAAGCCTCTTTTGCTTCACTGTGGGTAGAGCTCCCTTCTTTTTGGCTTTTTAGCGCTTTCTCAAGCTCCGCAATATCCGTCACTTGTTCAGCGAATTTCTGCTCCGCCCAGGAATTCAGAACCGTTTCGGCTTGCTTAAGACTGTCAGAAGTAGATGCTAACAGACTAGCAATCTCTGTCTGCTCTGTATCTCCGCCACATGCCATGAAGATTGTGGCAGCTGCTGCTATTAAAATGCTGTAGTTTTTCATGTCCTTTACTGTTGTATCGAATTAATAGCGCCCTAAAGCTTTATTGAGTCTAGAGGAGGAATTTAGGAGAGCTAGGGTCGCACTGATTACGCTTCCATGGGCGGTGAGCAGTTGGCTTTCTGCTTGCGCCAATTCCATACTAGACGCTACTCCTTCTTTGTATTTGATTTGTGTTTGATCGAAAATGCGTTGTGCGAGGGCGTGGCTCTCTTCTTGATTTGTCATGTTCCTCTTAGCGTACGTATGCTCAGAGAGAGCGCTCTTATATTCTAGGTTGACTCCGTCTTCGATTTGTAGCAATTGAAGATCAGCTCGTTCCAGTTCGAGTCGTGCTTTTTGCACTCTATGCTTCCCTTGGAAGCTCGTCCAAATTGGCACACTGAGTTGCACACCCCAAATTTGAATCGGGTACCAAGTTTTGTCGAAGCCTAAAAAGTCAAATTCATCGCGTTGGGCGTTTTTCTGAAAATTGTAAAATGCTCCAATCGACGGAAAGCCTTTCGCCTTTTCATTCCTCATGTTAAGTTCCATCAATCTGCGGTAATCCGTCTGAACTTGGTAGTCGATGTTGTTGCTCAAACTAAATGGCTGCGCACTAAGGTCTGTATGATCTGCTCTTGTTAAGTTGTCGATCGTGTCGGTAAGCGTGACATTGTCTGTTCCTTTCACGCCGAGTTGAAACTTCAACATTAAAAGTGCTATCTCTTTTTGCTGAGAAGCATAGTCTCGTTTGTTGTTCAAGTCATTAAGCGTCAACTGAAGTTGATCAACATCCTGCTGCTCAAGGAATCCACTTTCCTGTAGGGTTTTCGTCTCAGACAAAATCTTGTCCATGACTTTGATACTCCCTTCGAGCACCTCAACGTTCTTTTGAGCCACCAATACGGTATGGTAGGCTTGGGCAACTTGATCTTTCACTTGTTGTTCGCTTCTCTTGATCGAACCTTGCATCACGTCTGCATAGGCCTTAGCGGCTTGTAGACCCACGAAATACGAGCCATCGAAAATCAATTGAGAGACCGAGATTCCAGCCGTCATGGTCTGTGGCGCACCAAATTTTAGTTCTGAAACTGCATCTGGATCCGTCACAGGGGCGTTGATTGGAACCCCTGTTTCTTGAGCTACTCCAAATAGAAATTCGTTTAAGTAAGCCGGGAAACCAAAGGCGTCTGCTGGAGCTACCTGAGTTGGAATGTCAATGAAGTTTTGGTAGTCAATCGCACCGTTCACTTGCGGCAACCCGATGGACGTCAATTCTTTTACTTGACTCTCGGCCGAAAGGGCGTCTATACGTGCATTTTTTACAGTATAACTGTACTCAACTGCGTATGCCTGTGCTTCCACAAGTTTGAGTGAGAGATTCTCCTGAGCCATTCCGATAAAAGGAAGGAACATCAGTAGAGTAAAGATTTTCAGTTGATTCATAATCATTTCACTTAAGCATTTCTTTCACCTTTTGTTTGAGATAGGTGATCCCCTTTTCACTCGCAATCCCTCGGATGTGATATCGGAAATACTCCCGATAGACTTCTGAGAAGGAGATTTCTTTAGGAGGAAATATCGTCGAGTCAAAAGTCACGTCCATTTTGGACATGTATATCTTAGCAATCACATCGATGTTCAAGTCTTCCCGATACAGACCTTCTTTGATGCCCTTCTCCATGTTTTCGCTCATGCACTTGTAAACCATCTTTTGCTGATTGTCCATCATTTCTTTCCATACCTCTGGATGATATTTCTCAAGATCAAAGTGGATCGAGGGATGCACCTGTTGCAGCACTCCGGTAATCCATTGCGCAATCTCTAAGAGCTCGTCGATTGCATTGTGATCTTTCTCGCATATTAAGCTGATGGCCATGTCCTCCATGCGAGCGTGCATGGCAAGCGATTTCCGAAGGAGGTCATTCTTATCCTTGACATACTTGTAGAGCGTCTTCTTAGACACGCTAAGGTTTTTGGCGATGTCATCCATGTTGACACTCTTGATGCCATACCTCATGAATACCTCTCCGGCTCCACGAATTATCTGCTGCTCTTTTTCAGTCACGGCAACAAAAGTAGCTCGTTTTCCCCAATGGAAACGAAACGTATGTTAAAATGTTTCTGGTGTGTAATTCGCGCACTTGTGACGGCCCCTTCATTCGCCGGGAATAGACAAGGCGTTTTCATTTCTAGGCCTCTTCTACCAGGGCTTCCGATACATTAACGATGTGATCTCCTACTCGCTCGAGGCTAGTAAATAAATCCACATAAATCATCCCGCTTTGGATGCTATAAGTGGCCTTTTCGATGTCTTTGAGGTGCTTTTTTATAAGATGATCACGCGCAGAATTAATCTTCGACTCTTGAGCTTCAGCTACTTCAAGATCGACTCCACCGCTTGCTTCGAGATTCTGAATCATGATTTCGAGGCTCTGGTCTACAAGCACCAACATCTCCTGGATACCCGTTCGCTGCTTAGGTAAAAAGTACACTTTCGATTCAGTCTTACTCTCTAAAATTCTAGCCATCACATAAAAGATGTCGCCCACCCGCTCTAAATCCGTGATGATGCTGAGCATCCCCAGTACACTCGCGGAGCCTCTTTCAGTAAGTTCGAGCCTTCCTACTTGAGATAGATAATCGCCAATTTGTTGGTGTAGATCGTCGGTCAATTGTTCTAGGCGGCCTACCTTCTTGAGAGTCTTAGTTTGCTGCTTCAACTCCGTTTCTATTACCATGGCTGAGACGTAGAAAGACATTTTTTCGATGACACGTCCAAACTTGGTGATCTCCTCCTGAGCCTCAACCAGCGACATCTCACTGGTTTGAACAGATGAATTCATAAATCGAAGCGCAAATTCCTCATCGTCTTCACCTACAGAAGGCACCATCTTCTTGACCACTTTGGCTATCAGGTCGACGAACCACATGAGTAAGGCCACATTCACAACATTAAAAGCAGTGTGGAACAAGCATAGTTGCCATTGTACTTCGCCCAAGGGATTAGTGTCTATGTGCGGCATTGGAAATTGCGAAACAATAGCCCTGATCAATGACAGAAACCAGGGAAAGCAAACCAGAACCCCTACAGCACCAATGATGTTAAACAGTAAATGGGCGCGGGCGGCTCTTTTAGCATGCACGTTGCCTCTATCGGCTACAATGTTGGCCGAAATGGTAGTTCCAACATTCTCCCCTAAAACCACAGCCGCAGCAAGTTCGAGGGGAAAACCAATTGCAACTAAACACAAGGTGATTGCCATAGTAGCTGAAGAACTCTGAAACACCACAGTCATGATAACTCCAATCACGAACCAGCCCATGATCTGAACGGTGCCAAGCTGAGCCCCTACCAATAACCAATTCTCTATGAAGTTTGGATTAATGTTGCACAGGCCTTGCAGGAGTTCTTCAAGAAAGCCAATGCCAACAAATATCAAGGCAAAGCCAATAATAGATTCGCCAAGCGCTTTCCAGTCTGGCCTCTGAAGGAAAAGAAGCGGCACACCAAAAGCTAAAATGATTAGAGAATTTTCGCCTAAATGAAAAGCTCCAAAGCCAAACAAAACGATGATCCAACCGGTGATGGTTGTGCCAATATTAGCACCCATGATAACGATGATCGACTGTCGAAGTTCTAGCAGTCCCGCATTTACAAAACTCACCACCATGACTGAGGTAGCGGACGACGACTGCACGAGCGCCGTGGTTAAGAATCCTGTGAAAACTCCTCCAAATTTACCGTGTGATCTGGCGGCTATAAATTTCCTGAGGCTAGGTCCTACGACTTTCTGAATCCCTTCGCTCATAATCTTCATTCCGAAAATGAACAAAGCCAGAGAGCCAAGAATTTTGATGACTAGTAGAAAACCTTCAGGCATAAGGCAAATCTATGAAACCGATAGTCAGGCGACTGAATTACACCAGTTTACCCAGGTGTTTGAGGACTTTTGCTTCAAAGAAAAGATGATCTAAAGAGCAACAAATTGTAGTCTCTATATTACCAAATCATTAACAGGAATATAATGAGGTTACGTTATTGTTAAATGTCCTTTTTAGGTTTTTTTGGTCGATGAGAAGGCAGTTGTTTTGCAGGCAAAATCAAATGATACTGCAATGAAACGATCGCTTTTAGCAGCGCTGATGTTAACTTCAACTCTCAGCTTTTTTGGCCAGCAGATAACAAACAACACTTTTGGTAAAGGAATCAGCATTCTTGCCGCTGACTCATCATTCTCGATGAAGTTTAGCACACGTATCCAATCTTTATTTATCGCAGAAATTCCTGCCGAAAACAATGGCTTCGAGGACGTAAGTTCGAACTGGCTTATTCGCCGCTCGCGTTTAAAATTTGACGGATTCGCCTTCAGTCCGAAGTTCAAGTACAAAATTGAGTTGGGGCTCTCGAACAGAGACCACGGTGGAGAGAATATTCACACATACAATACATCTAACCTTATTCTCGATGCATTCGTTCGTTGGAATTTTTATAAAAACATGGAGGTTTGGGTAGGCCAAACTAAACTCCCAGGTAATCGCGAGCGTGTAATCTCTTCTCAGAAACTTCAATTTGTAGATCGTTCTCTAGTAAACTCTCGTTACAATATTGATCGTGATATGGGAATTCAGTTCCGTAACAAATTAGAAATCGGGTCAATTGTTACTAGACAAGCTCTTGCTATATCTCAAGGGGAGGGCCGTAACAGAACAAATAAAAAGGACCCAAATCCTTCGACTGGCTTTGAATATACAGGGCGTTTAGAAGTTCTTCCTCTTGGAGAATTTACAGGAAAAGGCGACTACTTTGGTTCTGACCTCAAAAGAGAAGAGACACCCAAGATTTCATTTGGCGTCACATATGACTTAAACGTGAAAGCCGCTCGTACAGGAGGAAATTTAGGCGACTACGTTGATGATGATCAAGGACTCGTTATTGATACTGCTCTCGCAACACTTAATACCATTGTTGCAGACGTAATGTTCAAGTTTAAAGGATTCTCTCTTGCAAGTGAATACGCCAACAAAACTATGGATGGTGAGAGAATCGTAAATGACGAAGGGGAATTCATAAACAACTACTACACTGGAACGGGTCTAACTGTTCAAGCAGGTTATCTGCTGAAAAACAATCTTGAGCCTGCAATTCGTTACACAACCATCACTCCGGAGCTTGAGTCTGGTAGAGATCTTCAAGAAATGATCACACTAGGGCTTTCGCGCTACATCGTTGGTCATTCACTAAAAGTACAGACTGACTTCAGCCTCCTTCGCGAGACAGATCAGTTTACTAGAGTTGAGAGCGATGAGTACCTCTGGAGATTCCAGATTGAAATGGCATTCTAGATTACATACGAGAATTTATAAGTAAGCCTCGATAACCTTCCATCGGTGTCGGGGCTTTTATATCCGCCATGGCTTCAGCGAAGAAAGGGCATTACCCTCCCAAAAACTGGCTAAAACTGGCTAAAACTGGCTAAAACTGGCTAAAACTGGCTAAAACTGGCTAAAACTGGCTAAAACTGGCTAAAACTGGCTAAAACTGGCTAAAACTGGCTAAAACTGGCTAAAACTGGGCAAAAGCTCTCGTGATTAATAAAATCAGCACATCACAAATCAACAGTCTAGTACTTACGAATCTTAGGCTAAAGCTTTACGAAACGAAAGAAGCCCACCTGTCTACAGACAACTGGGCTTCTCAAAGATGATTTATTGTCTTATCCGCCGAAGAGACGAGTAAAGAATTTCTGAATTCCAGCTCCAAACTGTTCGGGGATATCCTGGGCCATTGTTGCAAATGAAAGGTTGTCATTCACACCAACAGCAATCGCAATAGAAATCACAAGACCAATCATGGCATAGCTAAAATCCTTGACAATGATTTTTGCAGCACCCCGTTTGTTGTTTTTTGCGGTGCGCATAAGAGCCATTCCAAGTTCTCGACCTCCGAGCAGCCCAAGGAAGACCCATGTGGTGCTCATTGGGACTTTGGAGTGTAATTTGAAGTAAAACAGGAGGATGCAGTAAATCAAGTCAATAATCGTCGCGAAACGCACATCAGTAACATCCGATTTTTCAGTTACAATTTGCTGAATCCGCCCGCCTCGATAGTAAAGAAGAAGACCCAGTCCTATCACGATCACTAAAGTGAATGCAATGAAAGAGCCGACATTGAGGCTTCTAGGCAAGTAAACGGCAATATTGGCAGCGTCCTGCATTAACCATACAGACCATAGCGTACCCGAAACGGCCCATTGAGCCACTGTCCACCAAGGTTTAGCCTCTCCAACAAACCATTTTTTGGTAATTCGTGCAAGAAGTAAGAAGGCGATTAGCCCAATGAAAAAGGCGAGAATATATCCACTGAAACTCTTTGCCAACACCTTGCCTACTGCCGTCTCTGTGGCAGCGAAAGACGTGAGGAGAATGAATGTAGTAGAGACCGGCATTCTCAAACGGGTGAGGATCAATAGGAATATTGGAGCAGCAATCTGAAGGAAATGGAAAGAAGTAGGAGCCTTTTCAAATCCCTTTGCCGCCAATCGCCCGTTACTGACGTCACCATCAGACTCCCCATTATTGAATAATGTGAATAGCACACTACTCTTATTTGATTCGTAGGTAATTGGCTGATTTCCAGTTTCATTCGTAACAAGATTGCGGAACTCTATTTTTACGTACTTATTGAAGGTGTTCTTGACACTGGGCTGTAGGTCCGACTCCTTAATTAAGTTAGTCACCTCGCACAAATGACCGTCTGCATTCAAGTAGAAGCAGAGACCATAGTCGGTATTCTCGTACGTGGTGTTATAAGCCGCTGATCCCCTAATGTCCGTGTCCTTTACACTCCAATTGACAGTGTTCGTTTGCGTATTAACATCTATATCAATAGACCCACCGATCGATTTTCCTCCTTTGGTCTCGATTGACCCATATTCATTTACGGTGTGATTTCCGTAAAAAGTAAGATTTCGATCAGCAGAGTCCATTTCAACCTTCTCAACCATCAGAGTAACTCCTGTTTCGTCGACAGTGTGCCAACTATAAAACATCGTCAGACAGAATATGCCGCCTAAAAAAATCCAAAGCACCCACCACTTTTTATCCTGATTGGACGCGATGAATGTTCCTATTGTTTGAATACTGTCGTTAGCAATCGCGGCATAAGCGGCGAAAAGAAATCCAAGCCACATGGCAATCCCAGGGACTTGAACCACAAACATGGATGCAACAAAAGCGAGGACAACAAATACTAGAAACGGGGTTTCGTTTTTCGGGAAAAAGAACAAGTCCGGATAGCCGTAGCGGCCGAAAAACTTTTTCATGGGAAATTAAACTTTGGTCAAAAAAAATTCGGCTGATTGCTCAACCGAATTGGTAATAAGTCTACTGATTCAACTTCATGCTTCGCATGGCTAAACCAAAAATTTCTTTAGATCAAAACTTAGATCGCGAAAAATAGTACAGCCGCCATAATAGCGATATAAACTACTTTGCTGAGGTCGATCTTCTTTGCAGTTGTTGTGTTCATTGTTCTACTTTTTAGACACCACAAACTTAACACGAGGGTCGTGAAGTCTGCGTTTCGCTAATGTTACCTAATTGTTAAGGATGACAATTCGTGCTCAAAAGGAGCAATGACGAGGGTTGTAGAGCCTTTCTAAAACAACAAATTTCTCAATATTTATGGGATTTGTAACTTTCTGCTTCTTCTGCCCGTCCTACAGATATCCAAGACGACTGAATGACTGTATCAGAGTATAACCAGTGTGTGCGTCAATTTTCGGACAATCTATTTCGCTTCCTCGTGAAGAATATTCGCGATCAGGAAAAGGCGAATGATTTGGTGCAAGACACCTTCGAAAAACTATGGCGTAAAGTAGAGACTGTTTCGTATGAAAAAGCGAAGTCGTATCTCTTCACGACTGGTTACCATACTATGATAGACATGATCAGGAGGGACAAAAAACAAGGCAATTTCGAGGAGGTTAATCAGACGAAGCTCTCGCACAGCGAGCAGTATACGGATCTCAATGAGATTTTACATGAAGCGCTCAACACGTTACCGGAACAACAAAAGTCGGTTGTTCTACTTCGCGATTACGAGGGCTACAGTTATAAGGAAATCGAAGAAATCACTGGGCTCAAAGAGTCACAGGTTAAAGTCTATATCTATCGCGCTCGAATCGCGATGAAGAAGTTTCTGGTCAAAATGGAATACGTGCTATGATCAACAGAGACAATTACGAAACATGGATCATCGACTTCCTCGATGGAAAGCTGACCACTGAGCAAGTAGGTCAGCTCGTTTTGTTTCTGGAAATGAATCCCGACATAGCCGAGGAATTTGACGGGCTGGATGAGGTTAAACTCGAAGATTCGAATCCTGCATTTTCTGGAAAAGAAAGTCTGCTAAAGGAGTCTATGGATCTCCCGATGGAGGATGTTGATATGCTCTTAGCTAAGAAGCTTGAAGGAGATCTAAGTATTGAGGATGAGAAGGCTGTTGACGCTATGATTGCTTCTCACGAATGGATCGGTCGCTCATGGGCTATTCTCCAGAAAACACAAGTGGTTCAAGCCTCTGTCAAATTTGCGAATAAAGAGTCTCTTCTATTCCCAGACCAAGTGGATCTATCTAACGAAGAAATGGCCTTGATTGCTATATCTGAAGGAGATCTCAAGCAAACAGAACTTCATAATGTTGACGATATCCAAAAGAGAATTGATATCTATTCAAGTTTGCGAGTTAAGGTAGATGACTCAATTTTCTATGCTGGTAAGGCTGCCCTTCTTAAAAAAGGGGGTGTTGTCACCATGCTCCCATGGCTCATTCGTGGTGTGGCGGCGGCAGCCGTTGTTGCACTCCTTTGGCAAGCTTGGACTATCACAAGTTCTTCTGATGGTGCCACGATCAGCGGTTTTTCAAATGTTGTTGATGTCAAAGGCGTGAAAGATTTTGAAACGGCCCAGGACAAAAATTCCTCTTCTGACTACCATGGTCAATCTCTTAAAACCTCGGTTCAACATGCTGCCCAATCGACGGAAAAGCCGTTGAAATCATCTCTTGTATTTAAGATAATAGAAGCGCCGGTTTCTCTTGCTTCACTAAAAGCTGGGCCGCTTAATTACCCGAATCCTAAAGGAATTCTTTCCATTGTGGAGTCGCCTGTGATAGAACCCGTTCTATTCGCCGAGCTTCATGACGCAACTATTGTTCCTGCGGAAAATGAGGTGCCAACAGCAGTTCAGTTTATCGGCACTAAAATCAAACAGAAACTTTGGGGTGAAGGTAATGTGCCAGAAAATAATTTTGCATTAGCTCTAGCAGGAAAAGCCGTGGAGACGTATTCAAATCGCACTGGGGTTGACCTGGCCCTCGCCCCTCCTGAGGACGAAAAAGAGGGTTTTTCCTTGAGGCTAGGAAAGCTGGAGATCAGTCGATACTAACACCTTTATCTCTTTAAAGGTTTTTGAAATCTAGAATGTGCCGTGCACACAACCCATTTCTAGTTCTGAAAACTACTTCCCATTAAACGCTCCCATAGTTCTGTCTAAACCTTGTTGGCAGAAACCCAAGGCCATGTCCGCCGAGGTTTTTATTCTCTCATCAAGTGTCGCTAGTTCTTCAGCAGTCCATTGACTTAAGACGTAGTTAACTTGAGATCCTTTCGAAAACTCAGATCCAATTCCAAACCGAATACGTGCAAATTTAGCTTGGCCGAGTGTCTGGATAATGTGTGCCAATCCATTGTGACCTCCATCACTTCCCTTTCCTCTCATTCGCAATGTTCCGAATGGAAGGGCAAGGTCATCCGTAATGACGAGTAGTCGTTCTACAGGAATCTTCTCAGCTTGTAACCAATAATTGATGGCTTTACCGCTAAGATTCATAAAAGTGGTAGGCTTGATCAGGACCAGTGTTTTGCCCTTGTGCCGGATTTCAGCTTTGTGAGCATGACGCTCAAGTTGGAATGTTGCGTTGGACGAACTGACTAGTTCGTCCAACACATCAAAACCAATATTATGTCGAGTGCCGTCGTATTTAGCACCCGTATTGCCTAGCCCGGCAATTAGAAACTTCATGATTAGGAATCGATTTATTCCTCTCCGCCTTCAGAATCTTTTTCTGCAGACGCTTCACCTTCAGCTCCTTCAGCTCCTTCTTCTCCCTCTTCACCCTCTTCACCCTCTTCTCCTTCTTCAGCTGTAGCTGCAGACATTGCTGCACGAGAGGTTTTAACACTAATTACAACGTCGTTGGCGTCTTGAAGAACAGAACATCCATCGATGAGTACTTCACCAACACGGATTCCATCGCCAATTTTTAAATCGGAAACGTTTAGTGTAATTCTGTCTGGAAGAGCGCTTGGCAATCCTTTGATTGAAAGCGTTCTGAAGTTGGTGATCATAACACCTCCATTCACAACACCAACAGCACTTCCTTCTGCCCTTACCGGGAGGTCAACAGCAACTTCTTTGTCGTCAAAGATTTCCAATAAATCTATGTGGACAATTTTGTCTGTTACTGGATGAAATTGGTAATCTTTAATGACGCAGCGTTTAGCTGTTCCATCAATGTCCAATTCAAGTAAGTATGTGTCAGGTGACCAGACGATCTTCTTGAGATCAATCTCGCTCAAGTGAAGATGAGTTTGCTCGGATCCTCCATAAATGACAGCTGGAATACGACCATCTCTCCTCAATGATTTAGCACCTTTTTTCCCTACGCTCTGTCTAGCAGAGCCGCTCAATGATACTGTTTGCATTATTCTGAGATTATGATAAAATGAAATTTGAACTTATAGACTTGTTTGTGGCCAAACTCTTCAATACTCGAGAAAAGAGGTCAGCAGCACTCAAGACTTTTATTTTGTCGGTTGGAATATCTGTTCTCAACGGGATACTATCCGTGACAATTAATTGCTCCAATCTTGAATTCTGTATTCTTTCGTAAGCTGGTCCACTCAGGACCGGATGCGTGCATATCGCTCGAACAGACTTAGCCCCATGATCGAACATCATATCAGCCGCTTTTGTCAATGTGCCCGCGGTGTCTACCATGTCATCAATCAAGACAATATCCTTTCCAACTACATCACCAATTACGGTCATGCTTGCTACCTCATTGGCCACCTTTCTTTGCTTGTAGCAAATAGCAAGATCACATTGTAAGTACTTGGCGTAGGCATTCGCTCTTTTCGTTCCGCCTGTATCAGGAGTAGCAATTACTAAGTCTTGTAAATTCAAACTCTCGACGTACGGAAGGAAAATGGTAGAGGCAAATAAGTGATCAACCGGCACTTCGAAAAAGCCCTGAATCTGATCAGCGTGAAGGTCCATCGTAATGATTCGATCGACACCGGCAGCAGTCAATAGATTTGCTACGAGCTTGGCTCCAATTGCCACTCGAGGCTTATCTTTTCTGTCTTGACGTGCAAATCCGAAATAGGGCATCACGGCCACAATCCTATTTGCAGATGCTCTTTTCGCGGCATCAACCAGCAAAAGAAGTTCAAACAAATTATCAGCAGGTGGAAATGTAGATTGAACAATGACAACAGTCTTTCCTCTGACCGTTTCTTCAATCGAAGGCTGAAACTCACCATCGCTGAATCGCTGTACCGTTACATCAGCCAATTCCTGGCCGTATGAATGGGCAATTTGCTCGGCTAAATTATCCGAGGCACTTCCTGCAAAGATTTTAACATCGTCCGCCATGGCTTCTGCCTTAGGTAAAAAGGGCCGCAAAGATAATAATGGCAGTGCGATTTTCGGGCTTGAGCGCCATCTTTTTAATTCGATGTCATTTCAGCCGCTTAACTGACTATCAATGAGTTAAGAATTTACTCGATTTATCCCTCACAATTTTGCTCTCGTAGCCATGGATGCGCAAAAGACCTGCGTAAGTGACGAAGGGAAAGAAAAGAGCACTTCATCGAACACTAGATAAACACAATACTAGCATTTAGCGACGGGAATTAAAGATGATGGTCTCCCGCGGCCGTTTCAGATGGACAAATTAATTTTCTCTATCAGAAGTTGATTAATTAGTCGAAAGTCGAGTTAGTGGATGTTAAAGCAGGGGCAACACATGTTAATAACTGTGAAACCATCCCCCGCCAGTCAAGGGATACAGCTATTTTTGTCCTTCTTATCAAAGCTGCTATTAATGTCTGGTTTTGTAACATTGCCGACGACGACTGAACGTTGAAGAAACGATACATCCAAATACTCACTATTCTGATCACATCCGCATTCGTCGGATTGATCGTAATCCAGATTTATTGGGTCAATAATTCTATCCTCCTCCGGCAACAAGAATTTGAGTTTAACGTCAACCAGTCCATGCAGGCGGTAAGCCACAAATTGGAGAAGCTTGAATACTACCGCCAAGCCTCCACTAAGCCCACCGTCAGTCTCTCTGTTTCGTCGGACGACGCTTCTGATTCCAAAAACAATCTTTACGATTTTGGCGATACACGTGGGATTGATACCATTAAAGTGGAGCCGGTTCAGAATGCTGTGCCCAATGCCGTAACCATTGACAATCACACGCGTTCGAAGCGCTTAGCTTCTATCGAAGATCTTGATGAAGCTCAGCATAATCAGGACAGCCTATTGTTTAGCGAGTGGGGAGAATATGGGAGCCAACACAACGAGATTCTTGAGCAAGCTGGCTTTCTAGAAGACATTCTAGATGGCACAGTGAGTATTGACATCGTAACTAGTATCGAAGAGCGTGTTGATGAGCTTATTCTGGATAGTTTGATTAGACACGAACTTGAGGCGCGTGGAGTAAAAGCTAAATTCCGCTACGGGATATTCAACAAATTTCATCAACCAGAGCTATTAGCTCCGAACAATGAAAAATACAGGGAGTTGCTTTTTAGTGATGGCTATAAGATTCAGTTGTTTCCAAATGACCAGATCCAAGACCCGAGCTTTCTAAGAATCTACTTTCCTCACGCCAAGCGTTATTTGGTGAGAACGATGTGGGTAATGCTGTCGATATCGGCGGTCTTGATTCTACTCATAATGTACGCCTTCACATATACGATATCGACGATCTATCGCCAGAAAAAGTTGAGTTTGATTAAGAATGACTTCATCAACAATATGACTCACGAGCTCAAAACTCCGATATCCACCATCTCGTTGGCATGCGAGGCTTTGAGCGATCCCGATATGATGCAGAGTCAAAAGCAGATGAAGACTTTCATCGGGATGATCAACACAGAAAACCGCAGGTTAGGAGCCTTGGTTGAAAACGTGTTGCGTTCTGCGATTTTAGACAAGGGCGACATGGAATTGCGCATCGAGTCGATCAACGTTCACGAATTGATTAAAGACGTGATTAAGAATATCGCTATTCAGGTCAAAAAGAAAGGTGGGACAATCTCAACTGATCTGCTTGCCGTCAATCCCGTTATTCAGGTGGATAAAATTCACGTCACCAATTTGGTATACAACTTGATTGATAATGCGATTAAATACTCTCTTGACAATCCCTCCGTGACTATTTCATCCGAAGATCGAGATGGTGGTGTCCTCTTAAGTTTTAAGGATAACGGAATTGGAATTTCTCGAGAGAATCAAAAGAAAATATTTGACCGACTCTATCGAGTGCCTACAGGAAACGTGCATGACGTTAAAGGCTTCGGCCTCGGACTCAGCTACGTTGAGGCAGTCATTGAGCGGCATCACGGCGAAATCAACGTCGTAAGTGAACTGAATAAAGGAAGTAACTTCAAAATCTATTTACCTGCACGCCATGAAAAAGAAGACTAGAATCTTACTATGCGAAGACGACCCAAACTTGGGAGCGCTCTTAAGTGAATACCTGAATGCTAAAGGATTTGAAACCACTTTGGCAACAGATGGAGCTGAGGGATCGAAGCAGTTTAAGCGTCACACATTTGACTTTCTCATTTTGGATGTTATGATGCCAGTTAAAGACGGCTTCACATTGGCTGAAGAGATTCGTCAAATCAACCGCCATATCCCGCTGTTGTTTCTAACTGCCAAGAGCATGAAAGAAGATACTCTTCGAGGTTTCAAAGTTGGTGCTGATGACTACATGACTAAGCCTTTTAGCATGGAAGAATTGTTGGCCCGTGTCACTGCGATTCTAAAGCGATCAGCTGCTTTGCCTGATCAAGACGACGAGCCACATGAGTTTACTGTCGGCAAATACAGCTTTGACTACAACACGCAAAAACTTGGCCTTAACGGCGAAGAGGTGAAGCTGACAACTAAGGAAAATGAACTCCTGTTCCTTTTATGCAAGCACAAAAATGGGCTTCTGGAAAGAAACTACGCTCTCAACGCGATTTGGGGTGACGACAATTACTTCAACGGGAGAAGCATGGACGTTTACATCGCTAAACTCCGAAAGCATCTTAAGCTAGACGAGACTGTCGAGATTTTAAACGTGCACGGTCGTGGATTTAAGTTGTTGGCTAGTTAACCGCAAAACTGTGTGGCTCAATTGTGGATTTGATTTGTGGCGATTGCCTTCCCCTCCTTAGGAAAGCAAGCCCAGTAAATCAGTAACCGAGAATAACTGAAATACAACTCACTTTTCCCAGAAAGACTATTTTCCAACAAACCTCTATTACACCCCGTCTACCTCACCTTATTCTATCTAAATTCGCGGCCCAACCACCATCACTGTCAACTCAATCACGACTTCTATGCCTACTCAAATTCAGACCGATGTAGCTTCAGCGCTCCTCAAGCTCGGAGCTATCAAATTCGAAATTGACGCCCCCTTTACCTGGGTGTCGGGTATCAAGTCCCCAGTATATTGCGACAACCGAATGATCAACTCGGATGTTGAAGTGAGAAATCTCGTGATCGATGCGTTTGTATCCGAAATCAACCGCCTGCATCCAGGCACTGAAGTAATCGCAGGGGTGGCCACTGGTGGAATCTCATTTGCAGCGCTGATCGCTGACCGAATGAACCTTCCTTTGGTTTACGTGAGACAAGCCCCGAAAGAACACGGCCTTAAAAAACAAGTCGAGGGTCATATCGAGGCTGGCCAGAAAGTAGTTTTGATTGAAGATCACATCTCTACCGGAGGAAGTAGTCTCAAAGCTGTGCAAGGCGTTCGTATGGAAAACGTTGATTTTCAAGGCCTTGTGAGCGTTATGACTTACAATTTCCCGATCGCTGCTAAGCGTTTTCAAGAAGCGAATGTTCCATTCACAAGCCTTTCTGACCTCGATATTGCAGTAGGTGTAGCACGTGAAAAAAGTTACCTCTCCCCAGAGCAAGCAGATTCGGTTCTCGCATTTCGCGATTCACCAAAAGATTGGTGGCAAGGGTAGAAGTGATATCAAAGGCCTAAACTTTGAGTGTTCCCATTTAACATATTTTTAACTGCGGCATGGTCCTTGTGTTTTTGATGCTTCACACATCAAAACTCAATAGGCCATGAAAAAAAATGCAGAGCATCTAGAATCCCGCCGGCCATCCATCTTATTGGTTGGATTAATGGCATCGCTCGCTTTGACCCTTGTCGCATTTGAATGGACAGCCTACAATCACGAAAACCACGACTACGTTGACCTTTCAGAAATGACCGATTGGGATGAAGTAACTCCAGTCCATACGATCAAAGTTGATCAACCAAAGAAAGCCGAAAACCGCAAGGCTCGTTCGCCGATTTTAAAAATTGGTGACCCAAATCAAGAAGTTAAGGGGAAAGTCGACTTCTCACTTAAATCTGTCCTAACTGGACTAGATATGGGAGGCGATGAAGATTACGGCGACCCTTTAGAAACTGGTTTCGGTACTGAAACCGTCGATTGGGCACTGCTCGGTAATAAGCCTCACTATGCTGATTGCGAAAACATTGTAGACCGCGAAGCCCAATCCAAATGTACAGAGGCTTCAGTGATCAGTTTTGTTGCTAAAAACACAAAATTCCCAAGCCAACTCAGAGGTATGAATGAAACGGTTTACGTCAATTTCGTGATTGACATCGATGGATCAATCACAGACGTAGAGCCTCTTGACGTAGAGCCTCTTCGTAACGCCCATCCACTATTTGAAAAAGCGGCCATAAAGGCTGTCAAGAAACTCCCTAAAATGGTTCCTGGGGAACAGCTCGGCAAACCTGTTCGAGTTCGCTTCCTCATCCCTGTCCGATTCACTACCACGCCTTAAGATTTTTCAGGCTTAATACCTGAATGCCGACCATCTTTTACTTCAGTCGTCTTCTCTTGACGAGAATGCGGCTTGTTTTAGATGCTAAAGCCGCAATGCACGTGAGTCCTTTAGCTCCCGACCCTAAAGGGCGACGTTTGAGAGTAGGTCGATTGTCGGCCTCCAACTATTTAATTAGCACTTCGAATTTCTTAATTCGATATTATCAAACCCACATTCAACAGGTGTTATG
>Ga0206679_10001039_pt1 | contig 23065 bp, 31 predicted proteins | sample M110012015metaG_FD_155464 | JGI IMG/M metagenome (GOLD analysis project Ga0206679, IMG submission 155464) | Ammonia-oxidizing marine archaeal communities from Monterey Bay, California, United States - M1 100m 12015 | ecosystem: Environmental > Aquatic > Marine > Intertidal zone | place: USA... | reverse complement strand
ACTTACCCATTTAGAAATAGTAACAGTACTCTTACCATAAAGGTTAGAAAAGTATTTATTTGTAGCAAAGCACTCACCATTAATATTAAGTAGTGCAGTTATTTCAGCATATAATAATTTAGCATTTGCAGTTAGATTCTTATCATATCTAACCTCAGCACTTATTATAGCATAGTAGTTTGGTTGTTCTTTCATTGTTTTTAGTTTTAGTTATTTTTTGGTATTTCTAGTTCATAGCACTCTGTATAGGTGGACATTACTACAGTCCATTCACTTACCTGTTCGTGAGTAAACCAACAAAATCTTGCGTATAAGGCATTTAAAGGCTGTATGAACAAATAGTGCGTAATTTTCTTTTTAGGGTTGTTATGGGCTTTAAAATTAACTCTAAGCGTATTTCCACCACTTCTTACGCCTTTAACATCAATATAATTTAATTCACCAATACCTTGCATAATTAAATCAGCCTCAACAACTGGTCTTTCCTCAAGTAGTGGTGCTGCCTTATATTTAATACCATTGTTATTCTCCATCAAATGTCTTGCAATAAGTTCTGCAAATATTCCTAATTGAGATATAGAGTGTTCTTGCTTACCTCTATATTTTTCTGTGTTTTTATTATAAACATCAGCAGATAACATACTCCTTACCTTAGCAAGTTCATCAGATAGTTTGATGAAAGTGCTAGGATAAGTTGTTTTTTTCCATTTAATCATTAGAATGGTAAGTCATCATCTGTTTTTACTGCAGACTTCTTAGCAGTAGTTTTAGAATCCTTTGGTGGCTCATAAGTATTTACATAAGCATAGTGAGTTGCACCTTTTTCAGATGGTTCTCTCCTTTCTGAAATCACCATAGAAATCCAACCATTCTTTGAATTTGCTTGTAGTTCATCCATTTTAAAGTTAGCAACCATCATTGTACCATACTTCGTATCAATATTTTTGATACTACTTGGTAAGTAAACCTTCTCTTTCTTGTCTGTCATTTTTTGATTTTTTAATTTTATATAATTTAGTTAATGATTTATTGATTTGTTCTAATTGAGTTTCTAGTCCTAATATTTCTTCATCCACCTCAACTTCAATAACCCTATCTTCTACTCTTTTAAAAGAATCAGAATCTTCAGGATAGTTATTGTAAAAGAACTCAAACTTTCTTGTATGATGTATAATAGATGCGTGATGCAGGTTTGTTACTCTACCTATCTCACTAAGAGTTAATCCAAACATCTCTCTTAATATGTAGATATACATTCTCTTAGCAAATATAATGTTTTTCTTTCTACTACCCAAAAACATTTCTTCCTGTTTAATGTTATAAATATCTGCTAATTCTTCTGTGATTACACTATGATAGTAATCGCTAAATTTTAATCTTTTTCTTTTCATTTTTTTATAATTTTAATTTAAGTCGTACACTATTGTATCAACTATATCTTGTATATTTAGTCCAATAAAATCTGCTAATGTCTTAGCATGAATGAATCTAAGTGAAGGTGGGTTCTCTATAAACTTTCTACTTGTAGCATAATTAACTCCAAGTATCTTACAAAGTTTTAAATTAGATACACCATATATTCTTAGTAGAGCCTCAAACTCATTTCTGGATTCTCTGATTTGTACTAATGAATATTTATTTGTCATCTCTCTTTATGTATTTTTCAATCTTAGATTTCTCAACTTTAAATTTAGTTTTACCAACATGATAAAAATCTATAAGTTGTTGTTTGTCTAATATCTTCATTATATCATCTTCAACAATCTCACCTAAAAGGTGTTTCTTGTTCCATATAATATAAGTGTATACTTTTAAAAAGTGATTAAAAATCTCTATGTCCAAACACTCCATCTTTGCACATTTTTTCCCATTGTTTTCTTGTGTCTTTTTCATATCTGTTTTCATATATTTTAGTTATTATTTCTTCTGCTTCTAGTTCTGTTAAATCATTTATTCTTCCTAGAATATCAGATTTCATTCTTTCTGTAAAAGATGTTAGGTCAATATTACCCTCAATGATAAGCCATTGGGTATCTGTAATACCACTAGGCTCACCATCAAGAATATTATCTATCCAATCATCAGTCATTAGTCTACAATCTCATCCTGACCAAATACTCCTTGCTCATAGAATCCTGCAATCTTTAAAACAACCCTACTCATTGCTCTCTTTTCTGCCATGGCAACAGGAAACTTCTTACCACCTCCCATTAAGTTATTGTCAGATGCTTCACCAAAACTCATAGCGTTCTTAACCTCATTACCAACTTTCATTGCTGCTGCTGCTCTTAATACGCATATTCCTTTCTCTATATCCATATTGATTACTTCATAGGCAACTGTAATATTGTTTCTTGATACAATCTTGTCTATCCCAGTTCTTGTGATAACGACAAAACCTCTCTTGTCTTTGTAAATATCTTCTTCTACTAAACCATTCTCTTTGTACATCCTTCTTAAAGCCTCTTTTCTTGTTTCTACAACTGGCTCAGGTTGTTTCTTCAGTTTTTCTTGCATTGTTTTTTTTGTCATTTTGTTATTATTTAATTGATTAATACTCGGTTCTAATTGTTCTTGTTCTTGCATTTTCATTTGCATAAATTCTTCTTTCATTCTTCCCATAATTTTATAGTTTTTAGTTAGTAATTTTGTCTTGTTGGACAATGTAGATAATCATAAGCATTATGATTGTAGGTACTGCGATTAGTGTTTCCATTTAGTTTATTGTTTTAGTTATTAATTGATGCAAAGATATAAAATTGGAATTACCCACCAAAACATTTTTAACAATTTTTTGATAAATGTTTACCTGCTAGGAGTAAATTGTATGAAAATTATGTGATATTTTAGAAATAATGCACCAAACGAGCCACTTGCCCACTTGTTTTTTCGTGCAAAAATCCTTCAACTGCTTTAGGAACTCCAACATATCCTTTTCTTGAGTGCCAACTATCAGTTCCTGATGGACTACGCATATACTCTACAGTAACTCCTATAAAGTCTTTAGCATCTAGCCACTTATGCTTAACTTTGTGGTGTAAATGATGTAGATACCAATATCTATATTTAGTTTCACTCCACATTATTGGTTTTTCTTGAGCCATCATTAAAGGTAAGTTTGCCATCTTAGCACCATCTCCATGCTCTAAGCCAATTAAGTTCTTACCATACTTATAATACTTTCTATGTGCCACACTAATATCAAAAGTAATATCTCTGTCGTTTCTAAACCAACTTTTTAATGCGTGTGCCAAATGAAATCCACTTTGATAATCGTGATTAGACATTGAATGAACAACATCTACAGGTGCTATCTCCCTTAACATCTCTACACACTTAACATATAATGCTAATGCAACCTCAAAATGTTCCCACCACTTACCATCTACATCTTGACCTGTACCTGCTGTAGTTTGATTATATACATTATCAATATGTAAAACATCATTACCTATGCAAAACAATATCCTTTCTACCTCAAAGCCTTCTGCCTTATATATAAGTCCTTCTAAGCCCTCTAAAACACGCATACAGGCAGTTTCAACATCATACCCATCACCAGTTTCAACTCCATTAGCATATTTACCTATATGTATGTCTGCAGGATTTATTACTAACAGATGATTAGCATCTTTGTTATCTCTTTTTACTGAAGGATAATAAGGTGAATGATTTTCAATGAAGTCGCTAATCTTATCTAGCATATCATTTTCATTAGCATTTATATCCTCTTTGGTTACAATACTAAATCTGTATTCACCACTAGCAGACTGCCAATGCTTAACACTAACAACATCATCTTTCTTTATACCCCTCTCTGAAAGGTGTATGTCTAATGCTGTATTCCCATTAATGTTTGTCGTACTTTCTGCTCTGTTTTCATAAACCATCTCAACTTCTTCTTTAGATAGTCTAAGTCTTTTACCATATTTCTTCATAGTTTTTATGTATTGGTTATGATGCAATTATACAAAAAAAAATGCTTATATAATACAAAAGTGAGATGTTTTTAAACATCCCACTCTTGAAAACTATAAACAATGAAAACAAAGATAGGCACAACCCTACCTGTGTTATGCAAAGATAATTATTTTTTACAATTATCAGTACAATTACATTTATTTTTTTCAAATACTGAAAAACATAATGGTAAAATACCTAACCCAGTCAATATCAACGCATTAGTATCAATACCATTTTTCTCAATGTATAAACTTGCAGCAAGGACTATCACTCCACTAATGGTTCTTTTGCTACTCCACTTACCTTTAGTGTCTGTAAAAAGTTCTTTTACTGCCCTCAATAATTCTGTTATTGGTTTTATGCCTCCCTTCATTAGCATAGACCCTATCCATTTCTGAAACACTATTTCTTCTTGTTGTACTTAGGAACAATAGCATCAATGATAGTATCTAACCATCCAAAGATTTTGTTGTCTTTTTCTGTTGGAGTTAAATTAGTAACAACTTTCGCAAAAGCCATTGTCCCAACCAATAATTCTAGCCAATTTTCTGTAATAAAATTCATAATATATATTTAATTAATTAATATTCTAGTTAATATAACCAAATCACTGGACTTGGTTTATCGTAAACATCTATATCTACATGAATAAATGATTCATGTAATCCAAACCTCTCAAAATCTGCAAAAACTAAAGCATCCATCATAATCGCCCTAGTGTTACTCCCTTCACATTTAATATCCACAGCCAATCCTTTGATATGTGATGAGGTTGGGTTTTTCTTACTTTCAGGATGGTTCTTACATCTATAACCACTAGATATTACAAATGGTATTTTTGCAAATTCTCTAGCCTTATCTAAAGATTGTAATAACTCATCACTAATAACAGTTTCACCACACCCACACTTACAAGTGAACTCACTTCTCTTAAAATGCTTTAAAGTCATTTTATATAATAAATTACGCAGTAACGCAAACAAACTCAATATCAATGGCATCTGTATCTGCATTAGCAGCGATTTGAGTTATATCTGTAAGAGTTCCTATAGTTGTACTTGACGCTACTGCATCAATTTCGTTATCCATTAATAAGAAAGTTTCCCCTGCTTTTATTTTAACAAAGAAAGAATCTGCTGTACCTGTAACTCTTAATTCTAAGAAGTTAGTATCATCTAAGTTCTTTATTCTAAAGTATTTATAATTACTTATATCTGCTATACCTGCTGCATCTGCTGCACCAAAGTTTATTATATTTGTCCAAGTTGTTCTCCCAGAGTCCTCTGCAATGGTCATTATTCTTTGATAAACCTCACCATTGTCTGTATAGGTTTTATTCATTGTGTTACCATAAGAAACACCATTAAGAGTGTATGATTCTGTTATCGTTACTGTTAAATTCTCTGCTGTTACTGTTGTTGCCATATTTATTATTTATTTTATTAATCCTTTTGTGTCCATTCTGGACTGCTTAAAACCTCCATAATTTCATCATAACCATAAAGCCTTTTACCTTCTAAAAAACTAGGAGTTTCTCCTCTAAATTTCAATAACGCTTGACTTTTATCATTACTATATCTTAATGTATCTTCAGTAGTTTGTAACACTTGGTTAAAGTCTACACTTGATACTTGCTCTGCTAATATTAAAACATATTTCATATTAATTATTATAAGTTGGTGTTGTTGCACTCCAAGTAGGAGTGTTAACTAAAGTTCCATCATTACCATTTCCACTACTATCTAACGCTACAGTTCCTGAACCTAATCCTAATCTGTAATATGCTTTTAAACCTGACATATTAGTAATATCCATAGGGTAAAATCTTGTAGCAACAGCATTTGACCTATTCTGTATATACAAAACATTTGCTGTAGACAATATAGTATTAAATAATGCTACATTGCTCATTTCGCCCTTATAAAAACCACCACCTGTTAAGTTCTGACCTAAATCTGCCTCTGCCAAAGTTCCTGACCAAGTTCCTAATCCAGTAGTTGTTGATTTTAAAGTACCATCTAAATAAATTTTTATTTCATCTGAAGATGAACTCCAAGTTCCAACCACATGATGCCATAATCCATCATTCTCTATTGCATCAGTAAAAACAGCAGTTTTTAAAGTACCACCTGCCTTGTATGCAAATCTCATTTCATTAGAAGCAGCATGATAAAAAAGGTTTATATAATTACTACCATCTCCTTTTGTTCTGAACAGGTTTCCTGAAGTAGATACTGTATCTAATTTACACCACAAAGAAACAGACCCTTCTAAGGGATTTAAAGCACCTACTATTGAATCAACATCAACACTCTCATCAACACCATTAAAACTTAAAGAGTAGGTATCAAAACCCTTACTTAAATTAGGTAATCCTAATGCTTGTTTTAAAGTTAACATATTATTATTTATTATGCGTTAACATTTCCATCATGCTCTGTATAGCCTATACCAATACCACTCGTTAGAGTTATTGCTGTAACTCTCATAAACAAAGTAGTTCCTGCAGGTAAAGTAGTTACAAGTGCAGATTCACCTGTAACTCCATCTGCAGTAATTGCAGAAACAACAGAAGTTACTGGAAAATGTACTGCATAAAAATCTTTACCTGTTTGTGCTACAGTAGTAAAAACCTCAGTTCCACCACCCTTACCTAGCATCTCAAATAGTAATGTATTGTCTGTATCAAATGTACTCATTTTATTATTTTTTAAATTGTTATTATTTTATTTTTATTTTTATTCTGTAAAAAGTTTTATCAATGCACCTAAAGTTATAGCATAAATCATCCACATTGCTTTTACCAATAACTTTCTCATAGATGTGTTTCTGTTTACTCTCGCTGCCACTCCATTATCTGGGTTTAACAATCTTTCTGTAAGCATATCTAACTTCCCACCTAAATCATCCATCTTCTCATTAATTGAGCCTATATCTTTCTTCATTGATACTATTTCTTCTTTAGTTGTCATATCCTAATTCTATTGTTATATTAAAATAAACTATCATACCTGCAGCACTTGTTTTTACCATTGGGAATACCAAATCTCCTGCAGCAATACTTGACTCTGTAATAGTTGTTTCATCTATACTTTTTAATTCATCATTTCCTGACCCTGTAAGAGCAATCTCATCAATAAGAACTGGAGTTAATGCACTTGAATCAGAGGCAACAGGAGTTACTTTACATATTGCTAATGTCATTGTATTTGCATTACTTCCAACCATCCAACCTCTTATCTTCATTACAGTACAGGCATCTTGAGCAACATAGTTAGCAGTTCTAAATATATCACTTACATCAAGGGTAGCAGAGCCAACAGTAGCATTACCATAGTCTGCTGCTAATTCGTAAGGAGATTGAGCATCAGTTAAAGATTGTCTATATTCGTATGTACTACCATTCCCTGATGTATATCCAATCATCTGAAATGTAGTAGTCTTGATTGTGTTTTTCGCTACCCACTCTAGATTACCATCAGTACCTGTTGCAGATGTTCCACCACTTTTACTTAAAACAGTATCATTAATAGCAGTTTCAAATCCTTTTGGATTGTGTCTATTTATACTACTTAAATTCTTATGTTCGTTTGCAGCCATTTATATATTTATTTTAACAATCATCACAAGGACAGTTATTCTTCCAACTATTATAATTTCTAGTAGGTCTTGAGTATATACTATCATACATTATTATTCCATGATTCTTGTAAACATCATCATTACAAGGTTTGTTAGACTCGTAAGTTGGATAATCACCACTCTGGTCGCTATCATTCATATAATCTAACATATCTTTTAAGTATATCTCAGCCTTTCTGTAAGTATCTTGTTTGTAAGCGTTTAACTCAGAAGGGTCTATAATAGTAGCAAACTCATCAATATTATGTACAATCCCTGCACTACTACTATTACTCTGAATTTCATTTATCACCTCAAATCTAACAAACCAACACAAAGTTCTCGTTAAGAAATCATCCATTAGAGTCTGATTTGCAGTAGTTAAAGTACCATTATTGTGTTGTGTTTTTAATTCCTCATAAAACTTCTTACCAATAGCATCTTTTAAGTGTGCTAATTCAGAAAGTAGTAATGTACTGTCAGAAACTAAAGCAGTATCAGTATTAGCATTAGTAAAACTATTACTTATAACTTCTGCTGCTGTTACTAAAGGTATATATTGATTTACATTTGCCATAGTTATTCTTTTTCAATTTCAGTTACTTGCATATCTCCCACCTCATCATCACCTTTACCATCTCCATCATCATCTCTAGTTACAATAATTTGCTCTCTATCAGTTAAGAACATATTACCTTCCTCTAGCATTGGTAAATCCTCATCTAACATTCTTCTTTGTTCGTTAATAGTAAGAACTTGTTTAGGGTCAATTTGAGTTGCAAAACTAATTGGTGGCTCATAGTGAATCACTAATTCTTCAGGCAAGAAGCCTAACTCTTTATATAAAACCCCTCTAATTCCATTTAACAATAAATCAGAAGTATCTTTAATTACAGTAGTCATTGCTAAATCATAAGCAATTCTAATCTCACTACCTGTATTATTCATTTTACCAGAACTAACTAATCCACTTAATGATGGTTGCCATCTATGAGCAGTTACAATGTTTTGGTCAGTTATTCTTTGTAAGTCTATCCAACTACCATCTTGGTCATCTTTGATAATCTGAACATTAGCACTTGAAGTATCTCCATTCTTAACAATGAACATAATTTTACCATTGTTTCCATCTCCAACAAACTTCTTTTGTGCCTCTCTTACTAATTTCTTTGCTTCTTCTTCACCCATATCCCCATTAATCTCAACGATTGCTGATGGTTGAAATCCATTCTTGAATTTAGTGTGATTCCATTTACCAATTTCATAATCAACTGCAATATGCTCTAATGCAGCAATGTAATCAGGTAAACCATAGAATTGGAATGTAGGCTCGTAATCCTTAAATTGAACAACAAATCTATTTCCTTTCACTTCAGGATAAATAGGAATGATAGATAATTTATCTTTCATAGTATTGTACTTAGCCCAATCAGGATGTACATATACTTCTTTCTTGTTTTTAGACATTCTAACAGTAGTTGCATCTATGTGATATAGATTTAGTCCACCATCATATAATACGCCCTCTAAATAGGCATTTCCAAATGAATAGTAATCATCTGCTAATTTCTTAAAAACCTCTCTTAACGATTCTCCATCAGCATTTACATCTTTAATGTATTCTTTAACATCTTCATTATTCGTAACAAACTTAGCACCACTTGTAAAAATAGTCTTTTGTGCTAATACACTTCTATGAGTAGAAGATTTACGCTTTAATTCTGCTAAATACTGAGGGAATAGATTGTTAGTACCAAAAGGGATAAACTTAGTTCTTACTTTTGCTAAATCTAAAGGTTCTTCAATATGTTCAGGAATTGCTAAATTAAAAACTCCAAATTCAAAAGTATTACTCTTTTGAGTCTGAAGATTCTTTACCTGACTTTTTCTTTTTGGTTGCTTTCTTTGGCTCATCTTTTGTTTTTGTAGTTGATAATTTTTCTACTAATGTAGTCATCCCTAAATCTTCATAAGCATACGCTAACTCCTCTTGAGTTGCTGTAGCCCATTTAATTTTAAAACCATTCCTGTAACAAGTACCTGATGATAATTTTGCTTTATATTCTGCCATAACTGTATATATTTTTAAGTGTGATAAATCTACAACTTTTTTTCCATTACAATCACACATATTATAAAAAAGATATTAATAGGGAAATGTTGTTAAACTTTTTACGAACAAAGTCCAACCTATTTCTATATCTTTAACTATTATGCCCCTGTTGTTGCAGTTAATGCTGAAGTATCAACAGTAACAGTACCATCATACTCTCTTGGCAATTCAAATTGTCTTGCCGTTAAGTTAATTGTAATACCATTCTCATCTGAATAAGCAGCACCTGTACCACCTTCAAATCCTGTTAAATTCAAGAAAGTTTGGCTTTTTGCCTGAACATCCTCATTAGCATATTTTGCACTAGCACCTAAAACCCACCAATTTCCATTAGTATCTAAAACCATTCCCATCATACAAGCATCTTCAAAGTTTTTTAATTCTTCAAATTTTGTTGCATCAATATTAGGAAGCATAAAAGATAATCCACACTCAAAAGAAGTTGAACCGTTCTCTTTTGTTGCAGTAATAGTCATTGCAGGTACTTCATTTTTAAATTCATAAACAAACCAGTTAGCATCACCACCTGATTGAATATTTGTAATAGTGTGTGCTGTTCCTGCTCCATAAGTAACTACATCTGCAGTAGCCCATTCTCTGATTATAATTTGAGAAATACCACCTGTTGCTTGTAAGTCAGTACACGCTACACCTAAACCTGTATCTATTGCCATTTTTTTATTATTTTATTAGTTATTTAAAAGTAATTAAGAGGAGGCTTTTACACCTCCTCTACTATTACATTATTGTTATATACAAAGCCCCCATTGAACAAGTGAAGGGTACAAGAATTGTACACCTAACTTGAAGTAACCTCTGAAGAACATTTTTTCTTCTAAATCATCATAAAATACTTTGAAAGAACCTTCTGGGTCTGTTACATCAGTACCGATAATTAAGTTCTCAACTGCACAGTAACATACACCATTGTTGAAGTTAGAAGCAGAAGAAACAAAGATTGTTGGGTTTAAATCAGTTAAGATAGTGTCCCACTCATACATAGGTACTAATTCTACACCTCTAAAAGATACTCTCCTTAAACCATCTTGAGTATTAACGATTGCTAAGTCAGCAGAAGAACCTTCTAAGTTTGCTAAGTAAGCGTTAAATACTTTAGGAGTTACGAACATCTTTTTCTCACCTGCAGGAACTTGTTGAAGTGCTGCTGGTGCTGAGTCATATGCTTTTCTGATTAATGCGATTGCCTCACCTGCAGTAGGTGCTGCAGAAGAAGTACAAGTTGTAGTAACTTTTGCACCATCAACAGTTGCATCATCTCCCATTAATTTCATCCATCCTGTTAAAGCATCATAACTTGAAGTAGAAGAATCTCCACCCCACGCTAATCTTACTACATCAGAAGCAATACCTGATACTGCTCTGTTTACGATTGCATCTCCTAATTGAGTTCCCTCAACATTCATTACATCTGCACCAGAACGATACATTTCTTCAATATAAGTTCCAAAGAACTCATCAGTACATTGCTCTAAAGCAACTCTACATCTACCTGCAGTAATTACTTTATCATCAATGTTAAATTGTGTTGAACCACTTGTTGCAGAACACGCTGTGTAAGGGTCAACGATTTTAGTTAGAGCAGCAGAAGTGTAAACATTCATTTTATGTTTAACATTAGGGATAACTCTATAGTTACGCATAATATCATCACTTCTAAATACTGGCTCGTAAAATAATTCATTTAGTTGTGCACCACCATAAGTTGCTGCAATACTGTTATTTGCTACATTTGCCATTTTTTTCTATTTTTTTAATTATTAAATTTGTTTCTAATTCTTCCTGCTATTGCATTGTAAAAACCTGCATTAGCATCTTCTATCTTGTTTTCAACTACTGCAGGGTCGCTTTCAGTTTCAATTTCTGTACCTTTAGCATCTGCTTTGTTGATTTTAGCGTTTAACGCTTCAACTTCTACTGTTAAAGTTTCGTTAGTTCCTTTTGAAGCAACTAATTCTTCCTCTAACAAAGAAATTTTGTTTGATAATTCAATGTTACTAGTTTCAAACTCAGAAATCTTATTCATAATTTCATCATTATCTCCTAAGTTAACAGTTATCATAGTTTGTTCAGCAACATCTTCAGAAACTTTTACATCACCTTTTACAGTAGCAACAATCTCCTCAACTTTGTTGTTAAACCATTCTTTTAACTCGTTAGTCATTTTTTTGTTATTTATATTAATACTTAATTTATTCTGTATTTCTTCCTGTGTGATGTTCTTAAATTTAGAAACATCATACTTTGCAGCCACTTTAATAGAATCAGAGATAGTGTCAATAAAACCTAACTCAAATGCCTCATTAGCATTTAACCAAGTTTCCTCATCCATCATCTCAGCAAGAGCATCATAAGATAATCCTGTTTTTTTCATATAAATGTCCGTAAGTTCACTTGTGATTTTATCAAGAGTATCTGCAGTTTTTCTCATGTCTTTTGACTCACCCATTGTTCCACCCCAAGCGTTATGTATCATAAATAAAGAGTTTTCTGCCATTACAACCTCATCAGCACCAAGAGCAATAATAGTAGCAATACTTGCTGCTATACCCTCAATATAAACTGTAGTTTTAGCCTCTCTCCTTTTGATTACATTATACATTGCCATACCATCAAATACATCTCCACCTAAACTGTTAATGCGTAAATTGATAGGCATATCTTTTAATCCTTTAATGTCAGTAATAAACTCCTGTGCAGTTACGCCATAAGTTCCTATTTCATCAAAGATATAAATGTCGGCAGTTTCACCTGCCTTGTTCTGAATGTTATACCATTTCTCGTTCATAAGTGCAAAAATAGAATTAAAAGAAATTAATTTTACCTAATTTTCTTACAAAACTTTTAGTATGTGATGTTGTTAGATGGAATTGCCTTCTTTCTTTCCTTGTAAACTATATTTTGGGCTTGACTTTCGCTTATCTTATATTTAATAGATAAGTCCATCCAAGTGTAAGTTCTGCTACCTTTATTACCAACTAACATTCTGTCAAAGTCAGCAATAATCATATAGTTTCTTACTCTCTTAGGGTCTATTATCCCCTTCTCAACAAGATGTCGTATCATATCCTTGCAAGTTGGTGATTGACCAAATCGCTTTTCTAATTCAACTCCACAAATATCAATGAAGTCTTTAACTACATCTACCTTATTTTGTCTTTCTTTTTTTTGAGGCATTTTTCTTTTTAGGTGTTTGTTCTATTTCAATCCACTCATCTACCAAATTCCCCCAAAACTTACAAATTGCTGCCCTACAAGAAGTGCATTTAATGTCTTGCTTATGTTGAGGAAATAATAAGTGCCATTCTGCAAACATTATTTTTAATGATTCAGAGTGGTAACTGGTGAAATTTGCTGTGTACTTTTTGTTAGTGATAACAGCATCTGTCATCATCTTTCTTTTTTGCTTACTATAATTTTCAGCGATTTCTTTAAAATTCATTTGTAAAGTTTTACCATTTATTTTTAGGACATTTACCAAAAAACTCTTTTGTTAATGATGTCTTTGCATCTAGGAAACACTTACATTCAGCACATCTTGCACCTCTTGTTATCTTTGGTTTCTTTAGTAACATAAAGTTTCGGTAAAAACTACAACTTTTACATATACCTAATCTCTCTAACTTGGTTTTCTTATCAACAAACATTTGTTTATTTCTTTGATTATTAAATTGTTGCCTCAGATTGTATTACACTTACTGAGTTTTGACTATCAGTAATATCTGCTTCAACTACTACTACTTTACTAGAACTTCCCATTGCACCCATCATTTGATTCTGACCTATTGCATTGAATTGTTGTTGGCTAAATGAAGGTTGATTAAGTAATCCACCATCTGCAAACTTAACACCACCTCCTGCAGCGTTCATTGCTGATAATTGTCTACCAAACATTGCTGTACTTCTTTTATTTATAACAGCCTCACCACCTTCTAACTCAACCACTCTACCTCCTACTGCAAACTTCTCACCTCCCTGTGCGTGTGATTTCCCATGTACCATACCACCATTTGCAAAAGTATCTATAATTCCACCATCTCCAAAAGATTTCTTCAATGACCTAACATTCGCAACAACTGATATTAACGCTGCCAATGTACCTGCTATTGCTACAAGATTCCATGGAAATACATTGTTTGCTGCTTTTGTAACAGCACCTGTTGCATCAGCACCTGCTGCAGCCACAGTAGCACCTGCCTCAACACCCTTCGCTGTTGCAGTTTTATATGACTGGAGTTCTGCTAATTTATCTTGTAATGTTTCAATCCCCTTTACTACTGCTGTTGCTTGTGATAATTGGATTCCTATTCTTTTTAATTCATTAAGGTTCTCATCTTGTTCTCCAACTCTTATCATTTGATTAGCCAAATCCTCCATACCCTCAATATTAGCCTCTCTATCTGCTATTTCTTTTGCTACATCATCTTCTCTCTTTTTTGCAGCAGCAGCCTCAGCAGCAGCCTTATCAGCAATCATCTTTAACTCATTGTCTAATATAGTGCCATTAATAGCAGAAGTATCTTCACCGTATTTAATAAGAAGATTTTTCATATCTTCAAGCCTTTGTTGCTCCATATCAAAAGCAGCCTCATCATAAGTTGCTTGAGTTATTTCTTCATCAATAAGTGCTTGTTTATGTACATTTTCAAGTTCTTGGTACTCTATATTTATTGCATCTTTCTTGTCTTTAAATTCTTTTTTCTCTAATGCTAACGCTTCTTTTGCTGCTTTTGCTTTTTCTCTTTTCTTTTTTGCTGCTGCTTTTTCTTTATCTCTTATATCTTGTTGGTCTGATTGGAATTGTTTTGCACTAGCAGTTTCTACTGCAGTAGTTTCTTTCTCCTTTTGAACCACAACTTCATCTGCTAAATCTTTTACTGCTAGTTTTGTTGCTTCAAATTGTTTTCTTGCTTTTTCAAAAGTTTCCTCATAAGATTCAGTACCAAAACCTACAGGTGCATCTTTCCAAGCACTCTCAAAAGTGTTTTTGGCTTCTAACATTTTCTTTTCTAATGCAGGTAAAGTTTTCTCTAAATCATTCAAACTGATTTCTAAAGATTTAGAAAAAGCGATTGCAATAGATTCATCATCATTTATTTCTGCTAATTCCTTTAATTCTTTTACTTGTCCTTTTGCTACTTGAACTATATTTGTAAATATATCTGTTGATATGTCCTCTGTACTTTTTAAGTCATCTGACCAGTTATTTAAGAATTGAGTCCACGCTTGTGTAACCCTTCTTAGGTTTCTTGATATTTCACTAGAGCCTGTCATAATTGCTAACTGAAACCCCTCCCATGCAGATTTAGCAGTAATTATATCCCCCTCTAAGGTGTCTGCCATAATATCAGCCATGTCTTGAGCAGCACCATTAGCATCCTCTAAAGCATCTGTCAAATCTAAAATAGAAGCAGTACCATTAACCATTGTAGCAAATGCTGCCACTTGCCTCAAATCAACAAGACCCATTATCTCCTCATTAGATAATCCTTCTTCATTTAATTGAATTAATGCTTTTTCTAAATCAGCACTACTCTTAACTGTAAATCCTAAATGTTGAGATAAATCAGAGGAGGAATCTTGCATTTTCAAAAATATATTCCTCATAGATGTACCTGCAATAGATGCTTCAATACCTGCATCAGTTAATTTACCCATAACTGCTGCTGTACTCTCAATAGATACCCCTGCACCTGCTGCAATAGGTGCTACCTTAGTCATGGATGTTTGCCACTTTTCAATATCTAAAGCAGAACTTGTAAACGCTACAGCCATCACATCAACTACTCTTTCAGTTTCACTAGCATCTAAATTAAAACCTCTTACTGCAGCACCTGCCACTACTGCTGCTCTCGCTAAATCTGAACCTGTTGCAGTTGCTAATCTTAATGTTGCTTCCTGTGCATCTAATATCTCAGAAGTTGTAAACCCTAACTTAGCATAGTTCATTTGTAATTCCCCTACTTGTGATGCAGTAAAGAATGTAGTTCTACCTAATTGTTTCGCTGTAGCAGTTAGTTTCTTAAAGTCCTTATCAGTAGCACCAGTTGTTGCTTTAACTTTAGCCATTTGAAACTCAAACTTCTTAAATGTGTTGATTGCAGCACCTATTTGCTTGTTAATTGCTGAAAAAGCAGCACCTGCCAAAGCAATCGCACCTGCCATCTTAGCAAAACTCTTAGCACCTCCACCTGCTGACTTACCTACCTTATCTAATCCTTTCTGACCCTTTACCTGTACCTGTACTACTATTTTCTCTGTATTTGTTGCCATATTATTATATATTAACTCACTTTTGCTTTTGTGTTGTTTTTAAATTTTTCTCTAATCATACTTGCTGCATCTTGACCTATTGATACTGCTAATTCCTTTGCTACTTTACCTTTAAACTTATTTGCTACATATCCTGCAAAGTTTGTTCTTCTTAAACTATTCCCTGCCGTCCAATATACATAAGGTTTACCATATCCTTGTCTTAACATCTTAGCGTATATTCTTGTTATTGCTGCAGGAGTTGATTCTATACCTTTCTTTGCTCTAACCCAAGATGCTATTGCATTATAATTAGGAGTCTTAGCAAACTTAGGATTATTAACAGCCTTCCAATAACTAACAGATGATATTATATTTAAAGTAGTACCTTTAACTTCATACCTTAACCCTCTACTCAATCTACCTGTAGCGTTATGCTTTTGTGCAATAAGTTCTTTCTGCAAACCTACCTTTAGCATTTGACCAACACCCTTTAACTTCTTTAATGTCTTTTTGAATTTAATCATCAGAAATTATATTACCTGAGTTTCTTCTTAATACTTTATGGTCATTACCCCACTTATCAGTAGCATAAACAGGTACTAAGTATTCTTGCTTTTCTTTTATTGATATACTTGATACTGGAACAATAACAGAAGATGTTGATTCTGTTGTAAAGTACAACTGAATAATATCATTAGCAGTTTCAGCAGTAAATGTTGATGTAGTAAGTTCTGTAGATGTATTACTCAAAGGGTATGTTATTGATGCTGATGATGTTTCTGTAAAACTATCACCATTAGGTCTATATGTTTTTATATATAAAGTACCTGCATTAGCATCTATAACACCCTGAATTTCTATCTGATATTCATTACCTGAAATTAAAGATAGTTTTTGATACATACCACTATATGATGGCAATCCACCTGTTTTCTGACCAAAGAAAACGAAAGCACCAGAAGAACTTGTAGGTGCTACAGTATTTGTATATGGAGAGCCACTTGTGCGATACCTATACCATCTTCCAATATCAGATGCAGGACTATTTATTAAAGCATCAGTATGTGGGTCTGCTGCTGTTGTAGCGTATTCTGTATCTGAGCCAAGTTGAGTTCCATAATTAAAAGCATTTGACCAATTCACATATTCCCCATTATAAGTTGTTATACTAGAAAATACATCTAGTCCACTTTGCTGTGCTATTCCTCTACTTGATATTTCTTTTCTGTCTGTCATATTTTATAACCCTGAATCATTATTATCATCTACACCTCCCTCTTGCCAACCAAGACCTCCTGTATTGTTATTACCACCAAAAGATGGTGCTGTTGCTGCAAATGTACCCAACTGTAACCATCCAATTAACTCTACTTTTGTAGGTTGGTTTTTATTTGGTTGATAATCAACTACCTTATTTATTCTCCAATAAACACCATCTATATATACTAATTTTCTAAAATCCAAACCAATAATATCTATTGTTTTTAAGTCAATATAAACAGTTCTTAATCTTGGTTTTGCCTTAAGCATCTCAAACATATTATTATAATATGTTGCAAATAAACCCTTACCTGTTGCATAAGATGTATATACTCCTGTTGCATCATCATAATCTCTTACCCAAACATTACCATAAGATAGTACTGGACTTGAACTATCATCTCTATTGATTGATGTTGCTTGAGGGTATATGCTTGATGTTAAAGAAGTGGCTGCTGCATCTGCTAATATAAATCCAAATGTACTACTCCAAGTTTGAACCTTTGCTCGTTTAATATCAAAACCTGTTGCTACAGTAGGTGGTGAGTATTTATTCCAATACAATAATCTTGGTAAAAATTCATAGCCTTTATTAGGTCTGCTTGTGTCGTTTGAACTAGGTGTTCCCTCCCACAAAACAGCAGAATATGCTGTGTCTATTATTCCACCTGTAGTGTCTTGGTCTTTAGTATTATAAGTACCTGCAAAGAATGGATTTTCATATTTACTTTCACCTTTTTCAAAAGTTTTAGGTAGTGTTTCTTGATAAGGATATTCATCTTTTATTCCATCAAAATGTACTTCACCTCTCTGCTCAACTTTCTTGTCATTACTGTCTGGTTTATATTGAAAAACAATATCTCTTTTTAAGTCGCTTTTAATCCACTTATCATCTATTTGTTTACTTCTATCTAATTTATAAGTCCAGTCTATTGCATCAGCATAATCCTTATAGAAAGTATTAAATGGCTCTATATTTACAGTCCTAGTAGTTTCATCAGTAGTCATTTTAAGATTAAATGCGTGTGTAATACCTTTAACAAAATCAAGAGTTTTGTAATCTTTATTAATTACATCTTTTAAATCATAAGTTTGACCATAATCAACTGCTTCAGAGTTAAGAGTAATATCAAATTCACTTATTTTTGGGATAACATCAAAACTCCAATCACCACTTCCAATCCAAGAAGATAAATCATCATGTGGTTTAAATTTAGCAGAAAATAATATTCTAACCCTATCACCTTTATTTAACCAATAACCCTCATTATTAATAACCTCACTTACATTCCAATTATAAGAATTTGTTGCATCTATTAAGGGTATTCCCATAGCACCCCAAGTACCTTCACTACCCACAAATCCTTTGGGTGTAGTATCTTCTGCAATATCTATACTGTTCCAACTTGTTTGCCCTACTGTTTTGACTTCAAGTTTAAATTTCACTCTATCTATATAGAACTCTGGGAGTCTAGCCTGAGCACTTTGGCTATTAGCCATAATCCAAGTAGGGTCAGGAATAGCACCATCCTGTAATAGGTTACTCAATTTAGCAGAAAATCCTGATGCTTTTATGTTATAATAACCATATTCAGCAATTTGAAATCCCTCTGCACCACCAACATAAGTTATATCTGTAGATGATGTATCGTTTGATAGAGTAAAGTTAGTATTTATTGTTCCAAAATCAACATGATAATTGTCATATTCATAAGAATACTGAGTACCTGCAAAAGTGTATTCCAATTCAAATTCACTTAAAGGATAACTTGTAAAAGTTGCTTCTGCAGAATATTGAGAATACCTTTCTTCAGCATTATTATATTTAAAATTAGGTAATAACCATACCAACTTCTTAAACATATCTGTTTCCATAAAAGTTGAACTTATCTGATAACCAACTTGATTAAATATCTTTTCTAATGTGTTTTTAACAAATACTGCAGGTCGCCAATCTGCAGATGGGTTAGGAGTTGCGTAACTAGAACCAGAATCACCAAACCCATAATAACCAACTTTAGATGATGAAAATCCTCCATAATCAGAAAAAGTATCTAAAAGTTGTATTGTTTTTGGCTCTCCATCAGGATTGTAATTACCATAAGAAACTATTGGATATACTATTGGAGATGTAGATGAATCACAATCTTCATCTTGCCAAGTAGCCATAATACTTGTTTTATTGTACTCTAAATCCTGACCATTAACACCCCAATCCAACTCATTCATATATTTATTAGACAAATCATCTGCCCAACTTAGATTATTACCAAAAAATACACAATCATAATGAGATGGTGTTTCTCCATATCCACTTACTCCTGTAATTTTTATTAATCCAACGATAGAAAAAAGATTATTAACAAGTATTCTGCATTTTTTATTTTCATTAATATTTACTTCAGTATCTATATTTGGAATATAAGGATTTTTTAATAATTTATTATTATTCTTTGTAGCAGGTATTTTAAATGTCTTACTGTAATCACCACTTGTTGAGGTTAAATCTTTAATATCTGATATTTGGAATGTCATTGCTAAAGGGAAGTCAGAATGGTCAGTTACATCTAACTCACCAACTACACTCTTTTCCCAATCAATAACAGTTTTAGTATTATCAGTATGTACATAATCTAATATCTCTATTTTTAACGACATATATTAGTTTCTTTGTGTTATTACTTTATGTGCTAAAGTATATTCAATATTAAATTTAACTAAACCATTTTCTTGATTAACAGTTTCAATATCACTATTTGTTATTATGACAGGTATGTACTCTTTATCTGATGGTCGTAAATATGGATTTCTTGTATTACCCATTTCTGTAGCCTCTGTGTCCATTTCTATCCAAACATTAGGTGATAACATCATTTCTTCTAACCATTTTGATACACTTTTATTTAAAGGCTCTGTATAAACACTTTGTACTCTTTCTGCATTTACATTAGAAACCTCTCTACCTCCTTTGTATATATCACCACCTCTCATTGTATCTGAGTGGTAAAGTGAGGTTTGAATTGATGACCCTTGATTTTCATCACCCTGATACCAAGTTCTATCACCACTTTTTCTTTCAATTACATCTCTACTTATTGTTAATCCTTCAACTACATCTCTTTTTGCAGTATAACTATCAATACCACCAACAGAGTTTAACCAATGAAATCTTACAAATCCATAAGCATTTTTCTCATCTTCTCTATCTATAGTATAATATCTGTAATTTGTTGTTCTTCTTTCATTATAACCACCTACAACAGGGTCTGTCCACAAAGCAAATCTTGACATACTAACTCTATAATAAGCAGTATTTGATGTTATTTTATTACCTGTATATGCAACCCAATAAGGATAACCACCTAATGTAGTTCCTGCTTTACTAGCACCTATAAGATTTGTTGTGTTATTTATATAATATGGAGATACATTTTGAACAAACATTTGATTTTGATATTCTGATGGTATTACATAACCACTATTAGAATTATATGTAGTAAGATTATCTTCAAAATCTCTTAGGTAAAAATCATTTTCAGGAGTACCATCTGCTAAGTATGTTTCAACATATAATCCAATAGCACCAACAATATTATCCTCTCCAACACCTCTTATCTCGTGTGATTCAGAAGTCCTCATAAAAAACTGTAAATACTCTGCTTGTTCATCTATTCTTATAGGTTTTTGAAAATCATAAGTTATTGTGCCTGAATTTGTCCAATTTGGACATCTACTTAGGAATCTATATTTGTTAGATGAACTATTACTCATACTATAAGTTAAGTTATAATACACACTATCTTTCTCAAATTGATTAACTGAGTTTATAATAGCAATATTTACTGATGGACTACCATTACCTGCACTTACAATATCTCCATCACCATTTATTATTTCATAGTATGGTGTTACTCTTACTTTCCTGAAAGTTCCGTTCCTAGAAACATTATAATTGCTTATTGGAGTACCCATTGCACCACCAGAAGTACCAAGAACATTATCTTGCATTGTTAATCCACCATTCATACCTCCATAATAATTACCTTGCCAAGTTCCTTTATTTATTGGACATAAACTATAAGAAAGTTCACTTGAAACTAATTGACTAATATCTATTGTAAATCTATGACCTAAAGGCTGACTTCCATCATTATATCTCTTATTTGCTATATCTCTTGTTTTTTTAACACTCCCTAATTCTTCCCAATATCCATCCCCAACAGTTGCCTCAATTTTAAAAGTAACAGCAATCAAATCACCATTACCACCTGAATAATTAGCAGCAGAAGGCTCTGTTCCTTCATTAACTCCTGAATCTGACCAAAGAACTTGATATCTTAATGGTTCATGTGCACTTTTAAGGTAGTTTGCTCTATGACTCCAAAAAGAACCTGCTAAATTTGAGTTATTCCAATCTAATGGTTGTATTTGCCAACTTACTGTTCCGTTTACTCCTGCCATATCTTAATATATTTTATATTTTAAATTTAAGTAACCTCTTACTTCAGCAATTTCAGTATCAGTTAAGGCTCTGTTAAAAATTATTAATTCGTTTAATTGTCCATCTAAGAAATCAGTTCCTGAAATACCTACCCTAAATGAATCTACATTAAATAATTGCAATTCATTAAATGAAGAATCAGTATCTGATGATGTGAAAGAAGTTGATATATCATAATATTCTAAATCTATTGTTTTACTTTCTTTCTTTAATATACCGATATGAGGCAAACCACTATTATCTGTACCTGTCCTTGTTGTTATTTCATTACCACTACCATCAGTTGCGAATACATGAAACTGACTTGATTCATTTAATCCTATTCTTATAGAAGAATTACTATATAGGTAATCAAATACAATACTATCTGCACTATTAATTTCACTTACCTCAAAGATTGTAAAGTCTGTTGTTATTGGTGAATTATTGCCTGAAGTAAATCCATCATTTGTGCCATCAAAATCAAAATATGATTTATCGTTAATTCCACCATATCCATATCTTAATGGTTGATTTGCTGCTGTTGATTGAGCCACATCATTACTATTTCCTGATTGGTCAGCCCAAGCACTCACTCTTTTAGATGCTATATCAAATGTAGCACCACTATCTGATTTTAGCCACACCACTAAATCAGAATAATCTGATGGGTAGTTTGAAACAGGTCTAAAACACTTAGTAAATGCACTCATAGTAAATGTTAATTTTATTTGCACTAACCTATCGTTTGCAACTTCTTTTACTCTCTCAATTTCAATACTCTCATCTTCTAAGTATGCCTCTACACTAGCATCTTGATAGTTTTTCAACACAAAGTCTAGCCATTCGTTAGCCATATCTTGTAAATTATCCCATCTCTTTTGAAGTTCTACTACTGATTGAGCATCTTGAGAATATAAATTATAGAAATTTATTTCAAATTCATACTCCTCTCTCCCATCATATATTTTCGGTATTATTGATGATGGTGGTTCAACTAGCATTAATGGGTACTTAGTGTCATGGTCTTGGTTTACTTCGCCTTCGTAACCAAATTTCACATCACCATAAGTCCATTTGCTGTCAAATACCTCTATTATGTCTGTTAATCTTGTTATTGCCATTATTACAATGTTATATTATTTTTATTATGTATTTTCTCCTGAACAGCAATTTCATAGTCATTTTTAGCAGTATTCCAACTTAAATAGGTTAATACTTTATATAAATTTGTTTTTTTCACACTATCTATGTCGTTTTCACCATTCACTCTAAATATCCCTTTTTCTGCAACCATATATAAACTATTAAGCCAACCATAAGGCTTTATGAACTTGTTGTAGAGTCCAACTGTA
>Ga0206679_10001037_pt1 | contig 23123 bp, 20 predicted proteins | sample M110012015metaG_FD_155464 | JGI IMG/M metagenome (GOLD analysis project Ga0206679, IMG submission 155464) | Ammonia-oxidizing marine archaeal communities from Monterey Bay, California, United States - M1 100m 12015 | ecosystem: Environmental > Aquatic > Marine > Intertidal zone | place: USA... | reverse complement strand
AGCCATTGGTGGTTTGAGCTTTATTGTCTGGGCTCACCACATGTATGTCAGCGGTATGCACCCTTATTTCGGGTTCTTCTTTGCCACTACTACTTTAATTATTGCGGTACCGACAGCACTCAAGGTGTACAACTGGGTGCTGACTTTATGGGAAGGCGATATTCGATTAAATGCGCCAATGTATTTTGCTATCGGTTTTATCTTTACCTTTATCCATGGCGGAATCACCGGATTATTCTTAGGTAACGTAGTTGTCGATTTACCGTTATCAGATACTTACTTCGTAGTTGCTCACTTCCACATGGTGATGGGTGTTTCTCCCGTACTCGTAGTATTTGCCGCGATTTACCACTGGTATCCGAAGATGTCTGGCCGCATGTTTCATTCGGGCATGGCTAAACTTCACTTCTGGTGCACATTCCTTGGTACCTATGCGATCTACCTGCCAATGCATTACCTCGGATTTTTGGGTGTTCCGCGTCGATATTACGCACTTGGCACAACAGATTTCATTCCGCAATCTGCACAGGACTTAAACACTACGATTACAATCGCGGCTCTTTTTGTTGGTGCTTCGCAACTCTTGTTTTTTATCAATATTATTTGGAGTCTGCGCTATGGGCCTAAGGCTGACCCAAATCCTTGGGGAGCGGCTTCTTTAGAATGGCATACGCCAGACACACCACCAAAGCACGGCAACTGGGGTAATTCCTTACCGACAGTTTATCGCTGGGCTTATGACTACAGTGTCCCTGGGGCCCATGAAGACTTTATTCCTCAAAGTACGCCTGAGACCGAAGAGCCAACTGTGGATGAACAGCACTTCGACCCTGATCAAGATGAATCGCTGGCTAACGCATGAGTTTATTTAAAACGATAACCGACAAACCCTGGGAACATAAGGGGATAATCGGCGGATTAAAACCCGAGGGGGCCTTCGAAGCGCCTTCTGAAAAAGTTGCGCTGTCAGTTTTCCTGGTCGTTGCCTCGGTTATTTTTTCTCTATTTACCGTTGGCTACTTTGTTCGCATGGAATTGCCAGATTGGCAGCCACTATCTGAACCGACACAACTTTGGTTTAACACTGGTTTACTTATTATCAGCAGTGTGCTTTTTCAATGGGCACGAAATATTGCAAACACCACTAATAATAAGCATGTCACTGCTGTCTTTATCGGTGGCGGTATTTTTGCCATTTTGTTCATCGCTGGGCAACTAGTAACATGGAATAGTTTGCAAGGTGCCGGGTTTTATATGACGTCAAATCCTGCAAATGCCTTCTATTATTTAATGACGGGCTTGCACGCTGCGCATCTACTTGGCGGTCTCTGGGTTTGGAGCAAGAGTTCAATTCGACTGCTCGCAGGTAGAGAGACGAGTGATGTTAAGTTGAGCATCGAACTTTGCACTCTTTATTGGCACTTCCTGTTGGTAGTTTGGTTGGTGCTATTTGCAATTTTGTCGAATACCTAAAAAATTAAGATTACGTAAAACTTAGTGAGAGATATTAATGAGTGAAGCAACAGCAAACGAGGTCGGACCTCACGATGGAGTAACTGGCCTAGTAGAGGACTGGGCTGCTGATAAGCAGGCTTATCATGTGCCCTGGGGTAAGGCTATGATGTGGATCTTCCTCGTAAGTGATACTTTCATCTTCTCTTGCTTTTTGGTGGGCTATCTCAATGTCCGCATCACGACTACGATGCCATGGCCAGCACAGAGTGAGATTTTCGCGCTTTCTTTCGGTGGTGATCCGATTCCACTAATTTTGATCGCAATAATGACCTTTATCTTGATTACCAGCTCCGGAACGATGGCCCTCGCGGTTAATTTCGGTTATCGGAAAGATAAAACGAAAACCTTTTGGTTGATATGTGCTACTGCTGCATTTGGTGCTTCATTTGTTGGAATGCAGGCATTCGAGTGGTCTAAATTAATTCTTGATGAGGGAGTTCGGCCTTGGGGTAATCCATTTGGTGCTCCACAATTTGGGTCGGTCTTTTTTATGGTGACGGGTTTCCACGGGCTTCACGTATCGATAGGGGTAATTTATTTGCTCTGGGTAGCCTTTCGCGTGAAACGGGGGTACTACGACAATAAAGGGTTTGAGATCGTAGAAATTGCCGGGCTCTATTGGCACTTTGTTGACCTCGTTTGGGTATTTATCTTCGCATTTTTCTATTTATTGTAAGGACAGACATCAATGGCTTCTGCTGAAGGACAACAACATCCCTTAGGGATTTATTACAAAATCTGGATACTGCTATTCGTACTCAGTGGCTTCTCTTATGCGGTTGATTTTTTCAACGTCCAAGGGGCTATGCGCTGGACATTAGTAATCACTTTTATGTTTTTAAAGGCCGGCTTCATCGTTGCTATTTTCATGCACGCAGTATGGGAACGATTGGCTTTAGTATTAACGATACTAGGCCCGCCCACTGTTCTTTTGTTGTTAATCGGGTTCATGTCGGTTGAAGGAAGATATACCCAAGAGGTGCGTTTCGCTTATATGGGTCATGATCGCGACGCGGTAGCGTTAACACCCGCAGACTTGCATGGCGAAGAGGGTGGCCACGGAGGTGAAGAAGAGCACTAGCTTTTCTTCTCGTATACAGACAAAGGGCCATGGTAAATTCAATAGCTTTTTGTCTGAGTGCCCAATTGTCGAATAGAATTCTTACTGATTTTTAAGATTCGCAATTACTGAACCTGTTTCTGGTCTAACGCCCCGCCAACGAAAAAACGATTCCGCCGCTTGCTCAACTAACATGCCAAGGCCATCCAAGGCCAATACGGCACCATTCGCTTTTGCCCATTGAACAAAGCTGGTGTCTTCATTTTTATACATCATGTCATAACAACAGCAATTGTTGCTCAGATGGCTTGATGAAAGCGCAGGAATTTCATTATTTAAACTCAATGAAGTGCCATTAATTATGAGATCGAAATTCCCTTCTAAGGTATCGAACTCAGCAACTGAGATATCAAGCTCATTTACAAAAGTTTGCTGTAAAAGCTTGGCATTTTTCAGCGTTCGGTTCACTACCGTGATGGCACCCGGTTCGGCTTCAACGAGAGAAGCGAGAGCTCCTCTTGCAGCACCTCCAGCTCCAACAATAAGCACATTTTTCCCTAGGATGTTTATGCCGTGATTAACTTGTAAGTCTCGCACTAAGCCAGGCCCGTCGGTATTGTCGCCACATAATTCTTTAGCGCTGTTTTGAAAAAGAGTATTAACGGCTCCCGCACGCGCTGCTCTTGGCTCTAACTTGCTAGCCAATGCGAATGCACGCTCCTTGTGGGGCACGGTTATGTTGAGACCCTGACCGCCGCCAGCGAAGAAGCTGAGGACAAAAGAATCAAATTCATTTGCTTCAACTTTAATCGCTTCATACTGAATATCTTGCTCAGTTTGTTGTGCAAACATTGAATGTATTATTGGCGATTTACTGTGGGCAATGGGCGAGCCCAATACCGCGTAACGTGACATTTTTTATCCTTTGATTAAACCCAATCCTTGGGTTTCAAAAAGTGTGTGTAAAGTTTTTCTTCTTCACTGCCAGGATTGGGATACCAATCATAAGTCCACCGAACTGTCGGAGGGAGTGACATAAGTATTGATTCTATTCTGCCTACACCAGATTGTAGGCCAAATAGTGTTCCTCTATCGTAAACCAAATTGAATTCTGCATAACGACCACGGCGGTATTCCTGAAATTCCTTTTGGCTATCTGTAAAAGCTAGAAACCGTCGCTTTTTAACAATGGGCAGGTAAGCGAGTAAGTAACTATTCGCCAGCGCTTGAACGAATTGGAATGAGTTATCGAAACCCAGCTCGTTAAAATCGTCAAAAAATAACCCACCGATTCCGCGTGGCTCATCTCGATGTTTTATATAAAAATACTCATCACACTGCTGTTTAAATTGGGGGTAGTAGTTTTCACCAAATGCGTCACAGGCCACTTTAGCAGTCTCGTGCCAGTGAATACAATCTTCATCATTTCCATAATAGGGCGTTAAGTCGTAACCCCCACCAAACCACCAAACGCTGTCTTCGTTTTCTTTTTCTGCTACAAACATTCTAAAGTTTGCATGGGAGGTTGGAGCATGAGGATTAAGAGGATGAATAACCAAGGAAACGCCCATGGCTTGAAACGCCCTGCCTGCCAACTCTGGCCGCAGTGCAGTAGCAGAAGCGGGCATGGATTTACCAAACACATGAGAGAAATTTACACCTCCTTTTTCGATCACATCTCCATTGCTGATAACACGTGATATGCCGGTACCTCCCTCTTCTCTATCCCATTGGTCTGTTTTAAATTGGGCTTGGGAATCCAAGCTCTCGATACCCCTGCAAATATCCTGTTGTAATTGCAGCAAAAAATCTTTTACTAGTTGCGTATCAGCGGAATTCAAACAGCAATCTCCAATATTCGGTCTTCTTTCTTAGGCTCGTTTCAAAGGGGTTTTTAAAACCAAAGGTATTTCAGAATCTAGCCCCATTCTAATATTAGCGCAGAATGTCTCCACTTATTAAATCTCTTATTTGCGATGGAGAGCTTTGTTCACCAATGTGTCCTGGGAGTATGTAATCAATATTATCTGCAAATTGTTGCTCAACCATTGATTGAGATCTAATTTCCGTTTGACCACTAGCATTCGCAGATGTCGAAACTATTGGCTTACCAAAGCGCTCACACAAGGACTGAATCAAGGGGTGGGCGCTTACTCGAATTGCAATTGATGCGTGCTCTCCTTTTACCCAGGCTGGATAGAGGTCCCGCTCATCAGGAATCAACCAAGTCGTTGGTCCGGGCCAACTTGAATTTAATAGCTCCATTTGGGCTAACGTCAAACTGCTGACCAGGTCAGATATTTGAGAGATATCCGCAGCAACCAGAATAAGGCCTTTCTTTGCCGGTCTTTGTTTGATTGCTAATATTTTTCGCACTGCGGATTGATTGAATGGATCGCATCCGATACCCCAGACTGCTTCCGTCGGGTAGGCAACAAGCTTTCCCTGGTTCAGAAAATCAATAGCAGTGTTAAGTTCGAGATTGCCCATTGGGCGATCCTATTTGAAAGACTAGAGAGAATCCTGCAATGCTTGATCCTGTGCCTGCACCTTTTCAGCATTCGCCACTCTTTCTGACTTCACCCGCTCGGCTAGATCAGGATCCGCTAAGGATAAGATTTGCGCAGCGAGATAGGCAGCATTCTTAGCACCAGCCTTTCCGATAGCAACGGTAGCAACTGGGATGCCTCCCGGCATCTGCACTGTTGAGAGCAAAGAATCAAGCCCGCTTAAAGGGCCCGCATCAATAGGAACTCCAATAACTGGTTTTGTTGTTTGGGCAGCAGTCGCTCCAGCGAGATGAGCCGCTAACCCAGCTCCTGCAATAAAGACCTGGCAACCGCGTGCCTCTGCTTCGCTAATAAACTGTTGGGTAATGGCTGGTGTTCTATGTGCTGAAGTAATCTTTATCTCGTACTTAATCTCTAGCTGACGCAAGATATCAGCACCAGCTTGCATGATGGGTAGGTCAGATTCTGATCCCATTAAAATCGCAACAAACGGTTCACTCATTGATCAAATTTCCAGCTTAAAAATGCGAAACGGGGAAATTACCGTAGACCTGATTTTGATGCAAGCTTCCTTCTAAGAACCGGTTTAGATTTTTTAACTTATTATGAAATGCTACCGCCTGATCCATCCTTCGTTTTGGAAATTCCAAGTCTAAGTTGTTACGGCATTACCCATCTTGGTCACCGCAATATCACAGTAAAATCTCGCTCAGTCTTTACCTTGTTCGAATACTAGTTCCCGGATCTCCAGCTAAAGTGCGCGAAATTTCGAGAAATAGTTGGTAATGTTCAATATTGTGGCACCATTAACTGTGGTGTGGCTAACCAGCATACCTTGTTTTAATAATAGTTCCGGGATTAAAACCATTGACCAAGGAAGCATGGCTACGAGGATATATGGCAAGGCAGAAGTGGTGTGAGTAAAACATGGCCTTTTCATTGGTAATTCAGCACTTAGAGAGCGTGGTTATCTTATCAATACGATATAATTATTAAGACAGGTAGGTTGTAGACTGCTTCTTTCGCTAAAAATTGGCTTTTTAGGACTCTTCAATATAATGGCAATTTTACAAATTCTGGAATTCCCCGATCCCAGACTACGAAAAATAGCAGCCCCGGTAACTATTTTCGACGACAAGCTAGAAGTCTTGATCGATGATTTGCTTGCGACCATGTACGAAGCAGAGGGAATAGGACTCGCTGCTACACAAGTCAATATTCACCAACGTTTTTTGGTTATAGATGTATCAGAAGAGAAAGACAATCCTCAAGTTTTCATTAATCCGAGTTTTGAAGTAATTGAAGGCGAATTGTCAGAATATGACGAAGGCTGTCTCTCGGTTCCGGGGTTTTATGAAACTGTCTCACGACCAAGAATAATAAAAGTCATCGCGCAAGATAAGGCGGGGGAGAAGTTCGAAATAGAGGCAGAGGGAATACTGTCCACCTGTATTCAACATGAAATAGATCATCTGGATGGCAAACTATTTGTCGATTATATAAGCACATTAAAACGCGATCGAATTCGCAGTAAGCTCGAGAAAGAGCATAAACAGTCCGCATAGCCCAAATCATGACTGAAAAACGAATCGTATTCGCGGGCACACCCACATTTGCCGCTGCCCATTTATCCGCAATTTTAAAATCGCAACACGAAGTGGTTGCTGTCTACTCGCAGCCTGATAGACGAGCTGGGCGAGGGAAAAAAGTATTGCCTAGCCCGGTAAAGGAGTTAGCACTCGCGGAGAAGCTAACCATTTGTCAGCCCGCATCCTTAAGAAATAGTGAAGCGCAAAATAGGCTGAAAGAATTTGGCGCTGATGTTTTGGTGGTTGTAGCGTATGGTTTGATTCTTCCTAAAGAGATTTTAGACATTCCCAAATATGGTTGCATCAACGCGCATGCCTCCTTGTTGCCACGTTGGAGAGGTGCGGCGCCGATTGAGCGCGCATTACTTGCAGGTGATAAAGTGTCAGGTATCACTATTATGCAAATGGATGAGGGTCTTGATACCGGATGTATGTTACTTAAATCAGAGATCACGATTGAAGAGACTGATTCGAGAGATGACCTCGAAAATAATTTGTCTCTGGCAGGACAACATTCATTAGTTGCCGTGCTAAATAACTTACAAGAATTCCAGAAAAACTGCGAAAAACAAGATAATTACCACGCCTGTTACGCTGAAAAGCTGCACAAATCAGAGGCGCTGATCAATTGGGAAGCGAGTGCTGAAACAATAAATTGCCAGCTCAGAGCTGGTATAGGAAGATTCCCGGCTTATTCTTTTTTAAATGGTCAACGCGTGCGCTTGCTCTCAGGGATTCCGCTGAGCAATAAAGACTCTCTTCAAGCAGGCACAATAGTAGAAAGTACAAAAGATTCTTTTGTTGTCGCTTGCAAAGATTCATTGCTCGAAGTTTTACAAATACAATTTCCCGGAAAAAAACCAACGTTAGTTCGAGATGCGCAGAATTCCCAATCTCGTGCCTTTGCAATTGGTCAGCAATTCTCGACAACTGAACACTCTAACAGATGAAGTTTAGAAACGTTCGAGCCTTAGCCGCTCAGATTCTTGTCAAACTTCTTGAAAGAAAAGGATCTCTTTCTACTTGTCTCGCAGACCATAAAGAAATTAAAGAATATGCCCTGCTGCAAGAGCTTTGCTTTGGCACTTGCCGTTGGTTTTTTTATCTAGACTACGTGTTAAATTATTTGCTAGAGAAGCCTTTAAAGAGCAAAGACAAAGACATACATTGTTTATTGTTAATCGGACTCTATCAACTGTGTGAATTATCGATTCCTGATCATGCAGTGCTAAACGAATCTGTTACGGCGGCTAAAGATTTAAAAAAACCCTGGGCAAAGTCGTTGGTAAATGCAATTTTACGTAACTTTCAGCGCAGCTATCAGCAAAATCAAGATGACTTAACTGAATTGATGAATTCTGCACCTTTACATATTCAATACGCATTTCCTGAATGGCTGTACCAACAGCTATGTGAGGCCTGGCCGGCAAATACAAAGGAAATTTTAGATAACAGCAATCGACGGCCACCAATGACTCTGCGCGTTAATGGATTAAAAACCAACAACAAGGATCAACTCGCTAAAATGCAACTTTCTGATGTTATCGCCAAACCATCAGAGCTGTCTAAACAAGCACTTTATTTGGAGCAACCCAAACCTATTGTAGATATCCCCGGATTCACAGAAGGTATGGTGAGTGTGCAAGACGAAGCTTCTCAACTAGTTCCTGACTTACTGCAGCTGGAATCCGGGCAACGAGTTCTAGATGCTTGCGCAGCTCCAGGAGGGAAAACCTGTCACATACTCGAGAGTGAGTGCTCACTATCTGAATTAGTATCAGTAGACATAGCCGAGAGGCGAGTCGCTCAAATTAAAGAGAACCTTGAAAGGCTGGGCCTAGACGCCTCCTTGTGCTGCGCTGACATCTTGGATTTACCTAGTTGGTGGGATGGAAATCCGTTTGATCGAATTCTCCTGGATGCTCCCTGTTCCGCGACTGGGGTAATTCGACGGCACCCAGACATCAAATTATTGCGTTCTGCCGATGAAGTGCGGCGTTTAGTGGATTTGCAGCACCAGATTCTTATGTCTTTATGGCCCTGTTTAAAATCGGATGGTTTTTTGTTGTACACGACTTGTTCACTGCTGCCCCAGGAAAATGATCTCCAGATCCACAACTTTCTCGACCAGGTGGATAACGCTAAATATGAGGGCATAGTGGCCGATTGGGGAGTAGAATGTCGCTACGGAAGACAGCTCCTCACTGGTGCTGACAATGGCCCTGATGGATTCTTTTACTCTTTACTTCGAAAAATTTAGTGCGTTGTTTAGCAACGGCTTTAGAGTAGTCACGTCATGAAAATAATCATACTCGGAGCGAATCAAGTTGGTAGCGCATTGGCAGAGACCTTGGCTAACGAGGCAAATGACATCACCGTTGTCGATGCTGATAACGAACGCTTGCGAGTCCTCAAAGATCACATTGATATCGGCACTATCACCGGCCAGGCTTCTCATCCTGATGTATTGATACGAGCCGGTGGCGAAGATGCGGACATGATTATCGCTGTCACAGAAAACGATGAAGTAAACATGGTGGCGTGTCGGGTCGCCTATTCTCTTTTTCAGACGCAGACAAAAATCTGCCGTATTCGTTCATCCTCCTATTTGGGTAGTGACAAATTATTAAGCAAAAAGCATGGCATTGCGGTGGACGATCTCGTTAGTCCAGAGTTAATTGTTTCTTCTTATATTGCTCAGTTAATTGACTTACCAGGTTCTTTGCAGGTTTTAGATTTTGCTGAAGGTCGGGTTCAACTTGTCGCAGTGAAAGCATTCTATGGGGGCCCATTAGTCGGACAGGAGATAAGGCTTCTACGCCAGCACATGCCTAATGTAGAAACTCGCGTCGCAGCAATTTTTCGAAAAGACAGACCCATAATTCCAGAAGGCTCGACTGTGATTGAGGCAGACGATGAAGTTTTTTTCGTGGCTGCGCGGGAAAATATTCGGGCATGCATGGGTGAATTAAGGCGCCTTGATAAGCCCTATAAAAGATTGATCATAGCCGGTGGCGGCAACATTGGCATGAGGCTGGCAGAGAAACTCGAAGGACGCTATCAAGTAAAAATTATCGAACACAACCCAGGTCGCTGTACCTACTTGTCTGAAAATTTAAATAACGCCATTGTTCTAAATGGTGAGGCATCCCATCAGGAATTACTGCTGGACGAAAATATCGAAGATACCGATGTTTTCCTAGCGCTTACCAATGATGATGAAGCAAACATTATGTCTTCTTTGTTAGCGAAACGACTTGGTGCTAAAAAAGTAATGGCAATTATAAATAATCCGGCCTATGTCGACCTCGTGCAAGGTCAAGGTACAGAAATCGATATTGCGATTTCTCCACAGCAAGCAACCATAGGCAGCGTTTTAGCTCATGTGCGTCGAGGTGATGTGGTCAAGGTACACTCGCTAAGAAGAGGCGCAGCAGAAGCAATGGAGGCAATTGCGCGTGGCGACCAGGCCTCCTCAAAAGTGGTTGGAAAGGCGATCGAAGACATTGACTTGCCTGAGGGCACTACTATTGGAGCGATTGTACGCAACAATGAAGTGTTGATTGCACATGATGACATTGTAGTCGAGTCTGACGATCACGTTATTCTATTTCTTGTTAATCGAAGGGATATTCCTGCGGTAGAACGATTGTTCCAAGTAGGGTTCAGTTTTTTCTAGGCACCAATGCATACATCCATAATTATTAAAATTCTAGGCAGCTTACTTATGCTGTTTAGTTTATTGGGCAACCTTCCTCCCATGTTAGTGTCGTTAATTTATGATGACGGCTCATTCTCTGCGTTTCTCTATTCCTTGTTGGTTATTTTCACCCTTGGAATGCTAATGTTCTTATCAACTTCACGTACTAAAAAGGACCTGGGCACGCGAGACGGCTTTCTCATTGTGACTCTTTTTTGGGCAGTATTAGGAACCGCGGGTTGCCTTCCTTTTCTATTCTCCTCAGCACTTGAATTATCAATTACTGATGCCATTTTTGAATCGCTCTCCGGACTCACAACCACGGGCGCAACAGTAATCTCTGGGCTTGATGGCCTGCCTAAATCCATTTTGTTTTATCGCCAAGAATTGCAATGGCTGGGTGGCATGGGAATTATTGTTTTAGCAATTTCTTTATTGCCAATGTTAGGCATCGGAGGCATGCAACTCTACAGAGCCGAAAGTCCTGGGCCAGTTAAGGACAATAAATTAGTGCCTAGGTTAGCAGAAACCGCTAAAGCGCTTTGGTTTATCTACTTGTCATTAACAATCGCCTGCGCCTTAGCCTATTGGATTTTTGGCATGGATCCTTTTGATGCTATAAGTCATAGCTTTACTACTATAGCCATTGGCGGTTTTTCAACTCATGATGCAAGTCTGGGCTACTTTGATAATCCCGCTATTGATATTGTCGCAATTGTTTTTATGTTCATTGCCGGTGTTAATTTCGCACTGCATTTCACTGCTTGGCAACGGCGGAGTATTCGTCATTATGTATTGGATCCGGAGTTTCTTTTCTATGCATTTATTCTTTTAGTCATTTCTTTGATAACAATCAGTGTGCTCTATTTCTCGGATATTTACTCGGGTATGTTTGAATCCACCATCAAGGGCGTTTTTCAGGTTGTTTCATTTGCAACCACAACCGGCTTTACAACTGCCGATTTTAATTCTTGGCCACTTTTTCTCCCTTACGTATTATTGTACGCGGCGATCATCGGTGCTTGCGCGGGTTCTACTGGCGGCGGCATGAAGGTCATACGTATTTTATTAATCTTTAAACAAGGATTTAGAGAAGTTCAACGCCTAATTCATCCGAAAGCAGTCATTCCGGTCAAACTTGGTCGCACCCCTGTGCCAGACCGTATCATTGAGTCGGTCTGGGGGTTTTTTGCAGTTTACGTAATGGCGTTTATGTTGATGTTGCTGGCATTACTTGCATCCGGCTTAGACATCATCACTGCTTTCAGTGCCGTAGGTGCTTGTATAAATAACCTAGGGCCTGGCCTCGCCAATGTTGCTGAAAATTATGAGCACTTGCCGGGCGCTGCGAAATGGATTCTCTGTGCAGCGATGCTATTAGGTCGCTTGGAGGTGTTTACATTGTTGGTGTTGTTTACGCCGATGTTTTGGCGGCGCTAGCGGAAGCAACGTTTAATCTTTCGTTCTAATAAAATTTTTCCCCATCAGGCCGCTTGCGAAACCGTTTGTACTCCCATTGATACTGTTCTACTGCCTTGTTAACACTTTTTTCAACAGTTCGATTTAATGCAGCCACTGATTCGTCAATATTTTCACTGTAGATTTGCTCATCTGCAGCCTCGACTATAATTTGGTAGCCCTTGTTTTTTGATAACCGTTTGGCAAATCCACAAAACACTTTCGCGTCAGTTTTTTGCAATAGTTTGCTAACCAAAGTCATGGTGAGTGCTTGTTCGGTGTAAAAAGGTGCAAAGGTTCCTCCTTCCTCGGGGGGCACCTGGTCCGGCAACACGCCTACAATTTTACCTTGTTTAAGAGCCTTCAAGATCTTTGAAACACCTGAGCGGTTAGCTGGTACCATTTTTATGCCACTACGGGATCGTGTTCGAGAAATTAGTCGATCTAAGGCAGGCAAGTTGGGTCGCTGATAGAGCCAAGTAGAATCAAGACCATGACACATATAGAACCCGAATATTTCCCAGTTACCGAGATGGGGAGCTAGTAAAATTATTCCTCTCCCCGACTTTTGCGCTTCTATGATTAGATCCTTGCCTTCACATTCTGCCACCATTGTCAGGCTTTTTTCCATAGGTGGGAGCCAAGTCTTACCCATTTCTAAAGCTGTCCTAGCCGTGTTAACTAGGCTGCATTTCGTAAGTTGTGCGATTTCCGACTCTGTCTTCTCGGGAAAACAGGTTCTTAAATTTTTGTCTGTCGTACTTCTACTTCTATTCGGCGAGTGATAGAGCAGATAGCCCCATGCCTCTGCCATTAAATTCAGAACAGACAAAGGAAGCCAGGCGGTGATTGAAAGAAAGCTCCTGAAGATTAAGTAGCTAAGAGTTTGAATCTTGATGATCCCGCGCGTTGATAGAAGGCCATATTGTAGAGAGACAATATGGAAAGGCAATTTAACTTCTGCATTGAATGTCTAGTCCGGGGAAATATAATTCCGGACATTGCCGAGTTTTGAGGGCTATAGATTACTGACATAGAATCAAGGATAATTGTAGCCCTTTGATTTTCAGGGAAATTCGGCAAAATTGTGAGTCAGAATTACGATCTCAAAACATTCCAAGGTTTAGTATTTGCGTTGCAACAATTCTGGGCCGACAGAGGGTGTGTTGTCTTGCAGCCTTTAGATTTAGAGGTTGGTGCGGGAACATTCCATCCAGCTACTTTTCTACGGGCGATTGGCCCTGAGAGCTGGAATACAGCCTATGTTCAACCCTGTCGAAGACCAACAGATGGCCGTTACGGCGAGAACCCAAACCGCCTGCAGCATTATTATCAGTTCCAGGTGATCTTGAAGCCATCACCAAAAGACATCCAATCAATTTACCTAGAATCCCTAGAAAGTCTCGGTATCGATATGACCGTTCATGATATTCGCTTCGTTGAAGATAACTGGGAATCGCCTACACTAGGTGCATGGGGCCTAGGCTGGGAGGTTTGGTTGAATGGTATGGAGGTGACCCAATTTACCTACTTTCAGCAAGTTGGCGGGCTCGAATGTCATCCGGTAAGCGGTGAAATTACCTATGGCATTGAAAGAATCGCAATGTATTTGCAAGGCGTCGACAGTATCTATGACATTGTTTGGACAAACGGTGCCAACGGAGTGGTGACTTATGGAGACGTGTTTAAGCAAAACGAAGTTGAAATGTCCGCCTATAATTTTGAACACGCAGATACAGGGCTTCTATTCTCCTATTTTGATGACTGTGAAGCTCAATGTAACAAACTGATTAATGAGAGCCTTGCCCTTCCTGCTTATGAACAAGTATTGAAAGCATCCCACTATTTTAATCTGCTCGATGCACGCAAGGCCATCTCGGTCACTGAACGACAACGATTTATTCTTCGTGTTAGAACCCTTGCCCGGCTTGTCGCTGAAGTCTATTTCGAGAGCCGAAAACAACTGGGCTTTCCCTTGGCGACCGAGGAATTGCGAAAGGAATTTTTAGAAAGTTAATCACAATGTCAACTCAAAATCTTTTAATAGAAATTGGTACCGAGGAGCTTCCGCCGAAAGCGTTAAGCTTTTTGTCACATGCGCTTGAAGAGCTAATTAAAAATAGCCTGAAAAGTGCTGGCTTACATTCAAAGTCTATAAAACGATTTGCGACACCAAGACGCCTAGCGTTGCTCATTACCGAATTAGATGTTGCCCAGAAAGATAAACAGATAAAAAGAATAGGGCCCGCGCTATCAGCTGCTTTCGAAGCTAGTGGCGAGGCCACCCCCGCTGCTTTAGGTTTCGCTAGATCCTGTGGTGTAGAAGTTAATCAACTTGGTAAAACCAAAAAAGAGGGTGTTGAAAAGCTCTCATTTTTATCTTCTGAAAAAGGCAGTGAAACAAAAGACCTAATTCCTGACATTGTGACTCAAGCAATGAGTAAACTACCGGTACCAAAGCGCATGCGGTGGGGTAAATCTCGAGAAGAATTTGTGCGCCCCGTCCATTGGATAATCATATTGTTTGGAAATCAAGTGCTTAATCTCTCTGCTTATGGAGTCTGCAGCAGCAATAAAACATTTGGTCATCGGTTCCACCACAATTTTGAAATTCTAATTGACGATGCTGCGGATTACGAAAAACGACTGGAAGTAACCGGTCACGTTATTCCGGATTTTGAAAAACGCAAAGAGCTTATTCGAACATTGTTACAAGAAGAGGGCATTAAAGCGAATGCGACAACCATTATCGATGAAGAATTGCTTGAAGAAGTATCAAGCCTTATTGAATATCCTGTAGCTCTAACCGGAAACTTTGATCCAGAATTTCTCGAAGTTCCTGCAGAGGCCCTAATTCTAGCGATGAAGTCCCATCAGAAATGCTTTTATTTGGTTGATGCCAATAACAAGCTTCTACCTAAGTTTGTCGCTATTAGCAATATTATCTCTAAAGACCCGGCCCAGGTCATTAAGGGCAATGAAAGGGTAATTAGACCGAGGCTAGCCGACGCCAGATTCTTCTTTGAGAAAGACAAAGAGTCGACTCTTGCTTCACGAATGGAACCTCTTGGGGCGATCGTGTTTCAGGATAAATTAGGCTCTGTTTTCGATAAGTCAAAAAGAGTGGCATCTCTTGCTAAAGCGATTGCTATTGAATTAGGTGCGGAAGAGGCACTGTGTGAGCGCGCTGCTTTGCTTTCGAAATGCGATTTAATTACCAATATGGTTGGTGAGTTTGCTGACCTTCAAGGTCTTATGGGCGCTTACTATGCCAAAAACGATGGTGAGCCAATTGAAGTATGTGAAGCTCTTCATGAGCAATATCTACCCAGATTTGCCGGAGATAAATTACCAGAATCCACTACAGGCGCTATCCTCGCTATTGCAGACAAGCTGGATACGATGGTGGGTCTGTTTGGCATCGGGCAACCACCTACTGGCTCAAAAGACCCCTTTGCATTGCGGCGTTCGGCTATCGGTATCTTAAGAATACTTGTCGAGAGAGAGCTTGATCTAAATATCATGAAAGCCATTAGCGCATCTATCGCTGCTCATGGAGATACTGACTTTCAGGTCGATACTGCCGAACTTGTATTTGATTTCTTATTAGAGAGGTTTAGAGCCTGGTACCAGGAATCAGGAATTAGCAGTGGCGTTTTTCAATCTGTATTTGTCATTAAGCCGCAGCGGCCCTTGGATTTTTATCATCGTATTCAAGCCGTTGATAGCTTTAACAAATTATCAGAAGCAGTTGCATTATCGGCTGCAAATAAACGCGTATCAAACTTGTTGTCAAAACAGAAAATAGTTTCGGAGTCTAGAAACTGTAACGTGGATTTGTTGATAGAGCCTTCTGAAAAGGTTCTGCATGAAGCCATACAAGATAAAATACTAGAGGTGGCTCCGCTGTTTGAGGAAGGAAATTACACTGCTGGGCTCCAATCTCTTTCTACGTTAAAACAAACTGTTGATGTGTTTTTTGATAATGTTCTTGTTATGCATGAAGACGAGAGAATTCGAGCAAACAGGCTGGCTTTACTGCAAGAATTAAGAGCCTTGTTTTTGCGTACTGCTGATATTTCTTATTTACATAGTAACTGATTTTAAGAGGATGGCTTTGGCGTCTTTAAAAACAATTGTGCTTGATAGAGACGGAGTTATAAATCAGGATTCGGTTGGATATGTTAAGTCTAATGAAGAGTGGATTCCTATAGATGGTAGCGTTGAAGCTATAGCCTCATTGCACTCAGCAGGTTATAGAGTGCTTATTGCAACTAATCAATCTGGTCTCGCAAGAGAGCTATTTGATGAATACAGTCTGGCAAGAATTCATCAAAAACTTTGTTCTATCGTTGAAGAGGCCGGTGGTTTTGTATCTGGCATTTTCTATTGCCCCCATTCGCCCGATGATAACTGCGCTTGTAGAAAGCCCAGAACAGGATTGCTTGAGCAGGCAGAAAAAGAATTCGGCTGTTCTTTAACAGGTTCTTATTTTGTAGGTGATAGTTTAAGGGACCTTTTGGCTGGCAAGGCATTTGGTATGAGGCCAGTGCTTGTTCGTACTGGAAATGGACTTGCTACAATAAGGAAGTTAAAAGGAACAGACTTAGAGGATGTCCCGATTTTTGACGATTTATTAAGCGCAACTCAAAATATACTCTCTATCATCGAATAAACTATTGTTAACATTTATTCGCACAGTGGTTTTTTATAGTGGTTTTATACCCCTAACAATTGTTACGTGTACGATATTTATTTTGTTATTTCCCAGCCTTTCTAAGAATGCCCGCTATAAGCTGACAGCTGGTTGGTGTGACAACGTACTACGTTGGTTGCGATTAGTCTGTGGTGTTCGCTACGAAATAGTTGGGATGGAGAATCTACCAAATACACCAGCGGTATTTCTTGCCAATCATCAAAGCAGTTGGGAGACAATATTTTTCTATAGTTTGCTCTGTCCAGTTTCACCCATTCTGAAAAAAGAGTTAATGAGAATTCCTTTTTGGGGATGGGCTATGCGATTGCAAAACCCTATTGCTATAGATCGGAGCAAACCTAGGGAAGCTGGAAAATCAGTCCTGGTTCAAGGAGTGGACCGGCTTGAAAACGGTAATTCTGTGATCGTATTTCCGGAAGGGACACGGTCTGTTGCCGGAACAGTTAAACGCTTTTCACGTGGTGGAGCGAAACTTGCCGTAGCGGCTGATACAGCCATAGTCCCGATTGCTCACAATGCCGGGGATTGTTGGCCATCACGTCAATTCATTAAGCGACCCGGCTTTATAACAGTCACTATTGGGAAGCCAATTGCAGTGGATGGGCGTAGCGCCGGCGATTTAACTGCCGAAGTAGAACAATGGATACGTGACCAGTTACACCAGGCCAGTGCTTAAATATCTAAATTTTCCGCCGCTAATGCATTGTCTTCTATAAATTCCCTCCTCGGTTCAACTTGATCACCCATCAAGGTATTAAAAAGCTGATCGGCGCCAATGGCATCATCAATTGTTACCTGAAGCATCCTTCTAGTTTCTGGATTCATTGTAGTGTCCCATAATTGGTCAGGGTTCATTTCTCCCAACCCCTTATAGCGCTGCAAGTAATGCCCTTTCATAGCGTCATTCGTTAGCCATTCAATAGCTTCCGCGAAACTAGCTATTTCTTCGGTACGCTCACCCCTCTTTATGTACGCCCCTGGCTCAATAAGACCATCAAGGGTTTTACCAAGCTCTGCTAATGCCCCGTATTCACCGGAATGAAAGAAATCTCCACTGAATGCATAGTGTCTTTCCAATCCATGCAAGCTTAGGGTAGCTTCAGGTAAATAAGTGTGTCGCTCCAGGTCTTCCTTAGTGTGTAGGGTATAGTTAGCGCTAACTCCAGGGTGTTGAGAATGCAGACTCTCGCTTAGCTCTTGGATCCAATTTTCGACTTTTTCTTTGACTTTCAAGTCGTCTTCCAATAAAGGCTTGGTGAAGATCATCGCTTCCAAAACCTCTGTTGGGTAGAGGCGTGCTAAGCGACTAATGATGGCGTAAGCCTCATTAAATTGTTTCACCAGAGATTCCAAGGAGTCATCTGCAATGCCTGGGGCATCTTTGTTCACATGAAGGCTCGCATTTTCTAATGCAGTTTGAGTTTGGTATTTTGCAAGCTCACCGTCATCCTTTAGATATTGTTCCTGCTTACCTTTACGGATCTTATAGAGCGGGGGTTGGGCTATAAAAATATGTCCCCTCTCTACTAGTTCGCGCATCTGGCGAAAAAAGAACGTTAATAACAGGGTTCTTATGTGAGACCCATCCACATCCGCATCAGTCATAATAATAATGCTGTGGTAGCGCAGATTCTCTGGTGCAAATTCTTCATTGCCAATCCCACAGCCCAGTGCCTTGATAAGAGTGCCAATTTCCGCGGAGCTCAACATCTTGTCAAAGCGGGCCTTTTCAACATTCAAAATTTTGCCCTTCAAAGGTAGCACTGCCTGATTTTTGCGGTTTCTACCCTGTTTTGCTGAACCGCCGGCAGAATCGCCCTCCACTATGTAGATTTCTGACAATGCTGGATCTTTTTCTTGGCAATCAGCCAGTTTTCCCGGCAATCCTGCTACATCCAAAGCTCCTTTGCGACGCGTCATTTCCCGCGCTTTTCTTGCCGCTTCCCTTGCTCGGGCAGCATCAATCATCTTATTTACGACCAGTTTTGCGTCTTGAGGGTTTTCCATTAAAAAATCATTGAAGTGTGCGGCCATTTCTTGCTCTACGACGCCTTTAACCTCTGATGAAACCAGTTTATCTTTAGTCTGGGAGGAAAATTTAGGGTCAGGAACCTTCACCGAAATAATCGCTGTAAGCCCTTCTCGAGCATCATCTCCAGTTGTGACAACTTCTTTCCCTTTTTTATTTGCCAACTCCTTGTCAATGTAGCTTTTTAAGACTCTTGTTAAGGCTCCACGAAATCCAGCAAGGTGAGTTCCCCCATCTCTTTGGGGGATGTTATTTGTGTAGGGAAATATGTTCTCCTGATAGGAATCATTCCACTGAAGAGCAACTTCAACAGTAATCCCATCTGCTTCGCGAAAGGAGACAAAATGAAAGAGCTTGTTCACGGTGTTCTTGTTCTTGTTTAGGTAGTCAACAAAGGCCATTAGTCCGCCTTCGTACTTGTAGACATCTTCTTTGCCAGTGCGCTCATCTGTAAGCCTGATGGCCACTCCCGCGTTAAGAAATGCTAACTCACGCAGCTTTTTAGCAAGAATGTCAAAATGGAATTCTACGTTGGAAAATGTGTCTGCAGAGGGCTTAAAGTGGCACTCCGTGCCAGTGCTTGCGGTTTCTCCAACAACAGCAAGAGGCGCCTGAGGGACCCCATGCTCATAATATTGTTCATGAACCCTGCCCTCTCTGCGGATAGTGAGTTTTAACTCCTCTGACAGAGCATTAACTACAGACACTCCCACACCATGAAGGCCACCAGAAACTTTGTAACTATTGTCATCAAACTTCCCGCCAGCGTGGAGCACAGTCATAATTACTTCGGCAGCTGAAACACCCTCTTTGTGCATTTCGGTAGGGACCCCACGACCATTGTCTGTGACAGTGATTGTTTCGCCAACATGGATCGTGACATGGACCTCATCACAAAAGCCGGCTAAAGCTTCGTCGATAGAGTTGTCGACAAGCTCAAACACCATATGATGAAGGCCAGTGCCATCATCCGTGTCACCTATGTACATTCCAGGGCGTTTTCTTACAGCATCGAGTCCTTTTAGGACCTTAATGCTATCGGAATTATAGTCAGTTTGAGACTCATCGGTCATGGGGAAACTCCAGGCAAAACACTTGCTATTTCCTACCTAATTTATCTAACAAAATATCGAATAAATTAATTAAAAATCAATCCGTTATTGTACCACGTTCCACGTGGAACGTGCTCATTTCGGGAGAGTATCGGAGGCAACTTTCGACAGAAGACCTTTCCACACAAGTGACAAATAGCTGGCCATCCAGGCTTATCAACATATCAAGAATTTTGGCGCGATTATCACGATCAAGCTCAGCCGGAAGATCATCCACAAGGTAAATACACTGCTCGCCTATCGCTGAAGCAAAGAGCATGCCTTGAGTAATCTTCAATGCACTTACAAGCACCTTTTGCTGGCCTCGGGATAGCAGATCTATTGCTGGAACAGAACCGGCCTTGACGACTATATCAGCCCGATGCGGACCATTTTGGGTTGAACCATATTTTAAATCTTGCTGTCGGCCGGCAATAAGCAAATCAGTGAGCTCTGAATCTGAGTCCCAGCCTCTGTGATATTTTAGATCTACTGCTAATCTATCTTGTCCAACCAGGGAGCCATAGACTTTTTTAAAGGCGGGAATAAACTGCTCAAAATAGCGCTTTCTTGCATCATCAACCGCTTGCGCCGCCTCGCATAGCTCGTTGTCCCAAGCGCGCAGCTGAGATTCATCCGGGCTCTTCTCTTTTAGGAGCAAATTTCTATTGGCAATACATTTTCGGCTTTTTCGCCATTCATTAAGGAAGCCATGTTCCACGTGAAACACGCCCCAATCTAAAAATCGCCTCCTCGCTTTCGGACCGCCTTCAAGGAGTAAAAAGGAGCTCGAATCCAAAACCTGGATTGGGAGACGCCTTGCCACACTATCCCAATTTTTTTGATTTTCAGCGTCTAATTTAAGTTGATGGCTTTGTCGCCTTGGTTTAACTAATCCTACCCGACTGCCTGCCTGGGTTTCTGCATAGATCGAGAGCTCTTGCATGCCTTCTGAGGTTACAGACCCGGTTTTACTACTCCGAAAAGATCGACCCATTGCGAGTAGATTAATCGCTTCAAGAATGCTCGTCTTACCGCTGCCGTTTTCCCCATAGATTAGATTCAATTTTGGGCCTAGGCATAGCTCCGCGTATTCGATGTTTCGAATCGAACATATTCTGAGCATTGTTAGGGAGCTCATGAATGAAGATCGGCGTTGGCCGGCTCGACACTACAGACGCATAGGCATTACTACGTAAAGGGCCTCGCTTCCCTCTTCCGCTTCGAGTAATGCGCTACTATTGGGATCTGAAAGAGTAATTTTTACTCTCTCACTCGTGAGCGTAGACAGCACATCAATGAGATAGCTGACGTTGAAGCCTATTTCTAGTGCTTCTGCGTCATAATCTACAGAAACTAGCTCTTCGGCTTCTTCCTGCTCGGGGTTATTGGCAAAGATTCGCATTTCACCGTCTGACAGCATTACTCTAACACCACGGTATTTTTCATTAGATAAAATGGACGCCCTGGAAAATGCCTGCCGAAGTTCTTGGCATGCTCCAGACAATACCCTATCCCCGCCTTTAGGCAAGACACGGTTGTAATCAGGAAACTTTCCATCAACTAGTTTTGATGTAAAGGTAAATTCAGGAATTGCTGCTCTTATGTGATTCTGGCCAAAGGTCAGCTCGATATCCCCGGCTTCATCAGATAACAACCGAGACAATTCCATAATGCCCTTTCTCGGAAGAATAAGTTGTTGAGTCTCTTTCGCAGAGGATGCGATTTTCAGAGTTTCCATTGCTAAACGATGGCCATCTGTAGCGACTACCCGCAAATAATCAGCACCTACCTCAAAAAGCATTCCATTCAGGTAATAGCGAACATCTTGTTGAGCCATCGCAAAACTAGTTGCTTCTAAGAGTTCGCGAAGCCGAACCTGGGTTATGACCAATGAAAAAGTATCAGGTTCTTCATCGACGCCTGGAAACTCGGCAGCAGGCAGAGTCGCAAGCGAGAATCGGCTGCGGCCGGATTTCAACTTCAGTTTATTATCAACTACGGCAATTTCTAAGGAAAAGTCATCAGATAAGGATTTACAGATATCTAATAACTTCCGGGCAGGGACGGTAATCTCTCCAGGTTCGGAGGGCCCATCAATTTGAACTCGACCGATAAGTTCGACTTCAAGGTCCGTTCCTGTTAGTGAAAGCTCACTCCCCTTTAATACTAGAAGAACATTGGAGAGCACTGGCAATGTCTGACGCCTCTCTACAACGCCGCTTACCATTTGCAGTGGTTTTAAAAGCGCTTCCCGAGAAATTGAAAATTGCATCGATTAGGTTTTTCCTTTAATTATCAATATGTTGCTTCTTAGCTGGACAATGAGCGCAGGAGGTTATTGTAATCTTCCTGAATATCGATGGAGCTATGTCGCAATTTCTTAATTTGCTTACAGGCATGTAAAACGGTTGTGTGGTCCCTGCCACCGAAAGCATCACCGATTTCCGGCAGGCTGTGGTTAGTCAGCTCTTTAGACAGGGTCATTGCCACTTGTCTCGGCCTCGCCACGGATCTATTCCTACGTTTCGATAGCATATCAGCCATCTTAATTTTGTAGTACTCAGCAACTGAGCGCTGAATATTATCAATAGTGACTAGTTTGTCTTGCAGCGCAAACAGATCTCGCAATGCTTCTTTTATGAGCTCTAAATTAATCGGCTGACCCTTGAAATTCGCGTGGGCGATTACGCGCTTTAACGCACCTTCCAATTCTCGAACATTTGATCGGAGACGCTGCGCTATAAAAAGTGCTGCATCGTACGGAAGCTCAACATTAGAAAGCTCAGCCTTGTTCATCAAAATCGCAGCTCGGGTTTCCAATTCAGGCGGTTCAACGGCAACCGTTAGGCCCCAGCCAAAGCGTGATTTAAGGCGTTCTTCAAGGCCTTTGATCTCTTTATGGTAACGATCGCAAGTCAATATGATCTGCTGCCCACCTTCTAATAAAGCATTAAAAGTGTGGAAAAACTCTTCTTGGGAACGCTCTTTGCCGGCGAAAAACTGAATATCATCAATTAATAGCGCATCCACTGAACGATAGAATCGTTTGAACTCACTTATAGCATTAAGCTGCAATGCTGAAACCATAGTAGCGACAAACGTCTCTGAGTGCAGATAAACCACTTTAGCGCCCGGCTTTTTGTCCACCAAATAGTTACCAATCGCATGCATTAAGTGAGTCTTTCCTAACCCTACACCCCCATAGATAAAGAGCGGATTATAGGCATAGCCAGGGTTTTCAGCGACTTGCATCGCTGCCGCTCGCGCTAGCTGATTGGATTTTCCAACAACAAAATTTTCGAAATTGTTCTCTGTATTTAAGGCGCCCCGGTGCCTGAGTTTTCCTTCAATCACAATTCCCATATTGCGCCGCTCTTGCTGACCATTTTTTTGAATTGGTTCAAGCAGAGGCTGTTGTTCTTCCAAACTCCGAGTTTCAGTAGCTTTTTTA
>Ga0206679_10001035_pt1 | contig 23134 bp, 25 predicted proteins | sample M110012015metaG_FD_155464 | JGI IMG/M metagenome (GOLD analysis project Ga0206679, IMG submission 155464) | Ammonia-oxidizing marine archaeal communities from Monterey Bay, California, United States - M1 100m 12015 | ecosystem: Environmental > Aquatic > Marine > Intertidal zone | place: USA... | reverse complement strand
GCTGCTTCGTCAGCTGCTGCTTTGTCTGCTGCTGCTTTGTCTGCTGCTGCTTTGTCTGCTGCTGCTTTGTCTGCTGCTGCTTTGTCTGCTGCTGCTTTGTCTGCTGCCATCATAGATTCATGTTTATCATCTTTAGCATCATGTCCATCAGAGGTATATCCTTCACCGAAAATCATGATTTTTTGAGAGTTTGCCATAAAGTCAATTGTTAATTTTTTCCCAACTTGAGTGAAGTCAACTTCTTCACCATCAACGGTTACAAAGTATGTTCCATCATCAAATGGGACAACTGAATCGGATGTTAATGTAATTGTTAATTGGCCATCTAATCTTGAATCCATCATGATTTTTACTGCATTGTGATGTTCATCTTGAGAAATAGAATCAACAATTCCACCGCGAATTATATATTTCAGATTATCACTTGATGAAGTTTGTGGGGCTGCTTGTGTTTCTACGGGTGGTTGAGTTGGAGGAGGAGAATATGTTTGTGTAGGAGGAGTAACGCTGGATGAAGAAGGAGTAGAGTCTGGTTGTAATGCCCCACCCATAATAGCGATCATTGCAGCTACAAATACAATTGTGAAAATGACACCAAATTTGTCTGCTGAAGTCATGTTCAGTCGTTTTTTTAAGTAATTTAAATATCTAATGCTTTAGCATGAACTAGATTTATTTGCGGAATTTATCTAATTATGGTATGACAGATGTAGATACAAGTAAGAAGGTCTATCTCTTTCTCCACGGAAGAATGGACTTGCTTGAAAAATCACAGAATGCATTAGCAAGTAAAGGATTTCAAAAAGAAAATGTAGTAATGGCAGACCCAAAACAAGCAGGCGAAGTTGGAGACTATATGGCAATGCTTTGGATGCCTCCAAATCCAGACCATATCAAAATTCAGCAAATCACAGCTGTAGAAGAGTGTGAACCTGAGGGAATGATTGGTGTTTGGAAAGGTGTTGCAAAAGATGATCTTTTTGAGATTAAATTAGAATAGATTACAAATCGCTAACAATTCCAGAAATGAATGATTCGTATTCATCATCAATGAATTCGATAATTTCAAATTTATTTTCTTTTTGTGCTTTAGAAATTGACTCCAAATGATAGCATGGATTTTTGTTTTTAATCATACCAAAGTAATACCCTGAGCATGAACAAAAATTTGAATATGGATCAATCCAGTGTTCTTTTTCTTTTCCAACTATAGTCCATATTTCTCGTTTACTAGGATTAAACAAATGTAGTTTAACACGTCGTTCTTCTACTATAGAATTGATTTTATCTTGTTTAGTAGACATAAAGAATTAATCTAGGACAAACGTATAATGTTGATGGTAAGTACAAGAATAATTGATTCAGAACCAGCATTAATTCTTGATGGAGATAAAAAGAATCTTGTTATATCAGATCTTCATATTGGATTTGAACATAAATTTTCATCAAACAAAAATACCATTGGAAAAAATTCTTCAATTAATGAAATTATTTCAAATATTAAAAAGATTATTAAAAGAGAAAACCCCGATACGTTGATCCTTTTAGGAGATGTAAAATCAAGTATTCAGAATATAACAAAAACAGAATGGAGAGATATTCCATATTTTTTTGAAGAGATAAAAAACTCATTGGAAGTAATATTAATTCCAGGTAATCATGATGCAAATATTGAAAGATTAATTCCAAATGATGTGACACTAATCAGTTCAAGAGGAATGATCATAGGTGATGTTTTATTAACACATGGTCATACAATGCCATCAGAAAATTATTCTAATGTAAATAATATTATCATGGGTCATATTCACCCTGTTTACTTTGATAAAAATTCTTTGCTTAATGGAGAAAGAATTTGGATTTCAATAAAGACTGAAAAATCAGAAATTTTTTCATCTACAAAAGGAAAAATAAACATAACAATTGTTCCTTCATTTAATCCGTACTTTTACGCAACTGAAAAAAGATATTATAAAAAATCAATTTCGCCAATAGTTGAGAAGATTAAGGATGCAGCAATAGCAAAAATTGTGACTTTGGATGGAACTATAATCGGAAATGAATCAATTCTTGGGGATTTGATCTAATTTTCATATGGAAGAAGAGGGTTTTTTGTAGTTTCATTTGTTTGGAGCCATTCAAGGGTTTTTACAAACGATTCAGATAATTCAGGAGTAGTCAATACAGGGATTCCCAATTCAAGTGATTTTCTTCGAATTTGATACTCATCATATAGCATTCCACATATTTTTCCAATGTAGAAGTGCTTGGAATATTTACAATGAAATCAATTTTTCATTCATGTAGGAGATCAGCAATGTTTGGTTTTCTATCAGGTTCACTAATTTTATGATCGATTTCAATATCGATCATAATGCACCGAATGCTTCACTCCATTTGTGATATGCACGAATATTTTCTATAGAAACACTTGGTTTTCTTTTTGCTTTGATATCTTTAAAGTCAGCCATTGTTAATTCTCGAGGATCTTGTGCAATTTCACCATTAATAGGCTCATGATAATTTGAGGATTTGAATAATTCATTTACAACTAACAATTGTGCACCCTGACAGACATCTTTAATGTCACTTGCACTGTATCCATCAAATTGTCTTGCAATAGTTATCAGATTAAACCTTGAGGATTTCTTTAATGGTTCAGTATATTGTTTAAAGAGTTTTTGTCGTGCCTCTTGGTTTGGAAGTGATACATAGATTCGTTTTTGGAATCTTCTTAAGAAGGGCTCATCAAGACTCCAAGGTTTGTTAGTTGCACCAATAACATACATCATGGTATCTTTGCCTTTTCCATTTACGCCATCTAATTCAGATAGAAATTGGTTTTTTGCCCTAATTTCTCCACCAACTTCACTGTTACGGTCACCAAGAAGAGAATCAACTTCATCGATGAACAATATTACAGGCTTTCCTTCACGTTCGTTATATTTTCTAGCCATTTTGAATAATTTTGATACATTCTTTTCTGCCTCACCAAGCCATTTACTCATCATTGATGCAGCATCAACATTAATGAAATATCCATCTAGTTCATTTGCGGTTGCTGCTGCAAGCATTGTTTTTCCAGTTCCAGGAGGACCATACAATAACATTCCACGTGGCCAACCTAATGGAAAGAGATCTGGTCTTTTACTTGGATAAACAATTGATTCACGTAATGCCCCTTTTGCATCATCTAATCCGATAACTTCAGACCATTTTACATCAGGTTTTTCTTTCATTACTAAATCTTCAAAATCACCCTCATCTTTGTGAGGTTGAGTTCGTGCTAGTGATTTTCTTTGTTCGTCAGGAGAGGCATTAGGATCTACAACAGGTTCAACATCTGCACCACGAGTTTCTCTTAAGGCTTTGATACGTTCTTGGTATTTCTTATAGCCTTGCATGTAAATTTTGTTTAGAGTGCTAGTAGGATAAAGTCGAATTAGTTTCATGAGAGTTTCAGATGCATTTTGGTAGTCAGTTATAGCCATACCGACAGCACCTTGTGAATCAGCTTTTATAGCAGCTGCCGCATATTTGCTAGCACTTTTTTCTAATTCTTGGGGAGCCATACTCATTTTAATTCACTAATGAATTCAGTCAGTATTTGACTAGGTATTAGCGAGAGTAAATTGCTATCGAAGTTTTAGTGAAATAAATTCAACTGGAATTAGTGTCACTGCCTCATAGTCAAGTATTTGTTCTAATAAATCGGGGATTAGGTTCAGAAGAACAAATATTTCCAAATTGAAAGCATTTTCAGGTATTAAAGAAGTTCAAGGTATGTTCGGCATATTATATAATTGCTAAGTGCTAATCATCTTTTATTGACTCGAGTTGTTTACGCAAATTAGCCAATTCAGTTTTTAGTTCAGATGCAAGATCAAGATCATTAGTTTGTGATAATTCTTCTTTTTCTAATTGTTCTTTGGCTGCTTTGGCTTCAGCTAGTTCTCTTTCTAGTGCGGCCTTTTCTTCTGCCTCTTCACGTTTGAGTTGTTCTTTGGCTTCTGCTAGCTCTTTTTGAATTTGCTCTTGAGCAGCTTTGGCTTCTGCAGCTGCTTTCTTTTCTGCATCACGTTTTGCTTGTTCTTCTGCCTCTTCACGTTTGAGTTGTTCTTTGGCTTCTGCTAGCTCTTTTTGAATTTGCTCTTGAGCAGCTTTGGCTTCTGCAGCTGCTTTCTTTTCTGCATCACGTTTTGCTTGTTCTTCTGCATCACGTTTTGCTTTTTCTTCTGCTTCAATTCTTGCTCTTTTTTCTGCTTCTTGACGTTCAATCTGTTCTTTTGCAGCTTTGGCTTCTGCAGCTGCTTTCTTTTCTGCCTCACGTTTAGCTTTTTCTTCAGATTCACGTTTGACTCTTTTAATTTCCTCATTTTCTTTATGTAATTTTTCTAATGATTCATTAGCAGTATCAATTTGTTTTTGTAATCTTTCCACTATGGTCGATGTTTCTTTTTCAGCTTGTTTTTTAGCGTCTGCTACAGCTTGTGCTTTAATTTCAGCAATTTCTTTTTCCTGCGCTCGCGTTGAGTTTCTTTCGTCTTTGACAACCTTAGATTTTGGCAATGATTTTGTTGAACGTGATTTTAAGGCCTCATTTGCAAGTAATTCTCGTTTTTTATCTTCATCTGAATTAGTTAAAGTTAGTTTTGATGGTTTTACTTTAGGTTTAGACTCCAGAGGTTTTGTTTTAGGTTCAGGTTTTGGAGCAGTACGTTTTTTTCGAATAAAATTTCGAGTATCATCTGCAATTTTTGTAGAAGTATCTTTTGTAGAAGTATCTTTTGTAGATATTACACGTTTGAGCACATCTGAAATACGACTTTCTACAGAGGGTTTTCTTTCAGTTTCAGTCTTAATTTTCCTAGGCTTAGAAACAGATTCTGGTTTAGGTTCGGGTTTAGATATTTCAGTCAATAATTTTTCATAGTTTTTTCCTGATTCTTTTTCAAGTTCTAAACGCCTAGAAATTCGAGCATTGTATTCTGTCTGTTCTGTTTCTTTTAATTTTTCATTTAATTTTTTACGTTTAGATTTATCTTTTTCAAAGTTTTCAAGATATTTTTTCTCAAATTCAAGAAATTCTTTTTCCTGTTCTTTTTTGAAAGAACTATTGAATGTACCATCCTCATTCCAACGTGAAACTTCTTTTTCTTTTGGTTCAGCATTCCAACCTTTGGGTAATGATTTTGTAGAACGTATATTCTCAGCTTCTTTTGCAAGTGATGTACGCCTATTATCTTCATATTCATAATCACCAGTTTCGATATTTGGTTTAGGTTCTGGTTTAGATTCTGGTTTAGGTTCTGGTTTAGGTTCTGGTTTAGGTTCTGGTTTAGGTTCTGGTTTAGGTTCTGGTTTAGGTTCTGGTTTAGGTTCGGGTTTTATTTCAGTAAGTACGATTTCTAATTCATCAACTGTTGGAAGTGTACCAAGATTATCAGATGTTACTTTATTATCATCAGTACGAATAAACACATCACCATCTTTGACATATGTTCGGACCATATCACCGGCAATCCATTCATTTTCATTTTTTTTGAAAATAGTAATGAATGAAATTCCTTTTTGTATTTTAGATGAAATTTCATGCTTATCAATTAATTTAGGAGCGGTAAGACCATGTTCTAGATCTTCATGTATTTGTACATGGCTAATATTCGATAAACCAGATCCTTTTTTGACAGCACTGATTACAAAATCTGCCCATTTCGTCATTTGTAGTGATATTCGTCAAGTGCAATATACGCTTTTTCTAGAAAATTAAAGCAAATTTCACAAATTCATTAAAATATTCTTCATGTGTAAATTACACAATGAGCGACATACGTTTTGTCATGATCGGGGTTGTAGTATTATCTGTTGGATTTATTGTCATGGCAGTATTTGGAAGTCAGTATCAAGACATCACAGTTCAAACAAAAGAATTTTCAGAATGTTATGAGTATACAGATGAAAATGTTGCAGTAAAGGTCGATTGTGATGAGCAGCTACAAAGTAGGAATTTGATATTTGTCGCAGTTATTGGAATTCTGGCTGCAGGCGGAATTTTGCTAGTCAAGGGTATTAGAGGGACATGGGATAACGATGTCAAACCTGAAGAGATGTTAGGACCGGGCGGAGATAAAAAAGATGATTCCTAGAGAAAACTGTCTAGAGATTCAACAGAATTTAATTCATCGTTTTCAAGTTTTTTTGATAATTTATCCCCCATTAATTTGGCAGATTTAATTTTTCTTTGGCCTATGTGATAGTATACTTCATCAATGGTATCTTTTGCAATTAACACAACCAATCGACCTTCGGTCTTCCTTCCTGTTCTACCTTTTCTTTGAATGAAACGAATTGAGCTTGGAACATTGTCATAAAAAATTACCAAATTTACTTCAGAGATATCTAAGCCTTCTTCACCAACACGAGTTGCAACAAGAACTTTGGTTAATCCATCTCGGAATTTTTGAACAGTTTCAATCTGTTTTTCTTGCTTTAATCCAGTATCACCTGATTTTCCAATTAAAATTTCAGAATTAATCTCCATCTTTTGTAGTGTTTCATTTATAACATTGACAGAATCTCGATAACTTGTAAAAATTAAGACTTTATCTTTAACTGAAGAAATAATTTCTTTTAGTTTTGGTAGTTTAGAATGTTCAATGCCGTGAGATTTTGCAAAATTTGCCAATTCTACAGCTCGCATAAAATTTAGATCCTTTTCAAAAAGATCTTTAATCCCTACACCCTTTTTTGCCTTAGTTCTATTACAGAATTTTAGAAAAGATGTGACACCATGAGCTTCAAAAATGTTTAATGCATATGTGATTCGAATTGCAGTGAATAATGGTTTTGCAGAGATACGATTTTGTGTTAATACATACTGCCGAATCCGAAGTAATGTCGATAAAGATTGATTCTGTCCAATTTGAATTCCATTTTTTCTCAAAGTTGCATATCTTTCATCTAATGCAAGTTGGAGACATTTTTGAATTGCTTTCATTTCAGGGGGCAAATCAACCATAATCCATTCAGTATGTGTTTTTTGAATATACGGTTGGACATCAGGACTCTCATCAGTTCTTTGCAAGATGTTTTGTATTCCAAGAGATACAATAATTTCTGTAGCCTTTGCTTTCTCACTAGGAAGTGTTGCAGTCATTCCAAGTATGAGAGATTTTTCTTTGAAATGATTTGCAATTCCAGTGTATGCATAATCTCCAACGGCTCTATGAGCCTCATCAAATATCACAAGGCTAAACTGTTCAGTATCAATCATGTTTCGTTCTAGATCGTTACGAGTAATTTCAGGGGTGGCACATATCACACTATTCATCCAGGATTTTTTACGCTTGTTTATCAAATCCTCACCCGTTACAATTCCAATATCATCTAACAGTAGATTTTTTTTAAGAAAGTCAAAGTGTTGATTGACAAGTACACGAGTAGGTGCTAAAAGTAAAACACCGCCTTTATTTTGAGATAAGATATGAGCCATAACTTGTAATGCAATTGTGGTTTTACCAAGTCCGGTAGGCAGAACAACTAACGAGTTTTCATTTTTTGCATCATTTGCAAGATTCGTCTGATAATCACGTAGCTCAATAGAATTCGCTTTAATCAGTCTATGTTCATAGTAACCTGATCCCATAAGTTGAGATAATAGTCACATATCTTATAATATTTACAATTGACTAAAAGTCACTTAGAGGTTATATGGTGGCAAATTAAATAATTTACATGCACAATGGTTTTGAGAGACCTGAATGGGATGAATATTTCATGCTTCAAGCAAAACTTGCATCATTAAGATCAAACTGTGTGACAAGAAGCGTGGGAGCAGTAATTGTGAGAGACCATAGACAACTTGCAACAGGATATAATGGAACACCGCCAGGAATCAAAAATTGTTTTGAAGGAGGGTGTCAACGATGTAAAGATCGAATGGATGGAAAAATAAAATCAGGAGAAGGGCTTGAAAGATGCGTATGTAATCATGCGGAGGCCAATGCAATAATGCATTGTGCAATTTTAGGCATAGAGGCAGGAGCAAAAGGAGCAATTTTGTATTCCACATTTGTTCCTTGTTTAGAATGTACAAAAATGGCGATAACTATTGGAATTAAAAAATTTGTGTGTCTTGATGAATACCCAGAAACAAATTATGATTTGATAAAAGAAGCAGGAGTTGAGATTAAGATTTTAAATAATGAAAGTATTAACAAATGGACAGGAAAAATGATTGCCCCAAAAGAATAGACATGGAAGCAGTTGAAGATTTTAAACAAGACGAAGTAGCAAATATACCAAATTCACTATTAATTTCTGCATCATATATTGGAAAAACAAAAAAAGTTAGTCTTAAATTTTACAATCCAGAATCACAAAAAATCTATCTATGGGAAGATAAAACCGGTCACCAACCCTATTGTTTTTCAAAAATGGCAACAGAAGATTTAGAATTCTTATCAGAACGAGAAGATGTTATAGAAATTAAGACTGTAAAGAAAATTGATACACTCAAGGACAAAGAAATTCAAGTTTCAAAAATTATTGTAGCAGACCCATTGGCAATAGGAGGAACACAGACTACACAAAGTATCAGAAATGTGGTAGAATCATGGGAGTCCGATATTAAATATTATGAGAATTATCTTTATGATAATTCACTAATTATTGGGAAATACTACAAGATTGAAAATGATAAGATAATTCCACATGATTTTGAAATGTCAGATGAGACTAGATTAGCCATGAAAAGTTTGCTTTGGGATAAATTAGCAAATACAGGTATGACAGATACAAAACAATTTCAAGAAGAGGTTTCGAACTGGGCAGAACTTCTAAACCAACCTATACCAAAAATTAGAAGAATAAGTTTGGATATAGAAGTAGAAACAGACGGAAGACTACCAGATGCCAAAATTGCAGAAAAAAAGGTCACAGCCGTAGGATTTGAAGGAAGTGACGGGATAAAGAAAGTTTTTGTTTTAAGAAGAGATGGAATTGAGGAAGGAGTAAATGATTTAGATAAAAATATCGAAGTAGTATTTTATGAAAAGGATCAAGAGAGAAAATTAATTGAAGATTCGTTCGAGTTAGTAAAAAAATATCCAGTCCTAATTACATACAATGGAGATGGTTTTGATCTTCCTTATTTGTACAATCGTGCAAAAAGACTTGGAATTACAGATGATGTAAATCCACTTTACATGATGAGAGATTCTGCAACACTAACTAAAGGGGTACACCTAGATTTGTATCGAACTTTTTCAAATAAAGCTTTTCAGATTTACGTATTTTCACAAAAATACAATGACTTTTCTCTTAACAGTGTCTCAAAAGGAGTTTTGGGAGAACAGAAAATGGATTATGGTGTAGAGATTGACAATATGACATATTATCAAATTGCAAAGTATTGTCAGAATGATGCATATCTAACATACAAGTTAACAAGCTTTAACGAAGATTTACTCATGAATTTACTAGTTGTAATTACAAGAATTGCAAGAATGCCAATTGACGATATTTCAAGAATGGGAGTATCACAATGGATTCGTAGTCTGCTTTATTATGAACATCGAAAAAATAATTTTCTAATTCCAAGACGGGATGAAATTGAAAAAAAATCTTCAGGAGTAGCAAATGATGCAGTGATCAAGGATAAAAAATATCGAGGAGGATTAGTGATAGAACCAGTAGAGGGAGTTCATTTTGATGTCACAGTAATGGATTTTGCAAGTCTGTATCCAAGCATAATCAAAGTGAATAATTTATCGTATGAAACAGTAAGATGCCCACATGAAGAATGTAAGAAAAATGGAATACCAGGCACATCTCATTGGGCATGTACAAAGAAGAATGGATTGACATCATTAATTATTGGTTCATTGCGAGATTTACGTGTAAATTATTACAAAAGCCTTTCAAAAAAAGAAAATATTACAGATGAACAAAGACAGCTGTATACTGTAGTAAGTCAAGCATTGAAAGTTATTCTTAATGCAAGCTATGGCGTGATGGGAGCAGAGATATTTCCATTATACTTCCTTCCAGCAGCAGAAGCAACTACAGCATTAGGAAGATACATCATCATGGATACAATTGAAAAATGTAAAGGTGTAGAATTAGAGGTTTTGTATGGAGACACAGATTCACTTTTTGTAAAAAATCCAACCACACAGCAAATTGAAGATGTTATAAAACTAGCAAAAAAAGATCATGGCGTAGAATTAGAAGTAGAGAAAAATTACAGATATGTAGTATTGAGTAATAGGAAGAAAAATTATTTTGGAGTTACAAAAGATGGAAAAGTTGATGTCAAAGGATTAACAGGAAAGAAATCACATACACCTCCATTCATCAAGACATTATTTTATGAATTATTAGATGTATTAGCAAAGGTTCAAGATAAAGATCAGTTCGAAAATGCAAAAAAACAGGTTAGTGAAAAAATTGCAGGATATGCAAAACGAGTACAAGAGAAGAGTATTCCATTAAAAGAATTAACATTCAATGTGACACTTAGTAAAGCACCATCAGAATATGTAAAAACAATTCCACAGCACATACGAGCTGCAAAACAACTTGAAACAACTAGAGAAATAAAAAAAGGAGACATCATATCATATGTTAAAATACTCAACAAACCAGGCGTAAAACCAGTGGAACTAGCAAAACAAGCTGAAATTGATTCTGGAAAGTATATGGAGTTCATGGAAAGTACCTTAGAACAAATTACATCATCGATGGACTTGGACTTTGACACAATACTTGGAAAGCCAAAACAAACAGGGTTGGACCAATTTTTCTGGAATTAGACATGTTAGACGAAATTACATTAGGAATAGTTGCAATATTAGCAGGAATATTGATCTTGATAGGCTGGGTGCCTCAGATTATTCAAGGATATAAAACGAAGAAATTGGAAGATGTTTCAAAATATTTAGTTATAGCAATATTTGCAGGAGCCGCATTATGGCTTGTTTATGGAATTGAGGTAGATGACATATACATTATTGGAGTAAATATTGCAGCAATGTTTCTAACAATGACAGTTCTCATAATGAAGCTAAAATATGAGAAACTCTCCGAATCAATTAGGAAATAAGATGTTTATCATAAATTGTAAAAATTACGATGAAATTGCAGGAGAGAAGATTATCAAGATTGCAAAGACTGCAGAGAAAGTTTCAAGAAAATATAAAGTGCCAATTGCAATTGCACCCCCACACCATCTCATTCCATTAATTACAAAATTCAAGATTACAGTTTTAGCACAGCATGTAGATAACAAGAAAGTTGGCAGTACAACGGGATTTATGGTTCCCGAGATTGTAAAAAAATCAAAAATTTCAGGTTCGATCATTAATCATAGTGAACATAGAATTTCTGAAAAAGAGATAACATCTTTAATCAAACGATTACAAAAGTTAAAACTCAAAACAGTTCTATGTGTTAAAAACGTCAATGAGGTAAGAAAATATGTAAAACTTAATCCAACATTTATTGCAATAGAACCACCTGAACTAATTGGAACAGGTCGAGCAATTTCTACAGAGAGACCAGCACTAATCACAAATGCAGTCCAAGCTGTAAAAAATGCAAAGAATTCTACAAAACTTTTGTGCGGTGCAGGAATTGTTTCAGGTCAAGATGTCTCAAAAGCAAAAGAACTGGGATCGAAAGGAATTCTTGTTGCAAGTGGAATCGTCAAAGCAAAAGATTGGGAAAAAATAATCTCCGAATTTTGTAAGGGTTTAAAAAGCCAGTAAATCGACAAATTTTTGCATGGTAAAAAGCAAGCCGGTTTACGCATTTGAAGAAGCCGATAGCAAAAACAGAATGCTTCTAGGCGGAAAAGGTGCAGGATTAAGCGAGATGACACGCCTAAAACTTCCAGTACCATCGGGATTTACAATAACAACTGAAGTTTGTAACAAATACTATGACAATGGTAAAAAACTTCCAAAAGATGTGATGCCACAAGTAATGAAAAATATTGTAAAGATGGAAAAAAAGACAGGAAAAAAATGGAATTCAATAAAAAATCCACTTTTAGTTTCAGTTCGTTCCGGCGCTGCAATTTCAATGCCAGGAATGATGGATACGATTTTGAATTTAGGATTAAATGAAAAAACAGTAGAGGGATTTGCACAACAAACTAAGAATCCGCGATTTTCATGGGATTCGTATAGGAGATTTATTCAATTATTCGGCAAGGTTGTTTTTGGGGTAAACGACGAAAAATTTGATTATGTTTTAAATTCTGCAAAAAAGAAACAAGAAGTATCAGATGACAGTAAACTAAACGTAAAATCATTGAAAAAAATTGTCTCACAGTACAAGAAAATTTGCGAAGATCATACAAAGAGAAAATTCCCAGATACACCAAACGAACAATTGGGATTGGCAATCGAGGCTGTTTTTAAAAGCTGGATGGGAGAAAGAGCAGTTGTTTATCGAGAAAAGAATGGAATTACTAAAGACATTGCAAATGGAACCGCAGTGAATATAGTTACAATGGTCTTTGGAAACATGGGAGATGATAGTGCAACAGGAGTTGTATTTACAAGAAATGGACATAATGGTAAAAGAGAGATTGAAGGAGAATACCTAACAAATGCTCAAGGTGAAGATGTTGTTGCAGGAGTTAGAACAGGAAAGAATGTTGAATTACTAAAGAGAGAGATGCCAAAGTCATATAAAGAATTAAGCAATGCATGTACAAAATTAGAAAAGCATTTCAGAGAACCACAAGATATTGAATTTACTATTGAACAAGGTAAATTCTATCTATTACAAACAAGAACTGCAAAGATGAGTGCAGGTGCACTTGTCAAGACATCCGTAGACATGGTTAAAGAAAAACTAATTGATAAAAATAAGGCACTAACAAGAATTCCTGCACAACAATTAGAGGCATTACTACATAGAACGATGAACGAGTCAAAGATTAAAGAGCATAAACAATTAGCAAAAGGGATTGCAGCATCACCTGGAGCTGCTAGTGGAATTGCAGTTTTTGATGTAAAAAAGGCAATCGAGTTAGGAGAGGCAGGAAAGAAAGTCATTTTGGTTAGAAAAGAGACAAAACCTGAAGATGTTCCTGCATTTTTCTCAGCTGAGGGAATCTTAACAAGCCTCGGAGGAAAATCATCACATGCAGCAATCGTATCAAGAGGGATGGGAAAGCCATGTATCGTAGGATGTGCCGAATTAAAAATTAATTATGATAATAACACATGTACTGCAAATGGAATAACAGTAAAAGATGGAGAAACGATATCAATTGATGGTAGTAGAGGAATAATATTTATCGGTGAAGTACCAACTGTAGAACCAAAAGTTACAAAAGACTTTCAGACAGTTCTAAGTTGGGCACAAAAAGCAAAACAACTAGGAGTCCGCGCAAACGCAGACACACCAGATGCAGCAAAACTTGCAAGACAGTATGGTGCACAAGGAATTGGCTTGTGCAGAACAGAGAGAATGTTTAACGAGACAGATAGAATTGGATTATTCGTTGAAATGATTATGGCAGAATCTCTAGATGAGAGAAAACAAGTTCTCAAGAAATTACAAGAATTACAAAAAAAAGACTTTATTGGAATCTTAAAGGCAATGGAGGGATACAAAGTTACAATTAGATTGTTAGACCCACCACTACACGAATTTTTACCAAATCCAGAAGAATTGATGGATAAAATTTACAAAGAAAATGACAATAGTAGAAAGACTAAGCGTGTGTTAGACAGAGCACGAGAACTAGCTGAAGTCAATCCAATGATGGGGCATAGAGGCGTGAGAGTTGGAATTACATATCCAGAGATTTACAGAATGCAGATTACGGCGTTATTTGAGGCAGCCGCACAACTTGCAAAAGGAAAGATAAATGCAAAACCACAGATAATGATTCCACAGATTGGAAGTTTAGAAGAATTAAACTATATCAAATCAATTTATGATGATGTCAAAAAACAGATGCAACAAAAGCATAAGATGAGATTTAAGATTAACTTTGGAACAATGCTCGAAGTTGTTCGCGCATGTCTTACATCAGATGAGTTAGTTAACACGGCTGAGTTTTTCAGCTTTGGAACAAATGACTTGACACAAGCAGTATTTAGCTTTAGTAGAGAAGATGCTGAAGGAAAATTCCTTCCAGAATATATGGAAAAAGAGCTAATAGAGATCAGCCCATTCCAATCAATTGATGTTAATGGTGTTGGTCATCTAATGAAAATCGGGATTAAACAAGGTAGAGACATCAAAAAGGACTTGGAAATTGGAATATGTGGAGAGCATGGAGGAGATCCAAATTCAATCAAATTTTGCCATTCTGCAGATGTATCCTATGTAAGCGCATCACCACATAGGATTCCTATCGCAATAGTTGCAGCAGCACAAGCAGCAATTGAGCAAAAAAAGAAGAAATCTAAGAAATAGATTAGCTAAAGATTATGTTTTGTATTTGTTGTACAAATAATATTACATATTCATACGTATGTATCATAAAATCTTCACTGGTATACAGATCATGTGAATGTGTATCCATCAATTCTATTGTAACATGAGGATGGGCATCAGCAAAAGAAGCAAATCCTATAGAGAATACACCTATTATCAATAGTCCAAAAAATAGTGAATGTTTCATTGTATTATATGAAATATACAAGTACATTAATTTTTTGAAGATTGTGATTGATCTAAGATTGGTGGATTTATGAGGAGATGTATTTTTGAACTAGTTTAACTATTTTGAATGGAATTTCATCAAATGATTTTCTTTTATCCATAGACACCAATAGAACATCTTTTCCCATTGGGAAACTCATGACAATTAGTTTTTCACGGTATGAAAGGCTAAAATGTACATGCCCAAAATCAGCGTCAAATTCCTGCCTCATTTTAACTCGAAGTGCAAGTTCCATGTATAACATTTCGTCTTTTTTCTCATCTTCGAGTGATTGAACCTTTGTAACCATACCTCCCGCAATCAGACGCCCACGATGATTTATGAGGCCCGAAAACCGAATTTTGGGGTCAATTTTGGCAATTTTAGTACATAATTCATCAGATTCCATTACCATGAGAAGATAAGCGAACTATTTATTGCGATCGGTTTTCTAGATATTACTTCATGAATGAACAATATGACAATATGTTTGACTATTACAAACATACATCGATGTTTTGGAATGACATGATATCGATGATGTCATCAAAACCGGCATCACTAACTGCAGTGGGTCCACTAAGAAATTTTACAGAAAATATAAAGAAAATTTCTCAGGAATTGATAGAGGCTAATCAGGAGATTGTAGATTTCAACACATTTCTCATGGAATACTATAAACAACTTGGAGAGACATGGACAAATTCACAGAAAAAAGTTATGTCAAAAATTTCAGAGATTCCACAAGATTCAGAATCAATGGAAGCGTACAAGAGAATCTGGATCGATATGTTTGAGAATGATTTTACACAGTTATTTGATACATCTAGTTTTTCAGAAAATTACAATAAACTTGTATCAACAGAGATGCAATTGCTCAAAAGATGGAATACAATTATGGATGTAATGCTTAAATCCGCAAATATGCCAACCAAAGAAGAAATTGATGAGATTTATCAAGAATTATTCAAACTAAAAAAGCAGTTCAAAAAAATAGATTCTTCAAAAAAGAATAGGGATAGAAAGAATGGCGCTACAAAATAACATAAATGAGACAATCATAGGAGATTTTCTAAATTTTAATAGGAATATTGCAGAGATTCCATCAAAAGTTTCAGTCCCACATGAGGTAAAGATGGATACATGTGAATACGACGTTGTTTATGAAGAAGATCGAATCAGAATGCTCCATTACAAGCCTCTCACATCAAAGCAGATTAGCACACCACTAGTAATTTCATATGCAATCGTGAATAGGTACCACATCTTCGATATTGATCCTAAGAAAAGTTGGATTCGAAACTTACTGGATAGTGGAATTGATGTCTACATGATTGATTGGGGAACACCGACCAAGATGGATAAATTTTTAGGATTTGATGAATATGTAAACGACTATCTTGACAACTGTATCGAAGATGTATGTGACCGTTCAAGTGTAGACAAAGTTTCATTGCAAGGATATTGTACTGGCGGTACACTTGCAACAGTTTATTCTGCATTACATCCAGAGAAAGTAAAGAATTTGATTGCAACAGCTCCAATCATTGATGGTTGGAAAGACACCACAGTTGTTAGCAATATTGCAAAAAAATTCGACGTCGACAAAATGGTAGAGGTTGTAGGTAATATGCCACCAGAATTTATCTACTATTGTTTTTCAATTTTAAAACCATTTGAGCAGGGAATTGAGAAATATTTGAAATTTTTCCAAAATTTAGATAATGAAAAATTTGTGAATAGTTTCCTAAAAATTGAGAAATGGCTTGCAGAGACACCTCCAATTCCAGGAGAATTATTCAAACAGTGGATTAAAGGAATTTACCAAGAGAATCTTCTTGCGCAAGATAAAATGTTTGTAGGAAACCAACACGTATCTCTTAAGAATATTACAATGCCAGTATTTACACAAGTTGCAGTTGGAGATCATTTAGTGTCCCCAGAATGTAGCATGCCACTGCATTATGCAGTTGGAGCAGAGGACAAAAATTTAGAGATTTATCCTACAGGTCATGTTGGAATGATTGCTAGTTCCTATAGTCAAAAGAATGTTTTGCCAACATTAACTAAATGGATTAAATCAAGATCAGATTAGAATTTAAAATTAGTTTGAGCCCATTCTACTTGGTTCACCAGTTTTTGTTTTTGTAAAATGATCAAGTGCTTCAGCATCATCAGGTACCTGAAGAACAGATTTTTGGACTTCCAAGTTTTTTTGGAGGGATTCAACTTTTCCAGATAGAGCAGTCAAACAAACAATCATCTTTTGTGAATCATGATTTGCAATATCTTCTTTACAGTTGAAACATGTTGATGTCATGATTATACAAGTTTCTCATGCAATATTAACTTACAAATCTATAAAGTCATGGATTATTTGGCTTTTAATAACATAGAGTTAAGACTCGTAATAAAATAGAAAAAAAGGAGATTCACACTTAGTTTCTTGCTGGTGTGAATGCAGATGCCCAAGATTGCATTACATTGTTAGTTAAATCACCAAATGCTTTTGCGTTGTTTGTGTATGTCTTAACATTTTGACGTGCTGCATCAACTGCTGCGAGTGCCATTTTGTTTTGGACATCAAAAGATTTGACTACTTGTTCACTTGTTTCATGAACTGCTTTCAATGTTGCTTCTGGAACTTTGGTATTGATTCCTGCTTTGGTTGCAAATTTTCTTTGAAACTCAATTGTGGATTCAATAGCATTGTCACATGCTTGGAGGTATTCTTGTTGTAAACTGGTGACAGATTGGTGATAACTTGGAATTGATTTCTCAACTGCGTCAAAATATTTGTCGCTTGTTTGTTTCCAACTTGAAAAAACGTCTTTTGTAGATGTGTTTTCATGGTTACCGTGGTTACCTGTGTTACCAGATTTTACGTTGTTTTGATTACTCATGAATGTATTCTATTGGTATTGATATATATATCTATTGGTAATGATTACCATTCACAACCATTCATAGAGATTAATCACTCTTAGATTTGATAGGAGTGATTATTATTTGAACCAAATCTCCTTCTTCAATTCCAAGAGCATCACGCTCTGCTTCAGGAATAGAAATTCTGCCATTACTTCCAACAGTAGTTTTGAATGCACCCCATAACAGAAAATTTGGCATCATATTTTGCATGTTAGTAAATGGGTTTTGCATATTAGGCTGGGATTGATTCATGTTCATGAAGTTTGTTTGAGCATTTGACATATTATCAAGCCATTGCTTATACATCTCAGAAGGGTCAAATTGGTTTTTTTTGCCTGTCATAGGATATCAATGGAAATAAGCATAAATAAATGATCGTTATTTGAGAAAATCAGACACAATTTTGTAGAATTTGTCAGGAGACTCGACATAAGGCGTATGACCGCAGTTTTCCATCTTAACAAATCTACAGTCATCAATTCCAGAAACAAAAGACTGGGCATATTTTACCGGAATTACAGGATCATTTTCACCCCATACTATTAGAGTAGGAGATTTTATCGAGACCAATTTTTCAGAGATTATTTCAGAGTCTTTTAGACCTAGGAGAGTGGACATGAAAGCCATCTTCGCATTTGGGAGCTTCATTCTCATGACAAATCCCTTTATGGTTTTTTTATCTATATTCTTATTTCCAGACATCATTTGAAATGCATTAGATGCACTGTTGTCACTTGGGTATAATGCAGCCATGACATATGCATCCAAAGCAGGAGTCGAGTGTTTCATGATTCCAGATGGTGAAACCAAGACTAGTTTTTCAACTGAGTCAGTGTTTTGGCATGTAAATTCGGCTCCAATTTGTCCACCAAGAGAGGAGCCGATGATACTTAAATTATCAATTTCAAGTTTTTGGAGAAAATCATGGATGAATGTTGAAAAATAGTCAGTTGTATAATCAACCATAGGTTTGTCACTCTGACCAAATCCAATCAGATCAGGTACAATTACTCGATGGGTTTTTGTAAACTGTGGGATTACAGACTCCCACCTTTCAGCAGAAGCACCCAAACCATGAATTAGTAGTAGGTTTTTTTTAGAATTTCCTTCCTCAGCATATCTGATCGTATTGCCGTTGAGAGTGATCACTTTTTTGTTCAATACTAAGATTCCACAGTCATTGGATAAAAGGGGTGGGTAGTTTTAGAATTATGATCACCAGACATCATCCACTTCATCTAATTCCTTAAAGTCACTACTTGTTTTTTTCATGGTTTTAAGTCTAGATATGTCACGCTTAAAGAATAGATCAAGATTCCAATCAATCCATATGCGGAGCCGTTTATCCCATCCACGAATCTTTGAGAGATATAGATTACGCCACAAAGTAAAGGCTAGAAATCCAGATACATGTATTCCAAAGAAAGATGCAATTCCAGTACGTTTTCCAATTATGGCACTCTGACCTTTCCAGGAATAATCAAATGAAGTCATTTCTTGTCCACCAAGTAATCTCATCAAATTGTGTGCGGCAGTTTTTGCGTGTGCCTCCGCAACTTGCGCAGTGGGAGGAAATTTCTTTTTTATAATTTCTGGATCTATTACAGCACAATCACCAATTGCAAAAACATCCGGAAATTCAGGAATTTGTAAAAATTCATTTACATGGATTCTTCCTTTTGGAGTTGGAAATAATGAATCTCGTAGTATCTCATTTGTCCCAATTCCTGCAGTCCAAATTACAGTGTTCGAGTCAAGAGAGTCAATCTTTTGTACATCATAATTAGGGTGCTTGTGATCAGAGTTAGTCACAAGTATGGTGTTTGATTTTGATGTGCTTTTGAGGGTCAGTTCTTTTCCATCATATGAGGTAACAGCTGCGTTAAGAAAAATAGTAATTCCTCGGTCCACGAGTTTGTTTTTTGCAAAAGCAGCAAGTTTTGGAGAGAATCCAATGAGGATTTTAGGAGTGGCTTCAATCAAAGATATTTTTACATTATGTCGATTAATGGTTGGATAGTATTCTGCAATATCTGCAATAAAGTCATTAATTTCACCTGCAGTTTCCACTCCAGCAAATCCACCACCAACTACAGCTACATGTAATAGATTTTTTCTTAGAATAGGGTCGGTCTCGTTTTCAGCTTGCTCCATCAAATCAATAATACGATTACGTAAAAGAATTGCATCATTAATGGTTGTCATCGTATATGCATTTTGTTCTACATCTTTCATTCCAAAGAAGTTAGGTTTACTTCCCAATGCAACGACTAGATAATCATAGTGAATTCGTTTGCCTCTTTTTTCATGAGTTCCATAAAGTGAGACAATTTTTTGTTGAGGATCAATTGTTTTAATTTTATCTTCATAGAATTTTGTTTTTTTTATCAATGTGCGAATTGGAGTTACAATGTGTCTAGTTTCAATTGTGCCAGATGCAACTTGAGGTAACATAGGAGTGAACAATACAAAGTTATCTTCACTAACAAGAACAATCTCAACGTCAGAGTCATTTTGAAAATAAGACTCGAGTTGGAGACAACATTCCGTACCTGCAAACCCTCCACCTAAGATTAGAATTCTAGTCATAAAATGTGATTTATGTTCCGAATTAATAACGTATAGTAAAAAAAAGCATAAGAATATCTAGTCAAAGCGTTTTTTCAAAATAGCATGATCACTCCTGGACGTACCGTCAAAGATGTTGAAATTACTAATAATTCTAATGTAGATCATATATTCAAGGAATTAGAACAGTCAGGAGGATTTGAGGCAAGGAATGTTGCAGAAGGTGTAGATATTCTATACAATATGATAAGTGATGAAAAATGTACAAAATTTTTGTCATTTATTGGAGCAATTGTTTCTACAGGATTTAGAGGAATTATACGAGATATGATTAAGAAAAAGTGGTGTAATGTTGTAATTACAACATGTGGGGCACTTGATCATGATATTGCAAGGCATTTTTCAGAATACAAAGAAGGATCATTTACAATGGATGATAGAGAACTGGCAGACCAGAATATACACAGACTAGGAAATGTTCTAGTACCGATGGAGAGTTACGGCCCATTAATTGAAGAAAAGGTTCAAGAAATTTTAGAAAAAGCATACAAAGAAGGTAAAAAAGAAATGTCAACTGTTGACATTAACCGAGAATTAGGGAAAGCAATGGGAGAAGATTCGTTTTTGTACTGGGCTTACAAAAATGACATTCCAGTAGTAGTCCCAGGAATTATGGATGGGGCAGTAGGAAGTCAAGTGTGGATGTTTTCACAGAAACACTCAGATTTTAAATTAAATATAATTGAAGATGCAAATTTTCTTTCAGGTTTGGTTTTCAAGGCAAAAAAATCTGGAGCATTGATGCTTGGAGGCGGAGTTCCAAAACACCACACTTTGTGGTGGAATCAATACAGAGAAGGACTAGACTATGCAGTGTATGTTACTACCGCCCAAGAATTTGATGGTAGTTTAAGTGGAGCATTAGTAAGAGAAGCGATTTCATGGGGAAAGGTTACAAAAGATGCAACAGAGACTACGATTCATGCAGAGATAACAACAGTATTCCCATTTATGTACAAGGCATTATTAGAAAAACTAGAAAAGTAACAAGAACTCAGAGTTTAACATGTTACCATCAATTGAGAGTATTAAACAACAGCGATTAAAAATCAATATGACACAAAAAGAACTTGCCAGTTTAGTAGGTGTCAGCACATCAATGATTAATCAAATAGAATCTGGTCGAAGTGCTCCAAGTTATAATACTGCTAAGAAAGTTTTTGAGGTTTTGGCAACTAAAGAAAGTGAAACCTCAACTCATAATGCAGGACAATTATGTAGTAGAGATATCGTAAAGCTCAAACCATCTAACACATTACATGAAGCAATAAAAAAAATGCATAATGCGTCAATTAGTCAAATACCAATATTTGATGGTTCTGTGCCAGTAGGAGTAATTTCAGATTCAGGGATTGTAGGACACTATGAAAATGGAAATATAGAGATTGCGAAAAAGATCAAAGTTGAAGATATAATGGAACCTACCCCACCAGTAGTAGATGTTGATACACCGGCAAGTACTCTTGCACCACTAATAAAATATTCAAAGTGTATTCTTGTTAGAAAAGGCTCAAAAATTTTTGGCATTATTACAGCATCAGACACATTGAAAATGATGGAATAGACTAAAGATAATCAGGTAAGATTTCTTTCCGAATTATTTTTAAAATTTGATAAATTGTGGTTTTTTGTTCTTCTGAAGAATTTCCTAAAATTCTAATTGAGACACCAAGATCATTTGGCAAAATACTAGACCCGCCCAATATACCTTGAATATTAGAGAACATTTCGTTGATCAAATTATTAATTTTTGTAACATGTTTTTTTGTCAATACATATACAGATGTAAGAATTGTTTTATCATCAAACATTGCAAGAGATTGGATTTTTTGTGATTTTGGCATTAAAAGTGATGAATCTCTAAATTGTATTTTTTGATTAAGACTTCCTTCAGTTTTTAAATAACATATATCAAAATCAAACATCTCTCCCATTGCAATTCTTCCGGGCACGATTGTTTCAGAATAAACAGCAGTAGATGAATCATCAATGTCAAGATTTGTTTTTTGATAAAATCTTGAATCTTTATACGGAATAATTTGCTCAGGAATAAATTCCAGATATGAATTATTTTTTAAACTAAGAGTTACCATGTGGGTTGCATAGTTTGATTCCATTTTGTAAATTCTAGTTGCACCCTGAGTTGTAATATGGGATATAGCATTATTTTTTAGCTCAACATCCATCCTATAACGATCTCCTTGTAAAATTCCACCGGAAGGAGATAGAACAAATACGTGAGCCATTGAAGGATAATCCAAATCATAATGCAGTGCCTTTTGCACATATAATGGAACTTGAGTTCTTTTACGTGTAATGATAGTTTTTTGTTTATCAGAATCATTTTGTAACTCTAATTGCAGATAACCAATCTTTCCAGATTTACCCACATTCATTTGTGCAACATCACCATCGTATTGTGAAATTTCTTGTGGAATATCAGAAGGAGTGCAGTGCTCTAGGCTCATGAATTCACCTGCGTAATCATATTTTTTGGAGGTTCATCAAATAAGACATCATGAATTATGTGCTGAGCTACCTGTTCAACACCTTGATCAGTCTTACAATTTACCAAGACATACGGCTTATTTTTTCTAACAATTTTTGCATCACGTTCCATCACATTTAGATTGGCACCAATTGATTGTGCAAGATCAATTTTGTTAATTACTAAAAGATCACTCGTTTCAATTCCAAGTCCACCTTTTCTAGGATATTTGTCGCCACCAGAGACATCTACAATGTAAATTGTATAATCTGCAAGGGCAGGACTAAAGGTGGTAGTAACATTATCCCCACCACTTTCAATAATTATTAAATCCAAGTCGTCATATTTTACTTCAATTTCTTCAATTACTGCAAGATTAATTGATGGATCCTCTCTTACGGCAGTATGAGGGCACCCAC
>Ga0206679_10001034_pt1 | contig 23185 bp, 21 predicted proteins | sample M110012015metaG_FD_155464 | JGI IMG/M metagenome (GOLD analysis project Ga0206679, IMG submission 155464) | Ammonia-oxidizing marine archaeal communities from Monterey Bay, California, United States - M1 100m 12015 | ecosystem: Environmental > Aquatic > Marine > Intertidal zone | place: USA... | reverse complement strand
GCATCCGTATTATTTCTGAAACCCATAATACCAGAGTGTGCAGAGGGATTAGCTTGAGGATAAACCCAAGCACTCATTGAAAAAGCTATTTTATTTGCAATAACTGAAGAAGCGTTTGACATCTGAACATAATCCTCTGTTGCACTATTAAACTCTAATTCGTAATCGGTTTGTGCAAGTCCAATAAATGGAATACACATTAAAAGTAAAAATTTTCTCATATTATTCAATAATTATTCTTTTCTCTACTGTTCCATCTTCATAGATGTAAAAGAGAGGTTGATTTGTTTTATTTCTTCCATTAGCAGCAATCATATCGATTTAATACACTAAACCCAAACTTATGGGAGAGTCGATTAGTAAATCAATACATTAAAAGAAAAGAAAATAGACGATAATAACAATTAATCCTATACCCAACAGGATTACTCTACCACCAGCTTTTTCTTGTTCTCTTAATTCTTGTTTTGCTTCTTCTTCAGATAATCCCATATCATCACGAATTGCTTGTATTTCTTTTAATTCCCTTTCTGAATTTTCCATTGGATTTTGATTGATTATTGATTTAAAGTCCTCAAATATACAAATTTCCTACATTCTTTTAACCTAATCCCACAAATAGGATGGCATTTTAGAGGCTATCTCATAGGTTTTTTGGGCTATTGCTTTTTTTATATCTTTATCTGAACCCTCTTGACTTGTTTTTAAAATAACCTCTTCCGCAATTTCTCTTGCTCTTTCTTCAATCATAACTTCCAAGCTATTGTGCCTAGAAATAAACCCATAAACCAAATCCATATCCAAAGCACGAGCTACTTCTTTTAAGGAATTAAGTGTAATTGCCCCAGATTCTTCTCTTTTTTCCAAATCCTTAACTCCTTGTGGGGAAATATGAAGCCTTTCGCCTAATTGCCTTAAGGACATTTTAAGGGAAACACGAATAGTACTCACCCATCCTTTATCTGGTTTTTCTACAGACTTTAACACAGAAAAAGAATTGATTTTCTCTTGGGTTTGATTCAATAATAATTGTATTTCTGAACTTTTCATAAAGTTATACCTTTAAATTAATTATGCAATATTAAAGATATTACTTTAAATATACAAATATTTTTAAAGATATATACTTAAATTACATCTTCAAATAAAAATCCTTACACAATTGCATGTACTCATCCGTGTACTGATGTCTTCCTGTTTCAATCGTTAAGTATTCTGTTGTTATTTCAGTTTTATTGAATGAAAATTCAAGCATTACTCTTTTCACATCAACTTTATCATTTCCCTTTACATTGCAAACTCTATTGCAATACAAATTGTGAGTTGTAGCAATTTTACAAAATTCTGTTTCAGCATCTTTAGGGATGATTACCCCAAATATTCCTTTTTCTGTAAGTAAATTTGAAGTATTCAATATTAATTCTTCAAAGGAAAGAGAGTTGGTATGCCGTGCAGTCGCCCTTCTATCTTGCGCTTTATTTTCAGCAAAAAAAGGAGGGTTACTTACTATTAAATCAAATTGCGTTTCGGGTTTGAATTGTTGCAAAGCGCTATGCTCAATCCTAATTCTTTCCTGCCAATCAGAATTATCTACATTCAACTTGGCTTCTTGGCTAGTTATTGCATCAATTTCAATTCCAATAATATTGCTATTCAAGTTTCTTTGTGCCAACATTAAGGATATCAATCCTGTACCACAGCCAATATCTAAAATAGTGTTTGCTTGTCTGCAAGCCACCCAGCCCCCAAGCAATACGCCATCAGTCCCCACTTTCATGGCTGATTTTTCTTGTATTATGGAAAACTCTTTAAATTTGAAAACTGACATCTTTATCTTTAAACCCGTCTATTTTTTTAAAAACTTTGCTAATCTATAACTATTCTTTTCTCTACCAAACCATCATCATAGATATAAAAGAGAATAGTATTTTCAATATCCATGTGAGAATCTACTTCTCTTCCTAAGACATCTATGACTTTCAATAACTGCCTTACACTTCTAGATTCATTATTAATTTCTAATAACTCATATAAGAACTCGTTGGAAATTGAGAAACAATCATTATCATCAAGATATGAAACCGTGTAATTACCTGTTTGTAAAGGGAAAAAACTAAATTGATCTGCCCCAAATACACTATCTCCTTCTAAATACCATTGATAATTACTCATTGACTGCTCTGTCTCTAAAGCCAAAAGTGACATACTTATTATTGGAACATTCTGAATATGAAAATCGAGATCAGTAATAATTACACTGTCACACCCATGCATATTAATCATAGAATCTGTATAAATCCCTTCTATAGAGTAAACAGAAGTAGATACAAAGATGCTATCTCCTTCACAAATTGAAACTACTGAATTATATGCCAATTGATTACACACATTTCCTGTAGCAACATTTATAGAGTAAGGAAATAATATAATGTTTGTTAACCCAGTATCTCTTAGTAAATGAATATAATTAACACTATCTATTAAATCAAATAAAGAATCTGAATGCCATTTTTCCCAGGAAACATTCCCAACAAGGAAGTTATCTACTGAAATAATAAGAGTATCTTCAGAAATATTTGTTAAAATAACAGACGCTTCAAAAGTGGAATCATTTTCAAATCTCCAGCCAAAAAGGTTAGGGTACTCTATGTTTCTAGGGATATTATTACTGTAATAAGTAACAGTATCTATTAAAGTAAAATGCGTTTCAATTTTTGTAGCTCTATTTTTATCCAATTTTGCTTTATTCCAAATAGTAGCAAAAATTCCCGGAGCCCTTTTTCTGAAATCATTTTGAGTGTCTAATGCTTCCCAATTTTCAAAAATTCCACCGACATTAAACATACTTATATCTTCAACTAATTTATTATTTAAAAAGATGTGGTGTGAAGCACTAAACATTAAAACTTGACTCCATCTATTTAAGTATCTATGATCTAATGTATTATCAGTAATACTATATCCTACCCATAATTCATAATTTTGCAAATTAGATACAGTATCTTCAAATCCTCTCACTCTTTCATAGGTTGGTATTTGATCAAAAGGGTAGGCTAATAACTGTTTGGTGGTAAATACAGTATCAGAAGCTTTAAGGTAAAAAAAGGCTGACCATCTAAATGCATCAGCCTTATTTGTCATATCATAAAGTTCCTCATTCCAAAATTCAGCTCTAGGATTTGAATTTCCTCCAAAATTTCCAGCCGACACAGCTATTTTAGCGTTTGGAAGTATATTTCTTATTGAATCAATATATATATCACATCTTACAGCATAATCTTCAGCAGTTGGAAAATGACTAATACTAAGTTCATTCCCCGCTTTTCCCATTTCATCACCCAGCCTAATTCTTTCTAAATGCACTCCATTAGCTTTAGCGGAATGTAAATCAGCTAATTGCACAGTAACACTACTACTAATCATATTTAAGCAGTAAAGGCCTTCTGCTCCGATCTGATTTAATGCATTCTGAAAATTCTCAGGAGTTATGGCAATAACATTTGCATTTAATTGACTCCAACTTAATACAATTGTATCTAAAGGACAAGTATCTAATACCGATTGAGGATAAAACCAACCATTTTGCCAATCCCAAACATCAGCACAAGGAGGGTATCCCAGTACATCTGGGTACATTGTCGCTACCGAATCATTGAAAACATTATCTACCCAAGACGGGCCCCGCCAAGTTTGCCCGCCAAAATTAGCTGTAGGGATAGATCTATTAAAAGTATCTAATTCTAATTGAGTTCCTTGAGAGAAAAGTGAATAACTAAATCCTATTATTAAAATTAGAACAGAAATATATTTATGCATAAATTAATCTTTTAAAATAATAACATCACAAATCTATAAAAAAATTAAATTACTTATCAGTATTATACCGATACAAAAAAGGATTAAATTGATTTTTAAATTTTAAAAGATTAAAACAATTAGTCATAATTTAATTTCCTAACTTACTTTCTAAATTTGACCAACCTCCACCATTCACAACATTAGTGTAGCCTTTAGCCGAAAGTATTTTTGCTGCCCCTGCACTTCTTATTCCTGAGGCACAACAAGTAATAATTGGCTGGTTTTTATCTTTTAGATAATCCAATTTTTCAGGCAAATCACCTAATGGAATATTTAGTGAATTCTCAATATGCCCACCAAAAAACTCTCCACTTGATCTAACATCAATAATCACTCCACCATTAGCTAGCATAGATTTGTAATCCGTATTATCAAAATATCTTTTCTTTAAAAAGAAAAACACAACTAAGCAGATTAAGATTAATGGTAAATGTTTCATTTTATTCTTCCAAAAGCTCAAACAAATCATCCAAATTAGGAGAAAGAATCATCTCTATTCTTCTATTGGCACTTCTTCCTTCTTTAGTTTTATTACTTGCTAGTGGTACAAATTCTGCTCTTCCAGCTGCAGTAAGTTGTAACGGATTTAAGCTAGGGTTTTTCGTAAGTACTTTCACCACATTAGTTGCACGCATAACGCTCAAATCCCAATTATCTTTCACCAAACCTCTTCCACTCAAAGGAATACTATCCGTATGACCTTCTACCAAAATTTCCAAATCTTTTTGAGGAGCTAATGCAGTTGCTAGCTTATTAAGTGCAGCAATACCTCCGCTATTTACTGTATATTTTCCTGATGCAAATAACAAATCTTCCTCTAGTGAAATATATACTTTTCCATTTCTTTGTTCTATTGTCAATCCATCTCCTTCCAAGCCTCTAAGCGCTTTGGAAATGGACTGCTTCAATGCAGTAACCATAGAATCTTTCTTATTGATAATTGTTTCCAATTCCGTAACTCTTACTGACCTTGCTTCCAATTCTTCTTGTGCTATTTTCAACTCTTCCTCTTTTGCATCCAAGGAATTGGACAGTTTATTTAGTTCATCTTCCTTTGCAAAAAGTTCGGATTGTGCCACCTCCAACTGCTCCAATAATTTTTTGGTTTCCTTGGCTTTATCGGCCATATATCGGCTATTTTTTGAAGTCAGTAAATCATAAGCATCACTCAATTCATCATACTTATTCTGCAATATCATTAAGGATTTTCCATTCTGAACAGAATCGTTTCTTAAATCAGAAATTTGTGCTTGTAAAGCAACAATGTTTCCTTCTTTTTCTTCTAGCTTATCACTTAATGAAAGTGCTTTTTTCTCAGCTGAGGTCAGTGCTGCTTTAGTACTTTCGTTTTCGGCAACTAACGAGTTATGAATTTTAGGTGTAACACAGGCACTTAATATCAGTAAAAGTGCACCAATGTATAGTATATACTTTTGCATTTTTTAAAATTTTAATCTTCTCAAAATTACAAAGGAAGAAAAGAGAAAATGGACTCGTCAATAATACTTTTCAACAGCAAAAGATGATAAGACACTAGCGTGCCCAATACCCTTCTATCCAAATAAATCCGTCTAAACTAATTTCCCAAAATCCTGAAACCCAATGATGCCCTCTTCTTTGGCGTATCCACTTTGCCTTTATCCAAATATAATCGCCATAAAAATTACTCCATTGCCAGTGCCCTTCCACCCAAACATAGTTTTTTCGGATGCGGTTAGGATGTTTTACAATTACTTTTGGTCGATTAGGCTTTACCACCACTACCCTTGTAGGATGATGATGTGAAGGGCGACTTTTAACCGTAACTCCTCTGTGGCGGTTGGTTTTTTTAACAACTACTTTTTTGGTTGATCGGTTGTGTTTTGATTTTACTACCACTTGAGCAATACTACTTTGAGGAATAAATAAAGCAGCTCCAAAAAGAAGAAGGAAACTAAAAACTATTTTTTTCATAGCTATATATTTTAAAGATTAGTACTTTTATGACTTCAAACGAAAACTAAAGTTTAAAAGTATGAAAAAATTTATTAATTATTTTTTACAAGGATTATTGTATATAGTCCCCATATCTGTAACTCTTTATGTCCCATACTGGGCATTCAATAAAATTAATTCTATTTTACCCTTTGACAAATACCCAGGATTAGGGTTTATTGTAATTATTGCGCTCATAACATTTATTGGCTTTGCAGGCTCTGCAATTATTACGAGCCCTATCAATTCTTTCTTTCAAAGGCTATTGAAAAAAGCACCCTTATTACAAACTATTTATTCCTCAATGAAGGATTTGATGCGTACTTTTGTTGGAAAAAAGAAAGGATTTAACCAAGCTGTACTCATCAAGCTTTATGAAAATTCAACTATTGAACGTATCGGTTTTATTACCAATGAGGATTTAAGCTCCTTAGGGATAAAAGAAGGGAAAATTTTAGTCTATTTACCCCACTCTTATGCCTTTTCAGGTCAACTTTTTGTAGTTGAAAAATCTTACATCACGCCTATTGACAGCCCTTCCTCTGAAATTATGAAATTAATCGTTTCGGGCGGGGTTACTGAAATTGAAAATTAAAGCATAGATTTGTTTGCTTATTTTTAAAAAATTAAACTCATGAAAAAACTTTTAATTCTTATACTACTTTGCGGATTTTCGCAAACTAGTTTTGCTCAAAATCCTGGAGACACTATTATTGTTCAGACTTTTGATTACGACATGACTTATGGCAGTGGTCCTTGGTCAGGAGGAAATAGAGATACTATTGCTCATTTCCCCAATAACCCAAACCTTACATTCGAAAAGATTATTCTTTCCTACAACATGAGATGTAAAGATAATGTGGTAAACACCAATGGGCAGTCCAACAGTATAGGTTGTGGAGCTTGGGACTACACATGTAATACCTATATTCACGATTCTACAAGAGTAGATTCTACTTTACTGAAAACGCCATCCCATTCAATTTCTAATTATTCAGGATTAGGGTATAATTACTCCATTAATCCTGTTCATAATTACATTCAATTCTTACAACAAAATACAGCTATAAACACCATTATTTCAGAAACTTCAGCTAGTGTAGGAAGTGGAAATGATTCCCTAAATTTTGTAATTGAAACAGATGAAAAAGCACACAAATCTCAGTTTTTATACTCAGCAGATGAACTGCTTAATTTTGGCTTAATCAATGATAGTATTGACGCCTTATCCTTAAATATATTAAGCAGCAATCAAATGGCTAATTTTTTAAGCATCAAATTAAAATTGACTACTGATACTATTTTATCAAACAGCAACCCACACATTCTAGGATTTACTGAAGTATACCATACAAATACCTTGCTAAATACTGGTGTAAATCGTTTTCAATTTCACACCCCTTTTGCTTGGGATTCAGTATCTAATATCATTATAGAATTTTCATTAACAAACTCAACAATTTCCGGAGCATCCTTAATTGAAGGAGAACTAAACAATGTTGTTTTAGGAATGTATTCAAATGACGCTAATCATATAACCGTAAATTCTGCTGAAAGTATTGACATTCCTGCCACTACATTAAGCAGTATTAGTAATGAAATTACGGTCTCATTTTGGGTAAATGGAAACCCCAATGTATTGCCACAAAATACTGCAATCATGGAAGGGTATGATGGAAATGGATACAGAACTTTTAACATTCATTTTCCTTGGAGTAACGGTAGTGTATATTGGGATTGCGGAAATAGTGGAACTACTTCATACGATCGTATTGACAAAGCTGCAAGCCTGAGTGAATATACAGGAAGTTGGAGTTATTGGAGTTTTACAAAAAATGCAACTACTGGCGATTTGAAAATCTACAGAAATGGTATTTTATGGCATAGTGGCACGGGCCACACTCGCACCATTGATATTGCATCTATGAAGTTAGCAAGTCAAGGAAATGGTAATGGCTATTTCTGGGATGGAAACATCAAAGAAGTAAGAATATTCAACAAAGAACTTAATGGAAATACAATTGCAGAATGGATGCATAAAAGAGTAGATAACACCCACCCTGATTATGCTAATTTAGTAGCCCATTATCCTTTAAATGAAGGACAAGGAACAAGTTCGCTTGACAATACTGCTAACCAACAAACAGCTACCTTTAGCGGGAATGTAAACTGGGAATATTCAAGAGGGAATACTATTAATCAGTTTTTTACAGAGACTACTTTTCGTCCAAATATTAGTTTCTACCAAGGGGATTATGCCCTTACAATTACAACTGATACTGTTTTGGATTCCTTAATTGCAGCACCTAATACGGTAAAAGAATATGCAATTGTTCCTAACTGGGGGACCTTACAACACGATAGTATTGCAACAATTTCTACTAACACTTATTGGGAGGCTGTTTCCTATACTTATGATGCTTTTGGTAATCAGATTTCTTCCACTAATACTACCATAGACGGAACGATAAGCATTACCGATTTAACCTACTATAAGCGTTACCCAATGGCTTTTCAAATCATGTCCTTTGTAACGCCTTATGGTGCCTATCTTGATTTAGGGGTTGATGGTAAAACTTGGTATTTTGATGTTACTGATTTTGCTCCTGTTTTTAAAGGAAATAAAAGAATAACCATGGATGGTGGCGGACAGTGGCAAGAAGATATGGATATCAAATTCTTGTTTATTGTCGGAACTCCACCTAGGGATGTATTAGAAATGCAAAATATTTGGAAAGTACAATCCAAAAATTACACCCAAATAATGAATGATGAGGCCTATGAACCAAAAGCATACACCTTATTAAATAACGCAAGTGCCTTTAAAATAAGAACTGCAATTACTGGGCACGGCCAAGAAGGAGAATTTATTCCTCAAAACCACACTATCGATATTGATGGTGGTGCAGTTGACTTCACATGGCAAGTTTGGACAGAATGTGCTGAAAACCCTATACACCCTCAAGGAGGAACTTGGATTTATGATAGAGCAGGTTGGTGTCCTGGCCAAGCTACTGATTTACAAGAGGACGATATTACTGCATTAGTTACTCCTGGTCAAAGTCATATTTTAGACTATAATGTATTAGGTGGTTCCGGTACTACAAACTATTGGACAAGTAGTCAATTGGTAAGTTATGGCACTCCTAATCATTCTTTGGATGCTGCTATAAGTGATATTTTATCGCCTACCAATAAGGTGAATTATCTAAGAACAAATCCTGTTTGTTCGAAACCTGAAATCACAATTCAAAATACAGGAAGCACACTTCTTACTTCACTTACTATTGAGTATTGGATTAATAATGCCCCTATAAAAGAAAGTTACACTTGGAGTGGCTCACTTAATTTTCTTGAAAAAGTAACTCTTCAATTGCCTGATCCTTCCTCATTATGGGATAATATGGGGGCATCCAACAACACTTTTCATGTTGAGATAAAATCACCAAATAGTGGAACGGATGCTTATTCGCATAATAATATAATGAGTTCATCTTTTGAACCTGCACCTACTTACCCAAATATATTTACATTATGGACAGGAACAAATAGTGGCGTGATAAACACATTTACTCAAATCTCGGAAACATCTTGGGAGTTTTTTGATAATAATGGTGTTTCAATATTTACAAGTGGCGATCTTATTTCAAATACACAGTACCGTGATACATTAGAGTTTAATGATGGTTGCTATACGTTTCAAGTAACTGATACTGATGATGACGGGATAGACTTCTGGGCAAATAGTGATGGTGGTGGGATGATACGCTTTAGGGAAATTGGTGCCTCATGGCTTAAAACTTTTGAGGGAGATTTCGGTAGGTTTATTCATCATCAATTTAGAACTGAAACGCCAAGCAATATTCTTAATGAAAGTCTTCAAAATTGGGAAATTTACCCTAACCCTACTAAAAATCAATTTAGCATTCAAGGAGTTATTACTGAGGCTACCACTATTCTGATAACTAACAATCTGGGAGAAGTTGCGCAACAATTTAAGATTGATGAAAGAGGAGTTTTTAAAAAGAATATTGCTCTTGATGGTTTAAGCAATGGAGTTTATTTCATTAAAATATCTAATTCAAAAGAGAAAATAACTAAAAAAGTAGTGAAAATATAAATGGAATATTGTAATTCATTAACCCAGTATTCACGATTTAAAACGCGTGAAGTAAAGGTAGGAGATTTAGTGTTTGGAGGAAACAACCCTATCCGAGTGCAATCCATGACTACAACAGATACTATAGACACCCTTGCTACTGTGGAGGAGTCCATAAGAATGATTGAGGCTGGCTGTGAACTGGTGCGTATTACTGCCCCAAGTAAAAAGGAAGCACATAACTTAAAAAACATAAGGGAGGAGCTCCTAAAAAGAGGACATACCACTCCTATTGTTGCCGACATACATTACACCCCAAATGCAGCTGAAATTGCAGCTAGCATAGTTGAAAAAGTAAGAGTGAATCCTGGAAACTATGCCGACAAAAAGAAGTTTGAGGACATAGAATATACGGATGAAAGTTATACTGAGGAACTCGTAAGGATAAGAGAAAAATTCACTCCCCTAGTAAAGATTTGTAAAGAGCACGGTACAGCTATGCGAATTGGAACAAATCATGGTTCTTTATCCGATAGGATTTTAAGTAGATATGGTGACACTCCAAAAGGAATGGTGGAATCGGCAATGGAGTTTTTACGCATTTGTAGGGATGAAGATTATCATGAAATCATCCTTTCTATGAAGGCTTCAAACACACGAGTAATGGTGCAGGCATATAGAATGTTAGTGGCCGAGATGATACAAGAAGGAATGGACTACCCTCTTCACTTAGGGGTAACAGAAGCAGGGGAAGGGGAAGATGGAAGAATAAAATCAGCAGTAGGAATAGGAACCCTTTTAGCTGATGGATTAGGGGATACAATCAGGGTTTCTTTAACTGAAGCTCCTGAAGAAGAAATGCCAGTTGCAAAGCAATTATTATCACATTTCAAAGAAATTGAAGGGCATGAAAAAATTACTGAAATAACTAAAAACCCTTTGCATTCTTTCGATTATGTAAAAAGAGAAACAACAGAAGTTTTAAATATAGGAGAAAGCAATGTCCCTGTAGTAATGGCTGACTTTTGTTTAAAAGAAAAAATTACCCCCGCCTCCTTTTTCGCATTGGGCTACAACTATTCTGTACCTTTAGACAAATGGCACCTTAGCGATATGGCAGCCGATTATGTTTTTGTGGGGAACCATGATGTCAATTTTGAAGTCCCCGGAACTTTAGGTGTTATTTACAATTATAAAAAGTGGAAGGAGCATAAAAAAGGATATCCGTTTTTAACAATTAATGATTACTTGGATGAGGAGGATATTTCACAAAAACTAAACATAGTTTACATCTGCCTTTCGGATTTAAGTGAGGAGCTTTACAACAAACTAAAAACAGATACAACAACTGTTTTGGTAATAGACACTTACAATGATAATGGCTTAGCAGAACAAAGAAAACTCTTTACCGAACTAATGAACAATGGCATTAAAACTCCCGTTATTATTGGCAGGGCTTATGCTGATTTATCCCAAGAGCAATTACAACTAAGTGCTGCTACCGACATGGGCGCTCTATTGCTTGACGGACTAGGAGATGGTATATTTATTGCAGCAGAAAATTGTGGTTCGTACCAGTCCATAAATTCTTTAGCCTTTGGAATATTACAAGCTAGCCGTACTCGTATTTCAAAAACAGAATATATCTCATGCCCAAGTTGCGGAAGAACCCTTTTCGACTTGCAAGAAACAACTGCAAAAATCAGAAAAGAGACCAGCCATTTGAAAGGTTTAAAAATTGGAATTATGGGCTGTATTGTAAACGGGCCAGGAGAAATGGCTGATGCCGATTATGGCTATGTAGGAACTGGAAAAGGGAAAATTACTCTTTATAAAGAACAAACGGTAGTGGAGAAAAACATCCCAGAAGAAAAAGCAGTAAGCGCCTTAATTGACCTAATAAAAGAATACGGGGATTGGGTTGAGCAAAAAACAATAAACTAAAGGCAATAACTTCTAAGTATTTTCGTTTTTAGTTCTATTTATTTTTCAAAATAACTAAAATTTAATCTAGTAAATAAATTTTTAAGTACTTTGCTTTGCATAGTACTCTATTTTATTACTTTTGCGCTCAACAAAGCAATTATATATGATCAACATTACTAACCTTCACAAATCCTACAAAATGGGAAAGAATTCCCTACATGTATTAAAGGGGATTGATTTTAAAGTAGCGAAAGGAGAATTGGTAGCCATTATGGGTTCTTCAGGTTCTGGAAAATCAACCCTACTAAACATTATTGGCATGTTAGATGTAGCCAATGAAGGAACATATACACTTGACAATGTGCCAATTGAAAATTTGGATGAGACAAAAGCAGCCAAATACCGAAATCAATTTTTAGGATTTATTTTTCAATCCTTTAACTTAATTAACTATAAAACTGCTTTAGAAAATGTTGCCTTACCTTTATATTATCAAGGTAAAAAAAGAGCTGAAAGACAAGTACAAGCATTGGATTATTTAGAAAAAGTAGGTTTGAAAAATTGGGCAAGCCATTTGCCAAGTGAGCTTTCTGGAGGTCAAAAACAAAGAGTTGCTATAGCAAGAGCTTTAGTAAGTCAGCCCAAAGTATTATTGGCTGATGAGCCAACTGGAGCTTTGGATTCCACAACTTCTAGTGAGGTTATGGCTTTGATCCAGCAAATAAATGAAGAAGGGAAAACAATACTTGTCGTAACTCATGAAGAAGAAATTGCATTAATGTGCAAACGAATCGTCCGCCTTAAAGATGGAGTGATTGTAGAGGATACTTTAGTAAACCAAAAAAAGGCTTTATAAAACATGTTTAACAAAGACAGCTGGATAGAGATTTTTGATACGATTCGAAAAAACAAGTTACGAACTTTCTTGTCAGGCTTTACAGTTGCTTTAGGAATTTTTATATTCATTATTCTATTTGGTTTTGGTAATGGATTGAGTAATACTTTTCAAACATTCTTTAATGATGACAATACAAATAGTATGTTTGTTTTCCCAGGAAGAACTACTGAACCCTTTAAGGGATATGAAACTGGGAGAAGAATAGAGTTTGACAACTCAGACCTTAAAGCAATTATCGATAATTTTGATAAATACATAGAAACCATAAGCCCGAGAATTTATGATTATGCAAATATAAAACACGAACACAAAAGCAATAATTATTCTATAAGAGCCGTAAGTCCCTCACATCAATATAACGAGATGACAATTATGATGCAAGGGCGATTTTTACATGAAGATGATATCACTCATAAAAAAAGACATGCGGTTATTGGTCGCTTAGTTGCACTCGATTTATTTGAAGATGAAAATCCTATAGGAAAATATATTGATGGTAGTGGACATACCTGGAAAGTAATTGGTGTTTTCCAAGATGACGGAGGCGATAGAGAAGAACGTACAGTTTACATCCCCTACACAAGTTTACAAAAAATAAAGAAAAATACGGATAAGTTAGACGAAATAATTATAAGCTATAAACCTGAAATTGGCTATGCAGGGGCCGTTGAGTTTGAAAAAAAACTCAAACGATTTTTAAAAGCTAGAAAAAATATTTCACCGAAAGATAGAAACGGAGTATATATCCGAAATGTAGCTGATAACCTAAAAGAAACCCAACAATTCGCAAGCGTATTGCAACTAATAATTTCCTTTATTGGTATTGGAACACTAATTGCAGGAATTATTGGAATAAGTAATATTATGGTGTTTGTAGTAAAGGAACGTACTAAGGAACTTGGGATAAGAAAAGCAATTGGTGCAAGCCCTAAAAGTATTATTACTATGATATTACAAGAATCTATTTTTATTACTACTTTTTCAGGTTATTTCGGGCTCATTATTGGTATTGCTACTTTAAGTTTAATTGGCGATAAACTTGAAGCGGATTACTATATTACCAATCCATATATTGATATATCAACTGCAATAACTGCCACTATTATTCTTATTCTATTTGGTGCTTTGGCAGGTTATATTCCCGCCAGAAGAGCTGCTAAAATAAAACCAATTATTGCCCTAAGGGACGAATAAATGAAAACACTATTTGATAAAGATACTTGGCAAGAAATTTTCAGCTCTATTGAGCAGAATAAAGTACGTACTATCATTACCGTTATTGGCGTGCTTTGGGGTATCTTTTTATACATTGTTTTATCAGGTGCCGCCAAAGGAATTGACAATGGTTTTGAGCGTCAATTTGAGCGCATTTCTTCCAACAGTTTATTTATTTGGGGGGAGGCAACCTCAGTGCCTTATGATGGTTTTAAAACAGGAAGATGGGTGAACTTTAAACTCAGTGATGTTACAGATTTAAAAAATAGAATTCCTGAAATTCAGCATATTGCTCCAAGAAATAGTAGTGGTGTCTTTTCCGGATCAAAAGCACAATTAGTAAATGGACAAAAAAAAGGAAGTTATAATATCTATGGCGACTTCCCTATCTACACCACTATTTCAACAAAAACAATATTTGATGGAGGAAGGTTTATTAATGAATCCGACATCAAAGCCAAAAGAAAAGTATGTGTTATTGGCGAACGAACGCAACAAGAATTATTTAAGGAAGGAGAAAGTCCTGTCGGAAAATTTGTTCGCATAAATGGTATTCATTTTCGAATAATTGGTGTTACTAAATTTGTTGCTGGAGGGGGTTTTGGAGATGATGGAGACATCTTTATTCCATTCACTACTTATCAAAGGCTATATAATACAGGAGAATATGTTGATTTTCTATTAGTTGCTGCTTACCCTTCAGCAGATATTGTTCAAGTAGAAACTAATATTCGTGCTGTTTTAAAAGAATTACATCATGTAAGTCCTGAAGATAAAAGAGCTTTAGGAGGCTTTAACATTGGAAAAATGTTTAAGCAAATTACAAAATTTGCATCAGGGATGAGTTTCCTTTCCATGGTGATTGGTTTGGCAACTATATTAGGGGGAATAATAGGGATTGGAAATATCTTACTTATATCAGTAAAAGAACGTACCAAAGAAATTGGAGTAAGGCGTGCAATAGGGGCAACTCCAAAAGAAATACGTATGCAAATTATGTTAGAATCTGTATTTTTAACAATTATTGCAGGAATAATAGGAATTATCTTAGGCGCTTTAGTCCTTTCAGGAATTAATATGGCAACCAAAGATATGACTGACTATCCTTTTACAAACCCTACCGTACCCATACCCTATATATTAGGAGCCTTATTTTTAATGGTGGTTTTAGGAACATTAATCGGGCTCATCCCCGCACACAGAGCAGTAAGTATAAAACCGATTGACGCATTAAGAGAGGAATAAAAAATAACTAAAAACAAACAATAAATACACACATAAAATTATGAAAAAGAAAATCGGAATAGCACTTTTATTTTTTGGCATTGTATACGCAAGTGCCTTCTTTATCAAATCCAACTCTAAGGCCTTGATGGATTATGAAACTACTACCCTTACAGTAGCAACTATTGAAAATAAAATAGTAGCAACAGGAAAGGTAATTCCAAAAGATGAAGTAGAAATTAAACCTCAGATTACAGGAATAATTGAAACAATTTTAGTCAAAGAAGGCGAACAAGTAAAGGCAGGTGATTTACTCGCTATCATTAAGGTTGTCCCAAATGAACAAAGCCTTAACAATGCACAAGGTAGAGTAAAAAATTCCGAATACATTTTAACAAATATGCAGTCAGAATTTGATAGAAATAAAACTTTATTTTCAAAAGGAATTATCTCAGAACAAGAGTACGATAACATTGAATTGAAATACAATCAGTCCGTTCAAGATTTGGAAAATGCAAAAAGTGATTATCAAATTATAAAATTAGGATCGGCAGGAGGATCTAGTATTGCAAATACAAATATCCGTGCAACAGTTACAGGTACAGTACTCGAAATTCCAGTAAAAAAAGGAGATCAAGTCATACAAGCAAATACTTTTAATGCAGGAACAACTATCGCTACTATTGCTGATTTAAACATCATGATTTTTGAAGGAAAAGTTGATGAAGCTGAAGTGGGGAAATTAAAACAAGACATGCCTCTTATTGTAACTTTAGCGGCTATTGAGAATAAAGAATATAAAGCCACTCTTAAATTTATTGCTCCAAAAGGAATAGAAGAAGCTGGTGCTGTTCAATTCAAAATTGAAGGAGAAGTATATTTGGATAATGAATATTTTGTAAGGGCAGGTTATAGTGCTAATGCATCAATCGTAACGGAAAGAAGAGATAGTGTACTAGCCATTAGTGAGGCACTTTTGCAATATGATTTAAAAACAAAAGAAGCCTATATTGAAGTTGAAATTGGGGAACAAGAATTTGAAAAAAGAGAGATTGAACTAGGACTGTCTGACGGAATAAATGCCGAGATACTTTCAGGAGTTACAATGGAAGACAAAATAAAAGTATGGAACGAAACTGAGCCTGAAAAAAAATCAGGAGTAAGCATTGAAGTACATTAAAAAATAAGATAATGAAAATATTAAAATTAAGTACCCTCCTATTATTACTAAGTGTAAACACACAAGCTCAAGAAGTGTGGACACTGGAAAAATGTGTGAAGCGTGCTATCGACAAAAACATTTCAATAAAACAATCACAGGCTGATTTGGAAAGTACAAGCTTAAGCAAAACTACAGCCATTGCTAACTTTTTACCAAGCCTTAATTTAGGAAGCTCTCATTCTTGGGATGTTGGGCTTAATCAAAACTTCACAACTGGCCCGTTAGAGAATATGACAACTACCTCAGCAAATGTGGGAATTGATTTATTTAATGGGTTACACAATATTCAACAATTATACCGAGCCAACCTGAGCATTTTAGCAAGTCAATATCAATTGGCAGATATGACAGAAAATATTTCCTTATTAGTAGCAAATTCCTATTTACAAATTTTGTTTAATAGAGAGAGTTTGGGAGTACAGTATTCTCAATTAACAATTGCTAATGAAGAATTAATTATTGCGCAAGAACGCCTCAAAACTGGGATCATCCCACAAGGAGATGTACTAGAAATTGAAGCGAATGTTGCTACTATTGAACAAAATGTAGTAGTGGCCGAAAACAACTATCAGCTTTCAAAAATTTCCTTGGCACAATTGCTGCTTATTTCTGAAATTAATAATTTTGAAATAGCGCAGGAAACAGCAATTATTCCTGAATCAACAATACTGAATACAAATGTAAATTCCATCTATTTAACAGCTGTAGCCAAACGCAATGATGTTAAATTAGCAGAAACAAATCTGAAAATTGCCAAAAAGGATTTAGCGATTTCTAGAGGGAATGCCTTGCCAAAACTAAGTGGGTCTTATTCTTATAACTCCGGAGTATTATTTAATGGGTCGAATGATGATTCAAATATTCTTGCTTTTCCTGCTAAGGCTGGGCAGGTATTTGGGCTGAATCTTTCAATTCCTATTTTTAATGGAATGACAAATAACACAAATATCAGAAGAAATAAAATCAATATTCAAAAATCAACTTATGCTTTAGAGCAAGTGAAATTGGATTTGGAGAATACAATTAACCAAGCCTATAATGATGCAAAAGGTTCTTTAAAAGCACATCAGGCGGCTGAAAAAACTTTGAAAGCGCGTAAATTAGCTTATCAGTATGCTAAGGAGCGCTTTGATAATGGAGGAATGAATACCTTTAATTTTTTACAAGCAGGGCAAAGATATGAGGCTGCACAATCCGAAATGATAAAAACGAAATACAATTATATTTTCAAATTGAAAGTATTGGAATTTTACTTTGGAGAAGCTAGTCTCTAACTCACCTTTATTTTAGCAGCAACTTCTTTTGCTTTCTCCACTAGTTCAGTAGTGTTTTCTGTTCCATATGCCAAGGCAACTGCCATTCTTCTGTAAGGGCGTGAAGTTGGTTTCCCGAAAATGCTAAAGGCTGTATTTGGGAATGTGGCCGCTTCATTTAATCCTGTTAAAATAGGGAAATCATTATTTTCTTTATTGGCCAATACTACAGCTGAAGCTCCATTCCTAACGAGTGGAATATCCAAAACAGGTATTCCTAATATCGCACGAGCGTGCAATTCAAATTCTGTAAAATCTTGTGTTCCAGCTAGGGTTACCATTCCTGTATCGTGTGGTCTTGGTGAGAGCTCAGAAAAATAAACGCCCTCCTTTCCAACAAAGAATTCTACTCCCCAAATTCCGCTACCACCCAATGCTTTAGTTACTTTATCAGCCATGTCTTGTGCTGTTTTTAAGTGCGTATCTTCCATAGCCATAGGCTGCCAACTTTCTTGGTAATCCCCTCTTTCTTGCCTATGTCCTATTGGCGGACAGTAAAGCGTATTTCCATTATTTTGCGTAAGCGTTAAAAGTGTAATTTCATAATCAAAATCAATAAAGGCCTCTACAATTACTTCCATCAAATCCCCTCTTGATCCTTCCAAAGCATAGTTCCAAGCCTTTTCAATATCGGCTTCTGTTTTAATAACCGATTGTCCTTTTCCTGAGCTTGACATTAAAGGCTTTACCACACAAGGCATTCCTGTAAAGGCAACTCCTTCTTTCAACTCTTCATATGAAGTAGCGTATTTGTACTTAGCTGTTTTCACTCCTAAATCAATGGCTGCCAAATCACGAATTGCTTTTCTGTTCATTGTAAAGTTAGCTGCCTTTGCTGATGGGATTACTGTATAGCCTTGCTTTTCATACTCATAAAATCGTTCAGTACGGATACTCTCTACCTCAGGAACAATAAAATCAGGTTTATGCTTGGCAACAATTCTATCTAATTCTGCACCATCTAACATGTTTATTACTTCAAACTCATGTGCTACTTGCATAGCAGGAGCATTTTCATAATTATCTACCGCAATAACATATTGTCCTAACCTTTGCATTGCAATTACCACTTCCCTTCCTAGTTCTCCTGAACCTAATAATAGTATCTTGTTTCTCATTCCACAAAAGTAAGAAGATTTAGCACTTGAGTAAATAAGATGTTATTTTTTCACATCTAAATAGGAACATTATATTTAGTATCTTTGGCTTCAAATATCTTAATCATGATGAAAATTATAAAAACCCTAAGCTTAATCTTTCTTACTTTTGTTTGCTTAACTGCATTTGCTCAAAAACCTAAATGGGAGAAAGCAACATTTAAAGTTTCAGGAAATTGTGAAATGTGTAAAACAAAGATTGAAGCTTCTGCAAAGGGAATTGAGGGGGTAAAAACAGCAAGATGGAATGTTGTAAACGGGAAAATGAAAGTAAAATTTAATCCTGAGATTACAAGCACTGATAAAATACAAAAAACAATAGCTAGCATTGGCTATGACACTGAAAAACACAAAGCAACTGATGAGGCCTACAACAACCTACACTACTGCTGTAAATACGAAAGAGAACAATAAAATTACAAAATGAAAAAAACACTACTTATTATTTTTGCTATCCTAACTTCTTTAGGATTTGCTTACGCACAAACTACTGCAACTGATTTTACTACTAATGATTGTAATGGAATATCACATACCCTGTTTGATGAATTAGACAATGGAAATGTTATTGTAATCGCTTGGGTAATGCCTTGCAACCCTTGCGCAACTTACACTCTTCCTGCTTATTCTGCAGTACAATCTTTTTCAACTTCACACCCTGGGCAAGTACATTTTTATTTAGTTGATGATTATGCAAATACAACTTGTGCAACCTTAACTAGTTGGGGCAACTCAAATAATATGCCTTTAAACACTACTTTTTCTTCAAGTGATATTAGCATGAGTGATTACGGAACAAATGGAATGCCTAAGGTAGTAGTGCTTGGTGGGTCAGACCATACTGTTTTTTTAAATAAGAATGATGATAAAATTAATTTTGCAGGAGTGCAAGGAGCTATTACTGACGCTCTCAATGCACCTTTAAATATTGAACAAATTAAAGAATCTCACTTTCAACTTTCAACATATCCTAATCCAGTAAACAATACATTGAATGTTTCATATACTAAAACAAATACAAGCTCAGTAGTTTACAGTATTTTAGATGTATCAGGTAAAGTAGTAATTCAAGAAAATAAATTAACGCCTATTATTGATGTTAGTGCATTAAGCAATGCAAACTATTTCCTAAAAGTATCTTCTGAAAAAGCTACTGAAAGTATCCCATTTGTAGTAAGTCATTAAGAAGTATGCGTTTAATCATAATTAGTATTTTATCACTTGTTGCCAATAGTAATATTTATGCTCAAGGCTGTTGTTCAGGAGGTGCAGGCAGCCCTATTGCTGGGGGTGCAGCTTCTGGTGTTTTGCAGGAAAATCAAATGGAAATTTCTATTAACCATCAGTACAATACATCTAGTATTTTTTATTCAGGAAGTGAAGTTACTGAGCCTTTATTTGATAATTTAACCAGTAACTATATCTTTTTTAGAACTGATTATGGAGTAAGTAAAAAACTTACCTTATCATTAGCTTCTGGTTATTATTTGGATAAAACTAAAGAAACGGAACATCTTGAAAACATCAGATCTTCATCAGGATATAGTGACTTAATAATCTTTCCTAGATATAGTATTTACAACAAAAGTGCTAATTTTAAAAGAACTGAAATCGCTCTAGGTTTAGGAATAAAAATGCCATTAGGGACACACATGGATTCAACTCTTATAACAGAAGCATCTGCATGGGCTCCAGGATTCCCTGACAAGGATATATATTCTATAAACGCACCTTTAGTACAAACTACAAATGGATCAAATGACTTTATGTTTTATTCATTCATTTTTAGAGAATATCAAAAAAGAAAATTACGCTTATTTGTTAGCGCCTTACATGTTAAAAAGAGTTTTAATTCTCTAGGAATAAAGTTCGGTAACTACTCAAGTTTAGGATTTTTTGCTTCTAAAACATTCTTCAGAAATTGGGGGCTAACTACACAATTAAAACTTGAACATGTTGGTAAAATTCAATCTGCAGAAAATATTGATTTGTTAGGAAACTATGGTATTGACCCTATCTCAACTGGAAGTAATAAAGCATTTTTTATTCCTCAGATAAGTTATTCTCAAAACGGACTTACCTTTTTTGCAACTTCAGAAATTCCAATTTATCAATATTTACATGGAACACAAATTGGATCTCAAAACCAATTTACAATTGGTATTAACTACCGTTTTATTGCCAAAGAATGCCCTCCAGAAATTAAACTATAAAATTAGTCTTTAAGAGAGCAATATAATGCCCATTGGTTTTGAGCTCGCACTAAATTTTGCTCAGGATATGTTGTTTTAAAATAGCTATCATTATTCAAAAAATCCGTTAAAAACCGAATACACTGAATAAGGCTTAGAGCTTTTCCTGAAAAGGCTAAATTATCTTTTTCTTCATCATTTAGAATGTTCCTACATGCGCTTAAAAAACCAGCAATAATATGTTCTATAATTTCAGCATCTGCTTTTACTAAATCTTTTGCTTGGGTCTCCTCACCTAAAACATTACTGTAAGTCCTAATCATATCTCCAATATCCGAGAGCACTGTTCCTGGCATTAGTGTATCTAAATCAATAATTGCCTTTGCTTTACCTGTTTTATTATCAAATAAAAAATTACTGATTTTAGCATCAAAATGAACTGCCCTTTTGGGTAACTCAGCATTGAGTTTATCAAATTTACGCAATACATGTTGTCCCTTATTTATTGCAGTAATTATAGCTTTCGCTTTATTCAAACGATTAGTACTTGCCGTTTTAATAGCTTCCTGTAATTCCTTAAAACGAAAAGCTGCATTATGGAAATTAGGTAAAGTAATGTGCAGTTGTTCAGCATTAAAATTAACAAGAGAAGTATAAAAATTCCCAAGACATTTTGCAGCTTCAAAAGCCTGTTCTTTATCCTTTACCTTTTCATAACAAACACTCCCCTCTATAAAAGGGAACATGCGCCAAACCACATCATCAATACAAATATATTTATCCTGAATAGGGGTAGGAAAAGAATAAAAAAAATTAGTTTTCAGCAATTCCTTCTTTACTAAAATGATATTTTCCAAACCCTTTTTATAAAGCGGAAAAATAGCCGTGTTTATGGATTGCAGAATAAATTGTTTTGTATTTATTTTTCCAACAGAAACAACAAAGGTCTGATTAATCAGACCCTTATCATTTGTACTAAAAGCAACTACATCCTCATTAGGAAAAAACTGCTTTACAATTTTATTTATTTCTATTAACTCCAAAGATTTGTTGGGTAAACACCATCAGCAATACACTTAGTAATTGCAGCAACTGCCATTGGTTTATCTTCTTTGTAAGTTACCCCAAACCAATTATCATCAGTAGGGATTACACGCACAGCCATTTGCTTACTTACTATCATATCCGTAACAATATTGGGTATGTAGTACTCAGCAGTTGGGTTGTTAGGATTTGCTCTCATAAAATCATGCAATCCTTTTTCAATTTCCTTAAAAATAGAAAGATGGAAACCCCAATAATTCATAGAAACAGGCACATTCTTATCTACTGTACCAAGTGATAAATCATCACCAACATTATAATTAACAACTCCATTCTGTGCAGCAATTTTTGTTCTTTCAATCACCTCAACAAGGTTATTTTCAACATCTACCTCACATACTCCTCTGTTTACTGTACCGTGTTCGGATAAGGTATTGTGCAAAGTATACCCTACCATAGCCATCAATGATGGCGAGCAATCCTGAGTTAAAAAATCAGCAATCAACTGAAAAGAACCTGCTCCATAATAATCATCAGCATTAATAACTGCAAATGGCTCGTTTATCACATCTTTAGCCACTAGTACGGCATGTGATGTTCCCCAAGGTTTTGTTCTTTCAATAGTAGTAATACCTTCCACTTTTATGTTTACTTCTTGGTATACATATTCAATGGCAATTTTGTCCGCAAATTTATCAAAGCGTGAACGGAAGGCTTCATCAAACTCTCTTCTGATTACAAATACAATTTTTCCAAATCCTGAGTTAATCGCATCATAAATTGAGTACTCAATTATTGGTTCTTCATTCGGACCAATCCCATCTATTTGTTTCAATCCACCATATCGGCTTCCCATTCCTGCTGCTAAAATTAATAATGTTGGTTTCATTTTTATCTTTTATATATTGTTTAAAAACATCTTAGAAATATACTTTCCTAGTATATCATATTCTATATTTACTACTGTACCTTCTTCAAACTCATTAAAATTAGTATGCTCATGCGTATAAGGAATAATAGCTACCGAAAAAGAAGTGTCCTTGGAATTAACAACCGTAAGGCT